>Ga0123357_10000326_pt1 | contig 45153 bp, 30 predicted proteins | sample TergutEmb28metaG_FD_89873 | JGI IMG/M metagenome (GOLD analysis project Ga0123357, IMG submission 89873) | Embiratermes neotenicus P4 segment gut microbial communities from Petit-Saut dam, French Guiana - Emb289 P4 | ecosystem: Host-associated > Arthropoda: Insects > Digestive system > Gut ...
AACTTCTATTTTATTACTGTTTTTTTGTTCCAAGTATTCAATTTCTTCTTTTTTCCAATTCCAAAGAGTTGTATTATTCGGTTTTTGTACTTCACTTTCGTTTGAGAGTATAATCAGTTTGAATTTGTATTTTGCTTGGTCGCTGATAATTTGTGAGATAGAATTTAAGTCGGCATCGCAAACAATGATTGTATCTACGTCAATTCCCTTTTTTAAAATTTCATCGTAACAAACTTCGTATTTTGGCGTAACGTAAGCGATACAATCTTCTAATGCTTCAATAGAATGTCTTGTAGTTTGTTCGCCGTCTCTTGTGTTGGGCAGATAGGTAGAAGGAATGCAATTTTTGTTTTTCAGATTAGACCACGTTGTTTGTCCCGCAATCAGAACAAGTTTTTTTGAAAAATGTGTGGGCAAGAAACCGTAAGTATTTATTTCTTTGAAAAAATCGTTGAATTTAGATAACGTACTATTTCTTGTGCTTTGCTTAACTGGAGTATAATTGCGTGTAAGTCGGTCAAATGTGGAGTATGTTGTTGTTGAAGGCTCATTTTCTTTTTCCAAAATATAATTTTGACTTTCAATAGCAGTTATCACATAGATATTTTTCCCTTTTTCTCCTTTTCGTTTTAGTCTATCGCCAACCGAATAATCAGCTATATCTGCGTGGTATATGAATATTTGTCTTGATAGGTCTTCGTATAACAGATTGGTAATTTCTTGCAAATTGTAACTTTTTGGAAAATTAAAATAAACATTTCCACCTTTGTAGTAAGTTAAAATTACAGCGGCAGTAATATGAGCAAGTTTATTGCAATCTTGTGAGATTGAATGTTTGCTTATCAGTTCTTTATAATAATTTCCATTTAGCATACTTTTTTTGTTTAGGACTTAATTTATTTCTTTTTTGCAATATTCTTTTTTGCAATATTCAATGCTTTATCCGCAATTTCTTTTTCGTCTGCCACAACTGCGGCAATTTGTTCCGCAAGCCAAAGGGTTAAAAGTTCTTCTTTATCTGCACCTAATAATTCAGCGATTATAACTAACTGTTCTCGCTTGGCTTTCCGCTCACCTCTTTCAATTTTGCAATAGGTAGCACCGTCAATATCCAATGCTTCCGCCACTTTACGCTGTGGTAATTGGCGTTGTTCTCTTAGCTGTTTTATTCTTTCTGTAAAAGTCATTCGTCTTGAAAATTTAATGTCCTGACAATTTTCGGCAAAGATACAACTTTTTTATCAATTATTAAACTGCAAATTTTCTTATTCCGCCCGCTTGTCGGGTGGTGGGTGGGCAGAGCCGAAAAATGGCGAAGCTCATTTTGGGGCGTGGGTTGGCGGTGCGGTGTGAGCGCAGCGAACACGGCAAAAGCCAACTATTTATCTTTATTTGTATCTCTGTCATTTTTCTCTAATTTGTCAAGTTGTGCTAAACTTTCAACCTTATTTTTCTTCGAGTACGCACTACTGCTTGGTTGCGCACGCATTGCCTCTAACACAAAAATTTACGGCTTCATATCATAAAAATCGTAGTTCTCATTCGGGGAATCGCCTACCTTTATATATCGGCGGCTGATGACCGGCTGATCTTTGCCTTCCGGGAAATATTCGGCAATGAGCAAATACCCGTCTTTTTCCTTTGGCAGTTTCAAGAGACAGGGGAGCGTCTTTTTCCCAGAGGGATCGATGAGGAGGGATTTATCTTGTTGCGAAACGGTTTCTCCTTTGCTGTTGAGGAGTTTCAATACTACCTTTCCTTTTGCCGGATGATTGTAGTCGTTGACGCCCACCAGATTGAAAAGCAAGTCGCTGCCCGGTTTGTAAGGAAGCGGGTGCTTCATGTATCGCTGATCGACTAAATTGATGAATACGGCTTGCGGCGCAAAGCAGTGTTTGAACCATTGCAGGGTAGGGGAGACTTCCAAATCCTTGACGTTGTTGATAAACCAGTCGCCGGTGAAACCGTAGTTATTGGTTAAATAACAGAAAGCCAATACGCCGGCGATCGATCTTTCGGAGCGGAGCCATTCGGTTTCCAATTGCAACCAATAGGCTTGCATTTCCCTCCGTTGGTCGGGCGTAGCATTTTCACCGAGGAAGTAGGTATAATTATCGACCGTCAGTTTCGACGGCCGGCCATCGCGCCATAACCAAATCCATCCGTATTCGTTGACCAATTGGGGAACTCCGGCAGAGAGAACGTTTAAATTATCCCCCCAATAATCCAAGTTTCCCAAATCGTAGGGATGCTTTTCAAAAAAAGCATTTACCTCGTTGGCAGGCATGGTGGTCAAAGCACGGTAAGGATGGGGTTCGTCCATTTCGATGTTTTTGCCCATATCTTTGGCGCCCATGTAGCCTCCATCCCAGATTCGCGTTGGGTCTAATTGTTTTAATTCTGGAATCAATGTATTTCCGATGTACGTATTCCAATTTTCGTTGATAGCGTCCCAAATGACAATGCTCGGATGGTTTCCGTCGCTCCATACCCAATCGGTATATTCGCGTCGTATCTGTTCATCCCAACCGTGGGTTTGCCAGTAGAACCATTCGTTTTGCAGAACGATACCGTATTCGTCGCACAGGTCGTACCAGAAATCGGGCACGATGCCCACGCATATTCGCATGGCATTCCAATCGATGGATTTAGGGATATCGATCAGCAGTTTCTTGACCCATTCCTTATCCCATACTAAATTACCGCAATCCGGGTCTTCAAAGAAGCGTTGAAGGGTGATGTTTGTACCCCGAAGAAAGTACCGGCTGCCATTGAGCATAAACGACCGGCCATCGGCATAGAAATCCCTCATACCGAACTTTACGGTATAGTCGTCGGCAAGTTTGCCGCGATCGTATATCCTTACTTCCCCTTCGTAGAGGAAAGGATTTTCGGGCGACCAGGCAACCGGATTTTTGACCGGTATGTTCACTTCAAAAAAGGTCGTATTATCCCGTTTAGCCAATCCTTCGATTGTTTGCGTTGCTACCGTTTTTCCGCTCTCCTTTTCTTTAATCGCGAACTCCATCCGGCAAGAATCGACCATCGTAGCCCCGAACGTCATTTGCGGCGGATAAGCGCTTCCGACAAGAAGTTTCGCCGTAACGGACTGTTTGGCTAAGGCGGGTAGAAACAACACCTTGTCCACTTTAAGTTTTCCGGTGGCCGAAATAAAAACATCGTCCCATATACCGGGCAGATAATGCACTTTTTCTTTATCGGTGCTGCCGGCCGCTTCGCTTGGAAGCCAGGCGCGGTCGCCTACCTGAATGAGAATCTCATTCGCTTCGCCAAACTTAACGGCGCCGGTGATATTGAGATCAATGGGGGTGTAACATTCGATGGAGCGACCCATCAACATCCCGTTCACGTACACCATCGTTACGTATTGACTTTTCTTGATGGTTAGAAACAGCTGTTTGTCGCTCAAATTTTTATCTATTTTTATTATCCGCCGGTACCAATTGTACATCGGGGTGTAGTCCATACTTTCCAGAAAGTTGTGGTTTTCTTCGGTTACGGCATCCTTTTCGGGCCGCCGAAAAAATTTATCGTAGTCGGGGATGCGGGGGACAGCTAAGTGGATAAGTCCCGGAACCGGTATTTTCCGCGTGAATTTCGCCGGAGGAAACGCCGTTTTCGTCTGGTCGAATTCCCATTCGCCATTCAACGGCAGGATTGTTCGGCCTTCGCCCTGCGCTAAAAGCAGAGCGGAGCAGAAACAAAGAATGCTGATTGTTAAAAGCTTTACCATTTTTCTATTTACATTTATTATTTACTATTTACTATTTTATTCGAATAAATCTTTTAAGTCGATTTCCAAACCTTCAAAAATATGGACGGGGGCTTTCTGGTTGTATTCATATACGGTTCCCAGATTATATTTGCCGTCGGGTTGCTGTAAAAAGACGGTAACTGTTTTTGATTTTGGGTCGACGATCCAATATTCTTTCACTCCGGCAGCTTCATAGAGGTTGAATTTGTAATTCCAGTCGTATTTCAATGTGGATGGCGACAGAACTTCCACAATTAAATCGGGGGCGCCCAGACATCCTTTATCGTCTAATTTTGATAAATCACAGATAACACAAATATCGGGTTGAACCACATTATAAATCTTATCATCTTCCGTTTCATTCTGCAATGGCAAGCGGACATCGAACGGAGCATGATAGATGCGGCATTTGCCTTTCCGTTTTCGAACGAAAGTGCCAGCCCAAAAGCCCCAGTTGAAACTAATCCGTGCATGAATTTCATTAGGCGCCGACATCAGATGAATGAATCCGTTGATCAGTTCCCTCCGTTTATCATCCAGCCAGGTCAAATAATCGGCATAGGTATAACGCAGAGATTCATCCAAGTTCAATGTTCCATACATAACGAAAGGTTCTTCCACAACGTTATGTTCGATTGGAGGCAGCTCGTAGGGTTTTCCTTTTTCTTTTTTCATGAGACATTTCAGGTATTAATTCACTATTCACTATTGAAAGTACAAATATAACGATTATTTTTTTGATTGTGTCCCTTTCAATTCTTCTGCCAGGTATTTTGCCGTATAACTTTTTTTAGAGCGGATTAATTCTTCGGGAGTTCCGGCAAACAGGATTTCCCCGCCGCCTTTGCCACCTTCGGGACCCATGTCGATAATGTAGTCGGCACATTTGATAATATCCATATTGTGCTCGATAATGATCAGGGTATTCCCTTTATCGACCAAGCGGTTGACTACTTCGAGCAATACTTTGATGTCGTCGAAATGCAAGCCGGTAGTCGGTTCATCCAAAATATAGAGCGTTTTACCCGTATCGCGCTTCGATAATTCGGCTGCTAATTTCACCCGCTGGCTTTCGCCTCCCGACAGGGTAGTGGACGATTGACCCAATTTAATGTATCCCATTCCGACATCCTGTAATACTTTTATTTTATGATAGATGGCCGGAATGTTTTCGAAAAATTCCACAGCGGTATTTATCGTCATATCCAGCACATCGGCAATCGATTTTCCCCGATAGCGCACTTCAAGGGTTTCGCGGTTGTAACGTTTTCCGTGGCAGTCTTCGCAAGGCACCATCACGTCGGGTAAAAAATTCATTTCAATGGATTTATATCCGTTTCCCCCGCAGGTCTCACAGCGTCCGCCACCGACATTGAAAGAAAATCGTCCGGGTTTGTATCCGCGAATCTTGGCTTCCGGCATCTCAACAAACAAATTACGTATATCCGAAAAAATACCGGTATAGGTTGCCGGATTGGAACGGGGCGTGCGTCCGATGGGCGATTGGTCGACATTGACTATTTTATCTATGAATTCCAAGCCTTCGATGGATTCGAAAGGTAAAGGCTCCTGTATGGAACGATACAGTTTCCGGCTAATCAGCGGTTGTAACGTGTCGTTAATCAAGGTTGATTTTCCGCTTCCGGAAACGCCGGTAATACATATAAATTGACCTAAAGGCAAACGAATGCTTACATTTTTGAGATTATTTCCCGTGGCGCCTTTCAAAAAGATCGCTTTCCCGTTGCCGGAACGGCGATGCGAAGGAACGGCGATTGATTCTTTTCCGTTGATGTAAGACGAGGTTAGCGTATGGGCTTGGAGTAATTCCTTTGGAGTCCCTGCAAAAATAATTTCTCCGCCTTTCCGCCCGGCGCGGGGTCCCAGATCGACCACATAATCGGCGTTCAGCATCATTTCTTTGTCGTGTTCCACCACAATGACCGAATTCCCCGTATCGCGCAACTGTTTCAAGGAATCAATCAGGCGCCGGTTGTCGCGCTGATGCAAACCGATGCTCGGCTCGTCTAAAATGTACAGCACATTCACCAATTGCGAACCGATTTGAGTAGCCAAACGAATCCGTTGGCTTTCGCCTCCGGATAAGCTGACCGACGAGCGGCTCAACGAAAGGTATTCCAATCCGACATCCAATAAGAAACGCATTCTTGTGCGGATTTCCTTCAATATTTCCGCAGCAATCTGTCGCTGTTTTTCCGATAAATGAAGATCTACATCGGACAGCCAGAGATAAAGTTCCGACAAGTCCATGTCCGCCAGGTCGGCGATATTCTTTCCATTGATATAATAGTGGAGCGCCTCTTTGTTCAAGCGTTGTCCATTGCATTCGGGACAAGTTGCCGTCCGTATGAATTGATCCGCCCATTTTTGCGCAGCCGCCGAGGTATCCTGTTCCGATTGGATGGTGATGTATTTGCTGACTCCTTCGAACGAAAGGAAGTAATTGGAATTGCCCAACGCTTCGTTTACAATCTGCAAACGTTCTTCCGTACCGTTCAATATTTCATCGATGGCCTCTTCCGATACTTCTTTCAATGGTGTTTTGATATTGAAATCGTATTTTCTTAGAATAGCTTCTACTTGCCAAAAAATCAATACATTCCGGTATTTGCCCAAAGGAACGATTCCACCCTGATAGACGCTTAATTCCGGATCAGGAATGATTTTTTGCATATCAATCCGGTTAATTACGCCTAATCCCTTGCATTTCGGGCAAGCTCCCTGTGGCGAATTGAATGAGAAATTATGGGGGGCAGGTTCGCTGTAAGACAATCCGGAGGAAGGGCACATCAATCGCTTGCTGAAGTGGCGAATTTCCTGGGTTTCGGCATCGAGCGCCATCAACAAGCCGTCGCTTTGCCGCATCGCTGTTTTCACGCTTTCCTTGATCCGTTTTTCATCTTTGGAATGAACCGGCAATTTATCGATGACCACTTCCACCGAGTGATTTTTGTAGCGGTCTAATTTCAATCCGGGAGTAATTGCACACAGCTCTCCATCGACACGGACGGTAAGAAATCCTTTTTTTCGTAGTTGCTCGAACAATTCTTTGTAATGTCCTTTTCTATTCCTGACCACCGGAGCCAGTATGTAAATCTTTTTTCCTTCATAACGGTTCAACAGCAAGCTTATTACTTGTTCTTCGGTATATTTGACCATTTTTTCCCCCGACAGATAGGAGTAGGCTTCTCCGGCCCGGGCAAACAGCAAACGCAAGAAATCGTAAATTTCTGTGGTTGTGCCTACGGTAGATCGCGGACTTCGGTTGGTTGTTTTTTGTTCAATGGCAATGACGGGACTCAGGCCGGTAATTTTGTCCACATCGGGACGTTCCAAATTACCCAAAAACGTACGGGCATACGCCGAAAAAGTTTCGATGTACCTCCGCTGGCCTTCGGCAAAAATCGTGTCGAAAGCCAGCGACGACTTTCCACTGCCACTTAACCCGGTAATGACGGTCAATTGGTTCCGGGGAATTTTCACATCGATATTTTTCAGATTGTGAACTCGGGCTCCTTGTACATCAACTACTTCTTCGTTGAGAGGATTATTCTGCATCCGGGAAGATTTGCTTGTATTTTTTTTGCTTCGACACATAATATTTCCACAGGACACTATGGAAGAGCATTCCGGAAGGCAATTCATCTACGGTCTTTTCCAAATTTTCTTTCCGGATCGTCCGGTAATTCTTTTTTTGCCGGTTGAAATCACGTCGCGCTTTCACTACCGACCATGCATTGGCCGGATAGCCCTTCAAGAGGAAGTGCAAAGCCGCCAAATAGTCGAAGAAAAAGCGGAAAATCATTGCTTTGCGATACTGTTTTTCCGGGAGGTTTTTATATACCATTAACAAATTGTTCCTGAAATTGAGGAATGTTTTTCGAGGATGTTCCATTTTCAGCGTAGCGCCACCCACATGGAAAACGATGGATTGGGGAAGGCATACTACTTTTTTTCCTCTGGCTCTCAAACGCCAGCACAAATCGATCTCTTCCTGGTGGGCAAAAAAGTTTTTATCTAACCGTCCGGCCTCCCGGTATTCATTCAGACGAATGACCAGACAGGCTCCGGTTGCCCAAAACACCTCTACCGGCTTATCGTATTGTCCCTGATCTTTTTCAACGGTTGTAAATATCCGTCCCCGGCAAAAAGGGTATCCGAAAATATCCATGAAACCACCCGCGGCGCCTGCGTATTCAAAAGCGGTTTTATCTTTGTAATCCAGCAATTTCGGTTGTAGCGCAGCCACTTCGGGATGAGCATCCAAATAATCAAGAGCCGTTTCGAGCCAGTGAGGGCTTACTTCTACGTCGGAGTTTAATAACACCACGTATTCGTGATCCAGCCGCGACAGGGCGCGATTGTATCCTTCGGCAAAACCATAATTCCTATCGAACAGGATGCGCCGGATTTGAGGATAGCGGGAGACTAAAAACGACTCCGAACCATCGGTCGAACCGTTGTCGGCAATGATTATTTCGGCTAAATCGGCTGGCGTGTGCATAAACAAGGCTGGCAAAAACCGTTCCAATAACGTTTGACCGTTCCAATTAAGAATAACAACCGCTGCTTTTTGCATTTGAGATGATATAAGACTACAAAGGTAGAAATAATTTCAACAATTTTTCTCAAAAATTTTTTTATTCAAAAAATAACTCTACCTTTGTTGCACCATTTGAGTTTTTTATGACAGTATTATTTCTTTTTTCGAGTTCTTATATTCGTCTTAGTATTAAGCCTGCGATAATCCTCATCTGATTTATTAATCATTTTATTTATTTTTTTATTTTTAGAAATGAACATTTTTGTTGCAGGTTTGAGTTTCAAAGTAAACGATGCCGATTTAGCAAGCCTTTTTGAAGAGTATGGAACTATTGCTTCTGCCAAAGTTATTACCGATCGTCAATCCGGCAGATCCAAAGGTTACGGATTTGTGGAAATTAACGACAATGATGCGGCCGAAAGAGCTATTGCAGAATTGAATGGAGCAGAATATGATGGAAGAACACTTTCTGTTTCCGAAGCGAAACCGCGTGAAGAACGTCCCAGGAATTCATACGGCGGCGGTGGAGGCCGTGACCGTGATCGCGATCGTGACCGTGGCGGATACCGTAACAGGTATTGATTTTGATTGGAAAAAAGGCTGTGTAATGACATCGTTACACAGCCTTTTTTTATTCTGATAATACTATCATTGCAGCTTCACGGTCGGTGCGGAGTTGTTTTTTCAAGCGCTCTACGCTTTCGAAGGATTTGCTATCGCGAAGCCATTCAACAAATTCCAATCGAAGGGTTTCTCCGTATAAATCGCCGGAAAAATTGAAGAGGTGTACTTCTATTCTTTTTTCACCGGTAGTGGTAACGGTTGGCCGTTCACCAATATAAACCATTGCTCCGTATTTTTGTTGTTTCCAATATACCCACGAAGCATAAATTCCTTCGGCGGGAATGATTTTATTTTTATCGATTATTTCGAGATTGGCCGTTGGAAAACCGATTTCGCGTCCGAGCCTGTCTCCTTCAACAACTTTTCCTTCCAAGCAGTAAAAATAAGAAAGCATCCGGTTAGCTTCTTTCACGTCTTTTGTCGACAAACAGTTACGGATATTCGTCGAGCTTGCCGGAATACCCGGTAGCTTCAAGGCTTGCCTGATTTCCATTCCACATTCTTTTCCGTAGTTGAAATAATCCTCGAAGCTTTCCGCCCGGTTCTTTCCGAAACGATGATTATATCCAATGAGCAACAACCGGACCTGCCATTCTTCTTTTAGTTTTTTTTGAATGAACTCTTGAGCGCTAAGTTGGGAAAGCGACGGGGTGAAATCGACCAATAAACAATCATCGATTCCCGACAAAGACAGGCGCTCCATTCTTTCTTCAAACGTGTTAAGTAATTTCGGTTGAGATCCGGGTTGCAAGACACTTTGCGGATGTTGCAAAAAAGTGATTGCCACCGAAGGTAGCCGGAGTGTATCCGCCTGTTTTTTCAATTGCTCGAGCAAAAACCGGTGTCCGGCATGTACTCCATCGAAAAAACCGATAGTAGCTGCTATTTCTTTGTCCGGTCGAAAAGGGTGAGCGTTGTCAAATATTTTCATACCATCATGGATTTTTTATTTGACAGGAATTTTGATTTCCGACGATAAAGGGTATTTCAATTTTCCCCATGACGACAAATAGACTTCTGCTGCGCCAATTCGCAGTTTTGCCCTGATTTTGATAGGAATGCGGTTTTCGTCATCGCTCATCCATATTTCTACTGCACTTTTCGATTCGTTAAAAGCCGAATCGGAAAAATCCAATGCTATTTTAAACGTTTTATATTTGAGTGTCTCGCTCCTTTCTACCACCGATTGTCCTTCGTAACGAACGGTGACAGTCTTTTTTTCTTTTTCGACGAAGGTAGAAACGGTCTCTGTCTGTCCGAATTTCGGAAGGGAATAGTCCAGTGAGCAGATAGCAAGAATAAGACTCAGCATATCATAGGTTTTGGAATTGGAAGTGAGGATTGTATCAAAGCGGAGTATTTCCCCGGATTGTCTTTTTACACGGACTTCGGTGTAATCTGTGCCGAAACTGTTAAAAAACATCTCTTCCGTGAAATGATAATTTCCTTCGTGGATGGATCGTACATGGTATAAAGGGTGAATATTATCCATTAGATGGGATCGCAAGGTATCGCGCATTCTAAATATCTTATCAAAGAAAGCGGTAGTCTTGAAATCCAAGGTCGATAGCAGCGTATTTTTATGATTGTAGCTGCTTTCCACGAATTTTAAATCGGCCGTTCCTGCTTTTAACATCACTAATCCGTATTTATAGTAAATGTCGAATTTCAACTCTTCACCCGTTTGAAAAGGGAAGTCACCGGCCTTTATGGACAGGAACGCCAGCAGAAAGGAGAATATTAAAAATAACTGTTTCATTCAATGTATTATTATTACATGCCCGGAATCCGGTTTCCAAGTCCCGGAATAGACCGTCCTCCCATCGAATTAGATCGACCGGAACTCTGCTTTTGTTTCTGTTGTTGAGTTCTTTTCGGTTGCTTCACTACCGGTTTATTCTTTGTAATATCCAAGGGTTTTTGTTTTTCAACCGGAATTTTCTTGATATCCCAATCTTGTTCAATGCTTCCATACTTAGCGATAGTCAATGCCATTGGAAAATAATATACTCTTTCGGGCTGTCGTTTTTCGGCATAATTACCGGGGTCCCATTTTCCGTTTCCATTCCGGTCTTCAATGTATCGCATATAATAACTTCCGGGTTTCATATCTTCAAAATCCACTTCTCCATCCGCCAAGGGGGATCGTCGAACAACCCGATCGGAATTGTCTAACAGTTCGCCGAATCCGGGACCTTCTCCTCCGATAATATGCACATAAAGATTTCCGTATTCTTTCTCCGAATTAAATTTGAATTGCGTTTGGAGCGAATCATTCCATTTGCCATAAATACTGAAAATGGCAGCCGAATCGATTTTAATCCGGTATTCGTGAGCGTAAGGCCATTCGTGTTCAACATAAAAAACACGCGGATTCAGCGTATCGCGAACAATCGGAAATTTCTTCTCCGCCCACAACGTATCCACCTTTTGTTGGATTTGTATTTTATCGAAATCAAAATCAACCACCGGTTCGGAAAAGGTGACTTTTAAGGTATCGAAAACATCCATCATGCTTTTCGCAGAACAGTCGATTTTCAGGAAATCGGTTTTAGCTACCAATCCTTTTTCTTTTCGATTATTTTTTTTGGTCTTCCGGTTTCCCGATACAAAACGGAGGGTGTCTCTGACCGGGACTAAATTATTTACCGAATCACTCATCAGGTAATTAGCTTCCACCCAAATGGTGTCTTGTTTATAAACAAGCGAATCGGTAATCCAATACGTAATGCTTTTTTGGTCGGCGGAATATTCGGGGATGAACCAACCGGCCGATGTATCGTCCCGAAGGGAATCTTTCACTAAGCGAAGTGTTGGCGGCAATCCTTGCGTGAAATTGAAATGAAAAATCAGTTGACGATCCGTTGGGTCCGTCGGGCGTTCGAATTTGGAAAGGTATTGTCTTTCTTTGGGTTCTTTAAAAAGATACAGGATGACATCGTCCGGGATAAACCGGTTGTACGGGACTGCTTTAATCGTATCAATCGTCAAGCTGTCGCGCCGGATGGTATCCATACGGATTGCCGGAACGAAACCGGGTGTAATCAGCGAATCGCAGAAAGCGATATCTTCCTGAGCCTGGTCAAATTTGAAATTCCGGTTCTGGTCGTTGAGTGCAAAAAGCCGATAGGTTCCGGGCGTTACATTTCGAATCCAGAATTGTCCGCGGTCGTTGGTCATCGACGTTCGAAGAAAGGGCAGTGTAGTGAAAGCAGAATCGGCTAAATTAGAATGCAATCCCACCATAATGTTGGGCATGGGTTCCAAATTTTCCGCATTCAGCAATCTTCCGGAAACGATCAGCGAGTCGACGACGTCGCCTGTAGAAAAAGCATACGAAAATCCTTCCAAGGCATTTTTTTCATTGTTATCGACAATACCGTTGGTAAAGTCGAAAGTATAGGTTGTATTATGGATCAACGTATCTTTTAATTCAATCGTTATCTTTTTGCCGAATGCCTGGATGACAGGCATTCTACTTTGTGGCGGCGTTATAATCACTTTTTCGGTAGGCTTATCTATTGTGATGTATTCATTAAAAAACAACACAATTTTATTTCCATTAAAATTAACCGCATCCGGATCCGGTTTGCTGCGAATAAAAACCGGTGGTATGGTATCGATACGGCCTCCATTGGGATTACCAATACTGGCACAAGATGGAAAAAGGAAAGGAAGAAAGAATAAAAAGAGTATGACGCCTCCCGCCAGTCCCCTCCACAAGGCAGGAGAGGTGAGAGCTGCTTTATATTTTCTAAATTTGCAATTCATAATTACCCCTAAATCCCCTGAAGGGGACTTTAATACAGTATACTATTCAAAATCACAGCACTTCCTCCCCCTTTAGGGGGCGGGGGGGTGATTCCTTTACCAATTCATTCTGCAAAAATACAAAGTTTGCACCATAAATTGCATGAAACCGGGAAAGAAATGGTATTTCTTCATCGAATCAGGTTTCTTTAGCAAGTAATTGATGACCTATTCGGCAATAAATGCACTTTTTTTGTTCGCAATATTCCCGTTTAAGCTGTATTAATGCCTGGGTATCGCCTGCATTCCGGACGGAGATGCCCGAACGCGAAAATTGGGTAATGATGGAATTACTTTCCGGTTTCAGCGATTCCAAAAACCGCAGTGCATATTCGATGTACGATTCCAAACTTTTACTTTTGCCGTAAGCGAAAAATACGGGAACCACGGTATTGATTATTAACAGTTGGATGGCTGATAAACCCAAGTTCTTCGTTCGTTTGGCCGATGTTTTTCCAAACCGGTAATGGGTTAACCAATATTCCGACGTTTCGGAAATGAAAAGCGAATACAAGGGTTCCAATGTCGAAAAAGCCAATACGTTGGAAAATAATCCCTGTTTTTTTCGGATAATCCCTGCCAATTGGACAATTTTAATGTGGGGAAAATTAGCAGGACGGATGCGCAGGCTTTTGAAGATGTGCGGATCCAAAGGATTCAGGCTGTATTTTTTTCGGAGAAAAGCGTATTCTTTTTGAAGTTCCAAAAAATAGGCATCTTCCGTTTCCGACTCTTCCAAAAGACCAGCCTGTCCCAGGAACAAAGCTTCTACCTGCATCGCTGAATTCTGATGTTTTAGAACCATCCGCAGAGGCAAACTTTTCGCTAACCGCTCGAAAGCGTCGTTGTTGATTCCGAATCCGAAATTACGGGCTAAAGTGATATAAAACACTTCATTCCAATCGTTTTTGCGTTCCTGGAGTAGCTCGAACAAGGCATTGGTTCTCCGTTCCATCCGTTCGTAAAGCAGGGCATTTTTCCAGTCGGTCAGGAAAATTTCAGGAATCTCCCGGATTCTTCCTATACAGGGAATAGAGGCATCACTGTTTAAAAGAAATAAGTAACCGGCCAGAATGCGTTCGGGAATTTGAATCCTCCATTGAGGAATGAGCCGTCCGGTCGTATCGCATATTTCAGCGGTATCGAAGATTTCTACCACATGGAGAATAACGGAATTATACGCTTTATCCTTTTCGTGCCGGTGTTTGTACCAATCGGAAGAAGCCGTATGGATTTCGATATTCCCTACCCAGGTTTTGCCTTCCATCCGGATTTTGGCATTAAAAAAATCCGGACCTGCATTTGAATTATACATTCCGGGATCGATCACTTCGAAAGAAATTCCTTCTTCGGTCAGCAACTCTCTGTTTTCATACAACTGGTGTTTCCACACATAATGCAATAACGTTTCCATAGTTAACTTTTTTTATTTTGTTTCGGTAAATTAACGGTGCAAATGTAATTGAAAATGTTGGAAAATGCAAATGAAATGTACTTTTTGAAGAAAAAAATATCTCCAGGCACCTGAAGCGGGTGAAATGATAAATATACAATTAACTTAACAATTTACTTATAATTCACTGAAAAGTTGTATTTTTGTTTGACTTTTTCGGAGACACAAAAATAACAAATGAGACTGTTTAAAAAAGTAAATTTATATGAATAACTCAAGACAAAAATGGACGATTTAATTTCAAAATACGATAAGGTCTTACAGGATTATAACAATCAGATTGTAAGCAAGTTTGACAAAGACGATTTTAAATTATACAACGAAATTTTGTTTTCTGCACATAACTGCGGTATAGAGGGAAACTCATTTTCTGTCGATGACACACGAGAGTTGAAAGAACAGCAGTTAGGTAATATCCCTGTGGGCAAAACACTTTTCGAGGCGTATGAAATGTTAGATCATTTCAAAGCGTACGAATATCTTTTTGCCGATTTGAGCCGTGAATTGACGGACGATTTATTGAAGGAAACGCACGGTATTTTAATGAAAAATACGTTGAGTTACCGTATAAAAGATGCTGTTGCCGGCGAATATACGAATACGGACATGGCGGCCGGCGATACGGTTTTCGGCGACCACAAAATGTTGATTATCCAAGTGCCGAAATTGCTTTTTCAGACGCAAAAAACGCTTGAACAAAATGCGTTGCATCCTGTTGTTTTGTCTGCACGTTTTCATTGCTACTTTGAATACCTGCACCCTTTCCGCGATGGTAACGGTAGAATCGGCCGACTTTTTGCCAATTTTATTTTGGCGAAACTCAATCACCCGATTATCATTATTGAGCGCGAGAAAAAAAGTGAGTATTTGCAGATGTTGAAAGCTTACAAAAAAGAAAATTCAACCCTGTTTATCGAAGAATTTTTCCTCAATTCAGCCATTCTGAGAATGAAAAAAGAAATGGAAGAAAAGAAAAATCTTACTAAAAATTTTTTAGAAGGATTTGTAAATAAATAAGAAGATTCAAATTCCCAGCCCATCGGAAAAGGTATTTTCCACCGCTTTGGTTTGTACGATTCTCGAATAGGGCGGAACGCTGTGTGTTAGCCAAATGTTTCCTCCGACAACCGTTCCCTTTCCGATGACGATACGGCCCAAAATGGACGAATTGGAATAAACGGTCACCCGATCTTCCAGAATCGGATGCCGAGGCAAGTCCATCGGATTACCGGCTTCATCCAGTACAAAGTTTTTCGCACCGAGAGTAACTCCTTGATATAAACAAACATGATTTCCAATAACGGCTGTTTGTCCGATGACGACTCCCGTTCCGTGATCAATGCTGAAATATTCGCCGATAACCGCTCCAGGGTGAATATCAATCCCTGTTTCGGTATGTGCCATTTCGGTAATGATTCTCGGAATAAGAGGAATTTGTGATAGAAATAATTCATGAGCTACCCGATAATTCAACAGCGCTTTGATGGCCGGATAGCAGAAAATAATTTCTCCATAATTCTTTGCTGCCGGATCGTTATCATAAATCGCTTTGACGTCGGTTGATAACAGTCGTTTGATTTCGGGTAACCGATCAATAAAAAGAAGTGTCTTCTCTTCTGCCATGGTTGGTGTGTTTGCATCGGCCGATTCAAACGAGAGCGCCTTGTAAATCTGGTCAAACAACAGATGATACAACGTTTCGGTATTGACTCCTGCATGGTATTGAACGGAACTTTCCGTTACCGACGGATTACCGAAATACCCTGGAAACACAATCTCCCGAATCACGTCTATCACAGCCTTTAATGTTTGAATAGACGGTAATTGCTTATCGTACATAGGGATATTTTGGTAGTCCGGATTATGAATATCCACCAGTTTACTGACAACTTCATTGATATGGACTTGTAAATTCATCATTGAGAGGATGTTTTATGTAGTTCTATTTGTCCGCCGGCAACTTTCCGTTAGAGGCAACGAAAAAGGCTCTTTTCCTTTCGTCGAGATAGGGCGACTCGAACGCCCGGCCTCCACGTCCCGAACGTGGCGCGCTACCAACTGCGCTATATCTCGTTTTTTGCGCTGCAAAGGTATAATAAAATAATGAATAAAACAAATCGTTTGGAAATCTTCCTATTTTCATGTAATTTTGCAAAAAATTTATAAAAGACTATCTTTATGTTGGATTATAATGCGAATGTACTCTTAATATACACAGGGGGAACTATCGGAATGATAGAAGATCCGGTATCCGGAATTTTGAAACCGTTTGATTTTGATTATTTAAAAGCGTATGTTCCGGAACTGCATCGCCTCAAATTCAATATCGATAGCATCGCCTTCGAACATCCGATCGATTCTTCGGATATGGGAATCGACGATTGGAAGAAAATAGTGCAAATGATTGAAGCTCATTATGAAAAATACGATGGGTTTGTGATTCTTCATGGCACGGATACGATGGCCTATTCGGCATCGATACTCAGTTTTATGTTGGAAAATCTATCGAAGCCGGTCATTCTGACCGGATCGCAATTGCCTATCGGGAAAATGCGTACCGACGGACGGGAAAATTTGATTACCGCTTTAGAGATCGCTGTCGATAAAGATTCGGAAGGAAATGCTTTCGTGCCGGAAGTATGTATTTTCTTTCAAAATTTATTGATGCGAGGCAATCGCACGACAAAAGTCAACACCGATAATTTCAACGCTTTTAATTCATTTAATTATCCAATTCTTGCTGAAGCCGGGACGCATATTAAATATGAGCATCACCGGATTCATCACCCGGCTAAAAACGCTACTCCTCAATTTCATTGCTACTTAAATCCAAATGTAACTATACTGAAGCTATTTCCAGGCATTTCAGACCATTGTGTAAAAGCGATCTTTACGAATCCTTATTTAAAAGGCGTAGTGCTTGAAACGTTCGGGGCAGGAAATTCTCCGTCTCATCCTTCTTTTTTAGCGATTATTGAAGAAGCTGTAAAAAAAGGAATAGTCATTGTCAATGTCACCCAATGTGCTTCCGGAGTCGTAGAACCCGATCGTTATCAAGGAGGGACAGCGCTTAAAAACAGGGGAGTGCTTTCAGGGTACGACATCACGACGGAAGCAGCAGTAACTAAACTAATGTTCCTGTTCGGCTATGGACTCACGTCCGAAGAAGTAAAAGAACGAATGCAAGCGTCTATTGCAGGGGAAATAACACTGTCGTAAGTGAATTCGAATACCCGTTTTTTTCTGATTATGAACCGGGAACACTTAAACCGATGATATCACACTAAAATCCATCGTAAACCCACAAAAACGATTCCGGTGAATAACATAATTGGTGATTCCCGCTTTCTTCAGTAGCTTCTTCAATTGGGAATGGGACAACAGATGCAGATTATCGCCCGTAATCCAGGCTTTACCTATCATTACCATGATCCGGTCGAACACTTTTTTGGGAAGCCAGTGAAGGAACGGAACCCTCGTGTGGACTTCGAACGGGAAATAGTGGTTGGGGGTGGTAAAGTACAATTTCTTGCACTGATGGTTGTTGCATTCATGAATTCAATTGTTTTATGTTAATATCTTGATTGATCAGGTTTGTTGAATTGAATAGACAAACCAATGGCTTGCCCAAGTCTATTTTTCAAAACTTGGGCTCCATTAATTCTCAATTCTCAATTTTAATTTTTAATTTTTAATTCTCAATTCTCAATTCTCAATTCTCAATTTTTATAGTGGTAATCATACGACTGTATCACCTTGTCAGCCTGAGTAACCTTGTTCAAACGGCCTGAAGAATCGTAATCGTACTTCGTAACCACTCCGCGCGGGTCGGTCATAGTCGCTATTCCAATCAACGGTTTGTAGGTGTAGGTGGTGACTTGAGCGTTCGGTAACTGCGACCGCAGGTTATTGATGGATGTCCAATCCGCAGCAGCCGGCTCACTTTTTGCAGCAATCGCGTTCAGTGTAGCTTCCGCTATCTTTCCCGTTACATCCGAATAAGCGGCGCCTTTGATTTCGGCAATAAGATATTGGTAGTTATAGCCCCAGAGATAAACAACTTTATCAGCGTTATCTTTCGTTGCCTGCCTGAGATTACATATAGAGTCGTAAGCATAAACTTCGCGTGTTTCAATCGTATTGGCGCCATACTGTATTTGCCGGTTTAGCGGTGCATAGAACCTGGAATAAAACTTATCATAATTGTTCTTTTCTTTAACCGTCAATGTGGAAGTGTTTTTATACGTTGCTTTCTCGATAATGGGACTCAGCATGTTTTTATTTGTCATCTCGTTGTAAGGAGAGGTGGTATTGAAATCCGTAGGATATTTATAACTTGTTTTATAATTGGCATTATCACTGTTGTTTGTCGATGATTCGCTTACTAAATTGTACGAATTGTAACTATAGTTTGTTTCCGTTGCCACCGGATTATTTCCGCTTGTATCATAATCGGTCTCTGTTACTTTATCGGGGAGATAAGAGTTGTTGTTAAAATAATAAGCAGTAGCGGCATAACCTATAAATTGCGCTGACGGGCAATTTGAAAAGTAAATCTGCCGGTTTTCAATCGCTCTTATTCCGTCTCTTAGAACTTTTTTATAGGTAAAAGATTTTTCTTTTATCCTGATGTCATTATTCTTATATTCCGTTTGGCAAAGAAGTTTCCCACGTTCTACCTCATTCTTGTTCCTTGCTCCAAAATCTCTGGCGACGACTGTGGTCACACTCACTGGGGGAGAATCCGGATTGGAATCAAAATTCGTATATTTATAAATGGTATATCCCAAACTGTTTCCATTTTTATCTTTAGTGATTTCGGCAACTTCGGAATATCCGACCGGACTGCCTTCAGCCAAACTTAAAGGTGAGATTGGTTGAGAACTGTAAGCATCGTAATATCCGTTATAGTTAGTTCCTAAAGGTTGTGCACTTACGTTGATGGAAAAATTGTATATTGGAATAGAACCTAAAACGCCACTCGAAATCGTTGGCGTGTTTGTTAATTTAAAGCTTTTCACATATTTGTATTCATGAATATAGGATAAATCGCCGTCCTTATACGTTATTTTTTTTATTCTGAGTCCTCCGGCAAAAGCATTGGTAGATGAAATTAATTCCTTGTATTTAACGTAGAATGTATAGTCACTTATATTGTTTTTGTTAAAACTTGAATTCTGAAAAAAGGAATTGGTAGAATATGTCCCCGACTGCAAAAAACCCACCACCGTTTCCTTGCCTCCTACTCCGGATGAAAGCCCAACGAGTACGGAATAATAACTTGGTTTTGCAATCGTTATGTTTCCCGACCCTGTGACAGGGTTCAAAGAAATCCATTTATTATCCCAAGCCATATCTACATTATTCAAGGATATCGCTCCGTTAGACAGCGTGTAATATTTTGAATACGTATTAGGCTCAAATTCAAAATTTGCAGTCCCTCCGGTGGGATACTTGACCTGAGTCAATATTCCCGCTGCAATATAAATTGAATCGGTTTCTCTGTTTAATCCAAAATATTCCTTGTTGTTTACGGAAAATGTCGTCGCTATTCTTGAACCTTCCGTAAATCCATTATAATATCCCCAATGGTCGGTTGAAGTCAAATCGTACCCAATCGACTTTCTGGAATCATACTGAAATTCGTATGCCGGTATTCCCGATTCTTTGACCGATTTTAGAAACAAGCGAGTGCTCGCGCCGGTATCGTAACTAAAAGTAAAGGTTTTTACGGTTTGGTTTGATTTGTCTTTTAATGTAATCAAATCCAATTTTTGCCATTTAGCCGGCTTGGCGTTTATATCCAAATTCGGATAGGACAAATCTCCTGCATTGGAAGTTGAAAAAGAAAGACTGAAACCGGGACCTTCCACCGATTGAAGGTAAGTATGAGTAACCTTGGATGTGAAAATTTGAGTCCCATTATACGAACAACCTCCAGCTATAGAGCTCCACTTACCGTTCTCCCACTTGTATCCGGATCCCATCCTTATCTCTACTGAGAATATATTTTCATCAAGCACTTTGGTAGAATAGGAAAATGTAATGGCTTCGCTTCTGTTGGGTATTTCTATTTTAGTCAAAAAGTAAGAAGTCCCATAAGTGGACGATGTTTTAAGATAGGTATTGGATGTTTCTATCGCATTGTCATTGTATCCGAAAGAATAAACAATCCCATCCTGTGCAGTAATTTTGAAACCCCAAAAAGTAGTGGGGCCCGAACCGTAACCGGTGGGTGGTTTGGAATTATTGAATTCATATTCCACTTTGATTCCCGGTTCTCCCATTACTTTGAATTTTCCATCCGAACCCATATAAAACTTTCCACTGATTCCATTGACACTGAATGAAAACTCATCGGGTTCCGTGTCGTAATAGCCAACGGAGTTTCCGAGAAAATAAGGGGAAGATTGAGTTGCTAATAATTTGGCGGTTGAAGACCAATCGGAACTCTGTAATCGATTGTAATTGGTAAGGGAACAAAAACCATACGTTGGGTCCTCATCGGGTATGCCTTTGATGGTACGGGTAACCGCACCTCCCACCTCTAAGTTCCAATTTTGTCCGACCCACCCGGGACGAACGTCCGGCATGACCCCTGATGAATTATAAGAAAGTACTATAGGCAACTTGTAATCACCACTTTTCATTTCCATCAAGGGGATAGCAATGTTCGCTCTTCCCGTATAAAAGCTCACAGGAACATTCCCTATAACCCCTAAGCTTGCAGCTTCGGGACTTGGATAGGGAACCGGAAGTTTTTGGGCATGCAACATATTGACAGCATACGCCCAAAAAACTAAAATGAATAGTTTATTTATTGTTTTCATAATCCTACGTTGTTATTGATTGATTTTTATAGACCGTATGTTTCCGGTCTGATTTTACATTTTGGATGTTTTTTAGCAATATGAAGCGAGTAGAATATTTTATTTTTGACTTAGAAGTTTTTTAAATATCAGACCTGCTTTAAAATTTTGTAAATTTATGATCATTAATCTTTTGCTATTTAATGTTTTGTAAAACTGATGCTTTACAGCTTACCGAACGAAAGCAAAAATCTTCGCCCGGCGGTTTAACATTTTATATTAGCTATAATGAACAAGAATAGTTATTTGTGATGTGTTTTATTCACCTCCATCTGTTAAAATAAACTCATTATTTTTATAAATATAACTATAAAAAAGAGGGTCATAAAGAGGTGGTGGTAGCGGAATACCTTTTTCATCCACTTTATATAAATCATCTGGAAAATAAATATAATCAAAATACTTTGTATCTGATGTTGGTCTTATAAATTTATAAAAATTAACCTCAAAATCAAATTGAGAATGCGCATTTGACAATACAATTAATGTATCACTCTTTAGGGCAACATACCCTACTATTCTTTGAGTAGTATTAAAAATATGCCGCTTAGCAACATCATCTATGTCAACAAGAGTTATACCTAATTTTATTTCTGAAGAATCATTGATAATTAAATTTAGGAGAATAACATTCTCTGTTTTTTTAATCCTATTCTTAATCTCTGTATTGTTTTTTACATCTTGAATTAAATTATCCAATTGTGGATCGATAAATTCAAATCGTTGCAATGTAAATCCACGGCCATGAGGAAAATTCTCATTAATTTCACCAAATTTAGGAAGTCGGTTACAATCTATCAGTGAAATAAAAGTAAACAGAATAATAAAAATCTTATTAATACTGTTTTTTAGGTACTGTTTTAATAATTCCATTTTCATTATAATATATGTACTTTTTTGCTTCTGGATTGTATATTCGCCATTCAATATAATTTTGAGGAAAATGCGTGTTGAAGTGTTGAACTGCACTCTTATCATCGGGTGAAGGTGATTGGATAGTACCACTTGGATGATTATGTGTTATTCTTAAAATATTCGCACCTGACTGTAACAAGTTTTGTGCAATAGTAGCTGCATCATTACCATTTTCTTTAAAAGATGTAGTTATCGTATTTGCAATTATTCCATTTTTAATATCATTAACAACACCATATTCTTTTTTTAAGTTTTCCGATAAAAATTCATGAACTTGTTCGGCAATATCGCTACTCTCAATTTTAAAAGATTGTCCAACTGTAACTCCTTCATTGTTTTTCATATCAACAAAATCTGTCATTGTTCCAGCTTTCATGGTTAATGTATTCCCATTTGAAGCTATAAGTTTATCTGTTTTATCAGGCCCAGTAAAAATTCGTTTTATTTTATCCCATAACGAACTGTTGTCATAGATATATCCATTTTCATTAATTTTATAATCAGTTAAACCTGTCGGATCCACATTACTCACCGGATTATTCCCCGCATAAGCAAACGGACTTGTGCTGTAATACTTCTCCGCCATCGGGTCAGTCCTTGTAAACCGCATCAGTGTCGGGTCGTAGGTGCGGGCTTCGAAATCGTAGGAATCCATGGTGTTTGTCCGGTCTAACTCTTTGCCGCCGAATTTGTAGGGCTGCACTCCCTGGTCGGTGCGCCGTTCGGCCATCGATGTTCCCGACGGATAATAGCTGTTCACCTGCTTCACGGTTCCATTCGCATCCATCACGATCCGGTGGCTGCCCAAATGATCGTCCAAGTAATAATAAGGAGTGAATGTTGTGCTGCCTGTCGTCTTTTCTATGTATCCTTCTTCCGTCAGTACGTATTTCAACTGGTTGTTCACATACACTTTGTTTCCAAAATAATTGGTTGTTACCGTTTTGCTTGCATCGAAATCTGTTGTTGCCGGTACGCTTTGGCTCCAGTAGGCATAGTTCAAATCCCTGTTCGATACCTTACGCGTCACCTGCCGTTTTTCACCGGAGGCATCGTATACGTATTCGATGCGGTCGCCTCGCCGGAACTGTACCGATTGCGGCAAAGATAAGTAATTATACTTGATCATGCAAATGCGACGGTGGTAATCGTTCATCAGCGCGCCGGAGGAATAATAGCTGTAGTGCACATCGTTCACCGGATCGCTGTTGTACTTAAATTCCATCACATCGCTGCTCGATTGATTGCCGGCGGCATCGGTCACTTTGCGTACCATGTTTCCGTAGTATTCCGTCACGTTCACATCGTCGATCAACCCGTAGGCGCCATTATCTTTCAATCCGTAGCGCTTCAGGGTTTTGATGTTGCCGAGCTTGTCGGTATTGTAAGTGAAATACTCATCGTACCTCAGCGTTCCGGTACTCAGATTCGCGCTTTCTCCGTAAACAGCATCGGTTAACCAACCCATGGCATTGTATTTGAAACTGTAACCGCGAATGGTCGTCATGCTCGGTTCCGCTTTCCACGTCCAGGCCGACAGGTTTCCTCCGTAATAGAGCGAGCCGCCCGATTTGGGATTACCGGATTCGTAATAGAGGTTTTCGGAAAAACGCTGTCCGGCTTGCTCGGTTTCCCAGCTTCGTACATTGTACTTGAACGATGCGATTTCCGTACCGTCTCCCGTCTTCTTCTCCTTCATTCGTCCAACATCATCGTACTGGTATGCAGCTATATCCACTCCCGCGCCTCCATTGAACTTGTAGTTGACTGTGGTCAAGCGTAAACGGGCATCGTAGCTATACGTGTATTCTTCCGTAATCTGCGATTGACCGAGCGCTGCATGCTCGGTGTACTTTTTTGTTGCCTGATTGTTGGCATTGTAGAGATAATACTCGTAATCGTAACCGCTTTTGTTGTTCGTCGACCGCTTCTGTACCAGGTTGCCGAAGGCATCGTAGTAATACGCCGTCTTTATCCATCCGCTGCCGTCCGACAATTTATCCCAGCTACCCGTCAATAAGCCTTGCGCTGAGGAGTATTGCGTTCCATAGCCTGCTTTCGCCAGGTAAACCAACGAGCCGCTGTTGTCGGCATTGTCGGTGGCATACGTATAGTTGTCGTAGAAATTAACATGGGTTACTTCGGTCTGGCTCAGCGCCGGAAACGTGTTCCATGTATAGTGGTAATCGTTGGCGCTGCTGCTCACACTTTCTTTAGACAGAATGGTCTTGTATTTGACTTTCATATCATAGGCCCGGCCATTGGCGTCTTTAGCGCCGGCATCGTCTCCCGTATAAATCCCCGACAGGATGACTCGTCCAAACACATCGTACTTGTTAAACAGCCATCCCCTGCCGCCTTTCCCATTCGGAATCTGAATAGCCGGCGTCTGATCCATGACTAACCGGTCGGCGGAATCATAAATCAAATTTTCAACGTCCACGCCCGGAATCACCACATCGGCCTTCCGGTTTCGTTCGTCATAGGTGTACGAATAAACGTAGTTCGGCAAATAAATTGAATTGTAGGTAGCCCAATAATTATAGGTTTGAGCGCCTGTCAACGCATCCGAAACATTAGGCGGTAAGACATAGACTAAGTTCCCTGCCGTATCGTACACATAATTGGTATCGTATTTGATGGATCCATCCATGCGGCGTTGTAGCAGCAGCTTTCCCAATTTATCCTTAAACTCGTAGGATACGTAGCCGTCTTCATCCGTCGTTTTGGTAACGTACACCAGCCCGGTAGCATAATCCGTACTCTTGATAAAGCTGCCGGCGGCGGTCGAAGAAAAGTTCGGACAATTCAGCGCGGCATCTCCGCTTTTGTTTGCCATGTATTCGATTGTCACTTTGCGGCCGGCATTCCGCCAGTTTACGCCGGGTCCGTACTGGTTCTGCACCCTGTTCAGCGGCGACTGCTCGTACACGGTTTCGGAATACGGATAGGTGTCGCCATAAAACGAAGCGCTCACGCCGTTATACGTTCCGTCCGATTTGGTATTGGGTGCGGGAAGCCATTGCTTGTATTCCCTGCCATACCCGTCGTATTCGGTGCGGCCCACCAAATCCTTGCTGGTGGGAGTATACTGTTTTTGAACGGTTTCCACCGGCCGCCCCAATCCGTCGTAGTATTGAATATCGTCGAAATAGACGCTTGTACCGTTGGTGTAGGTGAAAGAGAGGATGACACTTTCTTTTTCGATCATCTTTATCCGGCGTGCCGTCTGCTTTCGTTCAAGCACCACCTGGTTAGCGGCATCTTCGGGCAGATAAGCCTGCTCGGCCGGATGATAAAAGTAAGCGTCCCGGCTGAGTAGCAGCCTTTCGGGTGAACCCTCCCTGTACGTTTCGATGGTTTCAAAAACCGGATAACGGTACCCTTCTTCGTACCATTGATACGTGTCGGTAGTGAGTATTTCCGGTTCGATGGCGGCAAAGAGGCTGTCGTTGGCTGGCCGGTCGATCGTAAATTCCGAAGAAATCGGAAGATGCCGGAGGTGTTCTACCTTTCGGATATGTACCCTGATTACGCTGCTCAAGGTATCGTTTCCCGGGAGAATGACGCTGCCGGTTGCATCGGCTATGGTGTGGATTTCTCCGGTCACTGTCGATTCCAGCCGATCGTGGTGTTTGCCCCGGCCTGCATAACGGCCTTGAGAATCGACGCCATAAGCCAAGGGAAAGCGGAGCAGCAGTCCCTGTTGGTGGTATTTCACCAAATGGGAGGACGTTTCGTAACCGCCAATCCAAAGCGAATCGCCGTGAACGCGAAGGAAAGACAATTTCCCGTTTTCGGCGCCAATGATTTTCCAATCGTCGCGGGTGAAATAATGAACGACGTAGGCATCGTCGATCAGCTTTAGTGTCCTGAAATCCCAGGTTTGATCCTCACCGGATGAGCCCGGTTCGTAGAAAACCACCTGTTCTTTGACTAATTGGAAATAGATGCCTATGATTTATTAGCCTGAGTTCGGTATAAGATAGCCCGTCAGGGCAAAAGCGGTTGGATTTGGTTCTCGTAAACCGCATCAGCGTCGGATCGTAGGTGCGGGCTTCGAAATCATAGGAATCCATGTTGTTTGTCCGGTCTAATTCTTTGCCTCCGAATTTGTAGGGCTGCACTCACTGGTCGGTGCGCCGTTCGGCCATCGATGCGCCCGAAGGATAATAGCTGTTCACCTGCTTCACGGTTCCATAAGCATCCATCACAATCCAGTGGCTACCCAAATGGTCGTTCAGGTAATAATAGGTGGTGTAGGTTGTGCTGCCTGTCGCCTTTTCCATGTACCCTTCGTCCGTCAATACGTATTTCAATTGGTTGTTCACATACACTTTGTTTCCGCCCGAAGCATCATATACGTATTCGATGCGGTCGCCACGCCGGAACTGTACCGATTGAGGCAAAGTTAAGTAATTATACTTGATCATGCAAATGCGACGGTGGTAATTATTTTTTCATATTCTTCTATCTTCTTTTATAAAGACAGTAGTCTTTTTTTAAAAAGGCTATAGCCTTTTTTTATAAACGCTATAGCCTTTTTTTAAAAATGCTTTAGTCTTTTTTTAAAAATGCTTTAGTCTTTTTTTAAAAATACAACTGTAATCATCACCAAAATAAATTATATTGCTTACTCCATATTAACAACCTGAGTTCGGGATAAGAGGTAGCCCTTTAGGGCTTACATATCCATAGAAAACGATTCAAGCGAACCGCTTTTCTCCGTAGGGCATTCATATCTCAATAGAAAACAGGCTGGTTGATGCCGATTCTTCTATTGATATGAATGCCCTATGGGCAAATTGGATACGGTGGAAAAATGATGATGAAAATAGGCCTCCCTGCGTATAACGTGAATAACTCCTCAAGATAAAATCCCGCTCATCTTGTACATCTTGTAAAAATCGCGGTTCAAGATATTGGCTAAACGCCCTGCTCGGCGTTGCCTCCGGCTACATTGAGAATGTAGAGACGGATAATTATCCGTCTCTACTTACTTCTTATCCCGACTCAGGTTATAAATTAATTCAACTGCTTTTTTTGGTAAAACAAAAAAACTTTCCTACTTTTGGCATTGAATTTCAGTAATGAAAAATATGAATACACTCGTGAAGCATCCTTTTAGTACCGTTCTATGGAACCGTATTTTCCGCTATATCCTGCCGGGTATCCAAAGGAATATGCTGTGGGTAATCGGTTTTATCTTTTTGTGTACATGTAACAAAGCAAATCAGAACGTATATGACGATGTCGATGTCAGTGATGTTATGTCTCGAGAGCTACCCCGAAATCCTCAAGAATTAAAAATATTGGGAATCGGGAACAGTTACACGGAGGATGCGATGCTGCTGCTTCCCAACCTGTTGGATTCCGCTCATATTTATAATGTCACCCTGGGTATGCTGACTTTAGGCGGAGCGGCATTAGATACACATTTAGCAAATTATTTACGCGACTCGCATGTTTATACATTTGAAGTGACGAAGGAAAATCACTGGGAGCCGGTATCCACCAGCTATACGATCAGCGATGCGATCAATTATTCGGATTGGGACATTATCATTCTTCAGCAAGTATCGAAATGGTCGGGTCAGATTAAAACGTATCAGCCCTATCTCGATCAATTGATCAGGAGATTGTCTGATCATTGTTCCAATGGAAATGTGGTTTTAGGGTGGCACATGACCTGGGCTTATGCAAGCAATTATACGAATGGCGATTTCAAAAGCTATGGCTATAATCAAGGGAATATGTATTCACAAATTGTAGAGTCAACGCAAGCCATGCAAGCGAAAACCGGCATACAGGTCATTATTCCGTCGGGTACAGCTATTCAGAATCTGAGGAATACCCCTTTGAACGATTCGATGGATCTGACCCGCGACGGTACGCATATCACGTTGGGCGTCGGCCGTTACACGCTTGCCTGTACCTGGTTTCAAACATTAATCCCGCCTACACTGGGAGTCGATTTGGCTGGCAACCGCTGCCGGGAGCAAATAGGCATACCGGTGACAGACAATAATTACACGATATGCCAGCAGGCAGCTATTCAAGCCTGCAATAATAAATTTGAAGTATCTCAACAATAATTCGGAAACTATAATACATACAGATTATGAATAAGATTAAAGTACAGAACCCGGTTGTCGAATTGGACGGCGACGAAATGACCCGTATTATCTGGGCATTTATCAAGGAGCAACTCATAGTGCCCTATTTGGATATGGATATAGAATATTACGATTTGAGTATACAGAATCGTGATTTAACAAACGATCAGGTGACGATTGATGCTGCCAACGCCATCAAACGATGTCATGTGGGAATAAAATGTGCAACGATCACGCCCGACGAAGCCCGCGTGAAAGAGTTCGGATTGAAAAAGATGTGGAAATCGCCCAACGGAACGTTGCGAAACATCATCGGGGGAACGGTTTTTCGCGAACCCATTCTCTGCCGTAATGTGCCCCGTTATGTTCAAGGATGGACAAAGCCCATCGTCATCGGGCGTCATGCTTTTGGCGACCAGTACAGAGCCACCGATGTGCTTATTAAAGGCAAAGGAACATTGCAGCTGACTTTCACCGATGAACAGGGGAATACCCAAAGTTGGGAAGTTTACCGTTTTGAAGGCGACGGGGTAGCCATGGCCATGTACAATACCGACGAATCGATTTACGGTTTTGCCCGTTCATCCTTTCAGGTGGCGCTGGATAAAAAATGGCCGCTCTATTTTTCTACCAAAAACACCATTCTCAAGACCTACGACGGCCGGTTCAAGGATATTTTTCAAGAAGTGTATGAAAAAGAATTTAAATCCGAGTTTGAGAAAGCCGGTATCACCTACGAGCATCGTTTGATCGACGACATGGTTGCTTCGGCTTTGAAGTGGGAAGGCGGTTTTGTATGGGCATGTAAGAATTACGACGGCGATGTGCAATCCGACACGGTGGCTCAAGGGTTCGGTTCCTTGGGTTTAATGTCGTCGGTTCTGGTTACTCCCGACGGACAAACCGTGGAGGCTGAAGCTGCGCATGGCACCGTCACCCGTCATTATCGTCAATACCAGCAGGGTAAAGAAACATCCACCAATCCCATTGCGTCTATTTTTGCATGGACGCGCGGATTGATGCATCGGGGAAAACTGGATCATAATCAGCCGTTGATTGATTTCGCTCATACCTTAGAAAAAGTATGCGTTGAGACGGTCGAATCGGGAAAGATGACGAAAGACCTCGCTATTCTGATTCATGGCGATCAGTTGACACGAAACGATTATTTGAACACGGAAGATTTTCTGAAAGCTATCAAACAGAATTTGGATAAGGAATTATAAAAAGAACACGGAGGCTATTCAAAAGAAAGGGATTTGTTTATTGATGCTGTAATAATTCATTTGAGTGGAAAGTATACAGATGACTACTGTATATTCATCCCCCCAAAAACCGCTTTCATAAATTCATTTCCTTTTAATAAGCCGTATTTCCCTTTCATAACCGAAAACTCATTGTATTCCGTAACTTCATCGGGCGCTGTGCCGGGCTTGTAAATCACAAAAGGTACCGGCGAACCGGTGTGTGTCTTGATCCGGCATGGGGTAGGGTGGTCGGGCAACAGGGCAATCGTGACCGGTTCATCCCATTTTGCCGTTTCCTCCATAATCGTTTTCAAAACACGGTGATCGATATCTTCGATGGTTTTCACTTTCATTTCAACATTCCCTTCATGTCCGGCTTCGTCGCTGGCTTCAATGTGCAGATAAACAAAATCTTTTTCTTTCAAGGCTTTGAGCGCAGCTTCCGCTTTTCCTTCATAATTGGTATTGTACAAACCGGTTGCTCCAACAACATTGATGCTTTCCAAGCCGGCATAAATTCCAATGCCTTTGATTAAATCGACAGCGGAAATGACCGCTCCCGTCCGGACCGGATATTCTTCGGAAAGTTTTTTCATCTGCGGCTTGTATCCGGGCGACCAAAGCCAAATGCTATTCGCCTGATCTTTATCTTTATGTTTTCGTATGAGATTCAACGGATGATCTTCCAGCAGTGTTTGCGACCGGATGATTAACCGGTTCAGAAATGCGGCTGTTGCTTGTGCATCCTCACATAAAGGGCGAATCATTACTTCCCTGAAATCGGTTCCCCGAACATCATGAGGCGGTGTGCAATCCAATCGTTTATCTCCGCCTTTCAATTTTAACAGGTGACGGTAGGAAACTCCGGGGAAAAATTGAACATCTTTGTTCCCCAACTCTCGATCGAGAAAGCGAATTAATGCCATTGCTTCTATGCTGGATATATGTCCTGCCGAATGGTTTTTTATTTTTCCGTTCTCGATACAAATCAAGTTGCATCGCATGGCCAATTCTCCGGGCAAAATATCAATTCCCATGCTTGCGGCTTCCAAACTTCCCCGTCCTTCTAAAACGCTTGCGGGGTCGTATCCCAATACCGAAAGATTAGCTACCTCGCTTCCGGGGTGCATCCCGTGGGGCACGGTAGCTAATAAACCGCTATTGCCTTGTTTGGCCAATTGATCCATAGAAGGCGTCCGGGCAAATTGCAAAGGGGTTTGGTTGCCTAACGATTCGATCGGCTCATCGGCCATTCCATCGCCAAGCAGAATGATGTATTTCACTTTTCTTTTTGTTCTATTTGCAACGTAATGGTTGGCTGATCGCAAACTTCCGTCGGGCCAAAGTACTGGATGGGTCCCGGATACACATAATCGGTATGGATTGCCCAGGCGGCGCGATGTTCGGCGAATCGGTTAAACGGTCCTCCGTCTAACTTTACCAACGCTTTTTGTATCACCGGCTTCATCTTTCCATTCCTAAGTTCCATATTCATCATCATGGTGATAGGGACTCCTCCGGCAATCCATTCCGAAGCGGGAGCCGTCGTATTTCGGACGGAAGACATATATCCGGTTTTCCCGAAACCGATTAATCCGGCTGCCGTAAATCCTAACGCATAGCAATAATCGGCATCGTAATTCGAAGGCGCGGCACAACGACCTTCGTATCCGAAAAAGTGAACCTGGGCAGAGAATTTCCCTTTGTATTTTCCTTCTATTGCCATTTCAGCTAAACGGTTACCTACCATTTCGGCTAACAGCTTTTCCGTTTCAATCAACGATACCTGAACATTTCCATGCGGATCGCGATCCAATGTCAGTTGACGAGCTACATTTTCGGGAAGGCTGGCGAAAATCTTTGCATTTTCAGCGCTTAACTTGTCCATAATATGAGCTAACTGGTGAGAGCGTTTGATACGCCGGTATTCATTTTCGTGATGTGCCAAATATGCGTTCAGTTCATGGATTAACTTTTTCATCACCGGAATAAACTCAATCAAGCCTTCCGGAATCAAAACGGTTCCAAAGTTGTCCCCTTTTTCAGCCCGCAGGGCTACAATATCGGCAATGTATTGAATGATATCGTCGAGCGAAAGATTTCTTGCTTCGATTTCTTCCGAAATCAAACAGATATTAGGCTGTACCTGCAAGGCGCATTCCAAAGCGATATGCGAAGCCGAGCGCCCCATCAATTTTATGAAATGCCAGTATTTGCGTGCCGAATTGCAGTCGCGTTGAATATTGCCGATGACTTCCGAATAGACTTTGCAAGCGGTATCGAAACCAAAAGAAGCTTCGATCATTTCGTTTTTCAGGTCGCCGTCGATGGTTTTCGGGCATCCGATCACTTGTACGCCGGCTCCCGTTTGTGCATAATATTCAGCCAGAACGCAGGCATTGGTGTTGGAGTCGTCACCGCCGATAATGACCAGCGCTTTGATACCTAATTTCTTCAAGATTTGCAATCCTTTCTTGAATTGTTCTTCGGTTTCTAATTTGGTACGTCCCGATCCGATAATGTCGAAACCGCCGGTGTTTCGATATTCGTCAATAATATCGGCGGTTAATTCAATGTACTTATGATCGACCAGTCCGCCGGGACCTAAGATGAAGCCATACAGCCGGCTACCGGAATTCATGGCTTTGATGCCATCGAAGATTCCCGCAATGACATTGTGGCCGCCGGGAGCTTGACCGCCGGAAAGAATCACACCGACGTTTACCGGTGGATATTGATTTTTCTCTGCTCCGGATACAAATGTAATGAGCGGCATTCCATACGTGTTCGGAAATAGTTTTTGAATGGCTTCCTGATCGGAAACCGATTGCGTGGGTTGTCCTTCCTGTATTTTCACAATTCCTTCCAATGTTTTTGGAACTTTAGGCTTATAAGCAGCCCTGGCAATTTGTAAAGCGCTTTTTGTCATAATTACATAGCTTTTTATAGATTCTTTATAGCTGCAAATTTCGTTATTTTTATTCATATTTGAAACAAAATCAGGAAAAAGTTAAGAAAAAGATTTAATTTTGCAGACAAAAGACAGGTTATGAATTATTACGAATTAAAAATATCGTTGATTCCAAATACGGAAGTGAACAGGGATGTCATCTCTGCCTTGCTTGCCGAAATTGGTTTTGAAAGTTTTGTGGAAACGGAAACCGGTTTAGAGGCATACATTGCAGAAAAGTCATTTTCGGAAGAGGCGATTGCCGATGCTTTGAAAAACTGTCCTTTACCGGATGTGGCTGTTAGCTATGAAATGGAATGGATAAAAAGCCGTGACTGGAACGAAGAATGGGAGAAAAATTTCTTTCAGCCAATGGTTATTCAGAATCAGGTAATCATCCACAGTTCGTTTCACAAAGACATTCCTCCTTTTCCTTACGATATTGTGATTGATCCGAAGATGGCATTTGGCACAGGCCACCATTCGACTACCGCTATGATGGTTGTTTATCTTCTGGAACAGAATCTCGAAGGCAAATCGTTGCTCGATATGGGTTGTGGAACGGCAGTACTGGCGATTCTGGCGGATAAAAAAGGAGCAAAACCGGTTCGGGCTATTGATAACGACGAATGGGCGTATGAAAATTCCTTAGAAAATATCCGTATCAACCGCGCTTCCGGCATTCAGGTGGAATTAGGCGATGCAAGTCTTTTAGGAAAAGAGCATTACGATTATATATTTGCCAACATCAACCGGAATATTTTATTGAATGACATTCCGGCGTATGCCGCATGCATGCAACCGGGCACTTCTCTCTTTATGAGTGGATTCTACGAAGAAGATTTAGCGGTTATCGACGAAGCCTGTCGACGGCAATCGTTGGAATTGGCCGGTTACAAAGAAGATAATCATTGGGTCGCCGCACAGTGGAAGAAAAGACCTTATCCATTAATTACACGCAAAAAAGCATGAAAAAAATGAATACTAAGCATCGTACCGGATATCAACAACGAATGAAAATACTCGTTTGGGTATTCGGCCTATTGTCGTTAATAGCCGTACCGGCATTTACAATCTATTTGGGATCTCATGGAAGTCCTTTCAAATTCTCATTGTCAACTATCGGAAACCGTCCTGAAAATCGAACGATATTTTTAGTATGGACGATTGCCTTATGCGCCTATTTCTCAAGCATCATATTCGCTCTTGTAGTCCTGACGGAGAATGCCCATGCACATACTTTGCGGGTATTAATTTTGGTAAGTACCTGGCTTTTGCTGGTAACCAACCTGATTCCGTTTTTGCCGGAAAAATCGCCGATACTGGCTCATATCCACACCTATATTGCTGTGATTTCGACGTTGCTTTTAATCTTAACTTTGTTGATGTTGACATTTACTTTTCGTAATTATTATCCTAAGCTTTTCCAAAAATCTCTGGCCTCATTCTTAACTTTCTTATCGGTAATTGTCATTCTTTATTTATTTTTTGACGTCAAATGGATAACCGAGGGAACATGCATTATTGGCGCCGGTATATTCCTGTTTTCGGTTATGATATGGCTTTATAAAGAAAACAGCTGTGGAATTACGGAAAATAAAAAAGTTTAAAAAGTAACGGATTAGTTCTTAACAATGACGACTTCGGCCAATCTCAAATTTTCGGAGAAAGGCATCCCTTCTTTTTCTTTCGATAACAGGTATCCTTTCTTTTCCGTACGCAGGATATAATTATCCGGGTAATCCCTGTCGCATTCGATATCAATGATTTTGCAATCATCGTCATTCGCCAGGTTGTTTGCAAACGACATCGGCGTTACTCCGTGTTTTTCCAAAACGGATAGGGCTTTCTTTTTAGCCGTTACTAATCGCTTGATTGCTTTATCCGCCACTTCATTCTCATTCCATCGTTTTTCTTCAATGATCATTTCCGCCTGTTCAAATGTGTCAACCACTTTAAGAAAATCCAATAATAACGTTTGACAAGCGGATTCCCATTCGTACTCCGTTTTTCTTAATTGATTGTTCAGTTCGCTGATTTTTATAGCTTGTTCCAAAAACAGATTTTCCAAGTTTTGAATATCCGTATTCATACGATCCTTACGTTAAAGAATTAAAGAAATTTGGGTCTAAGTCGCTACTGTCTATGGAAACACATTTTATTTTACTTTCGAGCGGCTGAGCAGACGTCTCTTTGATATACGGATAAATAAAATCGACTCCCAATCGTTGTGTTGGAGAAGTTAATTGCTTTTGAGCAATGGCAATTTCACGGGAAGAATATTTTTTATCCTGCATTGCCCGTTTTTGTCCATTGATAATATCGGATTTAGTAGCATTTTGACCGATTCCTAATATGGTATAAGCATTTTTCATTTTATTGTGCCATTTTTCTGTAATAATTTAATCCTTCCTTGATAGCCAATCCGGCTTCATTCAAACTCATTCCATTGTATGAATCAGACATACCGGTCATCAGAATTCTATTGGTCGGATCTAATTGATTGATCGTCTCATTGTATTTCGTTGCCATTTTATTTGCTGAAATTTTGAGCGTAGCGCTTCGATTGATTATCAGTTGATCTAACATGTTTTTTGCCTGGCGGGAATGGGTGCTACGTCCCACGATTTCTTCTTCAATCAACAGATCACACAGTATAATGATATTATCGCATAGCTTCGAATGATTGGGATATTTTTGGTAAAGACCGTACAGTTGCGACATGGCGTTGATATGGTTTAATGCCTTGTTATTGACTTTATCTATGATCCGGCTGAGTTCATTATCGACATATTTATTGCTGTAATTTGATAACATAAAATTCAAAGTAGTATCGCCTGTCACTTTACAGATCAGCGAATACGACTTGTGAATCCGTTCAAAACCTATTTCGGATTTGATTTGTTTTTCAAATTCCGAGCGAATCTTTGCAATAAACCGATTATACAATACCGGATATTTTTTCAGTAATGCCATCGTATTCGAGGTGTACTGATTCTCCATTTCCTGATAATTCAGATTCTCCGTGAGGGAAGTCAGCCTGTTACAAATAGACTTTGCCGACTGGAAGTCTTTGTATCTTTTGGCTTCCAATCCGTATGTTAATCCAATTTCCAAAACAGCTTCGGAATCCACACCCGAACGTCCGAATTCGTTTTCGAGCGATTTTTCTATGGCGGAAAAAAGCGGTTTATTCGATTCGCAAAAACAGGGAGTAGCGTGAAAACACGGCGTCTTTAACTGTAAAGCAAATAAATCGGTAATCGCCTTTATTTCCTGTTCATAAAACCGTTCAAATTCTATTATTTGAGAATCGGAGTAAAAAGAAGTGTCTGTCAAGAATTTTTTGAAATCCTCCACTCTATTTTTCTGTACTTCTCCGATAGAGACAGCCCCATCGTTCGGATCACTGTAATCCACATTCGCAGGAAGATTATCTCTTTTTCCCGTCCCGCCTAATGATTCGTACAGGGAGAAGACACTTTGATCAGTCCACGACGTGTAACGAATAGAGTCGACAAACAATACATCCTGAAATACGGCGGTTATCCAAATGGAAATAATTCGTTTATAATTCGATGCATTTAACTTTCCGGTTTGTGCCGTCCCATAAGCTGCAGCGGCTGCATTGTGTAACGACGTGTTATTCTTATAAAATTCAATGTCGGTTTCGGTAATAAAATCCAATATCCGTATATATTTATCTGTTTCAAATAGTTTTTTAAGAATATAATTATTAAGGATATCTTTTAGAGCCAAAAATTTACCCTTCAAATCGGGCAATTCGGCGGCAACGGTTTTCTCTAAATTCGAGAGAGAGTTCAGTAATGTTTGAGTATCTGCGATCGATAAATTACCCTCATTCATCAATGCCAAGCGTTGATTAAATTGATCTAACTCCGACAATGCCTGCTTGATTAATTCATTTTTACAATACTTGCGAATGGGAGCGCTTGCTTGTGTTTGGGGTAAATAGTGTTCAATAATATCGTTCACTTCTCGGTACCGGTTTCCTTTTTTCAATAAATAAAGGGCATATCGATAGGCTAAGTCCTGCGTATAAGCATCCGGTTTTTCTTTCAGTAACGATTCGATTTGAGAACAGTCGTTTTTTGATATCTCTTCTCCTGTTTTTAAGCGGCAAATAAAAATTCGTGCTTCAATCTCCGGATAAAATCCATATTGCTTTTTAACGGATCGATAGATCAACAAGGCTTCCTCTATTCGATCTTCTTTTTCCAAGCCCGTTCCTTCTTCAAAAATAGAATGGGCGATTAAATCTTTTATTTCATTCAGTTGCGTCAGAAGATTCGCCGAATTATGCTTATACTTTTCAACAAACAGACAGGCTTTTTTTAATACACTGTTTTTCTCAACCGTACTTTTAATCACCTTTACCTGATTTTTGGCAATTGAAAGAATTTCAATCAATATATCTTCCTGGGGATAATTGATGTGCAGATATTCTTTGGATAGTTTGTTTGAATATTCAACGGCGCTTTCCAATACGGAAACTTTTTTCTTATACAAAGAACAGTTTCTCGATTCAATGATTTTTATCTTCCAAAACACTTTCAAAGCTTCGGGAGAGGAATAATAGCTGTAAAGCATGGATAGTACCTTGTAGGCATCCTCGAAGTAGCCGATTTCGGAGTATCCTTGCGCTAAAGCAAGCATTTCCGACAGCGTATTTTGGAATATCCCGCTATATAGCTTTTCGTTGAATACATGACTGTTTTTGGTTTTGAATGCCAATGCTTTTTCTATCCATTTTCTTTTTTTATCCAACGGTTTCTCCCTTCGAGCTAATTCAACATACAATTGAGCGAGTAACGGTTCCGCATCTTCCTGCTTGCCGACCAAAGACATCAGCAACGTAATTCTATCGTAGAACTTAACGTTCGGATATTTTTTAATAATTTCGATTTTCCGGTCAAAAAGCCTTTGATCATTAACCGTTGCAATTCCTTCATTCAGGATGGCAATCGATTGATCTAATTCCTTCCGGTCGGCATACGGACCGGATAGCTGGATAATATAATTCACATACTCACGTTTGGCTGATTCCGATTTTGTTACTATCTGTGCATAGTATTTCTTTATTGTATTTGCTACGGGGAGTTGATTCAGGAGCTTATAAAACAAATTCAATTCTTCTTTATTTAATTCAAGTTGCTTTATATTTTGAGCGCAATTATCCAAATAGAGCGGCAAACTACGCTTATCTTTATCAAACAATAGCTTGCATAAATCGTTACAGTGAGAATAATCACTTAAATTGTTTTTGAGCGTTTCCGCTAAACGGTATATTTCCGATACCACTTTATGGTTTATCGAGTCGGGATATCTGGCTGTAGAAGCAAGCAGTTCAGTCAATAATTCTTTGGCTTTATAAAAATTACTTGTTTTTAATGAAACGGCATACGCTAATTTCATTTCTCCAAGTTTGTTTACATTGAAAGGCTTCGAACCGTTCAAATGGACAAGCAGTTTTGCATATTCGTAGGCGTTCGCAATGTCGCCTCTTTTAGAATAAAGAGTAATTCGCTGGTTAATTTCCTTTTCAATGTTAAAAAGCACCGACCAAAAAGAGTCTCTATTGGTAATTTCATCCGTATAATTATAGCGATTGTCGATGGCCACTCTAAACAAATCAGCATCGTTATATTTTTTTGCGTATTCAAAATCCAATTGGGTCAATTCCGTTAAGGCTTCGGAATGTGTATTGATAATTTTGTTCAGGATAAGGATGGCTTGTTCCTTACTTCCTTTCGCAATACATTTTTGAGCTTTAGAAAACTGGAAGTTAATAAAAACTTTTTTTATCGTAGAAATAGGCCCCATAATTTATTTAAATGGAATTAGTATTTTATTTCCTGCAATCAGTTTGGAGGATAATCTCATCTGATTTGTTTCCGCAATGACAAGCGCTTTTTTTTCCGTTCCGAATATTTTTTGACTGATAGAGCAAAAGCTATCTCCTTTTTTTATGGTATATACAAAATCAGGCGTCACTGTTTTCACCTCATTCCCGTTTGCTTTTTCCGCTTCCAATGAAACAATTTTTTCATTCAAAAAGGCAATTTCTTCTTTGTTTTGCTGCTGTATCTGTTTATACGCACGTTCCCTATTAAAAATAAAGACCAAAGAAACCAAAAGCAGCAAACAAAGCATAGCCCAAAGAACTGAATTCCCTTTGTTTTTCTGTTTATTTCCAACTCTGCCGAGAAGCATAAACGCTTTCAAAGGAGTGTTACAAGCCGGACAAACTACTTCTTCGGTTCGATAATCGGGAAGTCCGGCTTTTCCACATACAGGACAATTGTTATCCATCGCTATCCTTTTTTACCGATACCGGTAGTTAATGAGCCAAATACTGAGCCATTATCCGGGATTACCGTATTATTTAAAATGAATACTACTCGATCATAATTACCGGCTTGCAATGCAGCCATCGCATCGTTGTAAGCAGCCGTCAATCGGTTGGCATCCGCAGGATCGTTGCTTCCGTCGGCATATAGCTTAAAACTGAATATATTAATAAATATAAGAAAATGTCCTTCAATAATAAACGATTCGAGTTTTTCCAGGATTTCCGCTTTTTCCCAATCGTTTTGCGACCGTTCAAAATGGCTCATCATGTTTCTCAGAGTGGTCAAATCGGTTCTGTCGATGTAATTAGAAAAATAATCGGATATGATTCTTCCGAAGATGTAATACAACTGGACATTTGATTCTTCGGTAAAGGCTTCCTGTTCGCTCTGTTTGATGATTCGTTCAATGTCATCCCACGCCATCGCATCCGACGCTGCATTTTGCAAATCTTTATTGATTCTTTCAATTTGTTTTTGAACATCATTAATGAATTTGGTTTTCTTTGCATCGCTGATATTGGAGGCATATACCTTATCGATGATTGTTGCTATGGCATCTAATGATTTTTCATCCTTATTGCCCCGCGTTAAATTTACTTTTACCCTTTGGTCTTTTTTCCCCTTGGGATAAACATGCAAGCTAAACGTTTGATCCAGATCTAAATAGAAATCAAATACCAATTCACTGTTTACCGGTAAATTCTCTTGAATGGTGAAGAAACCTAACCCTTGTCTTTCAAATGTGCCGTTTTCGACATCGGCGAAAATTTCGATTTTAACAATCTTCTGATTTTCCATCAATGTTCTAAATACTTCCGGTTTAGTCAAGGGCAAAACTTCCGCATTATCAATAAATTTATCCTTAAAATCGATCCCGTTTCTTGAGAGATTAATAAAATAGTTATGCGAAGTAGTATGTTGAACCTGAACCGTATTGCCTGAAGGTCTTTCAATTCCCAGTACGATGGCACTCACATTGGCATTGCATTGGGGACAAACGGTTTGGTCGGCCACAAGCTCAGCGCCGCAAACCGGACATTCGAAGTCGTCCGGCAAATCGTGTGCTAAAATGGCCGCTCCTTCGGCAACGGCCAACATGGGTTTTTCGGATGAAAGTACCTTGCCGTTACCGTATTTATCTGTTAACATTTTTTTGACTAAGGGAATACACGACGAACCGCCTACTAACAGAATATGATCGATCGTATCTATCGGATATCCGTTTTTTTCCAAAAAATCATCCGTCAGCTGAACGGTTTGGCTTATAAGAGGCCGGATGAGCGATTCAAATTTATCGCGCGTCAGCGAAATTTCAACGTCGACAGGATCTCCTTCTTTATTTTCAAGCATGCTTGATAGTAATATATCAGCTGAAGGAGCCGCGCTCAATAGAATCTTTGCATCTTCAATTTCTTTACGAAGCGATGCGATGAAGGTTCCCTGCTTACTCGGAGGCATTCCTCTAAGTAATTCAGCGATTGAGCAGCCTTTCATTTTGTAAAACTCATCATCAATGTATTCTTTGATGACTTTATCGATGTTATCGCCTCCCAACCACCGGTCGCCTCCGGTAGCGGCTTCAATAAAATGATTATCGGAAATGATCAGTATGGAAAGATCGAATGTTCCTCCTCCAAAATCGTACACGAGAACGACTTTTCCTTCGCCTTCCTTCATATTCATTCCATAGGAAATGGCAGCAGCTGTCGGCTCTGCTAACAAACGCTTAACCTTCAGTCCGGCTAAATTGGCTGCTACCCGGGTGGCTGTTTTTTGTTTTTCAGTGAAATAAGCAGGTACGGTGATAACGGCATGGGTCACTTCGCCTTCTTTTTCCGAAGCATCGTTTTTAAGTTGCCGCAGTATTTCAGCGCTGATCTGTTCGGGCGTGTATTCTACGCCTTGCAGAACGACAGCTACTGCATTATCGGTTCCGGCGCTGAGTTTGGTTATTGCATACGGATAATATTCCTTATCCGCTTTCATTTTTTCCACCGCTTCGTCTTTGATGGACATGCCCATTAAGCGCTTGACTGAAATGACTGCATTGGGAATATACCTTGGCATCTGACCGTATGCTTTATTGCCAACTAAAAAATCTTTTTTTGCATTCTGTGCAACAAAAGAACGAGTTAACTCTTCATTATTGTTGTTTCTAACGATTCTGACGGAAGTATCTTTGAATCCGATTACCGAATAGGTTGTTCCCAAGTCAATTCCAATTGATTTTCCCATATTGTTGCTTTTTGTTATTTTCTATTTATTATTCTCTTGTATAGTAACTCTAATCATCCGTCAGTATTTGAATTACACAAATAGCTTTATCATCGCAGGTACCCTGGCGAATAGCGGCAATTGTTTTTCGAAAATCGGCGTTTCTGAAATCCGGTTTTCTTACTTTAAGCCATGCAATGGTGTTTTTGTTAATTCCATCGGAAGCTACAATGACATTTTCGATAGCCTCGTGCGATTCGGTATGGCAACGCGTATCTTCAAAGGGATTATGCTTAAAGATCACCTCCTCCGTTTCACCTGTTTCTACGACCATAAAGAAACGACCTTTTTCTTCGGGAAATGTGCAATCGGGATGTGCAACCATAACGGAATCTCCAATATAACTGACATCGAGCGTTCCATCGATGGTTAACCTGCCAAGGATAACCGTGGTAGAAACGATGATTCGTGTTTTTTCCGTTATCTTTTGCGAGATTAGTTCCTTTTCTTTTTGCGGTAATTCTTTGAAGCGTTTTTCCCAATTTTCCCGGATGCTCGTAAAAGCGCTTTCCAAAATCGCCCGACTATCGAAGGAATCCAATGAATGGCTCCAAATCGAATCTTGAATGTGACATCCTAACTCTTGTGCTAATAGCCGGCTGGAAAAAAGCTCTTTTCCTTCCGAATCTTTCAAGATGGGGCTATCGCTTGTCCCGTCTAATAACCAAAAGAAAGCATTCTCCTTTTTTACAAAACATCCGGCAACGTCTTCCCCTAAATCATAATCTCCTTCGTTCGCATCCTCATTGAAATTTTTCCTTGGTCCGGCAGTCACCATTAACTCCGTATAGAAATAAGCACTTTTTAATTTTTCATCCATAGTTTACTCTATCGTTTATTACATCATTAAGATTTCATTTATTTGCTCAATGGTAAGTCCCGAAAACAACTGAATCTGTTCCACAGAAAAGCCGTTACGATTGCTGTCCAGCACAATTCGTTCTAATGTTTTTGCTTCGCCTTCAGCAAGGCCTTTTATTCGTCCTTTTGCTTCGCCCTCAGCAAGGCCTTCTATTCGTCCTTTCGCTTCGCCCTCTGCAAGGCCTTTTATTCGTCCTTTTACTTCACCTTTTGCTTCACCTTCTACAAGGCCTTCTTTCTTTGCATCGTTCATAATGCCTCGTCCGGTCAGGATATTTACTTTCACCTGGTCGTAGGCATCCAACTGTTCGACGGTATAAGCGGCTCGTTCCATGTAACCGACGGCTTCACGTGTAAGTTCGTTTTCCATCAATTCCCGGGGAACTTCCTTTGTTCTCTCGTTGATTTCGGTTAGAAAACACATCCACAATTCATGCAACTTCTTTTCGGCTCGATTCGAAGGCTTGAACTTGGGTAATTCAACGAAGAGAAATTCCAAGCCTTTGATTTGCTTTTCGGTATCTTTAACATTGACAATCCGGTAGTAATGATAATATTCGTTTTCCATCTCGGGCGATTTCTCAAACGTTTCGTTGACAAAGTTCAAAGCATAGACCGGCTGGAGTAATTCAAAACTTTTCGCTTTACCCAATTGCTTTACGTATGCTTTGGATGCGTTGAACAATACACGGCTTTTGAAACTTTCGGTCCAGTACATCTGCATTTCAACGATAAACTGTCGGCCGATCGAATCGGTGCAGCGCACATCCACAATGGAATAGCGAAGTAAGTCGGTTAAATCGGGTATCAACTCGCCCGTTTGATACTCAAGGCTTACGATGGGGTTTTCAAGCGGAAGCATACTGTTAATAAGGCTAATGCAAAGATGTTTATGCTCACCGAAGACTAATTTGAAAGTCAAATCATTTTTAGGATCAAGATATTGTGCCATGCCGTTGTCTTTTAATGTTTATCGAAAAACACAAAGATAACAAAAATTTTGACTTACTCAAAATTTTTTCTTCGCAACCGTCCGTTTAGGCTTTGCCTTCGTTTGAGTTGCTGCTTTTGAAGCGCTTTTCGCCTTGGCTTTTACCGGTTTTTCCGGCGCTTCCTTAATCATTTTCATTACTTGTTCAAAACTCAATTCGGCAGGAACCGTTCCTTTCGGAATCTTGTAATTGGTTTTATTGTATGAAATATAAGGGCCAAAACGGCCGTTCAACAGTTGTAGACTGGCATCTTCCGGAAAAGATTTGATTTGCTTGTTCGCATCCTTTTTCTGTTTTTCGTGAATCAATTTTTCCGCTTCCCCTATTTTAATGGTATGCGGATTATATTCTTTGGGAATTGTTGTAAACGTATTATTGAATTTGAGATAGGGACCGAATCGGCCAATGGCGGCAACCACCGGCTTACCTTCCAGTTGTCCCACGGTGCGTGGAAGATCAAACAAACGCAAGGCTTCGTCCAACCGGATGGTTTCGATGGATTGAGTTTTCATCAGCGAAGCAAAGCGTGGTTTTTCTTCATCGTCGGCCGAGCCGATTTGTACAAAGGGGCCAAAACGCCCGATTTTAACCGATACGGGTTTACCCGACTCCGGATCAACGCCCAATGCCCTTTCGCCAACTTTCAGTTCTGTTTTGGCATCGGAAACTTTCAGGACGATAGGATGAAACATATCGTAAAATTCATGAAGCGTATCCGTCCAACGCATTTCTCCATCGGCTACTTTGTCGAGGTCTTTTTCTACATTCGCCGTGAAATTGTAATCCAATACATCGGGAAAATGTTCGGTCAGAAAATCGTTGACTACCATTCCCGAATCGGTGGGAAGAAGCTTATTGCGATCAGCTCCGACCGTTTCCTTTTTACTGCTGGCGGTAATGGTTTTGTTTTTCAGGACAAGGGTAAGAAACGAGCGTCCTTCGCCTTCTTTGTTTCCTTTGATCACATACCCTCGCTGTTGAATGGTTGAAATAGTCGGCGCATACGTAGAGGGGCGGCCAATACCCAATTCTTCCATTTTACGCACCAGACTTGCTTCGGTATAGCGGAAAGGTTTTTGTGTGAGCCTTTCATTGGCAATCGCTTCCGACAAGCTCAACCGGTCTTTGGCTTGCATGGGCGGAAGAATAGCTTCGATGGTTTCGTCTGTTGTTTCGTCGTCGCTGTCTTCGAGATACACCCGTAAAAAACCGTCGAAACGGATAACTTCTCCTTGAACAGTAAATTTCTCGTTCGGGCAGGTACTGATGCCGATAGTGACGGTAGTCCGTTCCAATTCGGCGTCAGCCATTTGAGAAGCGACTGTCCGTTTCCATATTAATTCGTATAATTTTTGTTCAGGGACGGTTGCTTTGACGGCATGATTGCTTATATACGTTGGGCGAATCGCTTCGTGCGCTTCCTGCGCTCCCTTGGTTTTCGTTTGATATTGACGTATTTTGACGTATTTGCTTCCAAATTCTTTTTCAATTTCCTGCTTTGCGGCGCTCAAAGCCAAAGTAGAAAGATTCAAAGAATCTGTACGCATATACGTAATTAAACCGGCTTCGTACAGCTTTTGAGCGACCGACATGGTTTGAGCGACAGAGAATCCGATTTTTCGTGCGGCTTCCTGTTGCAAGGTAGAGGTAGTGAATGGTGGCGCCGGCGATTTTTTGCCCGGTCGTGTATTGATATCTTCAATGGTGAAAGTCGCATTTTTCAATTTTTCAAGAAACGCTCTTGCTTCGGCTTCGGTCTGAAAGCGTTTATTTAATTCTGCTTTCAAAATCGTTTTTCCGTCGGGGAGAACAAAAACGGCGGTCACTCTGAAATAGGCTTCCGAATTGAATTGATTGATTTCCCGTTCCCGTTCCACAATGAGCCGCACGGCAACCGACTGCACGCGTCCTGCCGAAAGCGACGGCATGATTTTTTTCCAGAGGATAGGTGAAAGTTCAAAACCGACAATCCGGTCTAATACTCTGCGGGCTTGCTGGGAATTGACCAGATTCAAATCGATGTTTCTCGGATTTTGAATGGCATTAAGAATGGCATTTTTAGTTATCTCATGGAAAACAATTCGTTTGGAATCTTTTTCGTCCAATCCCAATACCACAGCCAAATGCCAGGCGATAGCTTCTCCTTCGCGGTCTTCATCGGAAGCCAGCCAAATCATTTGAGATTCTTTCGCAGCCTTTTTCAGATTTTTCACCAATTCGGCTTTGTCGGGAGAAATGATGTACTCCGGCTTAAAATCGTTTTTTACATCGACTCCAAGTCCTCCCTTTTCCTTCAAATCGCGGATATGTCCGTAACTTGAAAGTACCT
>Ga0123357_10000327_pt1 | contig 45136 bp, 40 predicted proteins | sample TergutEmb28metaG_FD_89873 | JGI IMG/M metagenome (GOLD analysis project Ga0123357, IMG submission 89873) | Embiratermes neotenicus P4 segment gut microbial communities from Petit-Saut dam, French Guiana - Emb289 P4 | ecosystem: Host-associated > Arthropoda: Insects > Digestive system > Gut ...
ACCCGTCGCCGCGTGTTCCTGGCGTCCACCGGGCGTGGGCAGTCGGGCGACTTCGACGTCCGCCCAGTGATACTGCAACTGATCAACCTGCGCGGCGAGAAGGCGCGGTTGCTGGGTTTCGATGATTATGCCGCCTATATCGCTGACGATGGATGCGCCAAGACGACGACCGCGATCATGGATCTGCTGGGCAAGGCGGCGGCAGCAGCGGCAGCCAACGCTCGCCGAGAGGCCGACGCCCTGCAGCGACAATTTGGCGACGACACGCTCGAGCCGTGGGATTGGGAATGGACGGCGGCGAAGGCCCGTGAGACCCAGTTCTCCATCGACGAGTCAGCGCTGGCGCCCTACCTGGAGTTCGAAACCGTGCTGACACAGGGCGTCTTCGCCGCGGCGGGGCGGTTGTACGGGCTGTCGTTCAAGCCGTGCCCAGACGTGGCAGGCTACACGGACGAGTGCCGCACCTATCTGGTGCGGGACGCCGACGGTGTGGTGCTGGGCCTGATCCAGTTCGACCCCTATTCGCGTCCGTCCAAGCAGGGCGGCGCCTGGATGACGTCGCTGACCGAGCAAGGCACGCTGACTGGCGACCGGCCCGTCGTCACAAACAACTGCAACCAGAGCCGGCCGGCGGCGGGGCAGCCATCCCTGATGACATGGGACCAGGTGACCACGCTGTTCCACGAGTTCGGGCACGATCTGCACGGGCTGCTGGCCAACTCGCGGTATCCCAGCTTGTCGGGCACCAACACCCCGCGCGACTTCGTCGAATTTCCCAGCCAGGTCAACGAGATGTGGTCCTGGGAGCCGTCCATCATCGAGACTTTCGCGCGGCACCATGAGACCGGCGAACCGATGCCCGAGGCGTTACGGGACACGCTTTTGGCCGCACGACACTTCGGCGAGGGCTTCGACTCGTTCGAGATCTTCGCCGCCATGCTGCTGGACCAGGCCTGGCACCAGGCGTCGGACGAGGATCTGCCCAAGACCGTCGACGACGTCGACGCCTTCGAGCGGGCGGCGCTGGCCAAGTACGGCGTCGACTTCAATCTGATCCCGCCGCGCTACCGCAGCTGCTACTTCTCGCACATCTGGGGGCCGGGGTATGCGGCCGGTTATTACGGGTACCTCTGGGCCGAGGTGATGGACGCCGACACCGTCGCCTGGTTCGCCGAGAATGGCGGTTTGACCAGGGAAAACGGTGATCGCTTCCGTCGTGAGTTGCTGTCGCGCGGCGGTTCCGAGGACGTCATGGCGGCTTACCGGCGTTTCCGTGGAGCCGATCCCGACCCGGTGCACGTCTTCAAGCGCCGTGGGCTGCTCTGAATCAGGTGTGCCTGGTTAATAGGTGTGTGCTGTTGCACCTGACACAAACCCACAACCTTGTCATCATGAGATGGCGGGTGGAACGCCGGTTTGGGCTGGCGACACCGCAGCCGCCCGCTCATGCCTGGTGGCCACCTGATTGTGCGGCGAGGATGGCGTCTGGGAGCCCCGGGCCGGCTGTAACCCGCCATCGGGGACTAGATCGGTGACGTGTCTCAGCAGTGGTGTTGACTGGGAGTCCGCGATGGCGGGTGGCCCAACCACATCGCGTCGGACATTTTCGGACGAGTTATCCACAATCTGATCGGGATCTCGGTCAAGATGTCGGCATCCGATGCGATGATGGGGGAGTGAAAGCTCCTGTAATGCCCGCTTGGTCGCGTCCGGGCAACCCGGCGCGTCCGGCAAGCAAGCCGGTGGTTTGGATGACAGCCGCCGGCATGTTGGTCGCGTGCCTGGCCGGTCTCAGCGCCGCCTACGGATTCGGCCAGGCGACCCAGGCTCAGACGGTGCTGGTGATGGCAGGCACGGTCCTGCAGGGCGACGTCATCCAAGCGAGCGATCTGGGCGTCGTCGAAGTGTGGGCGCCGGGTGCGCCGACGACGCCATCGGCGCAGCGTGCGGCCGTCGTCGGAACCCGGGCTCTGTCCACCCTGCCGGTTGGCTCGCTGCTCGCCCCCGGTAGCTTCGGGACGCCGGAGTTGGGGGACGGCATGGCTCGGGTGCAGGTGCGGCTCAGCCCCTCCCAGGTGCCCAGCGGGCTGCTGCCCGGCGGCCAGAGACTGATCCTGATCGGGCTGCCGGGCGCCGACCGGTTGGACGATGCGCCGCTGCTGGTGGCTGCCCGGGTGGTGTGCCCGCCGGTCGAGCAGATCGACGGCACCGTCGTGGTCGACGTGGCGGTGGCTGCCACCGATGTCATCATATTGGCGCCATACCTGCTCGACAGCCGGGTGACCGCTGTCGTCGTCCCCCCGTAAGCGGATGTGCGGAATCGGCCTGTAGGATCGAATCATGACAGCTCGCTTACTGGACGGCAAGGCGACGGCAGCCACCATCAAAGCCGAATTGGCTGTCCGCGTGGCCGCACTGCGCGATCGAGGTGTGGCTCTGGGGCTTGGCACCATCGTGGTGGGGGACGATCCGGCGTCAGCCATCTACGTGGCCGGCAAACACCGGGATTGCGCACAGATCGGCATCGGGTCGATCCAGGTGACGCTGCCGGCTGACGCGTCGTCCACCGATGTGGCTGCCCAGATCCGACGGTTGAACGCGGACGCGGCGTGCACCGGTTTCATCGTCCAACTACCGCTGCCGGATCATCTGGACGCCGACGCCCTGCTGACGGCTATCGATCCTGACAAGGATGTGGACGGATTGACGCCCGTCAACCTGGGGCGGCTGATGTCTGGGGCGCCCGGTTTGCGACCCTGCACGCCACGCGGCATTGTCGAATTGCTCGGCCGCTATGGTGTCGCGCTGCGCGGCGCCGACGTCTGCGTCGTCGGGCGGGGCCTCACGGCGGGGCGTCCACTGGCGGCGTTACTGTCGTCGCATGGCGTCGATGCGACCGTCACCCAGTGCCACTCGGCCACCCGCGACCTGGCCGGGCACACTAAGAAAGCTGACGTCGTGGTGATGGCGGCAGGGCGTCCCCACATGTTGACGGCCAGCATGGTGAAGCCTGGCGCTGTGGTCGTCGATGTCGGCGTGACAAGGGTGGACGGTAAACCGGTCGGCGATGTGGCGCCAGACGTCGCCGAAGTGGCGGCCTATCTCACGCCGAATCCCGGCGGTGTCGGGCCGATGACCAGAGCCATGCTGCTGGCTAACCTCGTCGATCAAGCTGAACTGAGGGCCATCTAGTGGCAGACGAATCGAGCAATTCGAAGTCGCGGGCCCAGCGGTTCAGGGATGGCTGGATCAACTTCGTCCAGGGTTGGCCCACCGCCCTGTTGCGGCAGTGGCCGCTTCTCGTCGTCATGGTGTGCTTCTTGGTCGGTATTTGCTTGATCCTCGCGATGCACTGGCGGCGTGGCGCCATGATGATAGGGGGCGGCACAGGGCTGGCCGCCTTGTTGCGGTTGGTGCTGCCGGATGAGCGGGCTGGATTGCTCGTGGTGCGCAGCCGGTTTTGGGACGTCTTTGTCACAGGTCTCGGGGGAGCGGCCATGATCGTACTGGCCTGGTTGGTGCCACCGCTGTGAACAATCAGTCGATTGGCTCTGATATCCCGCGCGTATCTCTGTTAAACTATCCGGCATGAAACATTCCGGAATTCAGCGCATCGTCTTGGGAGCCTTTGCTGCCGGGCTGGTGCTCAGCTTCAGCGCATGCAGTTCGATGTTCACACCCAAGTATCGCGATGACAGCGGTCAGGTGACGGCGTCCGCGACGATCAACAGCTCGGCGCTGCAGGTCGGCGATTGCATCTTGAGCATCTCCAACACCACCAGCAACGTCGGCAGCCTGACCGTCGTCCCCTGCGATACGGCGCACGAAGCCGAGGTCTATGCGGTCAGCGACTCCATGAACAACAGCGAAGATGTGATGAAGCAGTACTGCAAGGATCAGTACCCTGGCTACATCGGTGTGTCCTGGGATAATTCAGGGCTCCAGGTCACGATGATCCACGCCGGTGCTTCCAAGGCGACCACTGTCGTGCAGTGCATCGTCTATGCGGAGGGCAAGCAGGTTTCGATCAGCTACAAGGGATCGCAGCAATAGCGTTTGACCAAGTCCGACCAGTAACGTAAAATTGAACCTTGGCGCTGTTGCCGGGCCGTCATGGCCGCACGGGCGTCATCAGACTCGAACGAGAGGTAAAAAAGTGTACGCGATCGTGCGCAGCGGGTCACGCCAGCATAAGGTGGCCGTAGGCGATGTCATCGATATCGATCAAGCGGTCGAGCCGGGCGACGCCGTGGCTCTGCAGCCGCTGCTGCTCGTCGATGGCGACACCGTCGTCTCCGACGGGGAGAAATTGGGCAAGGCCAAGGTGACGGCTGAGGCGATCGGCCCGTCACGCGGTCCCAAGATCCGCATCCTCAAGTTCAAGAACAAGACCGGCCACATCAAGCGCCAGGGGCACCGTCAGAAGTACACCCGGGTGAAGATCACGGACATCAAGGGCTGAGAGGGATCGCATGGCTCACAAGAAAGGCGCGTCCAGTTCGCGCAATGGTCGGGATTCGAATGCTCAACGCCTGGGTGTCAAGCGCTATGGCGGCCAGCAGGTGAACGCCGGCGAGATCATCATCCGCCAGCGGGGCACACACTTCCATCCGGGCGATGGCGTGGGACGGGGCAAGGACGACACGCTCTTCGCACTGGTGGCGGGAGCGGTGCAGTTCGCCACAAAGCGGGGACGCCGGGTTATCAACGTCACCCCGGTCGCCTGATCGGGGCAGCCCCGCCTGATGAGGGGTGATCATGGCGATACCGTCATTCGTTGATCGCGTCACACTCGACGTATCCGCCGGGCATGGTGGTAACGGCTGTGCCAGCGTTCACCGCGAGAAATTCAAACCACTGGGCGGGCCGGACGGCGGCAATGGCGGCGACGGCGGGTCGGTCATCCTGCGCGTCGAACCGGGCTTGACGACGCTCGTCGACTATCACAGACAATCACAACGCCGGGCTGCGAACGGACAGCCCGGACAGGGCGACAACCGCAACGGGGCGACAGGGCCCGATATCGTGCTAATGGTGCCTCAAGGCACCGTCGTGACGGATTTGGACGACGGCGAACAGCTGGCCGATCTCGTGAATCTCAACGATGAGGCGGTCGTGGCCCAGGGCGGACGCGGCGGTCTCGGCAACGCGGCCTTGGCGACGGCCGCCCGCAAGGCCCCGGGTTTCGCGCTGCTCGGCGAGGCGGGCGAGGCACGCCGCATCGGGCTGGAGCTCAAGGTGGTGGCCGACGTCGGCCTCGTGGGGTTTCCCAGCGCGGGCAAGTCGAGCTTGATAGCGGCCATCTCGCGGGCCCGTCCCAAAGTGGCCGACTATCCCTTCACCACACTCGTGCCCAACCTCGGTGTAGTGGTGGCCGGGCAGACGACGTTCACGGTGGCGGACGTCCCGGGCTTGATCGAGGGTGCCAGCCTCGGCAAAGGTCTGGGGCACGATTTCCTGCGACACATCGAGCGCTGCCAGGCCATCGTGCATGTGCTCGACTGCGCCACATACTTGCCCGGGCGCGACCCTGTCAGCGACCTGGCGGTGATCGAGGCTGAGCTGGCCGCCCATGGCGGACTGGAAGACCGGCCTCGCCTGGTGGCGCTGAACAAGGTGGACGTCCCGGATGCCCGCGTCATCGCGGAGCTGGCCCGGTCTGAGATCGAAAGCAGTGGATGGCCGGTGTTCGAGATATCGACCAAGACGGGTGAGGGTTTGCAGGCGCTCACATTTGCCATGGCCGACGTGGTCCGCCAGCGCCGGGAGGCTCCAGCCGTCGCCCCAGTGGTGCCGGTGTTGCGTCCGCCCAGCGCCGACGGGGCCCAGTTCACCGTCGTCAAGCAGGGCGACGTGTGGCGGGTGCGCGGCGCCAAACCCGAGCGCTGGGTGGCCCAGACGGACTTCGCCAACGACGAGGCGGTCGGCTACCTGGGCGACAGGCTGGCCCGCCTCGGAGTGGACGACGAATTGCTGCGGCAGGGCGCCGAGGAGGGCGACGCGGTGGCCATCGGCCCCGGTGATGACGCCGTGGTCTTCGATTTCTTGCCACAGGTCGCCACGGGCGTCGATCCTCTGGCGCGCCGGGGTGAGGACGTGCGGCTGGCCGAGCCGCGCCCAGCGGTGCGGCGTCGGCGTGACAGGGACGCCGAATACCACCAGCAGCGCGAGGAATTGATGGCCGAGGCCAGGCAATCGCATGAGAATTGGCGTGCTGTGCGCGGTCGTATGGTGGACGATGAGCAAGCATAAGTCCGACTCGCCACCCCTGGATGAACCGTCGGTGCGCGCGGCAGTGGCGGCAGCCCGTCGCGTCGTCGTCAAAGTGGGGTCGTCGTCGCTGGCGTCGGCGCAAGGCGGCTTGGACAGCGCGGCGTTGGACGGTTTGGTGGACGCCCTGGCTGGCGAGCGGCTCCGTGGCCGTGAGGTGATCCTTGTCACATCCGGGGCGATCGCCGCCGGGTGCGAGCCGCTGGGCATGGCCCGGCGTCCCACCGATCTGGCGCAGCAGCAGGCAGCGGCCGCCGTCGGCCAGGGTCTGTTAATCGCCCGCTACACGCAAGCCTTCGCCCGGCATGGCATCACGGTGGCGCAGGTGCTTGTCACGGTCGCCGACATCGCCCGGCGGTCGAGCTATACCAACGCTCTGCGCACCTTTGGGGCGCTGACGCGGCTGGGTGTCACGCCGATCGTCAATGAGAATGACACCGTCGCCACCCGCGAGATCCGGTTCGGCGACAACGACCGTCTGGCCGCTCTGGTGGCCGAGCTCGTACGGGCCAGCGCGCTGGTTCTGCTTAGCGACGTCGACGCGCTTTACACCGTCCGTCCCGATCAGCCAGGTGCTGCCCTGGTCGGTTACGTGCCGCGCGGTGGCGTTGAGGCGGACGTCACGCAACCGGGTGGCTCCGGGCTGGGCAGCGGGGGCATGTCGTCCAAAATCGAGGCAGCCGGCCTGGCTGCCGCGGCTGGCATCCCTGTCGTCGTCACCTCCCGAGAGCAGGTGGCGGCAGCCCTGGCCGGCGAGCCTGTCGGGACGGCCTTCGCCCCCAGCCGCCGATCGCGTCCCCGCCGACTGCACTGGCTGGCCGACGCCAGTGTGGCGCAGGGTCGCTTGGTGGTGGACGACGGGGCGGTGCGGGCTCTGACCACCACACCGGCGTCACTGCTGGCCGCTGGCATCGTGCGGGTGGAAGGTTCATTCCAGGCTGGCGATCCCGTGGAGGTGGCGGGTCTGGACGGAAGTGTGGTGGCGCGCGGTTTGGTGTCTTTGGGGTCGGACGATCTGAGCAAGCGGTTGGGCGGGCACTTCGGACGCGAGGTGATCCACCGGGACGACATGGTGCTGGTGCGGAAGGCTGACCGGTGAACCTGGTCGAGATCATTGGCTGGTTGGGTGGGCTGACGTCCACCGTCATGCTGTTGCCGCAGCTCTTCGCACTGTTGCGCACCGGTGACACCACGGGCATGGCCTGGCCCATGTGGGTGGTGTTCATAGGTGTGACGCTGGGCTGGATCTCGCACGGCATCCACATCGGGCAGGCGTTCATCGTGGTGTCCAACGCAGTCAGCTTCATCGCCACTGTCGTGTCATTGGTGTATCTGCGCCGGGCCAAGAAGTTGCCCAGCTGGTGGTTGGTGCTGATAGGCGTGGGATTCGCGGGCTTGCTGGTCGCCCTCGACTGGGGCATCGGCTCGGCGTACTTCGGGGCGACGGTGGTGACGCCGATAGCCGTCGCCAAGCTGTATCAGGGCGTGCGGATCATGCGCGATCCTCAGATCTCGGGGGTGTCAGTGGGGTCGTGGGTGGCCCAATTGGCCAACGAGCTGGTGTGGCTGACGTGGGCGCTGATGACCATCGAGCCGGGCACCATCATCTCCGCCGCCGTGACCGGCACCTGCAACGCCTTTGTGCTGACGTGGTTGCTGTTGCGACGTCACGGGGTGGGCCCGGTTTTCGCGCGGGTGGCACCAGGTCTGGACGAACGTGGTGGGGTGTAACGCCGGAGTGGGCTGGCATATGAAGCTATCACTGTGGACTGGCTTGTGGGTGTGGGCTGTTGCACCGCGGGGGGCGTTCCGGGACGTGATCGCTTCGCGATCTTGTCACGTCCCTGCACTCTGGGCGCCCAGCATGTCGGCGCTCCTTTTGCGTCATGCCTGGCATGACGCCGGACCGCTGCGCCAAGCAGCCCAAGCCCCCGCTTGCGCAACACCACACACCCATAATCCAGCGATGAAGACATGGCGAGCCCCGCGCTTTGACGTGTAGCCTGGTGGCATGACTACCACTTTTGAGCAACAGGCTGTCAATGCCCGTCGGGCGTCCCAAACCATCGCCGGGTTGACCCGGGCGCAAAAGGATGCCGCACTTTTTGCTATGGCCGACGCACTGGAGGCGGCTCGAGATGACGTGTTGTCCGCCAACTCCGAGGATGTGTCCCGGGGGCGCGACACCGGAATGGATGACGCTCTCATTGATCGTTTGACGCTGGATGACGGGCGTCTGCAAGCCATGGCGGACGGGCTGCGCGGGCTGGCGGGGCTGGACGACCCGGTGGGCCAGACGGTGCGGGGCTGGCGTCTACCCAGCGGAGTCAAAGTCGAGCAGGTGCGGGTGCCTTTCGGCGTGATTGGCATGATCTACGAGGCCCGTCCCAACGTCACCGCTGACGCCGCGGGCATCTGCCTGAAGTCCGGCAACGCCGCATTGCTGCGCGGATCATCGAGCGCGCTGGAGTCCAACCGTGCGATCACTTCGGCATTGCGAACGGGCTTGGAGACGTCCGGGCTTCCTGCCGACGCGGTGCAGCTGGTCGAGGGCGGCCACGAGGTGACCGATGAGATGATGCGTGCGCGGGGGCTCGTCGACCTGCTGATTCCCCGTGGCGGGGCATCGCTGATCCAATCCGTCGTCAAAGGCGCCCAGGTTCCGGTGATCGAAACCGGGGTGGGCAACTGCCACCTATTCATCGACGAGTCCGCCGACATCGACATGGCGTTGCGCATTGCACTGAACGCCAAGACGCAACGGCCGAGCGTTTGCAACGCTTTGGAGACGCTTCTGGTACACCGCGCCGTTGCCGACACTGTCGTCCCACAGGTGGCCGACGCCATGACCGAGGCGGGTGTGAAGCTGCACGGTGATTCCGCCGCATGTGCCATCGACACCCGTATCACCCCGGCCGACGGATGGGACGACGAGTTCTTGTCCCTTGATCTGCGGGTGGCAGTGGTGTCAGACGTTACCGCGGCCATCGCTTTCATCGGCGCGCACGGCAGCGGTCACTCCGAGACGATCGTCACCAACGACGTCACCAATCAACGGCGCTTCACGTCCAGCGTGGACGCCGCCTGCGTCCTCGTCAACACGTCCAGCCGCTTCGTCGACGGCGGGGAGTTCGGCTTCGGGGCAGAGATCGGCATCTCGACACAGAAACTGCACGCCCGCGGCCCGCTGGCCCTACCCGAGATGACGACGACCAAGTACATCGTCACGGGGGACGGGCAAATCCGGGCGTAACCATCACGGAGTTTCGCCCTTCTTGCCTGCTTGGGGACGTCCGCCAAGCAAGCGGATATAACCACCGGTATGTCGTGTGGGAGGCGCTCGACGCCGCAATAGTTGTGTCTCGTCCTGTGGTATTTGCTGGGCCGGCGTCCGAACACTGTCTGGAACTCATCAGTGAGGGTTGGCATGTCACTTTGCCGTCACCCAGTGGGCTACTGATGATGCGCTGGGGGCGTTGCATACAGTGAGACGGACGTTTTGACGGCCAAACCACTCACTTACCGTATCGTAGGCACCGATTGGGGACGGTAAAGTGGCGTTTAGTCGCCATGTCAGTTTCATCAGGGAGATACGCCCTGCCGGCAGGGACTGCCAACCGTCCAAAGAGGCGAAAGCGACTCCAGGCGCCATGAGGCCAAAACCGGAGTAGGCTCGACGCATTGGCTTGGCGACGAGCAGGAATGGAGCAAGGTGAGCACAGACACCGCATTGGGCATCGCAATTCCGCCGATGGGGCAGCGATACCGCCTCGGCGTGATGGGCGGCACATTCGACCCGATCCATCATGGACACCTGGTGGCTGCCAGCGAGGTGGCAGCCAGGTTCCACCTGGACGAGGTGGTTTTCGTCCCCACTGGGGTCCCTTACCAGAAGGCGGGCAAGTACGTCTCCAAGGCCGAGGACCGCTACTTGATGACGGTCATCGCCACGGCGTCGAACCCACGCTTCTCGGTGTCACGGGTCGACATCGAGCGTGGCGGCGACACGTACACGATCGACACCCTGCGCGATCTGCGGATCGAGCGGGGCGACGTCGACATGTTCTTCATCACCGGTGCTGACGCCTTGCGCGGCATGCCCACGTGGAAGGGATTCGACCAGCACTTCGATCTGGCCACCTTCGTGGGGGTCAACCGTCCGGGCGTCCCCCCAGTGGAAAGCCTTGAGCTGGCGGGACGCGTCATCGGCGTCGAGGTGCCGGCTATGGCGATATCGTCTACCGGCTGTCGCGAGCGGGTGGCCGCGGGGTTGCCGATTTGGTACCTGGTGCCGGACGGCGTGGTGCAGTACGTCGCGAAACGCGGATTATACAGGCAGTCGTTGCCTTGTCACCGGTATGATAGTGGGGTGCCCAGCCCGAAGGAGAACGATGAGTGACGAGGCGCCGCTAAGCCCCGATAAGGCGCAATCGACGCCAAGCCGGACGCCCGTCCCCAAGCGCAAGCCGACGGTCGAGGCGCCGTCGTCAGACAATCCGAAGCCGTGGCGCACCGAGGGGTTGCCGTCCAAGTCGGAGGACGGTGCGAATCCGTCGCCACCGGCCGGTGGTGGTTTGCGCCCCAACAGCTGGCGTTTCTGGGTGGTGTGGCTGCTGGTTCTGGGGGCCATTTGGGCGTTCACGACCTGGATGAACCACCGCTCGACGCCACCGGTTGTCAGCTACAACGAGTTCACGTCGCAGGTGCAGTCGGGCAACGTCAAGTCTGTTCACGCCAAAGGCGACTCCATCGATGGCGAGCTGAAATCGCCTGCCGTCATCCCGGCGGACACCGACGCCAACGCCAACAAGTCAGGCACCAAATACACGCAGTTCACCACCGAACGCCCCACTTGGGCGACGGACGACCTCTATGCAGCACTGCAATCCCACCAGGTTCTGGTTTCGGCGACGCCCACCTATACCGAGACGCCGCTATGGTCGAGCTTGCTGATGTCGATCCTGCCCTGGGTGCTGCTGATCGGCATCTACGTGTTGTTCATGCGGCGCATCACCAAGAACGGCGGCTTCGGCGGGCTGATGGGCGGCATGGGACGCGACGTCAAACCCATCGAGAAGGAAAAGGTGCGGGTCAACTTCACCGATGTCGCAGGCATCGACGAGGTGAAAGACCAGGTCACCGAGATCGTTGACTTCTTGAAGAGCCCCGAGAAGTTCCGCCGGGTGGGCGCGCATGCGCCCAAGGGAGTGCTGCTCGAGGGCGCGCCGGGCACCGGCAAGACGTTGTTGGCCCGGGCGACAGCCGGCGAGGCCGAAGTGCCGTTCTTCACGGCGTCGGCCAGCGAGTTCATCGAGATGATCGTCGGCGTCGGCGCCCAGCGGGTGCGGCAGCTCTTCGATGAGGCGCGCAAGGCGGCCCCGTCGATCGTCTTCATCGACGAGATCGACGCCATCGGGCGGTCACGGGCGTCGTCAAGGTCGCTGGGCGGCAACGACGAGCGGGAGCAGACGCTGAACCAGGTGCTCACGGAGATGGATGGTTTCGACGGCACCGAGGGCGTCGTCGTCATGGCGGCGACCAACCGCGCCGACGTGCTGGACGCCGCTCTGACAAGGCCGGGACGTTTCGACCGCGTCATCACCGTCAACACCCCCGACTTGGAGGGACGTGCCCAGATCCTGGCCGTCCACACCCGTGAAATCCCACTGGCCAATGATGTCGATCTGCGCGCCATGGCGGCGAACACACCGGGCATGACGGGCGCCGATCTGGCAAACCTGGCCAACGAGGCCGCTCTGCTGGCAGCCAAACGTGCCGACACGCTGGTCTATCAGCGCGATTTCGCCAACGCCTTGGAGAAGATCCAACTCGGCGTGGCGCGGTCCGTCGTCATCCCCGAAAACGAGAAGAGGCGCACGGCCTACCACGAGGCCGGCCACGCGCTGCTCGGCATGCTGCAGAAAGGCGCGGACCCGGTGCGCAAGGTGTCGATCATCCCGCGCGGGCAGGCGCTGGGCGTCACGCTCTCGACGCCGGACACGGACAAGTACGGCTACGACCAGGATTACTTGATGGGACGCATCGTCGGGGCCCTGGGCGGCATGGCATCAGAAGCGGTGGTGTTCGGCGTCGTCACCACCGGCGCGGAATCCGACCTGGCGCAGGCCACCGCCATCGCCCGGCAAATGGTGGGCAAGTGGGGCATGAGCGAAAAGGTCGGCCCCATGCAGGTGCTGGACGATTCCATCGACCCCCGCACCAATGGCATCGCCGAAGAGACGCTGGCGCTGTTGGACGACGAGACCCGCCGCATCATCGGCGAGTGCCACGAGAAGGCGGCGGCGCTTCTGCGCGAGCACCGCAGTCAACTGGAGGCCATCGTGGCCGCGTTGCTCGAGCACGAGACACTGGACGAGGAACAGGTGTATGCCACGGCTGGCATCGACCGTCCAGAACCGTCGCCCGAGGTGGTGGCCGCCATGGCCAAGGCGCGCGGCGAGGTGGGCGACGGAGCGCCTGCCACTGGGGGGGATGATTCTGGGGCGGATGCCGGCGATCAGCCATCCGACACACCCGCCCGGATAGCCAAAGTGCCGGACGCCCCGTGGGCGCCCCCCGATCCCAGTCAGATTGCGAGTCAACGATGAATTGGTTTGACGCCCTTATCCTCGGCATCGTCCAGGGTCTCACCGAGTTCCTGCCGGTGTCGTCCACCGCGCACGTGTCGATCGCCGGACGGCTGATAATGGGCCAGGATCCCAGCGCGGCGTTTTCGGCCGTCATCCAATTGGGGACGACCCTGGCCATGCTGATTTACTTCTGGCGTGACATCTGGCGCATCCTCAAGGCCTGGTTCCTGAGCCTGATCGGCAAGGTGTCGCGCAGTGACCCGGACGCCCGGCTCGGGTGGTTCATCATAGTCGGCTCGCTGCCCATCGCCGTCATCGGGTTGTTGTTCCAGAAGCAGATCGAGACCACGTTGCGCAACCTGTGGGTGACGGTCGCCGTCCTCCTGATCGTCGGCATCGTCCTGCTGCTGGCCGACGTCTACACCGACCGCCTGGAGTGGGCGGCCGCCGAGGCCGCCGAGGAGGAATCGGAGGAGCCGGAATACCCCGAGGACGACTATCCGACGACGGTCCGCGGTTTCGCGCCGATCACAGAGGAATACGTCCCGGAGGAACCAGAGATCGAGGAGTACGAGGAGTACGAAGACTACGAGCCCGTCGCCACAGGCTTGCGGACGCTCGACCGCATGACCTGGCCACATGCCATCATCCTCGGCCTGGCCCAAGCGCTGGCGCTTATCCCGGGTGTGTCGAGGTCGGGGGCCACCACGTCGGCGGGGTTGTTCATGGGCTACGACCGTCCCAGCGCGGCGCGTTACTCGTTCCTGCTGGCCATCCCAGCGGTGCTGGCGTCCGGCCTGTTCGAGCTGAAGGGCATCGACACCAGCCAGATCTCGTGGGCCAGCACGCTGGTGGCCACGGCTGTCGCGTTCGTCGTCGGCTTCGCCGTCATCGCCTGGCTGCTGCGCTTCATCTCGACGCACACCTTCCAGGGATTCGCCATCTATCGCATCGTGCTGGCTGTGGTCGTGGCCGTTCTGATCCTGGTCGGCATCCTGCCGGCGATGGCGCCCGGAGCCTGAGGTGCTCACCCGCATCGTCGGCGCGTCGGCCCTTGAGGTGTCACGTCTCGGGCTCGGCACGCTGACGTGGGGACGCGACGTCCAGCCACAGGTGGCGCGCAAGCTGGTCCGGGAATTCGTCAACGCGGGCGGCAATCTTGTTGACACGGCGCCAACCTATGGGGACGGCCTGGCCGAGCACATGCTCGGCAGCATAATGCGTCACGACGTCGCCCGGGACGATCTGGTGCTGGCGACAAAAGCCGGTTTCCATGTGGAGGGCAACCAGCAGGTGCTCGACACGTCGGCCCGCGAGTTGCTGCGCGATCTCGAAGGTTCGCTGGAGCGGCTCGGTGTCGATTATGTGGATCTTTGGCAGCTGCACGCGTGGGGCGAGGCTCCTCTGGATGAGACGCTTTCGGCCATCGACAAGGCAGTTTCGTCGGGACGGGCCCGGTTCGCCGGCGTCTCCAATTACGTCGGCTGGCAATTAGGGACGGCCGCGGCGTTGCAGGAAGCCAAGGGGACCGTGCCGCTGGTGAGCGCCCAGAACGAGTACTCGCTGCTGGCCCGGCGGGCGGAAATCGAGGTGTTGCCGGCTGTCCGTTACCATAATCTGGGTTTCTTCCCCTGGTCGCCGCTGGGCCGGGGAGTGCTCGCCGCAGGTTATCGCAATGGTGTGCCGAACGATTCACGCGGTGCCAGCTGGCATCTGGCCTGGTTCATCGAGCCTTATCTGCAGCCCAAGGCGGATGCCGTGGTGCAGGGGGTGGCCAAGGCGGCGTCCGGGTTGGGGCTGAGCCCGGCGCAGGTGGCGCTGATGTGGGTGCGTGACGCCCCGGGGGTGACGGCGCCACTGCTCGGCGCCCGTACGGTTGAACAGCTGAGGCCGCTGCTGCAGGTGGACGACGAAACGCTGCCGCCGCAGATCGTCAGTGCTCTGGACGACATAACAGGCGGTCCCAAGGCGGAGGACTAGTGGGTACAATGGGGGAATTCTCAGCAAGATCGGATAACGAATGTCCAGAATAGTCGTCACCTTGGGTGGCAACGCCCTGGGTGACACGCCGCACGACCTAAGCGTGGCCATCAGCGGGGCAGTTCACTCATTGGCCGGATTGGTCGCCGAGGGCCACGAGATCGTGGTCTCGCATGGCAACGGCCCACAAGTCGGGGCCATCAAGCTGGCATTTCAGGAGGGGCATGCCGCCCGCGAGTACATCCCGCTGATGGACCTGCCCGAGTGCACGGCCATGAGCCAGGGTTACATCGGGTACCATCTGCAGCAGGGTTTGTCACGCGAGCTGCGAGCGCACGATCTGCCACAAAACGTCGTGTCCTTGGTCACGCAGGTGGAGGTCGCCTCGTACGACCCGGCTTTCGGCCATCCGTCCAAGCCCATCGGGCGATGCTACAGCGAGAGCGAAGCCCGCTTGATGACGGCAGGCGACCCCAAGCTCGTGATGCGCGAGGATTCGGGACGCGGTTGGCGCCAGGTGGTGCCATCGCCGATCCCGCTGCGCATCGTGGAAGGCGACTCGATTCTTGAGCTGCTTGATCACGGGTTCATTGTCATCGCGTGTGGCGGCGGTGGAGTGCCGGTGGTCAAGCGGGCGGCCGGCGACTATGAGGGGGTTCCGGCCGTCATCGACAAGGACCTCACATCCGCAGTGCTCGCGGATTCCGTAGGCGCCGATTGCTTGGTCATCTTGACGGCGGTGGACAAGGTTTCGCTGAACTTCGGGCAGCCCGATCAGGTGGATTTGGACGATTTGGACGCCGAGACCGCAGTGAGGTACGCCCGAGATGGCCATTTCGGCGCCGGATCAATGAGACCGAAGGTGCTGGCGGCTGTGGACTTCGTCCGGGGCGGTCCCGGTCGCAGGTCAGTGATCGGGTCGCTGGAGCACGCGCTGGAGGCGATGGACGGACGGTCGGGCACGGTGATCCACGCGTAATCCCCGTTCGCCTTGCCTAGTCCCAGGGGTGACGGCTATAGTAGAACGTTGCCAAGCACCACTAGCTCAACTGGCAGAGCAGCAGACTCTTAATCTGCGGGTTCAGGGTTCAAGTCCCTGGTGGTGTACCACAGGATTGAGGCAAGCGCAGGCGAGTTGGCTTGTGTTGCCGGTTGTTACACGACACGACTTCAGCCATGGCGTCGTTGGCCTGGGTCATGGACTGTGCCATGTCGTCCCCACCGTGACCCTCCGATACGTTGATTACCAACTGACTGCCTGGCCAGGCGTGGTGCAGGTCCCAAGCGGTGCGCAGGGGAGCGCTGACGTCCCAGCGCCCGTGGATCAGGACGCCGGGGATGCCGCTCAGCTTGTCCATGCTGGCCAGTATTGGCGGATCGCAGAAGCCGTCGTGGGCCCAATAGTGCGACGTCAGCGCAGCGAAGCTCGTCCGAAATTGGTCGTCCTCCCAGCGCGGATCGGGTTGTGGGCCGCAGGTGACCAGCGAGATGTGGGATTGCTCCCAACGGGCCCAGGCCCACGAAGCGTCGTCTCGCAAGTTCTGGTCCCGCAGGCCTCTGGCGTAGGCATCCACGAGACGTTCCGATTGGGGACGCCATCCGCAGTGCTCAGCGGCGTAATCGGCGAATTGCTGCCAGTGGTCGGGGTAGATGGTAAATCAGTCAATCACGTTTTCGGGACGCTATCCTTGACCCGGAGTACGGACGGAGGGTGTCGCAATGCCACTTTGTCGTCGTCCAAAGACACCTACGATGCGGTAACTGAGTGGTTTGGACGCCAGAATAGCTCCTGTCGGGCATTCAACGTCACTATGGCGATCGGCTAGACAGATTTGGAGACGGTAAAGTGACATTGCTGGCGGTGAGGCGAAAAACTGACTCCCGGGATCTTTGAATCTGAGACATCTCAAGCGCATGCGCTGAGCATGTGTCGGGCATGCTCTCAGCCCGCGCGGATGGTGGTATGACGCTGATTGTCGGATATTTCGGGGCGTCCCCAAGTAGGTAACGCCACTTCGTCGTCATCCCATGTTGATTTGGGGACGGTGAAATGACATTGCAGAAGGTGAGCCTAAACAACGTGCCACATGATGCATCATCCATGCAGGGAACATCTCCAACGTGAGGCGGTGCGCGCTACTACGGCAATGTTTGACGACGTAAACTGGTGCTGCCACGGACACAGGGATCGTGTCTTGACGCCCGGTTGATAGGAGCGACGCAGTGCCAGAATATGGAAGATTCAATGCCGATGACGAGTTCGTGATCAATGACCCGCACACGCCGCAAGCCTGGTTGCACTACCTGATCAGGCCGGGACAGGCGTCCACGCAAACCTTCTGCTCTGGCGTGACTTACGCCGGCGGCGGGTTCGACGTCAAGGGCACGCACGAGAACACGTTCGTCGACACCCAGTTGCACCTGAACGACGCCGACAATCGGGGACGTTATTGCTACATCGTGGACGCCGACACCAGGGACTACTTTGCGACGACCTGGCAACCGGTGCGGCGGGAGGGCCAGACGTACCGGGCGACCCTGGGCTTCGGATATATCAGGTTCGACTCCGAGTACGACGGCATCAAGACGCATGAGACGATGTTCGTGCCTGAGCAATTCGATGGTTGGGTGCAGGACATCGCCATCGAGAACACAAGCGACAGGACGCGGCATCTCGACGTCTATCCATTCGTGCCGATGCACATGGGTGACGCCCTGGACCGCCTCATCGCCGGCGACAACGACGGGTTCTTCGGCGGGGCGAAATGGGACAAGGATCTGCGGGCGATCGTCTTTCGCAGGCATCACGGCATCAGCGTCGACGACGACGGCGCCGACATCAATGGCATGTTGGGCAATGTTGCGGCCTTCGTTTCGACGCTTAACACGGATGACACGGAATTCGAGACGGACGAGGAGCGCTTCACAGGCGACCGGTTCCATTCGATGGAAAACCCCTTGTCAGTGGCTGACGGCAGGCGCCTGTCCGGCCAGGATCAGCCGTATCTCCGCCGCACTTGCGGCGTGTTCCGTCATCAAGTGACGCTGCAACCCGGTGAGACCGTGCGATTCGCGGTCGCGCTGATCGGCGGCTCGACCAAGGATTACTACCTGAACGACAAGACCCAGCTCAAGGAACTGATCGCCCTGATCCAGTCGCCTGAGACCCGGCAGCACATGCTTGACGACGTCAAACAATGGTGGGACGGCATGATGGCCCGATTCGTCGTCGCCACCCCTGACACAGAAGTCAACCGGGCATTCAAGTGGCTGCAGTACCAGTGCCTGATCGTCTTCATCATCAACCGCATGAAATCGCGTTTCCACACCGGCTATGAATACGGCTGGGGTTTCCGCGACATCTTGCAGGACGTCGGGTTCAATCTGCCCTATTCCGCCGACACCGTCAAAGCTTCGCTAGAGCATGTGGCCACCCAGATGTTTGCCGACGGCGTCACCTACCATAACTTCTTCATCGACCAGCCGGGCAACAAGGAAATCGAGGCCAGCGACGACCCGCTGTGGTTCCCGGCGGCCGTCATCAAGTACGTCAAGGAAACCGGCGATTTCGCTTTCCTGGACGAGCAGGCCGATTACGCCGAGGTGCACGAGGGCCAACCCGGCGTCCACGGCACGATTCTGGAGCACATCGAGCGGGCGATTGAGCGCGTCTGGACCGACCGCAGCGACCGCGACCTGCCGTACATGAAGGACTGCGACTGGAACGACGACCTGAACGAATTGCGGACGGGCGGAAATTGGAATCATGACGTGGAAAGTGTCGTCGTCGCCCAGCAACTGTACGGCGTATTGCGCGACACCAGTGAACTCCTCCGGGTCAGCGGCCACGAGACCACCCTGGCAGACGAATACGAATCCCGGGCCGACGTGCTCTTCGCGGCAATTGAGAAATACGCCATCGACGCCGAGGGTTACTACGTCAGGGCTCTATCGCTCGACCCAGGCAAACCGGATTTGGGACGCAGCGACAATCCCGAGGCCAAGATTTTCCTCGAGCCGCAGGTCTTCGGCATCAATTGCGGGACGGCCGACGAACACCGGGCCCACCTCGTCCTAAACCTTGTCGAAAAATACCTGGACACGCCATTCGGCGCCCAGATCTGCTATCCGCCGTACATGGGATTGGCCGGACGCGACGAGCTGCCCAGCCGGTCGTGGAACATCGAAAAGGAGCCGCCGTCCATCAAAGAGAACGGTTCGATCTTCCTGCACCTGAACGGCTGGCTGATCCAGAGTTATGCGATGCTGGGCGAAGGCACCGCAGCGGTCGATTTCTACGGTAAATGCCTGCCGGAAGCACTGGCCAGCGATCAGGACCGCTATCAGTGCGAGCCCTACATATACCCCGAGTACGTCCGCGGGCGCGAAGCGTTGGGCTTCGGGCAGGGCGGTCATACTTGGCTGACGGGGACGGCCCCGACGATGCACCAGTCGTTCACCGAGTGGATACTGGGCCTGCGCCCCGACTACGACGGCCTGCGGATCGACCCGGTGATATCCAGCGATTGGCAAGGGTTCACGGCCCGTCGCCATTTCCGTGGCGCGGTGTATGACATCACGGTCGAGAACCCCGACGGGGCTGAGCGCGGCGTCAAGTCAGTAATTGTCGACGGCGTCGCAATCGAGGGCATCGTCATACCGCCCCACGGAGATGGAAAGACACATACAGTCAAGGTATTGATGTAAAGAATCGATGCGGGCGTGGGTGGAGCGGTGGGTCCGGTTGTGTCGGGTTCCAGCCGGCCCGGGGGCTCCCAGACGCCATCCTCGCCGCACGGTCTTGGTGACCACCAGGCATGGGTGGGCGGCTGCGGTGTCGCCAGCCCAAACCGGCGCTCCACCCGACGCATCATCCGTAAAGACAGCATGGGGGGGTTGGGCATACCACCAGATCGAGTTGGCTGGAACCCTGGACTGGGAACCAGCGATGGCAGAAGCCCAACCATCCACAAACCTGAACAATGTCGTCGACCGATGGGAAACTCTTCTGCTTCATCTGCCAGGTAAGATGGTAACCGTTGCCACCCGCCCGTCGGGCGAGTGGCCCGCGCCCAGCGGCGCAGAAAGGATGAGTGTCTCATGAGTGCACTGGATCGCATTCTCAACGCCGGTGAGGGGCGCATCCTCAAGCGCCTGGCCCGTACGGCCAAGCAGATCAACAGCATCGAGGACGATTACGTCGCGATGACCGACGAGGAATTGCGGGGGCAGACGGCCGACTTCCGCGAGCGCATCGACAACGGCGAGTCGCTCGATTCGCTGCTGCCCGAGGCATTCGCGACGATGCGCGAGGCCTGCCACCGCGTGTTGGGCAAGCGGCCCTTCGACGTCCAGTTGATGGGGGCCCAGGCGCTGCACGAGTGCAACATCGCCGAGATGAAGACCGGCGAAGGCAAGACGATCGTCGCCCTCATGCCGTCATACCTGAACGCGCTGGCCGGCAAGGGCGTCCACATCGTCACCGTCAACGACTACCTGGCCCGCTATCAGTCCGAGCAGATGGGCCGCGTGCACCACTTCTTGGGTTTGGACGTCGGCGTCATCCTGGCCAGCATGACCCCGGCCGAGCGCCGCCGCCAGTACCGGGCCGACATCACGTACGGCACGAACAACGAGTTCGGCTTCGACTACTTGCGCGACAACATGGCCCTGGCCCTGGCAGACTGCGTGCAGCGAGGCCATCACTATGCCATCGTCGACGAGGTCGACTCGATTTTGATCGACGAGGCCCGCACGCCCCTGATCATCTCGGGCCCGGCGGAGGAGAACAAGCAGTGGTACCCGGAGTTCGCCCGGCTCGCCGAGCACCTGCGCCGCGACCGCGACTACGAGGTGGACGAGAAGAAGCGCACCGTCGCCATCCTTGAGAAGGGCATCTCGTCGGTCGAGGACCGTCTCGGCATCGACAACCTGTACGAGAGCGCCAACACGCCGCTGATCGGCTACCTGAACAACGCCATCAGGGCCAAGGAGCTGTTCAAGCGCGACAAGGACTATGTGGTTTTGGACGGCGAGGTGCTGATCGTCGACGAGCACACCGGCCGCACACTGATCGGCCGCCGCTACAACGAGGGCCTGCACCAGGCGTTGGAGGCCAAGGAGCACGTCGACATTAAGGACGAGTACCAGACGCTGGCCACGATCACGCTGCAGAACTACTTCCGTATGTATACCAAGTTGGCTGGCATGACGGGCACCGCCAAGACGGAGGAGTCGGAGTTCCAGAAGATCTATGGCCTGGGCGTCATCGTCATCCCGACGAACATGCCGATGATCCGCACGGACAAGCAGGACCTGGTCTACCGCACCGAGGACGCCAAGTTCACGGCCATCATCGACGATGTCATCGCCCGTCACGAGGCCGGCCAACCGGTGCTGCTGGGCACGGCGTCCGTCGCCAAGTCGGAGGTGCTGAGCAAGCGGCTGAAGCGCGCCGGCGTCCCCCACCAAGTGCTGAACGCCAAGTACCACGAGAAAGAGGCGGCCATCATCGCCCAGGCCGGGCGCAAGGGCGCCGTCACCGTGGCGACGAACATGGCCGGCCGTGGCACCGACATCATGCTGGGCGGCAACTCCGAGTTCCTGGCCGATCTGATGCTGCGTGACAAGGGCATCGACCCGGTCGAGAACCCGGACGAGTACGAGGAGCTGTGGCCGGGCACGCTGGCCGATCTGGAGGACCAGGTGGCCGACGAGCACAACGAGGTCGTCGAGTTGGGCGGCCTGTACGTCGTCGGTTCCGAGCGGCACGAGTCGCGGCGCATCGACAACCAGTTGCGCGGCCGATCGGGGCGTCAGGGCGACCCCGGCGAGTCGCGCTTCTACCTGTCGCTGCAAGACGACCTGCTGCGCCTGTTCAAGTCCGACCTCGTCGAGCGCGCCATGCTGTCGATGAACTTGCCGGACGACCAGCCGCTTGAATACAAGATGTTCACGCGGGCTATCGAATCGGCCCAGAAGCAGGTGGAGGCCCAGCACTTCGAGACGCGCAAGGACGTCCTCAAGTACGACGACGTCATGAACCGCCAGCGCCACGCCATCTACTCCGACCGCCGCAAGGTGCTCGAGGGGGCCGACGTCAACGACCAGTTGCAGAGCACCATCGAAGAGGTGGTGACGGCCGTCGTCCAGCAGCAAACCTCCGGTTTCGCGGACGAGTGGGATCTGGATTCGCTGTGGACGCAGGTCAAGACGGTGTTCCCGACGACCCTGAACCCCAAGGACTTCGTGGACGACGACAACGCGCGCGACCTGACCGAGGCGTTCGTCGAGGACGCGCACACGGTCTACGAGGGACGCGAGGAGGAGTTGGGCGTCACCAACATGCGCGAGTTCGAGCGCCAGGTCTGGCTGACCGTGCTCGACCGCAAGTGGCGTGAGCACCTCTACGAGATGGACTACCTGCGCGAGGGCATCGGGCTGCGGGCGATGGCCCAGCGCGACCCCTTGGTCGAATACCAGCGCGAGGGCGCCATGATGTTCGACGCCATGCAGCAGTCGTTCAAGGAGGACGTCGTCGGGTTCCTGTTCAACGCTCAGGTCTCAATGCGCCAGCCCGTCGAGCAGATGCTCATGGGTCCGCAGGACACGCCAACCGATTTGGACGACGTGATCGGGGATGGCGACGAGACGACGATGCTGCGGCGTCCGACGGCCAGCCAGGCGACCACCACGGCCAAGGGGTTGACCCCGAGCAAGGCGTCGAACACCGCGACCACGAGCCGTCAATCCAGCACGTCCCGAAAGGCGCGGGCGGCGCAGAGCGCGGCGTCGGCGACCGGACCCGCGACTGCGCCAACACCGGTGCGCAAGATGACCGCTCTGGACGAGGTAGTGGCGGCTAAGCGTCGTCCGCTCAGCTACTCCGGCCCCGGCGACAGCGCCCCGGCGGCGGCGAAGACGACCAGCGCTGACCCTTACAAGGGGGTTGGACGCAACGAGATGTGCCCGTGTGGTTCTGGACGCAAGTACAAGAACTGTCACGGCCGTAACGCCGCTTGACAGCCGATTGTTCACGTCCTGGTGAGCAGGTGGGAGCCCGGCAACAGGACGGACAGGTGCGAGCATGTCCAGCGGCCCTGGCGGTGATCGAGCCTGATCGCGATGGCCAGACGCCGCTCGCTCGTGGACACTTGGGCGACTCCTTCGATGGCGTCGTCCCCGAACTGGTTGGCGTGCACACTGGCGACGGTGGCACCCTGCCAGGCGCCGTGGCGCATTGCCGATAAGAGGCCGTTGACAGCAGCCGGATCAAGCCAGCGGGTCAGCTGCTGCAGCGGCCGGTAGCCGGTGAGCGCCTCCACGGCCGCCTTGGCCACAGATTGGACCAGCGTGGTGGCTCTACTGGTTTCGGCCGTGGCATCTGGGCTGGTCGGGGCCGGCTGGCTGGGTGGCAGACGCAGGACGCTGATCGCGGCGGGTTCGCGTTCGGCTATGGGCAACCACAGCTCTTCAAGGTGCCACAAGACGTTTTCCATCTATCAAGCTTGAGGCCATCCGCGACATTTGCACCCGGCCTCTGCCGGAACTGGGGATAACTCAGTGCGCTATGGGGTGCCCTATTTGTATTTGTCTAGTCCGGAGGTGTCGCCCTGGGCGATCTCGGCGAACATGGCCTTGGCCTTCGTGGTGTCCCAAAGCACGCTAGAACCAGCCGATGTCCAGGCGTCGGGGTTCGAGATGGGCACGGTCAGCGAGATGGCCTTGTTGTCCGCCACCTTCGAGATGCTGAAAATGGCGGCTTTGAGGACGCTGGAATCCGTCGTCTGCCCCTTCTTGACGGCGCTGGTGATCGCTTGGCAGGCACCCCAGTAGCGCCAGGGGAAGATCAATGTGGACGGCCGGACGAGCTTCTGGAGCACCTTGCCGATGATCTCGCGCTGGCGCTGCACCCGTCCGAGATCGCCCAGCGGATCCTCGTAGCGCTGCCTGACGTAGCCGAGCGCTTTCGCGCCGTCCAGAATCTGGCAACCGGCCGGCAGGTTGATATGGGCGGATTTGTCGGTCATCGCCTTTTTGAGGCACACCTCGACACCGCCCACGGCGTCCACCATGTTTATGAAACCGCCGAAGCCGATCTCCATATAGCCGTCGATGCGCAGCCCGGTGGCCTGTTCAACCGTCCGTTCCAGCAACGCCGGCCCGCCGTAGACATAGGCGGCGTTCAGCTTGTCCTTGCCGTGGCCGGGGATCGGGAGAAATGAATCACGCGGCAGCGAGATGAGCGCGGGGTCGCCTTTTGGCGGGACGTAGTAGATCAGCATGACGTCTGTGCGCGAGCCGAGGACGCCGCCAGTGCCGCCGATGGCCTTCTTCTGTGCCGCCGTCAGGCCTTCGCGCGAGTCTGTGCCGACCAAGAGGATCGCCGTGCCCGGTTGCTGGGCGGGTCGCTTGCCGGTCGGGGTGTCCGCCACGGTGGCCACTTGGTTCCAGGCGTGCAGGGGAGCGCTGACCAGGAACACCGCCCATGCCGCGAGGGCGACGATGAGAGCGACGCCGGTCAGCTTGACGCGCGTGCCCAGCGGCAGCCCTGGCCGGACCTGCGAAGGCTTGGGCGGGACGGGAGTGCGCCGTGGCGCGGGCGGGACGGTTGGAGGTGCGATGCGGGGCGCCGGGGGTGCTGCCCCGGGCTGCTTTGTGACCCTCGGTTCGGGCGCTGATTCACCGTAGAGCCAGTCGATGTCATCGTCGGCGGCGGGTTTGGCGGCAGCCTTGGCAGAGGGCTTGACGGCCGGCGTGGTGGGTTGGACGTCGTAAAGCCAAGCTAGGTCAGATTGGTGTTTGTCGTCCGTCACAGCTTCAAGATTACTGGACTTCTGGTTGGGATCGAGGGATTATGCGAAGACGATGATGATGATTATCGAAACCGTCGCGACCATCTCGCCGATGCCGATGATCTTCGGTTTTGCCCGGGGCCAGACTTTCGGCACCACGGCAGCGCGGGCCACGAGCAACACGCTGAAGGCGATCAGCACTGGGTTGGCTGTCAGGATGGCCAGCCCGACCAGTATCAGGTGATAGACGACGGACGCGGCGTACCAGCCAGGTTTCCCGCGTTCGCGGATCATCGTCTTGATGTACGGTATGGTGCCCAGGCAGTAGGCGGCCATCGTGGCGGTCGCCAGCCAGACCGCTGGCTGGGAGACGGCCGTCAGAAATCCGGTGGGGCCGATCCCAGAGGGAAGACGGCCGCAGGTGGCGGTCACGGCCAGCATCAGGCTGGACGCCCCGATGAGGCAGGCGTCGTTCACGGTGCTTCGCTCCCGTCCCCGCCAGGTGATCAGCAGGCTGCCGCCGAGCAGCACCGCCAGAGGCAGGCCCCACCACAACAAGGCTGGGCGCCAGCACAACAGGCCGACTGTCAGGCCGGCGGCCACGGCGGCGTAGACGATGACGGGCAGACGGTACGACTTACGCCGTCGTCCCCCTTGCATGCCGTGCCAGGCCATGTAGCCAAGGTAGGCCGTCGTCCAGGCCACAAGGACCACCCACCCGGGCCAGCGTCCGCCAGCTGACAACACCCCGGTCAGGGCCGGTGCCAACAGCATCGCCCACGCCCCGTACTGTTTGGGCAGCCATACGCTGATCCCGCTATTCGCCATCGATGCTCCTAAATATCACCTGTGGTGAGCTATTTTAGATCAGATAAACTGTCATTGTCCCGGGAATGCCCCAGAAAGGGAACACGATGACACACTACTCGAACAAGGTATTGGCGCTGGCCAGTCTGGCCGGGGCGATGCTGCTTGGCCTGACGGCCTGCACGACCGCCAGCCAGCCGCCGGTCACGCCATCGGTGTCAACAAAGAACCCCGCCGATTACTCTGGCGACATCACCCTGTGGCATTTCTTCGACGGCAGCGAAGCCAATGTGATCCAGACGGCGGTGGACGGCTTCCGGAAGATCTATCCGAATATCAAAGTCACGGTGATGCCAGGCCAGGATGACGACCAAATGCGCGCTGATATCGCAGCCGGGCAGGCTGCGGACGTCGCCATCACGTATTCGTCCGATCAGATCGGCCATCTTTGCAGCAGCGGCGACTTCATCGATCTCGCGCCGTACATCAGCCACGACAATGTGGACATGGGCCAGATCCCGTCCGTCGTCCAGTCGTATACCAAGTACGACGGGGTCCAGTGCGCGCTGCCGATGCTGGCCGACGTCACCGGGCTGTTCTACAACAAGGACCTGTTCGACGCCGCCGGTATCGCCGGCCCGCCGCAGACGCTGGCTGAGTTGGCCGCCGACGCCAAGGCGCTGACCACGCACAACCGTGACGGCTCGATCAAGGTATTGGGGTTCATGCCCTTCATGGAGTACTACGAGAACAACCCGGCCAATCTGGCTGTCATGGCTGGCGCGCAGTGGCTCACCGCCGATGGTAGCGCCTCCGCCGTCAGCTCGGATCCGGCTTGGAAGACGCTGCTCAACTGGCAGAAGAAACTGATAAAGGACCTCGGCGGCAATAAGGCGCTTAGCAAGTGGGCGGCGAAATCGGGCGACGAGTTCTCTGATCAGAACGACTTCGAGACCGGGTATGTGGCCATGCAGATCGACGGCGAGTGGCGCATCCCGTACATCAACGACGAGGCGCCCGACCTCAACTACGGCACCGCCCCGCTGCCGGCGTCCTCGCCCGACAAGTACGGCGCCGGACGCGTCGAGGGCAACATCATCGGCATCCCGCGTGGTTCGGCCAACCCGGACCTGGCCTGGCAACTGGTCAAGTATCTGGCGATGGACGTGGACGCTCAGGTGCAGATGGGCAACGGGCTGATGAGCGTGCCGACGATCATGAGCGCAGTCAACAGCCCGGATCTCATGACCAGCTCGCAGTACCAGACCTTCCTGGACGCTTTTTGCAACCCGGACTCGGTGACCGAGCCGCGCACAGCAGCCGGCACGGACTACGTGGGTGTCATGGCCGCTTTCATGTCGGACTGGGAGTCTGGCGATGTGGCTAATCTGGCCAAGGGGCTGGCCAATGTCGATGAACAGATCGACTCTATGCTGGGAGGCGACGGGTGAGCGCGACGGAACACGCGGCCCAATTGGCGCGGGCGCTGGCGCAGGCGGCCAGCGACAAGTTCGGCTCCGACATGGTGGCGCTTGACGTGTCGGAGCCACTGGCCATCACGGACGTCTTCCTCCTGGTCAGCGCCGCCAACGAACGACAGGTGGGCGCTATCGTCGACGCTGTCGACGAGGTGGCGGCACTGCTCGGCGAGAAGGTCGTGCGGCGCGAGGGCGAGAGCGACGGCCACTGGGTGCTCCTCGATCTGATAGACGTCATCGTGCATGTCATGCTGGTCGACGACCGCCGGCTCTATTCGTTGGAGCGGCTGTGGAAGGACGCGCCCAGGATCGAGATAGACGCATGAGAGGGTAGGCTGGACACCAGAAGCCAGCCCTGAAGGGAGTCACAAACATGTCGCTCGGTCTTGATGGCATCTTCCAACCGAGTCTTCGGCATTGGCGCGAGTACATCGACACCGAGCAGATGCGGGTGAACGTCAAGCCAGCGCTCGGCCCGGGGCCCAAAGGCGGGCCGATCGAGATCAACTTGAAGACGGGCGCCGTCATCATCGACGAGGCAGCCGTCCAGCAAGAAGAGGACCTCCGCGAACTGAGGCGGGAAGGCTTGGCCTGAGCCTGGATCCAGGCTTGGACCTGGGACCGCACCCCCGTCAACACCAAGTGGTGTTAAGGTTGCTTCCACCTGTGTCGCAACTGTGCCCCGGGCATGGAAAGAAGGTCAGACGTGAAGGTGCTTGTGCTCACCCGCAGCATGGGGGAAGGACACAATCGGGCTGCCCGGGCGCTCGGTGAGGCATTTCAGGCCAGTGGTCATGAGTGCGTGGTGACTGATGCCCTGGGCGTGGCGCGCGACGGCGACCCCCAGAAAGGTGAGGCGTCCGCGGGGCGGCGCAAACTCACCGACGTGGCGTCAAGGCTGTATGGCTGGTCTGCGCTGAAGGCGCCGTACCTGTTCGGCGCCGTGTACGCCCTTGGCGAGGCCTACACGCGCACGCCCGTGCCGTCCCCCATTTACATCGCGAATGCGCGGCTGGCCGAGGCGACGTACACGTACATCGAGGAGCACGAGTTCGACGCTGTGGTGGTGCCGCACCTGTTTCCGCAGGAAACGCTGATGGCCATGCGGCGGCACCATTCGTCGCGGGCTCGCCAGTACGCGGTGGCGACGGACTACACCTGCATTCCGTTCTTCTCGGAGGCGAAGGTCGACGGCTATTTCATACCTCACCCCGACCTGCGTGACGACTACCGGCGCCACGGCATTCCCGTGGGACGCACCGTCGTCACGGGCCTGCCCGTCAGCGCTAGATTTGCCAACCCGCCGTCCCAAGCCGAGGCGAGGGCGTCGCTGGGCCTGCCGGCGGGCAACCCCGTCTTCCTGGTGATGTGCGGCGGCGTGGGCAGCTTGCGGGCCGGCGACATCTGCGGGCGGTTGCTGACGGCAGGGGACGACGACATGCGCGTGGTGGTGCTGACGGGTCGTAGCGAGGAACTCTTCTTGCACATCGCCGGCCGGTTCCAGGCCGATCCGCGGGTGACGGTCGTGCCCTTCACCGACAAGGTGCCGGACTACATGGCGGCGGCCGATGTCATGATCTCGAAACCGGGTGGTGTGTCGAGCACGGAGGCGGCGGTCATGGGCGTTCCGCTCGTGCACACGGCCACGATCCCGGGAGTCGAGTCGAAGAATGCCCGCTTTTTTGACAAGCGCGGAATGTCGATTTATGCGCCAGGTATTGCGGACGCCGTGGACGAGGCCCATCGCCTGATGGCCGATCGTCCACGCCAGCAGAGGATGCGTGAGATACAGCATGAAAACACTTTTCCGGACAGCGCGCAGCAAATTGTTCAACGAGTTGAGAGCATGACTGGCTGACGAGCGAGTATGCTGCTGTGACATGACTATTAATGCGGGGGAGACACCGCCCGATGTTTCACCACTGACACCCCCAGTGACTGCGGCGATCCAAGCCAACTGGACGCGCCTGCGTCCGGCACTGCGCCGGGTAGCGGAATTCGTGTTGGACAATTCGTCCGTCGTGTCCTCGATGTCGGTGGACACGCTGGCTCACATCTGCGACGTGTCGACTGCCACCGTCGTGCGGTTCTGCCAGGAGATCGGGCTGACCGGGTACCGTGAGCTGCGGCTCGGGCTGGCTGCCGAGACTGGGGGACGCGAGCATTTCGGCGTCGGCTTGTCGGGGGAGATCACGGCTGAGGATTCGCTGACGGAACTGGTGGCCAAGGTCGCCTACGCGGATGCCCGGGCGATCGAGGCGACGGCGGCGATGATCTCCGAGACGAGCCTGCAAGCTGTGGTCGCGGCTATTGTCGCGGCGCGTAAGGTGACGATCTTCGGCGTGGAGTCGTCGTCTGTGGCGGCGACTAACTTGCAGCAGTTGCTCGTGGGGATCGGCATACTGGCCTTCGATTGGCGCGACGCCAATGCGGCTTTGGTGTCGGCGGCGCTGGCCCAGTCGGGGGACGTGGCCATCGGCATATCGCACTCCGGGGTGACGTACGCGGTCGTCGACACCTTGGCTATAGCGCGTGCCAACGGCGCTGCGACGATCGCCATCACCAGCAATCCGCGTTCGTCCCTGGCGGCCAATGCCGATCACGTCTTGCAGACCGTGGTCCAGGAGGGCACTTTCCGGTCGGCCCAGATGGCCAGCCGGGCGGCGCAGTTGATGGTGGTCGATTGCCTGTATGCGGCCGTTGCGCGGTCCACCTATGACCGCAGCGAGGCGGCCTTGAGGGCGGCTCGCAACGCCATCGACCAGCACAACCCGGCCGGGTACCATCCGTGACGTGAAAGATTCGTTACTCGACGCGCCCATTGGTGGAACTTTTTGACATGGCACCCCGAAAGTGATGTACTTATTGACGAGTTAGGCGCGCCGACCGTGATTGGCCGACAGGCCAGGTTGCCCAACACGCAATGAAGCAAGGAGAGTCGCGGATGCATAAGCGAAACGTGTGGACGGTTGACGTTGCGGCGGTAACCGACATCACTTCGCCCGCAGTCAGTCCGGTTCAAAGACGCACCACTTCGATGCCCTATCACCTCGATTGAAGGTGTCGTACAACTGAATATCCCTCGGTTCAACCTGGGAGCAACTCAAGAATATGGATCGCCACCAGGCGAAACCATTCTAGAAAGGATATGTGTAATGTCACTCATCAAATTGGCAGGTCGGCGCGGCGCAGTAGCGTTGCTCGCTGGTGCTGTCGGGTTGGCTTTAGCCCTGACCGGCTGCTCCGGCAGTCCCACTGTGAACACGACGCCAACCGGAATCATTGTCGATACAGCTAGCCACGAACCGACCACAGTAACCGTATGGTCGTTCGTCACGCTACCAAACGAAGTTAAGTCAATGCAGGACTCCATGGATCGTCTGCAGAAGACTTACCCATGGCTGAACGTTCAGCTAGTGAACAACAAGATGGACGAAGACTTTACGCAGGCTGTTACTGCTGGCACGGCACCTGATGTCTTCATCTCATGGGATCCAGGTTCCGTGGCCCAATTCTGCACCAACGGATCTGTGATCGACATGTCGGCGATGGTGAAGGCGTCGAATCTGGATGTCACAGCTATGTTCCCGTCGTCTTCACTGAACTATACGCAGTATCAGGGCAAGCAGTGCGCGTTGCCGTTGCTGGTTGACGCATATGGTTTGTATTACAACACAGACATGTTTACCAAGGCTGGCATCACGGCCCCGCCGAAGACTCTGTCTGAACTGTTCACTGATGTCCAGAAGCTGACCATCAAGGATGCAAAGGGCAATATCACACAGTGGGGCATGACGCCGCCGCGGTCTGACTTCGATGTACAGTCGCAATGGTTCACTGGTGGCGGTACTGGAGCTCAGTTCTACGATTCCAACATGCAAACAACGTTCGGTACCGACCCGACGTGGCAGGAGTTGCTCAATTGGCAGAAGCAAGTACTCGATTTCTTCGGTAAGGCAAATGTTGATAAGTTCGTCGCCACCTATCAGGACAGCACAGATGGCCCGGGTAGCCCATTCTACGAGGGTGTCACAGCTATGGATATGAACGGCGAATGGCACATCGGCGAACTCGACGGTGTTCCTGGCGACTCTGAGAACCCAGCCACCAAGGTCAACTGGGACATCGCTCCGGTGCCGGTTCCCGATAGCCACGCTAACGTCTATGGTGCTGGTGCTGTCATGGGCAACGTCATCTACGTCTCTTCGCAGTCGAAGGTTCAGGATGCCGCTTACTTCGTGGCACAGCAACTGGCCACTGACACTGCGTTCGTCACAGATTTCGCAACGCAGATGTCGAACGTCCCAACCACGTTCGATGCGCTGAAGTCTTGGACAGCTCCGAACACGCAGCCCAAGTGGAAGACCATGATGGATATCGTGTCCAACCCGAACTCCTACAATAAGGCGAATACCCCGGCAGGTTCAGAAGATGGCGATGCTTGGGGCACATTCATCCAGAACTGGGAGCAAGGCAAGGTTCCTGATCTGCAGGCGGGCCTTTCCCAGTTAGACCAGACAATAACCCAGCTGAACGCTGAGGCTGCACCGTAGCCGCGGGTTCAGTAATGGCATCTCTGCAAGAAAAAGTCGCTGATCCGGGGGCGCCAATGGCGCCCCCGGCCAGGGCTCGTCACCGGCACAGTCCGTCCCGGACCCCCTGGTACGTCGTCCTCGGATTCATGTCTCTGTTCATCATCGGGTTCGGTATGTTCACGCTGTACCCCATGGTCATGGTTTTCTTCTACTCGTTCACCGACTTCAAGGTGGGCAGCTTGAATCCCGTCCACTTCGTCGGGTTTGCCAACTATATTGGGCTGACGAAAAGCACAGCTGGCCAACTCTTCGGGACAGCCGTCAAGAACACCTTGTGGATGGTCGTGGTGCTGGTGCCAGTCGAGACCATTTGGGCCATGCTGACGGCAGCGCTGATAAACACATACAAGCGGTCGGTCAAGGTTTACCGCGCCATTTTCTATCTGCCGGCCATGGCACCCGTCGTGGCGGCAGCGCTGTCGTGGCTCGTGATGCTTAATCCGCGGGGGCCTGTCACCACTGTGTTGGAACGCCTGCACATTCAGGCGCCTTTGTGGCTGGGCGATCCTGCCTGGACTAAACCGACGCTAACCCTGATGGCCATGTGGATGATCGGCAATACGATGGTGATCTTCTCAGCGGCGCTGCTGGACGTGCCCAAGTCACTTTATGAGGCAGCTGAGATTGATGGCGCTGGGCCAGTCCAGCGATTCTTCGCTGTCACGCTGCCAGCGATATCACCGGTCATATACTTCTCCGTCATCACCGGTGTGATCTTCACCATGCAATACTTCACCCAGGCGTATGTGATATCGACGGCTGGCCATGCCAATCAGCAGATAAGTAGTACGATCGGGCAACCACAGAACTCGCTATTCTTCTACGTAACGAGCATATATAAACAGGGCTTCATGTTCTTCAAGACGTACCAGGCCTCGGCCATGGCTGTGATCCTTTTCTTGGTGACGCTGGCCATCACGGCCGTGTTCGTCCGGGTATCACGTAGTCTCATCTATTATCAGGGAGAGAACTAATGGCCGCCGTCAAGCCGCAAGAACCTGATCTCATCGATGTGATGGCCCGTCGTATGACGCGTCGCCCGACGGTCCGGCACATCTTGCTCGGAATCGCCGATCACGCAGTCGGTATCGCACTCAGCTGCGTGATACTGTTTCCGTTCGTAATCGTGTTGATGACCGCGCTAATGACGCAGGGGCAGTCCGGGACTGGCACGCTGTGGCCTCGTCCCTTCGTGTGGACCAACTTCCGCGATGCTCTGGCAGCATTCCCCTTCTGGCGTAACTTCCTGAACACCGTTTTGTATGCGGTAATCGGCGCTGCCGGGGTAATGGTATCTTCCACCTTTGCGTCCTATGCACTGTCACGGCTGAAGTGGAGGGCTCGTGAATGGGTATTTATCCTGGTGCTGGCCGCCATGATGATCCCGCAAGAAGTCACGACGCTTCCCATGTATGTGCTGTATGCGAAGCTACACATGCTCGGTACCCTTTGGCCGCTGATTTTGCCAAACTTGTTCTGTGACGCCTACTCGATCTTCCTGCTGCGGCAGTTCTTCCTGACCATCCCAGGAGAGATGACCGAGGCGGCGAGGCTGGATGGCGCCGGTGAATTGGGCATTCTGTTCCGTATAATCGTCCCGCTGACCAAGCCGGGCATCGCAGCGATTGGGCTATTCCAATTTATGTACGCCTGGAATGACTTTTACGCGCCATTGGTCTATTCTGGGCAGACGGGTGCCAACAACTACACCCTGTCTGTCGGCTTGAGCTATATGGCGATCACATCACACCAGCAGTCATATCAGTTACAGATGGCCGCGTCGTTACTATTCATGCTGGTACCACTGGTTATCTTCTTCTTGGCGCAGAAGGTGTTCGTCGAGGGCATCAGTATCACTGGGATCAAGGGTTAGGAAGGACACAGTTGTACAGTGTGGTGCTCCGTCAACATCATTGGGAGCGGAGCACCACACTGAATAGCGAGTTTCTAACCATTAAGAAAACAAACAAGAAAAGAACCGAAACTAAAAAATGAGGATTACCGTAATAGGTGCTGGTAGCACCTACACCCCCGAGTTGGTCGAGGGTTTCTCGGACCGCGAAGATCTGCTGAATCTTGACGAGTTCGTCCTGTACGACATCGACCACGAGCGTCTGCAAATCGTTGGCGGACTGGCCAGTCGTATTCTGAAGAAGCGCGGCTTCCATGGTAAGTTGATCTTTTCGGAAAACCTGGAAGAGGCCGTCACCGGTGCCTCAGCCGTGTTGATTCAGCTGCGCGTGGGCGGGCAGATCACCCGGTTGAAGGACGAGACCCTGCCGAACCCGTTCGGGCTGATCGGCCAGGAAACCACCGGTCCGGGCGGTTTCTTCAAGGCCCTTCGTACTGTCCCGGTGCTGATCGACATCGCAGACACCGTACGCCGCTTGGCCGGTCCTGACTGCTGGATCATCGACTTCACCAACCCAGTGGGCATCGAGACTCGCGCCCTGCTGGACGCCGGTCACAAGGCCATCGGCCTGTGCAACGTGGGCATCGGCTTCCAGCGCCATATCGCGAAGATTTACGGAGTAGACCCCGATCTGGTCCGTCTGGACCACGCGGGCCTCAACCACCTGACGTGGATACGCTCGGTGCTGGTAGACGGCCAGGAGAAGCTGGACGAGCTGCTGGCCACGACCGATCCCGATGTGCAGGACTTGTTCCCTGTGGCGCAAGCCTGCTGCCAGACGTTGCACGCGATCCCGTCGTACTATCTCCACTACTTCTACGAAACTGACCACGAGTTGGCCAGGCAACTGGGCGGTGAGCACAGGGCTCAGCGGGTGATCGAGATCGAGCACGAGTTGCTCGAGATGTACAAAGATCCGGCGCTTGACCACAAACCGGCCCTACTGGAGGAGCGGGGCGGTGCTTACTACTCAACAGCGGCGGCAGCACTGACTGTCAGCTTGCTGACGGGCGACGGGGCGCATCACTACATCAACACCCGCAACAACGGCACCCTGCCCGGCTTGCCGGACGAGGCGGTCGTCGAGGTGCCGGCGTTGGTCGACATGGATGGCCCTCATCCCGTCAAGATCATGCCTCTGGCCAAGGAGATGCTCGGCTTGGTGCAGAACATCACCGCGTACGAGGAACTGACCATCGAAGCGGCGCTGAGCGGTGATCCCGTCATTGCCAAGCGGGCGCTGATCGCCAACCCGCTGGTGCGCCAGTGGGACAAGGTTGACAGCTGCTTCGACTCGATGGTCCAAGCAAACGCCCCTCTATTGCCACGGTTCGCTGGCTGCTGCTGCGATGACTGACGCGACTGGTTTTGTGGTGGCCGCCGACGGCGGCAACTCCAAGACCGATCTGCTGATCGCCACCACCGGAGGCGAGGTGTTGGCGAGAGTCCGGGGCACAGGCACCCATCCGGATGAGGATGGGTACGATGTGACCGCTGGAATGTTGGTCGGCCTGATTGCACAAGCGTGCGACCAGGCCGGTTTGCCAGCCGACACCGTCTTCGAATTGGGTGCCTTCTTCTGCGCCAACGTCGACACGCCCGACCAGGTTGTCGGGCTGAAGCAAGCCATTGAAGACACTGGGATCTGCACCATGGTTGACGTCGGCAATGATTCGATGGCCATCCTGCACGCCGGGGCACCCGAGGGCTGGGGCATCGCCGTCGTCACAGGTACCGGCATCAATGCCGTGGGTCGTGACCGGCAGGGGCGCATCGAGGGTTTCTTGTCCATCGGACGAGAAACCGGCGATCTTGGTGGCGGCAGTTGGTTCGCCATGGAGGGCCAGGCGGCATCGATCCGGGCGGCTGACGGGCGTGGGCCCGCCACGATGCTCGAGCAGTTGATCCCGGACTACTTTGGCATGTCTGATCCGTTCGAGGTGGCGCTGGCGCTCAACGACGGTACGATCAGTTGGCATCGTATGCTCCATTCTTGTCCGGTGGTGTTCCAGGCTGCTGAGGCGGGCGACCCTGTGGCGCTTGGCCTGTTCGAGCGGCAGGCTGACGAGATCAGTTTGATGGCAAACGCGCTGGTCAAGCGCTTGGCGATGGACGAGCCCGAGATCCCGGTCGTGATGGGTGGCAGTGTCTCGACCAACGGTGGGCAGCTCTATCAGAGCACGGTCGCCGAGGCACTGTTGCGTCGTGTGCCGAATGCCAAGCCAGTGTTCCTCGCCGTCCCCCCAGTGGAAGGTTCCCTGGCGCACGCCCTGCGTATGGTAGCAGGTCAGAGGGCGACGACTGCTTCGTGATCATGACTCTGGGTGGGCTGAGGTTGTGTCTGTGTGGCTCACCAGTGCCTGTATAGGCCGGTCTGTCGTCTCCAATACGGTCGGGGTATTCGGGTGCTATCATGATAGTCGCTAGTGTTAGGAGGGGTTACTATGAGACTGTATGCCAACCGTCATGCGCGGGTGGCCTTGGTGCCGCTGTTTGGTGCGTTGTCCATGGCGCTGATCGCCGGGGTCTTTTCGCCGGCGGCGTTTGCAGATCCCATTAGTCCATCCGATTCGGCGCAGTTGGCTGATCCTCCCGAGGTGGTCACCTCGACGGGCGATGTCGTGACTGTGACGCTCAACGCCAATGGTGGCCCCAGTGATCCAGAGCCTTTGTCGTTGACTGAAGGCAATCCGGTTGTAGGGTTGCCTGCTGGCGTGGACTGGCAATTCCACTACTTTCTTGGATGGTTCACAGATCAGGCCGCCGGCAGCCAGGTGAAAAACGGCGATGTGTTCGTGCCATGGGCCGGCTGCGCACCGGACGCCTGCATTTTGTTCGCGCACTGGCTGCCAGCAAGGCATTATGTGTTCAATGCCAACGGTGGCACGGTATCGCCGGCTTATCGTGAGATGAAGCTAAACACGAAGCTTGGGGCATTGCCCACGCCGACACGGTCGTACTACAAGTTCTTGGGGTGGTACACCAAGAAGAGCGGCGGCACCAAGGTCACGTCCACAAGTATGGCGCCGAAGACTACTGGGACGACGACGTTGTACGCGCATTGGCAGGCGATGCGCAAATACACGTTCTATGGCAACTGGGGCAAGGTGTCGTTCTCGACGAAGACTGTGAAAGCGGGGAGCAAGATCGGGACGTTGCCGAAGGCATCGCGGGGTGGATACTCATTCATGGGTTGGTATACAGCGAAGGCACACGGTGGTAGCAAGGTGACGTCTTCTACGTCTGCTTCAAAGACGGCCGGTGCGACGACGCTGTATGCCCGGTGGGCGCCATATCCCCTGTACCAGTTCGACAAGAAGTGGCGGGACAAGCCGTACAGCGGGCGTAACATGAGGAATTTTGGTTGCGGGCCAACCTCTGCCGCTATGGTTGTGCGAGCGCTGAAGGGGGACGCGTCCGTGACACCGTGGACGGCCGCTAAATGGGCCACGGATCACCACTATAACTGGAACAAAGAGGGGCGCACCAAACCGGCGTTTTTCACGAAATACCCACTGGCACTGGACAATATCATCGTCACGGAGATTCCGGGTGGCGGTAATGCGACGGCTGGCGCCAAGGCTTTAGCGGCGGTGAAGAGCGGCGACTGGGTGATCGGCTTCATGGGCAAAGGCAACTGGGCCGTGCAGGGCCACTACATCCTCTGGTACGACGTGGCTGGTAGCCGTGCGTTGGTGCGGGATCCCGTTTCGATCTCGACCACCAGAACCCAGGGCTCCGTCAAGATGCTGCTGGCGCAGGCCAGGACGTTCTACATCGTGAGTGTGGCCAGCGATCCAGCTCACGCCAACAAGATGCTGTGGAAGTAGCGAACAAAAACTGCCCGAGCGTCTACCCTGACGGAAAAAGAAAAGTCGGGAGAGCAGATGCGAGTGGTGCGCCGCTCAAACACCAAGCAATCCCAGCGGGACGACGGCGGTACCGTCGACTTGACGGTATGCGAAGGGACCGGTGTTTATGATCACACGGTCGAGCAATTCCGTACCTATTTGGGTTTGGAGCCAGTTAAGGTGTTTGGCGTCGTTGTTGTCCGCAGCAGATGCTAGCTTGACCTCAATGGCCAGCACTTTGTGATCAGGACGCTCGACGATGATGTCCACTTCATGCTCGCCTCGTTGCGTGCGCAAGTGAAACACCTTGGCCTCAAGCGGTTGGGCTAACACCCGGACGGTGAGCACCGTGAGCGACTCGAATAGGGCCCCCAGCAGGGTTCCTTCGCGTCTCGTGTCATGTGGTCCGTCCGCCCTCAGCAGCGAGTCCACGGTGGCGCCGAGTAGCCGTCCAGCAATTGCCGGATCAGCCAAGTGATGTTTGGGGGCTTGGGCCAAGCGGCGTAATGGATTGAAGACGGGGATCCACGCTGGGAGTGGGTCGAGAATCCAGATCCGTTCTAGCAGTGTCCGATAGACGTCGGCAGTAGCACGGGCTGGTTTGTCAGATTCTCCAGGTGTCGCAGAATCGAGTATTTGGTTGTAGGCCGTCGTCGTCGCAGTGGCGGCAGCGTATGCCGACATCCATGCTATGAGGGCTTGAGGACGACGGATTTTCGCGCCAAGATCCGGTATGTCACGATCAGCGATCTCTTGGATGTATGACTCGATCATACTGCCACGTAAAGCCGGTGGGTCTTGGCGGATCCCTGGCAATCCAGATGCCAGGATCTCTTCAGCATAGTCGGGCAGTTTCAAATCACACTGTCCCGACACGTCAGCATGGTTTCCAGTGAGTAGTTCAGAGAGCGAGACGTTCGGTGTGCAGACACCGCGTTCAGGCAGCGTCATGGGGCGCATTAGCAGCTTGACTATTCGGCCGGCGCCAGAGTGAATCCGTGCTTCGGGCGGAGCCATCGCTGAGCCAGTCAGCAGGAATCGGCCTGGGGTGCGGTCTTGGTCCACCGCCCGCCGCACGACGTCCCAAACAGGTGGTACGAGCTGCCATTCGTCAATCAGAAGCGGAGTCGGTTGGGTCAGAATGATCTCAGGCTCGGCAGCTACCGAGAGCCTAGTCCCGCTGGCGTCCAGCGCCAAGGTGGCTGCTGCGCGCCGTTCCGCTGTCGCCGTCTTGCCGACACCTTTGGCACCCTCGATCGATACGGCTGGAAGCCCGTCGAACAGACGGTTCAGGTGATCGTCGATCACTCTCGGCTGGTATGGCATACACCGAGTTTACGCTCTACTAGGCAAATTTGCATGTTTCTACTAGGCAATTTTTACATATTCTATTAGGCAGAATTGCGAACATTTCTCTCGGGCCCCAAAACCAACAATCTCGGCACTGGCCCACGCCCTGCGCCTGGCGCGGCTCAAAGGGCGACTGCTGCAGATTCCTGATCGCGGCCCAAGCGCTGAAACAAACTGACCAGCGAGTTGGCGATTTGCGACTTGGCTGGACGATTGCCAACCAGCTCGTAGCCCTCAATGGCCGATTGCAGGCACCAGATCGCCTGTTCGTCGTCCAGCCCGTCCCAAGCCTGTCCGGCGGCGCCGAAGGCATCTGCGGACTGCTGGATCAACCCGAGGTCGGCGTACTTTTCTGCCACCTGCTGGGCCAAGACGGCGCCGGCTTTGGTGTCGCCGGCGGCGATCAGGTTGGACGCCCGCTGTTCGTCGATGCTGGCGCGCGCCCAGCGCAGGTCGTCCTGGTGGTCCTGGGCGACATCGGGGGCCAGGTCGTCCGTCTGCAAGCCGTCGATGGCGGCGTCAAGGGCGTCGGCAATTTGGCCGAGAGCCGCCTCGGCCTGCGGTACCCGGCCCAGCTTGGCTAGGCAGTCTGCTTGGGCGACGACCACCGGGGCACAAAACTCAGGTGGAGTGCCAGCCGCCCGCAACAACTGCGTGGCGCGGGTCAAACACCGCTCGGCGCCGTCCAGATCGTCCATCAGCAGGGCCAGATGGCCCGCCTCGGCCCGCGCGAAACCCGCCTTGACCAGTTCGCCGGCAGACTCGAACTCGTCGGCCGCCCGCAGATAACTGGCGATGGCCTGCGCCGGTTGGTCATGACGCGCCAAGCGATCGGCTTGCGTCACCAAGTCGGGACTGTCGGCTCCGGTCTGGTCGTCCGGCGGGGGAGCGGTCGCGGTGTAGTCGTCCACCTCGGTGACCACCCGCAGGTCGAGCGGGTCAAGGGGCATCGCCTCCCAGGCCTCGTGCAGGCGGTCCGATTGGTGCGAGGTGCCGTTGCGGGCATCGAACGCCGCCGCCAGGTTTTCGGCTTGTGTGCGCACCCATTTCCACAGCTGCTCAAGGGTTTGGACGTCGGGAACTTCGCTTGTGACTGCCTGGTCGCCCCGTCCGAAGTCGTCCACCAGCACCTTCAGCGCAGTGCCGGTGTGGGTGAGGAAGACCAGGTGGCTCAGTGGTGAATCGGCGTCAAGCAGGAAACGCCGGTTCGATTCGAGCAGGCGGATGGCGGCGTCCCCATTGTGGGTGCGGGCCAGGAACTCGATGCAGGAACTGCGCGGCGCCTCCATCGAGAAGGCGCGTTCGTGAACCAGCCGCATGTCGCGGGAGGACGACCCGAAATCGGTCGTCTGGTCCCAGTAGCTGCGGCAGCGGCGGTGGGCCTCCGCCGCCCTGGCGGCATCGCCGGGCGTCCCGCGCTGCAGGTAGGCGAACTGGGCTATCGATAACATGGTGGCCGGCTCGCTGAAGCACTCCTGCCGGATCGAAGGGTCGGCGAAAGTGGCTTCCATCAACTGCAGGCCGTCGTCCAAGTATCCCGTCTCGATGAGGTATTCGACCTTGTCGCCGGTGGCGCACAAGTCGCAGTCAGACATCTCATCGCGAGTCTGGCGGCACCACTCGTCGTACAATCCGGGCACGTCCGGCAAACCGCGGTGCCGCGCCAGGTGCCAGCGCTGCTGGCAGGGAGCGTCCCTGGTGAAACCCTCCAAAGCATAGCGGCGCTCCATGTCGTCCAGCGTCGACTCCAGCTGTTCGATGGCCACCCGGGGATAGCTGCGCAGCCCGTTGACCATCCACTTGAACGACCAGAACAGGTTGTTGCGGTCGGCCTGATCGAACCACTCCGGGTGGACGTCATACCAAGCAATGGCCTGGCTGAATGGCACGTAGGCCTTCTCCTGGTCGCCGCCAAACCAGTACGCCTCGATCAGGGCGTGCAGGGCATACGCCTTCACCTCGGCGGGACCCTCGGACTCGATACGGCGCAGCTCTGCCAGGGCGGCCGCCGATTGGGCTTTGCCCGACATCATCGAGCGGATGGCGCTGACATCCCGCACCGCGTCATCGACTGATCTTGTCACAGCACCGCCTCACTTCACAGCCCGGCGCAGTAGCGTGCTCAGGGCCTCGTTCATCAGGTCGGCGTCGGACGGGCGCATGGGCTCGCCGGCCATGAGCTGTGACATGACGTACAACGATTGGGTGCCAGCCGTCTGCACCTCGTCGTCGCCCGACGAAACCAGCGACTGGACGGTCTGGTTGTCGTAGTTGAGCACCAGGCGACGGGTGTTGTTCGGCTGCGTGAAGTCGTCCAGCAGGCCGCCCCACAGGCCGCCCACGTCGTCCCTCGTCTGGTGCAGCATCCGCTGGTGCTCGATCTCGGGGTCCGTCATGAACAGGGCCGGCAGCGCGTCCGGCTCGAAACGGCGCAGCAGCAGCTCGCAGTCGAGTCTGCGCATCGGCTCGCTGGCCACCAGCAGGTAGTCGAGGCAGGCGAGCTCTTCCTCTGGCGTCAGAGCAGTCAGCGTCTTTTCGACGTCCGACACCGCCAGCGCCCTGATGTCCCAAGTGGGACGACGCGTCGTCAGCCGCGCCAGCAGATCCGAGTCGTAGACAAACCCGGCGTTGACGATCCCGAGCCCCTGAGCCCGCGCGACGGGGGCGACGCGCCGGAAGTCCTCGACCGTGCTCGTGTACCGGATGCAGCCCTGGTCGTCCATGAACTCCTGAAGCGACATCACGCCGAGCGTCGTCTCGTACGGCAACACTGAGACAGCCAGATCGAGCATGTCGTCGTCGTGCAGCGCCAGCGACCGGATGGCCAAGTGGTGGGTCTGGATGAACTGGCGACGCAGGGGCGTCTCGCCATTGAGCACGGCAAACACCCAGTCACGCACCGTCCGGCCCAGCGATTCGCGGGTGGCCAACAGAACGTCGTCCTCGTAGAGGGCCTCGCGCGACGCGGTCGGTCGCAGCACCGACGAATTGATGACGCAACGGACGAAGAACGCCCACGGCGGCAACAAACCGGGCACCTGGGCGCCGACCAGCATGCGCTTGAGATAGACGCGATGGGTGTTCTGGCTGGCGGGGGACGTCGCGATTGGCAGGACGAAGGCGATCCCGGTCAGGCCCACCAAGGGCAGGCTGAGATCGAAGCTGGCCAGTGGTCTGAAGCCGAAGATGCGGGAACAGTAGTTGGCCAACGCCTCGTCGCGCTCGGTCGGCGACGGGTAGCGGGCCTGCCATGGCGGCTCCTGGTCGGTCAGACGCCGCCACAGGGTCTCGCCGTCGTCAAGCGTCACCTGGATGGCGATGTCCAGGGGCAGCAGTGAGCCGAAGTCGGCGGCCAGCGCCTGCACCGTCTCGGCGTCCAGCCAATGCTCCTGGTCGTGGCGGGGCCGCAGGCGCACCGTCGAGCCGGGATCCTCGCTGCCGGTCGCGGTGGCGTATTCGGCCAGGCTGATCTGGCTAAGCGTGTATGTGCCGTCGGCAAGACCTCGCCAGACGATCGGCGGGGCGGCGGGGTCGCTGGCCGAGCGGCAGAACATCTCGATCTGCTCGGCTACCATGAAGGCGCTGAGCAGGCCGATGCCGAACTGCCCGAGGTAGTCCTCGCGGGTGGCCTCCAGGTCTTCGGCCCGCTTGGACGATCGCCCGATGGTGGCCAGCAGTTCCGCCGCGTCTTCGCTGGTCAGGCCGATGCCGCTGTCGCGCACCTGGAGACCGCCGTCTTCAAGCTGGCTGAGGCGGACCGTGGCCGGGCAGGACGGATCGATCAGGCGGCGCGCGGTGATGGCGTCGACGGCGTTTTGCAGCAACTCGCGCAGATAGACGCGCGGGCTCGAATACAGGTGATGAGCGAAGAGGTCGACGACCCCGTGCAGGTCTACCTGGAAGGCGCGGGCTGACTCCGTTGTCACTCGGCGTCTGCCTCTTGGACGCCAGGGAAGGCCTCTGCCAGCGCTTTGAAGAGATCCAGCGATGTTGAGATACCAGCGGTGATGTGCAGCATCAGTTGGTTGTCCGTGATGCCCTGCTCGCAGTCGATCGTCAACTCGGTGAACACACGCAGGATGCCATCGTCCGGGAATTCGACGATGAGGCCTTTCGGGAACAGGTGGTCGCGGTGCCAATCGTTGAGCACCCGCAGGATTTGCGGGGCCAAGTCGATGGCCGGACGCGCCTCCCAGCGTCCCCGGACCATGAAGATCTCTTTACTGTGGCCCAGGCGGCTGAAGTAGAACATGTGGCCGTCCCAACTGCCGCAGTTGTCGCCGTCGTCGTCGGTCTCGTAGTGCCAGTCGCGGCTGTCGAGGGCCGCCATGATGCGCTCGGCGGACAGCGGGGCGACACGGCCCGGCATGGGGCCGATTGCGGATGGTTGGGTGAAATAGCCCATGTCACCATTGTCTCATACGGCGGTTGCATGGATGGACGGTTCCAGGTGGCCCGACCTGGTTCCGCACACCTCTGTCACGGTGTCTCGCCCTGGTGTGGTGGACGTCCCCAATCAAGCAACAAGGGCGAAGAACCGAGATAATGCCGCTGGTGGGTGCCGGACAACCGGGTTCCTTTGATGCGCGTATGATCGTGTCGCAGGGATTGGAGTTGGCATGACGACCATTGATGAGTTGGCTGAGCGCAAGTCGGTGCGCAAGTACCAGGACCGTCCGGTGCCGCAGGAGGTGAAGGACACGATCATTCAGGCGGCCATCCAAGCGCCGACGGCGGGCAACCAGATGCTGTACACGATTTTGGACGTCGTGGACCCTGACATCAAGCAGGCGCTGGCCGTGAGTTGTGATCACCAGCCGTTCATCGCCGAGGCGCCGCTGGTGCTGGTCTTCCTGGCCGATTGCCGCCGCTGGCATGACGCCTATGACCTGGCAGGGTGCGAGTCCCGCGATCCCGGTTTGGCTGATCTGATATTGGCTTGCGAGGACGCCATGATCGCCGCCCAGAACACGGTGGTGGCGGCTCATGCGCTGGGGCTCGGGTCATGCTACATCGGCGACATCCTTGAGAACCGGGAGACCGTCGTCGAATTGCTGGGGCTGGACAAGTGGGTGTTTCCTGTTGCGCTGGTCGTCTACGGGTACCCGACTGAGCAGCAGTTGCAGCGCCGCAAGCCGACTCGTTTCGGGGCTCAGTACGTCGTCCTCCAGGATAAGTACCGTCGCTTGGGTGACGACGAACTGCGCCAAATGTACGCCGACCGGGGCGAGGACTTCGAGCCGTTCATCACGGCGTTTTGCAAGCGCAAGTACATGTCGGACTTCGCCACCGAGATGAACCGCAGCGTCAAGGGTTATCTGGAGGCGTTCAGCTGAGGTTTGGTCTCCTTGGCGCGTCAGGTTAGCTAGTATTAGCTAATATGGTTAAGATAGACGTATGGTAGTCGTCAACATGCTGGAAGCAAAGACCAATCTGTCACGCCTTGTCAGCCAAGCACTGGATGGTGAGGTGGTGCACATCGCCCGTCACGGCCAGCCGGTGGCTCAGATCATCAAAGTGACCGATCCGTCTGTGCGCCTTGGCGTGGCGGATGGACGATATGAGTTTCCCGCGGATTTCGACCAGCAATTCGACTCACTGGATACCGAAGTCGAGGCCATGTTCGTCGGGCTTAATCCGTCAGCGTCAATGGCAGCGTGAACTATGAGATTATTGCTTGACACGCACATACTGATATGGGCTCTCGCCTTGCCCGATCACCTGTCGCGTCAAGCACGTGCTCACCTGGACGACCCAGAAAACACGGTCACGGCATCACTGGTCAGCATGTGGGAAATCGCGGTCAAACGTTCAGTCCATGCAGCCAGCATACCGATCCCTGCCGCCGACCTCCCCGGGTTGTGTGCTGAATCCGGAATCAACCTGCTGGATATCCGGCCCAGACACATCGAACAGGTTGAGACCCTGCCTTTTCATCACAGAGATCCATTTGACCGTCTGCTAATCGCTCAGGCGCGTGTGGAACCGATGCGTTTGCTCACACACGATCAGGTGCTGGCAGCATATGGCGAATCTGTGATCGTGGTTTAGCTGCTGGGTGACGGTGAGCAGCGCCAAATGTACGCCGACCAGGGCGAGGATTTCGAGCCGTTCATCACGGCGTTTTGCAAACGGAAGTAAATGTCGTACTTTGCCGCCGAGATGAACCGCAGCGTCAGGGGTTATCTGGAGGCGATTGACTAGCGTTAAGCGTTCGGAGAGCGCCGGCCAGGTTGTTGCGCGATGCCAGGGTGTCGGGGTGGTTGGGTCCGAGGATGCGTTCGCGGTCGGTGAGGGTTTGTTCGTATAGGGGGATGGCTTTGGCGAGGTCTCCGGCCGACTGGTAGGCCATGGCCAGGTTGTTGCGTAATGTCAGTGTTTGGGGGTGGTGTTAGGCGTCACTTGTTTTGACTGGGTTGGGGTCATTGGTGTTGACGGTGGGTTGTGTGTGGTTGGTGTGTGGGGGTGCGTCAGAATGGTGATGATGATGTAGGTTGGGCCTTCCGCCG
>Ga0123357_10000328_pt1 | contig 45046 bp, 34 predicted proteins | sample TergutEmb28metaG_FD_89873 | JGI IMG/M metagenome (GOLD analysis project Ga0123357, IMG submission 89873) | Embiratermes neotenicus P4 segment gut microbial communities from Petit-Saut dam, French Guiana - Emb289 P4 | ecosystem: Host-associated > Arthropoda: Insects > Digestive system > Gut ...
TCGACGGCAGCGCCCGCCCCGGCTGGACGCCCAAACGCACATTCGGTTTCGACGACAACCTCTACATGTATAACCGCGGCCACTGGAAAAAACTCGAAGACACCCCCGACGGCCCCTCGGTCGCCGCCCGAAACGCCAAAGGCGCCCCCACCTACTCCGTCGCCGGTGCCGACGAACACTCCTTCACCACCGATTTCCTCACCACCAAAGCCATCGACTTCATCAACAAAAACAAAGACCGCCCCTTCTGCTACATGCTCAGCATCCCCGACCCCCACGACCCCGACGCCGTCCGCGCCCCCTACAACACCCAGTATAAAAACGTCGCCTGGAAACTCCCCCGCACCTACAACGCCACCCCCAACGGCGAAACCGCCGCCTGGTATGCCCCCGAAAAAAACGCCGGCCCCAGCCAGTCCCAATATTACGGCATGATAAAATGCATCGACGACAACATAGGCCGCCTCCTCGCCACTCTCGAAAAAAACAACCTCCTCGACAACACCATCATCGTCTTCACCAGCGACCACGGCGACATGCGCGCCGAGCACCACCGTGAAAACAAAAACATCCCCCTCGAAGCCTCCAACCGCGTCGCCTTCCTAATCGACTACCCCGGCAAAATCAAACCCGGCACCCGAATCACGGACACCATCGGCAACATCGATTTCAAACCCACCATCCTCGCCCTCATGGGCGTGAAAGACACCTCGCATAACGAAGGCCGTGACATGTCCGCCCCCTTCCTCGGCCAAAAACACGAAGGCAAAGACATCATCTTCACCCGCTGCGAATTTGCCACCGGCTGGACAGCCGCCTTCTCCGGCAACTACAAACTCATCATCGACAACGCCACCATCTGGCTCACCGACCTCTCCAAAGACCCCGACGAACTCCGCAACTACGCCTACGACCCCGCCTACGCCCCCATCCTAAAAGACCTGTCCGCCGAACTCCTGAACTACATGGAAACCCACAACGACCCCCACCTAAAAGACACTCCGCTCGGCGTGAAATTCCTGCGTGACGCCGCCGCCGGCACCCTCAAGCGCCTGACCCCCGCCGAGCTAACCGCCGCCCAAAAACAATACCCCGCCAAGCACACCGCCACCAAAGGCAACGACGACTGATTCCTAACAGGGAGGGGCGGTCTCCAGACCGCCCGACGCGACGCAGTCGCGCCCTTTGGGATTTGGAATTTTGTCGTTTGGGATTTATTTGGGATTTAGGATTTCGGGATTTGGGATTTTAAAAACCACTACACAACCAGCACCTCTCTTCCACCTATGAAAAACACCGCACACCAGCCACCCGCCCCCGCCGAAAACTACGCCTTCGCCAGCGACAACACCTCCGGCATCTGCCCCGAAGCATGGGCCGCCCTCGCCGAGGCCAACACCGGACGCCACGCCTCCTACGGCGCCGACGACTGGACAAAGCAAGCCTGCGACCTCATCCGAAAACTCTTCGAGAAACCCGACGCCGAAATCTTCTTCGTCTTCAACGGCACCTCGGCCAACTCCACCGCGCTCGCCGCGCTCTGCCAAAGCTACCACAGCGTCATCTGCCACGACTACGCGCACGTCGAAACCGACGAATGCGGTGCCCCCGAATTTTTCTCCAACGGCACCAAACTCATCCTCAGCCCCGGCCCCTTCGGAAAACTCGACCCCGACGCCGTTGAAAAACTCATCCTCAAGCGCACCGACATCCACTTCCCCAAGCCCCGCGTCCTCTCGCTCACCCAAAGCACCGAATGGGGCACTGTCTACACCGTCGAAGAAATCCGCGCCCTCACCGCTACCGCCAAACGCCACGGCCTCGCCGTCCACATGGACGGCTCCCGCTTCTCCAACGCCTTCGCCTCCATAGTGGCGGGAGCTTCCAGCTCCCAAGCAAGGGAGCAGGATGCTCCCGCCACTCTCCTCACCGGCTCGGCGCGGCAGCGCCCAATCCAAAATCGTTTCGAGCGCCAGCGACAGTCTGCCAAATCCAAAATCCAAAATCCCCTCACCCCCGCCGACATCACATGGCGCGCAGGCGTGGACGTGCTCTGTTTCGGCGGCACGAAAAACGGCATGAACACCACCGAAGCCGTCGTGTTCTTCAACACGCGCTACGCGCATGAATTTGACTACCGCTGCAAACAAGCCGGACAGCTCGCCTCGAAAATGCGTTTCCTCTCCTCTCAATGGGTCGGGATGCTCAAAGACGGCGCCTGGCTGCGCAACGCCGCGCACGCGAACCACATGTCTCGCAAACTCGCCGCCGCCCTGCGCCAAATCCCCGGCGTGAGCCTCCTCACCGAGCCGGACGCCAACGCCCTCTTCGCCACCTTCCCCCGCCGCGCTGCCACCGCGCTCCAGCAACGCGGCTGGCACTTCTACAATTTCATCGGTGCCGAAGGCTACCGCCTGATGACCTCATGGGCCACCACCGACGCCGACATCGCCGCCTTCACCACCGCCCTCCGCGAAGAAATGAAAAACGCCAAAAAATAAAGCGGCTTATCGCTCCATGCCGTTCGCAAGACCAACGCCCCGCGAGGCTCGAAGGGCCAACGGCCCGCCCCCATACCAGCCCAGCCCATCGGGCTGGGTATCGAAACAACAAAAAAACAAAGGGCTGAAGGCCCGTTCCATTTATCCCGAGAATGGCACGGGCCTTCAGCCCTCGGCTTTTTCTCTCAAACAGAAACCCAGCCCGTTGGGCTGGGCTGGTATGAAAACAGGCCGTTGGCCCTCCGAACCGGCTTTCCCTGCTACCCACATCAAATCACACTCTCCGCATCCCGCCTTCGTATCTCTTGAGTGTTTCCTTAAAAACCCTCACGCCGTCACGATGCCCAGCGGCTTGATTGTCTTCCACGCGCCGCGGGTGAAATCGGGCACGTCCACCGGCGCGCTGCGCTGCGCGACAGATTGGCAGGATAGCTCGATGATGCTGCTCCATGCGGCGGCGTCATAGGCCGTGATGTCCGGCGTGATGCCTTGCCGGATGCAGTCTAGCAGACGGCGGCTCATCACATAATTCATGCCTCCATGTCCGCTGTCCTTGGCCAGTTTGCCGAGGCGGGTTTGCAACGGGTGCTCGAAACGGCGGCGCATTTTCTTGAAATCCGCGTCGGGGAGCCAGTTGTGGTCGTGTTTGTGGCTGTCCGCGGTTTTGAGGCCGTATTTCTGCGGAGCGTCGAGGGCCAGTCGCGCCGGATAGCTTCGGAAAATGCCGTGGGTGCCGCAGAGCGCGTTGACGCGGCTATAAGGCAGCGGATTCACCACGTCGTGCTGGAGCATGATGGTGCGGCCTTGCGCGGTTCGGATGAGCGTGGTGTTCATGTCGCCGCAGGCGTAGCGCTCGCGGGCGTGACGGCCTCCGTTGGGTTTTTGCTCCGCGAGCCATTCGGACAAGCCGGCCTCGCGGGAACTCATCGAGACGAGATGCGTGAACTGGTCGCCACGCCCGATGCCGAGGTATTGCGCGACGGGGCCGAGGCCGTGCGTGGGGTAGAAATTTCCGTTGAGCCGCTTGTGGTATTCGCGCCGCCACGCGCCTTCGCGGTCGAGGTCGAAAAGCCGTTCGCGCATGTCGTGTTTGTAGCCGCACTCGGCATGGACGAGCGTGCCGAAAACGCCTTGCCGCGCCATGTTGAGCACGAGCAACTCGTCGGCTCCGTAACAGCAATTCTCAAGCATGACGCAATGGCGCCGCGTGCGCTCCGCGGTGTCCACGAGTTTCCAGCATTCCTCGATAGTCAACGCAGCGGGAACTTCGACGAAGGCGTGTTTGCCCGCTTCCATGCTTTTGACGCTCATCTCGCAATGCCACTCCCAAGGCGTTGCGATGTAGACGACATCGATGTTGTCCTGCGCGATGAGTTTTTCCCAAGCGCGTTCGTTGCCGGAGTAGCTTGTCGGTTTTTGTTTTTTGGCGGCGCAGAGTGCGACGGCTTCGTTGATATTCGCCTGCTGCACGTCGCACACGGCGCCGATTTCGACAAAGGGAATGCGCAACAAATCGCGCAGATGTCTGGTGTTGCGTTTGCCCAGCCCGATGATGCCGACGCGGACTTTTTCGAGCGGCTCGGTGGTCAGGTCATGCACAGGTTTCTGACTAGCGCGGCGGGCCAAGGTAGCACAGACATTCCTGTCTGTGCCAGTCTTCACAATCTTCGAGCTAGTGCCGGACCGTTGCGGGATTTTCGGCACAGACAGGAATGTCTGTGCTACCTTGTTGCTATGCCTTTCCACCCTAAAAACGGTTTTCGAGTTCATTATTGCAGGCTCGGCAAGTCTTTCGGCGCGGAGCCGGATGGGACGGCGTCTCGTTTGATGGTGGATTGAAGTTTCGTTTGTTGTTTCGTGTCACCGCCGGTGGCGAGGAAGAATCCTGCTCCGCTGGCGTTGACGCCCGCGTTGATTGTGTCGCGCGCTTCCGTGGGGGAGTTGGAGGCGGTGAATTTCGCCTCGCGCAACGGCTGCCAGCCATTGGATTTCGTTTCAACCCAGCCATTTTGAAAAGTGGCCTGTCGCGTTTCGGTCGCGCTTGTGAAGTTGCGGCGGAAATCCTCGATGAACGAATACAGGCCGTTCAGCCCGCCGCTTTTGCTCGCGCTGCGGCGGAACGTCGCCATGTGAAACCATTGCTGGTTTTTTGAATCATAGATAAATGCGGCATAGGTGGTTTTGCCGTTCTCGGTGGACGCGCGCAGCAGAAAGCGGTTTGTCTGCCCGATTTCCCACGGCCAGTCTTTTTTGCACTGCTGGCCAGTGCCTTCGCCGCCGAAACGCGTGCCCGATGTGCCGTCCCAGCGGTAGAGCACTTCCACGCGGTTTTCCTCTTTGACGTCGTTGGGGTTGTTCCCCGCGCCCACGGAATCCCAAACCGAGAACAACGCGATTTTTTTCCCGTCGGCGAGTTCTTGGATGCCAAAGTAACCGCCCTGCCATCCGCAAGCCATGAAATAACTGCCAGGCACGGCTTTCTCGACGACCACTTCGTTATAGAACGTCTCGCATGTCGGCGCCGTCCAATGCAGATGCACCGACCGCGCCGTGCGCGCCGGCGCGGTTCCGGCGTTGCTGATAATCTTGTTGTTGGCATCGGGCGCCGGCTCACCGGCGGTCAGGACGACGCCCGCCATCGCCATCGCACCCAAGCACAGGCACGAAACGAAAAGCAGGCGAGAGAGGCGCGATTGAAACGACTGTATGGAGGGAGTGTGGCAGTTGAGTTTCATAATCATAATTTATTTTGAAACGCTGGGGAAGTCCGGCAGGTCTTTGGGCAGGGGAGCGGACGGAGCGGTTAGCTTCATGGGCGATTTAAGAGCCGTCTGCTGTTTCGTATCGCCGCCAGTGACCAGAAACCAGCTTGCCCCGTCGGGGTTGACGCCTCCGTTGATCGCGTCTTTCGCGCGTCCATCGGGTTTTGCCGCGTTGAACAGCGGCGCGCGCAATGGCTGCCAGCCGGAGTCTTTTGTTTCAATCCAGACATTTTTAAAAGTGGCGCGGCGAACTTCTGTCGCGCTTGTTCCGTTCCTGTGAAAATCCTCGACGAACGAATACAAACCACCGCCCAGCCCGCCGGTTTTGCCCTCGGTTCTTCGATACGTCGCCAGATGCAGCCATTGTTGTTTTTTCGCATCGTAGATGAATCCGGCATAGGTGGTTTTGCCTCCCTCCGTGCGCGAGCGAACCAGAAAGCGGTTTGTCTGCCCGATTTCCCACGGCCAGTCTATCAGGCATTGCGGGCCTGTCCCGCCGTCGTGGAACTGTTTGATTTGGGTGCCGTCCATGTGGAACAACACTTCCACGCGGTCGCGGTTCTTGTCGCCCTTGTTGTCCTTGCTCTCCGCCACGGGATCCCAAAGCGAGAATATGGCCACTTTCGTTTTATCGGCGCGTTCCTGAATGCCAAAGTAACCGCCCCGCCATCCGCAAACCATGAAATAACTTCCCTGCGCCGAGTTCTCCACGACGACCTCGCCATAAAACGCATCGCATGGCGGCGCCTGCCAGTTCAAATGCACCGCGCGCGCCCCGCGCACTTGCTCCGTCGCGCCCTTGGTGGCGGTGGCAGCCTGAACGCCCGCCATCGTTCCCAAGCACAGGCAGAAAACAAAAAGCAGACGTGACAAACGCAAGTGAAACGACCGTAGGGAAAAGTTGGAGTGATTGGATTTCATGCGTTTTCACCTTTTGCGCGCCTGAAAATAATGCAAGTGCGAAGACCGCACGAAGGCGAGTTCAGTTAATTTTGCCAAAAATATAATCAGTTCCGCAATCTCACTTTTCCGTCAGCCTGTGTAGGATTAAACGATAAAAGTTCCCGCAACCCATGAATGCCCAAAAGCTCCCGAAAGCCACATTCGCCGCCGTCGCGCTATTTCTCCTCGGCAAGTCTGCTTTGTGCGCGGCGGATGCGAAAATCTATCGTTCCTTCGAGATGCGCGCGGTCAACTCCGACTCGAAGGCGAACGGGGAAACCGATTTCAAAGGCAAAACTGAAACCATGTCCACGGAGGAGCGGATTGCGTTTCTGAATGCCTACACGGATTTTGCCTCGGCTTGGTTCGGGGTGCCGAAGCTCGACCAGAAGGCCGTGCCGGATGGACAGGCCGCGAAGCGTCTGGCGCAGCTCAAGCCGCAGCCGTTGCCGACGGTGCGCACGGTTTTGAATCTTAACGACGGATGGAAACAGGCGGCTTCGACGACGCCGGAGGAGGCGAAACGGGCGCGTCCTTGGCGGGATATTTCGGGTGCGGTTCTCCAAAACGGCGAGTTGCTTCTCCCCGCTGGCGACCACGACCTCCTCGACCTCGCGCAAAGCACTGGCTGGCGCTACGAAATCCGCTGGGAAATCCGGCGCGTGGGTAGCCCCGTCTATTATCCCATTTTAGTTTCTTCCGTCGCATCCGCCCACATCCGATGGATGTTCGGTGGCAACATGGCGCCGGACACTACTGCACTCAACGATTACGCCATTCACCAGTTTCGTCTCCAAGTAGATTTGGAAAACGGACATGCTTATCTTTCAGATAATGACCGCCGCGTCTGGGATTTCCCGATACAAAAGCCCGCCGCTGGAAAAGCGGCGATGCTTCGCATCGTCTCCGACGGGTCGGTGGCGTTGAGCGGGCTGACGTTTCTTGATTATATGGACAGGCGCAAGCTGGTCGCCGGATTGGTTGCCGTGCTGCCAGGCGGCAATGCGAACCAGGACAAAAAGGACAAGCAGCCGTATGAGCCGATTGTCATCGCCGACGACAATTTCCGCGCGCCGGCGGATTTGAAGAATTGGCAGTCGCCGAGCTACGACGACAGCAGTTGGAAGCCTGCCGAGTTGCCTTGCGCTCATGGCGGTTTCCGCGAGAAGGGGGAGGACTTGTATTTGCGGCGCACGTTCGAGTTGCCGGAGGGAAAAATTTTCCGGCTGGAAGTCGAGGCGCTGGATCCGTCGGGCGAGATTTATCTCAATGGAAAACTCGTCGCCAAGATTCCCGACCGGCTGCCGATTCTTTTGGATGTCACGAAATTCGTGAAGCAAGGCGCCAATGTGCTCGCCTTCAAAGTCAACCCCAACTGGGTCGAGGATTTGGTCAGTCACTCGATGCTGGATCGCTCTACGGGTTGGTTTGCAGGGCGCGTGAAACTGCACGCTATTCGCGGGGATGCCGCCATTGACGAGATGCTTGTCAACACCGTGTCGCTCGCCGCTGCCGCGCAAGGCGGCGACGCGGAGCAGACGCATCGCATGGCTTTGTCGAACGCGGGCGACGCGCCGTTCGATGGCACGTTGGAAATCGAGTATCGTCCGTGGTTCCCTGCCGACGGCGCAACGGCGGCCACTGCGAAATTCCCCGTGAAAATCGCCGCGCACGATTCGCTCAAGCAAACCGTGAACGTGAAAATCCCGCGTGCGATGCCGTGGAGCGCGAAGGCGCCTTTTCTGTATAAAGTGACGGCCACGTTGCGCGACAACGCGGGCACGGCGGTTGACGACGCGACCGACACGACCGGCGTTCGCACCGTCGCGCAGAAGGACGGACAACTTTTGCTCAACGGCAAACCCGCGTTGCTCATCGGCGCGCAAAACATGGGAATGCGTCCGTATCCGTTCATCGAAAACGCGGCGAAATATAATCGTTGCGCCACGCCGGAGATGTTGATGACCGAATTTCTCGGCCTCAAGAATGCGAATAACAACCTGCTCCGCGTCCACATCCACACGTCGATGAACAAGCAGGGCAGCGTCAACGACCCGCGCATCGCGGAGATGGCCGACCAGCTCGGCGTGGTGTTGTTCTGGAGCAGCCCGTCATGGAGACGCGAGGGCGACGAGCACAGCATCGACACCAAAAACATCGGCGCCTACATGCGGCAGGTTTTCAACCACCCCAGTATTATCAATTGGGAATTGGGCAATCACCCGAATGCCTTTAACAACAAAAAATCGCCTGTTTCGCGCACCGACGAATTTGTGCGCCGAGTCGTGGACGCGGTGAGCGCCGTTGACACCTCGCGCCTGATAACGCCCACGACATATTGGTCGTGGACGCATTACGGCAACGACATGGGAACCCTCGACTCGCGGAAAAACCCGATCACCGCCGTGCCCGAATACACGAACCCTCTCGTTACTCGCGGCTCGCAAGACGCGCTCACCGGCTACGGCGCGCAATGGAGCGGTTTGCGCGAGTGGCCGAGTGGCAGAGCCAAGGACACCCTTTCCAACGGAATCCGCGCATGGTTTAATTTCGAGCACGAGGAATCCACCGCGCAGCCCAACTGGAATCTTTGCGGCGGCTATCCGTGGTATCGCGTGCGCTCCTACGAAATCAATTATGACACCGGCAGCATAGGACGGATTTTGAAAACCGACGAATGGCGCGCCAGCCAAGGCTGGCAGGCGTTCAGTTGCTACGAGTCGATGCGCAAGCAAATCTTCCACGGTGTCGCCGGATTTTCGTGGTGCACGCTCGAAGGCGGCGCGAATGGCGGCACCTACGAAAAGCCGCTCCTCGACCCCGCCGGCAACGCCAAGCTCTCCTGGTATGTCCGCAAAATGCTCTGCGCGCCGGTCATCGCGGGCAGCGACAACGTGGACACGGTTTACGGCCCGACCGACACCATCACGCCCTGCGTCCTCAATGTCGGCCCCGCGCGCACAGTCGATTTGACCGTCGTCGTCAAAGACACGGCAGGCAACGTATTCGACACGCGCGATTTCAAAAACCTCCGCCTGTCCGAAGGCCGCACGCTGCTGAAACTCGCGCCGTTCAAACCAAAGCTCCCGCCCGCTGGCTATTGCATCGTCGAATACACCACCACGGAACGCTAACTTCTCACTCATGCACTCTTCTATTCCACACACCTGTCTCGCAATCCTTGCGACCATCACGACCCTCGCCATCGCCTCCTCCGCCCTCGCCGCCACAACAAGCAACGCGCCCCGCGACCCGCAATCGCTCAAGGCCGACATGCACTTCTTCACCGACTCCAGTTGCAGCCAGTTGGCTCCCAACGTGCAGTCGAAAGACCTCGCCTCCTTCAAAAGCGACCTCCTCAAAACCGTCGCCGCCGCCCTCCTCAACAAGACCTACGACGAGACCTATCGCGCCGCCCGCTACGAAGCCTGTCTCACAATCAGTGAAGTGGCGAAACCCTTGAAAGTGAAAAACAGCTTCAGCCGTTATGAAAACATCACCGGCATGTATCTCGAAGCGGGCCAGCACATCGTCTTCGTCGGCCCGACCGGCGGCAAAAAAATCTCCCTCCTCATCCCCGACTGGATGCGCCAACCGCCCGCCGGCATCCCCTCCACCAAAGACCCCGCCGGCTGGGGCTTGAAGAAGCAGACCATCCCGCTCAAGGAAGGCCTCAACATCATCCAAGTGGAAAAATCCAGCCTCGCCTACATCAGCTATTTTGACGACCACCCCGACAACGCCCCCAAAATCACCGTGCATTTCCCGACCGGCAAAGTGAACGGCTACTTCGACGCCACGAAGCAAACAAACGCCGACTGGAACCGCCTCCTCGACAACGCCGCCGCCCCCATCCTCGACGCGCGAGGCCGCCACATCCAGCTCGCCTTCCCCGTGGAGTATTACAACGCCTATGCGCGCGGCAAAGGCGTCGAACTCGTCCGCGCCTACGACACAATCCTGCATTATCACTATACATTCGCCGGATTCGTGAAATACAACGAAGTGCCCAAAAATCGCATCCTCGCCCGCGTCAACTACAACTACTACATGTTTCAAGACGGCGACGGCGCCGCCTTCATGGGCACCAAAAACACCATGTCCAAAGTGGTCGACCCGAAGGAAGTCGTCCAGAACTGGGGCTGCTGGCACGAAATAGGCCACACCCTCCAAATGAGCCCCCAATTAAGCTGGGGCGGCCTCGGCGAAGTAAGCGTCAATTTCTACGCCCAATACACCGGAACCCAACTCGGCAACCCCAGCCGCCTCAAAAAACAAAACAACTACGCCACCGCCCGCAAAGCCATCATCGAAACACGCGCCTCCTACCTTCAGGCCGCCAACCTCTTCGACCGCCTGGTCCCCTTCTGGCAGATCCACCTCTATTTCGCCCGCCACGGCCACCCCGATTTCTACGCCGACGTCATGGAAACCCTCCGCCACCGCCCCTCCGCCGGCGCCAAAAACGACGCCATCCTCAACCAGTTCGAGTTCATCAAAATCGCCTGTGACATCACCCAAACCGACCTCACCGATTTCTTCGAAAAATGGGGCTTCTTCTATGTGGGCACCATAGCCATGAAAGACTACGGCAATTACAATTACACCATCACCCAGCAGATGGTCGACGAGACGAAGGCGTCCATTGCGAAGAAAAACTACAAGAAACCGGCAACGGACATTACTTTGATAGAAGACGAAAGGTAGCACAGACATTCCTGTCTGTGCCAATCTTCACCAATCTTCACACCCCTCAAAATACAGCACAGACAAGAATGTCTGTGCTACCTTCATCATAAGCCGCTTCCCTGAAAGCGCACGCTCCCGCCCTTCCGATACTCCAGCGGCGACACCCCATACAACGCGCGAAACGCCCTGCTGAACGTATACACCGACGAAAACCCGCACACCTCGGCAATCTCGCTCACGCGCCGCGTGCTCATGCGCAACAACCCGCGCGCCTTCTCCATGCGCAACCGCCGCAAATGCTTGCCCAGACTCACCCCGCACGACTCGCGAAACCGCACCCGCAAATGGCTCGCGCTAATCCCAAGCGTGGCCGCTATCTCCTTCGCCGTCGGCATCTGCGCCGTCGCCTCCGCAATCCGGCTCACCCTTGTCGCAAGCCCAGGCGAAAGCGACACCGGCTCCGCCGTCCTCCGCCCGCTCGGATTCGCCTGCCGGATGCGCATCAGCAGCAACGCCAGTTGCAACGCCACCACGAGATTCGCCTCCCCCGAGGCCCTCGTCGTCACATACGTCACCACAAGCTCCTCTGCCGCGCGCCGCATCTCCGGCGTGATCGCAAACGCGCGGTAATGCATCGCTGCGAGTGACCCGTCGTTGGGCAAATCAAACGTGATGAACAGCCAGTCAAGTTTCCCCGTCTCCGGCCCGATGAAATCGTGAAACTGGAACGGAAACACAAACAACCCCTGCCCTTCCTCAAGCCGCACCTCATGGTCGTCGATGCGCACGGTCGCGCCTGCCTCCAGCGCGAGCATCAACACGAAACGATGGTGCAACATGCGACTACGCGGCGGATGATTGAGATCCGCCGTATCGTGCCGCGAGAAACAAATGATGTTGTCGGGCAAAACAAATGGCGGCGCCTTGCGTCCTTGCAGCGGGCTTGCGGGCGAGGGCAGCAGGCCGTTCAGCTTTTTCAACGACTGGGATTCTGTTTTGGTAGCCGTCATGCGCGTCATGTAATTTCCTTCAATTTTGCTAAAAAAATAATCAGTTCGGCAATTCTTTTTCCCCGACAGTCTGCGTAAACTTTACGAGCACCTCCTCACTTCCTCACGCCTTCGCTCCCTCCCTTCCTCCATCCCTCAATGACAACAAATAAAACCTCCACGCTCTATTCGCGTTACCTCCTCATCATCGCCGGCCTCGGCGGCCTGCTCTACGGCATCGACATCGGCATCATCGACCCCGCGCTCGGCTATCTCGGCAAGTGCATCAGCCTGAGCGAATCGGAAAAATCCCTCATCCTCGCCGCCGTGCTCGGCGGCTCAATGGTGTCATCGCTTGTCGCCGGTATTTTTGCCGACCTCCTCGGACGCAAAAAAATGATGATTGTCAGCGGCCTCATGTTCGTTGGCAGCATCGCAATTATTTACCTCTCGCAATCCTACCTCCCGCTGCTGGCCGGACGCATCCTGCAAGGCATGAGCGGCGGCGTCATCGCCGTGGTCGTGCCCCTGTATCTCGCGGAATGCCTCCCCGCAAAATCCCGCGGCAAAGGCACGGCGATTTTTCAATTTTTCCTCACGTTCGGCATCATGGCCGCCGCGTTTGTGGGCAATTTCTACACGCGCTCGGCAGAAGCCTCCATCGCGGCGGCGGCGGGCGACAGCACGCAAATCTTCGCCGCCGCCGACCACGCATGGCGCGGCATGTTCCTGATGGTTGGCTATCCTGGCCTCGTATTTTTGCTCGGCATCTTTTTGCTCGCGGAATCGCCGCGCTGGCTCTGCCGCAAAGGACGCCGCGACGAAGCCCTGCGCTCGATGCTGCGCTCGCGTTCGCAAACAGAAGCCGAGGTCGAACTAGCCGAAATCGAAACCTCGCTCAATGCGGAGCGCAACCGCGAGAAAGTATCCTTTGCCGCCTCGCTCGAGGAAATCTTTTCGAGGCGCAAATACGTTCTGCCCTTCATCATCGCGTGCATCATTCTCGCCTGCACCCAAGCCACGGGCATCAACACCATACTCGGCCTGATGAACACCATCTTGCAGCAAGCGGGCATGGGCGTCACGCAAGCAGGCCAATACGGCTCCTTCATCAAAATCGTCAATGTCGTGATGACCGTCGTCGCCATCGCGCTAGTCGACAGAAAAGGCCGCAAATTCCTCCTCAAAATCGGCACAGGTGGCATCATCGTCGCGCTGCTCGTCGGGGCGGGCGTGTTTTATTCGTTCGAGTCGAAACGCGTGGATGTCGCCGATAAAGTCAGCGCATTAGTCGTCAACAACGAACTAAACTTCAACTTGAACGAAGTGAACCTCGGCAGCGGACACGGCGCCGGCGGAGCGCCCGTGCAACTCGCCCTGCTCTACCGCTACGGCGGCAAAGACAAACTCGAAGTTTTCCTGAGCAACAACGAGAAAACGCGCGGCGCAGTGCATCTCGCGCCCGCCGCCGCCTCCTCCGGTCCGAACGCCTCGGCGGACGGCAACAAACTCGAAATCCGCCGCGCCTACATCGGTCCGGTGCCATCTGCGGCGAGCGGCTACGTGATGGCTGCGTGCCTCGCATTTTTCATCGCGTTTTTCGCCATCGGCCCAGGCGTGTGCGTGTGGCTTGCGCTCTCGGAACTGATGCCCACGCGCATCCGCTCCGTCGGCATGGGCATCGCGCTCGTCCTCAACCAAGGCACATCGACGCTTATCGCCGCCACATTCCTGCCGCTGGCGGGCAACTTTGGATACTATGCGATGTTCCTATTCTGGGCGCTCTGCACCGTGGTATATTTCCTGACCGTGGTCTTCCTGCTCCCCGAAACCAAAGGCCGCACCCTCGAAGAAATCGAAGAACACTTCGAAGGAAAACGAAAACTCACCTAATTCCCGAATCACCATTCCCATCTCTCCCATATCTCTCATTCCTCCCATATCTCCCATTCTTATCCAGTCCTGTGCGCGCCGTTTACGGCGTGTCTTATCCAGTAGCAGCGGCGGCGTTCACGCCGCCACCATTCACCATCGCACCACTCACCACACACACACCATGAAAAACACACCGACCACACATACCACCACACCGCCCGCCGCCACCCGCCGCGACTTCCTCAAAACCTCCATGCTCATGGGCCTCGGCCTCGGCGCGTCGAGCCTGCTCAAACTAAGCGCCCCCGCCGCCAGAGCCGCCGCGCGCGGCGACCTCCACTCCACCGGCGACATCAGCCTGACCCGCCCCAGACCGGCAGGCAACAAACCCGTCTACAACCTCACCACCAAGCCCCTCGACAAAGTGCGCGTCGCCATCATCGGCCTCGGCCAGCGCGGCAGCATGGTCATCAACGACCTCCTCGGCATTGATTTCGTCGAAATCACCGCCCTCTGCGACATCCGAAAAGACCTCGTTGACCGCGCCCTCAAAAAATCCAAAGACCGCCGCGGCTTCACCCCCCGCGCCTACTTCGGCGACGAAAACCAATGGGAAAAACTCGTCGCGCAAGACGACATCGACGTCGTCTACGTCGACACCCCATGGGACTGGCACGTCATCATGTGTGAAAAAACCATGCTCGCCGGCAAACACGCCTTCGTCGAAGTCGCCGCCGCGCTCACTGTCGACGAATGCTGGCGCCTCGTAGATATGTCCGAAAAAACGCAACGCCACTGCCCCATCCTCGAAAACTGCTGCTACGGCGAGGAAGAACTCTTCGTCCTCAACATGGCCCGCCAAGGCGTCTTCGGCACCCTCACGCACGGCGAATGCGCCTACCTGCACGACCTGCGCAGTATGCTCTTCAACCTCGGCACCGAAGGCGACTGGCGCCGTGAATACCACAAACGCCTCAACGGAAACCTCTATCCCACGCACGGCTTCGGCCCCGTCTGCCAATACCTCAACGTCGGACGCGGCGACAACCTCAAGTTCGTCGTCTCCGCCAGCTCCCCCGAAGCCGCGCTCTCCGAATACCTCAAGGAAAAAAATCCAAACAACGGACGCCACGCCGGCGAAACCTACGTCTGCGGCGACATGAACACCAGCATCATCAAAACCGAGCTAGGCCGCACCATCATGCTCCAGCACAACGTAGTCGCCTCGCGCCCCTACAGCCGCATCAACGCCCTCTACGGAAGCAAAGCCACATTCTTCGACTACGAACCCCGCCTCGCCGTCGACAACGGCTCCGCCTACGGCCTGTCCGCCAAGAACAGCGACCATTGGCTCAAGGACGCCGACATGAAAATCATGCGCGAAAAATTCACGCACCCCCTCTGGCGCCAACTCCAAGCCCGCGCCAAAAAAAGCGGCCACGGCGGCATGGACTACGTGATGAGCTACCGAATGCTCGACTGCATCCGCCAAGGCATCACCCCCGACATGACCGTCTACGACGCCGCCATGTGGAGCTGCATGATAGAACTCACGAGCCAATCCGTGGAAAGCGGCAGCCAGCCCATGCCCGTCCCCGATTTCACGCGCGGCGCCTGGAAAACCATCCAACCCCTCGGCATCGTAACCGCCTAAGGAGAATCCGCGCCCGCCATTTCTTATCCAGTCCTGTGCGCGCCGTTCACGGCGCGGTTTTATCCAGTAGCAGCGGCGGCGTTCACGCCGCCTCCAATTTCTTCCTTCTTCCTTTTTCCTTCCTACTTTTTTCCACCATGTCTCCCACGCCCGCGAACATCGATTTCGCCCGCCTCGCCGCCAACTTCGCCCTCCACGGCCAATGCCTCGGCGGAAAACCCTACGGCAGCGGCCACATCAACGACACCTACGCCGTCACCTTCGACCAAGCCGGCGCCCCCGTCCGCTACATCTTCCAGCGCATAAACAACAACATCTTCAAAGACGTCCCCGCGCTCATGGAAAACATAAACCGCGTCACCGCCCACGCCGCGCGCCAAGCCGCGCAGGGTAACGCGGGCGTCCCGCCTGCAGACGAAGGTCGTCCCGACCCTCGCCAAAACCGCTCCCTCGACCCCACCCGCCGCGTGCTCACGCTAGTCCCCGCGCGCGACGGACGCTCCTTTCTCACCGACGCCCAAGGCAACTACTGGCGCTGCTACCACTTCATCGAAAACGCCCGCTCCCTCGACATCGTTGAAACCCCCGCCCACGCCCGCGAAGCCGCCCGCGCCTTCGGAAATTTCCAACGCCTCCTCACCACCTTCCCCGCCCCCCGCCTCCACGAAACCATCCCCGACTTCCACAACACCCGCCGCCGCTACGAAAACCTCATGCGTGCCGTCGAATCCGACCCGCACAACCGCGCCGCTACCGTCCGCGCCGAAATCGCTTTCGCGCTCCAAAACGAACCCCTCGTCGACAAACTCGCCAACCTCCACGCCAGCGGCCTGATGCCCGAACGCATCACGCACAACGACACCAAAATCAACAACGTCCTCCTCGACGACGCCACCAACGAAGGCATCTGCGTAATCGACCTCGACACCGTGATGCCAGGCCTCGCCCTCCACGATTTCGGCGACATGATCCGCTCCGCCACCAACTCCGCCGCCGAAGACGAAACCGACCTCACCAAAATCAAAATGCGAATGCCCATCTACGAAGGCCTCGTCACCGGTTACCTCGCCGCCGCCGGAGATTTCCTGACCGAAGCCGAGCGCGACCACCTCGCGCTCTCCGGTCGCATCATCACCTTTGAAATCGGCCTCCGTTTCCTCACCGACTACATCGAAGGCGACACCTATTTCAAAATCAAACGCCCCGCCCACAACCTCGACCGCGCCCGCAACCAATTCGCGCTAGTCCGCGACATCGACGCCCGCCAAACCGAAATGGAAACCCTCTCCGAACGCATCTACAATGACCTCCCGCGCGACTAGAATAACCACTCGCGCACTTGGAATATTTCAAAAACCGCAACCATCATATTGTCACTCATTATATGACAATGACCCATAACATCACTCTGACCACAAAACACCGTTGTCATATATTAAGTGACAACGGCCTGAACCCCAACGGGGTTCCATCCTATAGCCCAGGGTTGCCCGAGTCCGCGAGGGCTACCCTGGGGTTTGGTTCGTTAATAAACACAACCCTGAAAGGGTTGCACAACACCACCGTAACCACATGAAAAAAATCCTCATCACCGGCGGCTGCGGTTTCATCGGCAGCCACATCGCCGAAGCCCTCCAGCACGACGCCGAAGTCCTCGTCCTCGACAACCTCCGCACCGGCCACCAACGCAACCTCGACGGCATCCGCGCCCGCTTCATCCGAGGCTCCATCCTCGACCGCGAACTCCTCCGCGCCGCCCTCGCCGGCGTCGACCACGTCTATCACCTTGCCGCCCTCATCAGCGTCCCCGAATCCGTCGCCGCCCCCCACGAATGCGTCTCCCTCAACGTCACCGGCCTGCTCAACGTCCTCGAAGCCTCCGCCGCCGCCGGCGTGAAACGCCTCTTCTTCGCCTCCTCCGCCGCCGTTTACGGCGACAACCCCACCGTTCCCAAACACGAAACCATGCTCCCCGAACCCCGCAGCCCCTACGCCATCACGAAACTCGACGGCGAATACTACTGCCGCCAATATGCCGAAACCAACCGCCTCTCCACGGTCGCCCTCCGCTTCTTCAACGTCTTCGGCCCCCGTCAAGACCCCAAAAGCGCCTATGCCGCCGCCGTCCCCATCTTCATGCAAAACGCCTTTGCCAACGCCCCCCTCACCATCTTTGGCGACGGCCACCAGACCCGCGATTTCATCTACGTGAAAGACCTCGCCGCCGCCTGCATCCACGTCACCAACACCCCCAACCTCACCGGCGTCTACAACGCCGGCTACGGCACCCAAATCACCATCAACGACCTCGCGCAAAAAATCATCGCCCAATCCGCCTCCCGCTCCCCCATTACCCACGCCCCCGTCCGCGCCGGCGACGTGCGCCACTCCCGCGCCGACATCGCCGCCCTCCTCGCCACCGGCTACGCCCCCCGCCACGGCCTCGACGCCGGCCTTGCCGCGACGCTAGACTATTTCAAAGCCCAATCCGCCGTCTCATCCAACCCCGACTTACGTCGATTTACGTCGACTTAAATCGACTTAAGTCGAGTCCGAGTCCGCTCTTCTTCCTTCCTACTTCTTCCTTTTTATGACCACCACCGAAAGCCAGCAACGCGAACGCATCCCCATCCGCGTCCACGACACCGCCGACGAAGTCGCCCGCGCCCTCGCACGCGAAATCGCCGCCCTCACCCGCGAAGACGCATGGCAGCGCGACTGCCACATCTGGCTCTATCGCAGCCCCGCCCGCGACTGGGACATTGCCGAAATCGACATGGCCGTCCCCATGAGTCCCCTCGAACTCACAGCCAAACTCCAATCCATCCGTCACCACAAAAGCCAGCGCGACCAGCAGACAGGCGAATCCTGGCGCATGGCCGAGCACCGCGACCAAGCCGTAGCCCGCGCCTACGACGAATTCGGCCTCGCCAACTACGAAGCCATCGAACCCTTCCGCCGCTACCAAATCGCCTGAGATCACTCCCATCGGCCAGATCAGCCCGATCAGTCTGCTCAGTCCGATCAGTCCCTTTCGTCCTTTTCGTCCCTTAAGTCCCTTCCGTCCCTTCATGAATTTCAGCCTTCCCATCACTCTCAAAGTCCCGCCTCCCCTCGACTCCGGCTTCATTCCCGCCGCGCTCTGGACGCGCGCCTACCGCGCCCTCGTCGAGCGCGACGCCTCCTCGCGCGACATCGAAATCACGCTCGTGCGTAGCGACGGCGGCACCACTACCCACCGCGCGCGCATCCTCGCCGCCGCCCACCCGCAAGCCGCCCTCACGCTCCGCCACGTCGAGCGCATGGTGAAATTTCTCCTCTGGCAACGCGGTGGCCACCGCGTCCTCATCGCCGGCGCCGACGAACTCATCGCCCCGCTCGCTGCCATCTACTCCCCGCAAGGCGAACGCGCCTTCGACAACGACTTCATGGGCGCGAAAATCTACGCCCAGCCCTTTGAAATCACCCGTGCCGAAACCAGTCCGGCGCGGCAGCGCCCAATCGTTTCGAGCGAAGCGACAGGCTCGACAAATCGAGAATCGAAAATCGAAAATCCCATTGGCGGCCACCTCGATGGCTGCCGCATTGGTTTCGACCTCGGCGGCAGCGACCGCAAAGTCGCCGCGCTCATCGACGGCCGCGTGGTCTATTCCGAAGAAATCCCTTGGAGTCCCTACTTTGAAAAAGACCCCGCCTATCACATCAACGGCGTGCAAGACCTCCTCACCCGCGCCGCCTCGCACCTCCCCCGCGTCGACGCCATCGGCGGCAGCGCCGCCGGCGTATACGTGAACAACGAAGTCCGCGCCGCCTCCCTCTTCCGCAACGTCCCCCCCGACCTCTTCGAGAAAAAAATCCGCCGCATGTTCCACGACCTGCGCGCCCGCTGGAACAACGTCCCCCTCGAAGTCGCCAACGACGGCGAAGTCACCGCCCTCGCCGGCTCAATGTTCATGCACGACAACACCGTTCTCGGCATCTCAATGGGCACCAGTCAAGCCGGCGGCTACGTCACCCCCCAAGGCGGCATCACCCCCTGGCTCAACGAACTCGCCTTCGTTCCCATCGACTACCGTCCCTCCGCCCCCCGCGATGAATGGTCCGGAGACGACGGTTGCGGCGTGCAATACTTCTCGCAACAAGCCATCGCCCGCCTCGCCCCCGCCGCCGGCTTCACCTTCCCCGCCACCATGCCCGCCCCCGAACAACTCATCGCCGTGCAAACCGCCATGCAGTCCGCCGACCCCCGCGCCCGCGCCATCTACGAAACCATCGGTGCCTACCTAGGCTACACGCTCGCCCACTACGCCGACTTCTACGAACTGCGCAACATCCTCATCCTAGGTCGTGTAACCTCCGGCGAAGGCGGCCACGTCATCATTGACCAAGCGCACGCCGTCCTCCACGCCGAGTTCCCCGACCTCGCCACCCGCCTCGCCCTACGCACCCCCAACGAACAAGAAAAACGCCACGGCCAAGCCATCGCCGCCGCGAGCCTGCCCGCGCTGACGCGCGAAGTGGCAAGTGACAAGTATCAAGTATCAAGTATCAAGAGAAAGCGCTCACCACACACCCGTCCCACAAGTCTCACTCGTCCCATAAGTCCCATTCTTATCCAGTCCTGTGCGCGCCGTTCACGGCGCGTCTTATCCAGTAGCAGCGGCGGCGTTCACGCCGCCACCACCACTCACCACATCACACACACCATGAAATTCACCCGCCCAACCGCCGACATCTTCGTCCCCGACACCGCCCTCGCCCCCGCCGACGCCCTCGCCCGCACCACGCACCTCTGCATCGCCGCGCACCAAGACGACATCGAAATCATGGCCTACCAAGGCATCGCCGCCTGCTTCGGCCACGCCGACAAATGGTTCTCCGGCGTCGTCGTCACCAACGGCGCCGGCAGCCCCCGCTCCGGCCCCTACGAAACCTGCACCGATGCCGACATGCAGATCATCCGCCGCCACGAGCAACGCAAAGCTGCCTACGTCGGCGACTACTCCATCCAACTCCAACTCGCGCACCCCAGTTCCGCCGTGAAAAACCCCGCCGACCCCGACGTCCAATCCGACCTCGCCACCATCCTCGCCGCCTGCGCCCCCGAAGTCGTCTACCTCCACCAACCCGCCGACAAACACGACACCCACATCGCCACCCTCACGCACAGCCTCCGCGCCCTCCGCGCCCTCCCCGCCGCGCGCCGCCCGAAAAAAGTCCTCGGCTGCGAAGTCTGGCGCGACCTCGACTGGCTGTGCGACACCGACAAACAAGTCCTCGACACCGGCGCGCATCCGAACATCGCCGCCTCGCTCGTCGGCGTATTCGATTCGCAAATCACAGGCGGAAAACGCTACGACCTCGCCACCGCAGGCCGCCGCGTAGCGAACGCCACCTATCACACCTCCCACGCGACCGACGTTTGCCAAGGTATCAACTGGGCAATGGAACTCACCCCGCTCATCGAAAATCCCGCGCTCTCAATCTCCGACTACACGCTCACCCTCATCGACCGCTTCCGCGCAGACGTCGACCAACGCCTCCGCCGCTTCGAGTGACGCAGCGTGAAACAATACTAAATTCTACACGTCAGGCTATCATCAAACGGCGCGCGTTGGCGCGCCGTCCCGCTTAGACTCTAAACTCTAAACTTCAGATTTTCCCACTATCAGCATGAAATCCACCACGCTCACCGCCGCCACCACCGCTGCCGCTCTTTCCTCCTTTCTCCTCCCAATTTCCTCCCTTTCCGCCGCGCCAGCGGCGTCGGCGCGCCCGAACATCCTCATCATCCTCGCCGACGACATGGGCTACTCCGACCTCGGATGCTACGGCGGCGAAATTCACACCCCCGCGCTCGACAAACTCGCCGCGAGCGGCCTGCGCTTCACCCAATTCTACAACGGCGCCCGCTGCTGCCCCTCGCGCGCCGCGCTGCTCACCGGCCTCTACGCGCACCAAGCCGGCATGGGCGCCATGACCAAAGACCAACACCTCCCCGGCTACACCGGCGCGCTCAACGAAAATTGCATGACCATCGCCGAAATGCTCCGCCCCGCCGGATACGCCACCTACGCCCTCGGCAAATGGCACGTTTCCCACGACGAAAACGACACCAAAAACCTCCCCCCGCAACGCGGCTTCGACCACTGCTACGGCACCGCCGCCGGCGCGGGCAGTTATTTCTACCCAACCCCGCTCTACCGCGACACCAAATTCATCACCCGCGACACCGACCCCGACTACCACCCCGCGCACTATTACTACACCGACGCCATCACCGACAACGCCATCAAATACCTGCAAGACCTCCAACGCGAAAACGCCGCCGCCACCGCCGCCTCACCCTCCGCCCCCGCCAAACCATTCTTCATGTATGTCGCCTACACCGCCGCGCACTGGCCGATGCAGGCATTGCCCGAAGACATCGCCAAATACAAAGACCGCTACGACGAAGGCTACAACGCCATCCGCGCCGAGCGTTACAAAAACGAACTCGCCCTAGGCCTCTTCACCCCGCAAACAAAGCTCAGCCCGCCCGACAATCACGGCTGGGACAAAGTGAAAAACAGGGCATGGGAAATCCGCTGCATGGAAGTCTATGCCGCGATAGTTGACCGCATGGACCAAGGCATCGCCCGCATCGTCGAGCAACTCAAAGCCTCCGGCCAGCTCGACAACACCCTCATCTTCTTCCTCCAAGACAACGGCGCCTGCGCCGAGCTGATTGGCCGCTCGGAAAAAGAGAAGCCTCACAAAGACAGCAGCGGCCACCTCACGCGTCGCGGCCCCGGCGTGATGCCCGGCCCCGAGGACACCTTTATTTCCTACGGACGCCAATGGGCCAACGTCTCCAACACTCCCTTGCGCCTCTACAAGTCATGGGTTCACGAAGGTGGCATCAGCACCCCGCTCATCGTCCACTGGCCCGCCGGCATCCCCGCCGCGCTCGACGGCACATTCATCCGCACCCCCGGCCACATCATCGACATCGCTGCCACCTGCCTCGACCTCGCCGGCGCGCCCTATCCCGCCACGCGCAACGGCAAACCGCTCGTTCCGCTTGCCGGCATCAGCCTGAGCCCCGCGTTCACCGGCGGAACCTTCACGCGCGCCGCCCCGCTCTTCTGGGAGCACGAAGGCAACCGCGCCATCCGCGACGGCGACTGGAAACTCGTCGCCAAAGGCCCCCGCGCCGCATGGGAACTCTACGACATGTCCACCGACCGCAGCGAACTCACCAACCTCGCCGCGCGCAACCCCGACACCGTCGCCCGCCTCTCCGCCGAATGGGAAAAGTGGGCCATCGCCGACCACGTCAAACCCTGGCCCTGGGCCAAAGGCGCAAGCAAGTCAGCCAGCAAATCCGCCAAAACACCCCAACCCGAAGAGCCATCCGACCCCGACGATTGACCCTGAAAAATCGCAATCACCCAAAAAATTGAACCACACATTAAATCCAATGCAAAATTCCACCACCTCCCTTTTGTCCCTTCTGTCTCTTTTGTCCCTTTCAGCCCTTCAGCCTTTCAGCCCTTCAGCCCTTTGTTCGGACGCTCCGCGTCCGAACACCACCGGCGCGGTCACCTACGACAAAGACCATTTCTACATCGACGGAAAACCCTTCCAAATCCGCTCCGGCGAAATGCACTTCGCCCGCATCCCCCGCGAATACTGGCGCCAACGCCTCGACATGGCCCGCGCGATGGGCCTGAACACCGTTTGCGCCTACCTCTTCTGGAACGTCCACGAACCCCGCCCCGGTGAATTCAACTTCACCGGCAACGCCGACGTCGCCGCCTTCGTCCGCGAAGCCCAAGCCGCCGGCCTGCGCGTCATCCTCCGCCCCGGCCCCTACGCCTGCGCCGAATGGGATTTCGGCGGCCTCCCCGCATGGCTCCTCGCCAAACCCGACCTCCGCGTTCGCTGCTCCGACCCCTATTTCACCGACGCCGCCAAACGCTACCTCCTTGAAGTCGGCAAACAACTCGCCCCCCTCCAATCCACGCGCGGCGGCCCCATCATTCTCGTCCAAGTCGAAAACGAATACGGCAGCTACGGAGACGACAAAACCTACCTTGCCGCCATCCGCGACACACTCCGCGCCGCCGGTTTTGAAGTTCCCCTCTTCACCTGCGACGGCCCCGGCGCCTTCGAACGCGGCTCCATCGCCGGCGCCTTCGCCGTCGCCAACTTCGGCGGCAACCCCGAAGGCTCCTTCGCACAACTCCGCAAACACAGCCCCGACTCGCCACCGATGGCCGGCGAGTTCTATTCCGGCTGGTTCGACCACTGGGGAAACAACCACGCCAACCCCAAACAAGATAAAGTCCTCGCCGCCCTCGACACCATGCTCGAAAAAAGCGGCGGCTTCAGCATCTACATGTTTCACGGCGGCAGCAATTTTGGCTTCACCGCCGGCTCCAACGCCGACCTCAACGGCCTCATCCAACCCACCGTCACCAGCTACGACTACGCCTCCCCGCTCGACGAAGCCGGACGCCCCACCGAAAAATACCACCTCTACCGCAACGTCTTCCTCAAGCACCCTGACCCAAGCGGCCTCCCCGTCCCCGACATCCCACCCGCCCCGCGCACCATGCGCATCCCCGCCATCCAATTCACCGAAACCGCCCCCCTCTTCGACAACCTCGCCAATCTCTCGCCCGCCCCCATCACCGACATCCAACCCCGCCCGATGGAAACCTACGGCCAATACCAAGGCATGATACTCTACCGCACCGCGCTCGCCGCCGGAGGCAAAGCCCCGCTGACCATCCGCGACCTCCACGACTACGGCCAAATCTATCTCGACGCCAAACGCCTCGGCACGCTAGACCGCCGCAAAGGCGAAAACCGCATCGAAATCCCCCGCCGCCCCGCGCGTGCCCAACTCGACATCCTCGTAGACACCTACGGACGCATCAACTACGGCCCCTACATGATAGACCGCAAAGGCATCACCGACCGTGTCGATTTCCCATCGCCCTATCCCGCCGGCGTAGTGATGCACTGGCAAATTTACCCCCTTCCCCTCGACGCCGCCCAACTCGCCACCCTCAACTTCAAGACAGCCACTCCCACCGCCGCGACCGCCGGCCCCGTTTTCCACCGCGCCCATTTTACCCTCGCCGAAACGCACGACACCTTCCTCGACATGCGCGGCTACACCAAAGGCTACGTCTGGGTGAACGGCCACAACCTCGGACGCTACTGGCGCATCGGCCCGCAACAAACCCTCTACCTCCCCGGCGTCTGGCTAAAAAAAGGCCAAAACGAAATCATAATTTTGGAACTCGAAAGCAAAACCCGCGCGCCCGTCCCCGGCCTCGACGAACCAATCCTCGACGAAAAACAGCCCGAAGCAGAAGTCAAAACCACCGACTTCGGCGCTCAAAATATATAAGTCTGAAAAGCCTTGGCCATTTGCTGGCGCTCCATTTTTCCGATGCCGTGTTTAGCCGCAACGGAATCCCATCCGGCCACGGCCTTTTCAACTTTAGTGATGATGGCATCCGCGCCTTTTGCGGTCAGTCGGAATGCCGCCGCTTGCGATTTGAGCAGGCCCAAATCCAGCGAATTGTCATTCTCCGAAATATTCAGGCTCAAGCCGTCCCCGTATCGGTTTGGATTTATGTCGTATGCGGGCGACAACGCCCATCCGTTTTTCCCAAGCAGAAAGCCGTGATTGCGCAAGTGGTCGTCGGTGTTGGAAACGCAAATTGAAAAGGCCGCGCGTCTGAAAAGCTCCGTCAAGTCTTCCGTCACTTGCGAGCCGTTTTGCGCGATGAATCCGGCCAAATCAAGATAACTGGCTCCATCCTTGAAATTCGTCCCATCCGCATGACCAAGCAGCGTCATGGCCGAGGCGAAATGAATCCGTCGTCCCGCAAGCGTCCGGTCAAAACGCCTTGTCAGAAATGTGTGCCGTTTGCTGGCAAATCGTTTCAGCACCCCTTCCGCCATGCGCAATCCGGCGGCGCGTCCCAAATCATTTGCCACCATTTCCCATGCGCCTGTGTCAAAGTCGTCATTTTTGCTTGGGAACTTCGCAATCCAAAGCGCGCCGGAAGTATCGCGCACGCCGGCCTTGGGCCTTGCGCCGCCAAGCGAGGAGCCGGGCGCGATGAGCATGTTCAGCCATTTCCAATAATCCCTGTCGCTGTTCGGCGCGTCGTTTTCAATCTGCCGCGCCGCGTGCTCTAATTCCCGCAGTTGCGTCCACGGTGGAGTGGCAAACTCGCGGTTGTCGTTTTGAAATTCCTCGCTGCCCTCGATTTTGAAACGCAATGCCCCCGCGCGCTGTTCGTCAAAAACGCCGAGGAGAAAATCCGTCGCCGAAAGTTTCCGCTCCGCGCGCCGCTCGCGCAACGCCAGCATGGACTCGCGCTTGCGCATGAGCACCTGTCCCCAGCGGTCGGGCGCGGAATCCATGAACATGCCGAAGTTGTGTTTTTCGCCAGCCAGATACTGGCGTCCGGCGACGAGCCTGATGTCCGGGTCAAGCACGCGGGCTGATGGCGATTCCAGCCAGTCCTTGTCGTATTCAAAAGACACCAACTCCGCTCCGCGCCGGATTGCGGCATGGAGCGTCCCCATGAAAGTCGGGACGGGCAACCCGTCCCAATCCGCGAAGACCTGAATTGATTTCGATGTTGCGCTCATGCTCATGTGTGATTTTTCGGGGCGCGTTTTCTGACGAGCAATCCCATGTCCTGAATCTGCCTGCCAAGCGCGTCGTCCTTGGCGAGCAGCAAAATGTCATTGTCCAGACCGAGGGCGAAGAGGACTTGCGCGTAGGCGCCAAAGGACACGCTTGGACTGCCCTTCTCGATTTTTTCGACCGACGAAAGCGAAATACCGGCGCGTTCGCTGACTTGGCGCATGGAATACTGGCGGCGCAACCGCGCCAGCCTCAGTTGCTCGCCAAGGATGCCGAGCTTGCGCCGAAGAGGGGGCAGGAGAATGTCGCTGGTTTTGAGTTTATTCATAACACGTCAAATTTAACGTGTGCAATGCGTGAAGATGCCTTGTATTGCAAGTATTATCACGTATTTGGATCCTTTTGGCTTCGACTTAAAACCGCGCGGCCACCGAAGCGAAGCGGCGGGCGGCCTCGGCGAGGTCGGCGGCGCCAAGCACACCGAAACTCAAGCGGATGAAATTTTTTTCCGGCGCGTCGCCGAAACATAGATCGCCCGGCACATACAATACGCCCGCCTCGATGCAGGCGCGGCAGAATGGCGAGTTCATGCTGGTGTCCACTTCACGCGGTGCTTCCAGCCAGAGATAAAGACCGCCCGCAGGCTCGTCCCATTTCCAACCGCGCTCGCGCAAGCCCGCGCTGGCAAGCGCGGTGTTCAGCGTCTGCATTTTCGCATGATAGCCCGGACGCAGGCGTGCAAGCTGGCGGTCATAATTTCCTGTTGCAATCGCATGTTCCAGCACGGCTTGGTTGAAGTTCGTCGAGCCGAAATCATGGTGGCCTTTCACATTAAGCATTTTTTCGAGCCAGTCCGCGTTGGTGCATAAGCCGTAACCGACTTTCAGGCCTGTTGCGAAGGGCTTTGTGAGCGTCGCCGTGTAGAGTTTCGGAAAGGCCGCCCACGCGGGCAGCGCGAGGATGCTGCGCGCGGTGTGTTGCTTTTCAAAATACAATTCCCGATATGCCGCGTCCTCGATTACTGGAATGAACATGCCACGCGCGGCGAGCGCTTCGGCGATGCTGTTTTTCTCCGCCTCGTCGAGACAGCGCGCCGAGGGGTTGCAATAATAGCTCACGAAATACACTGCTTTCACGCGCTTTTTCCGCGCGGCCAGTTCGTCGAGCAAACGTCCGAGTGCGTCGCCGTCGATGCGGTGATTGGCTCCGGTCGTCGGGAGCGAGCGCGCCTCGATTCCCAAGCCTTGCAGCATTTCCAAAAACACAAAATAGCTCGGACGATCCACGAGCACCACGTCTCCCTCATCGCAGAGCACCTGCATCGCCAGATACAATGCCTGTTGCGAACCATTGGTGATGAAGGTAGCACAGACATTCTTGTCTGTGTCGTATTTTGGAAGGGTGTGAGGATTGGCACAGACAGGAATGTCTGTGCTACTTTGAAGAGCCAGGCCGTCGGCTCGCGCGATGCGTTCGGCGAGCATCCGGCGCAGCGCGGGGCGGCCTTGGTTCGTGCCGTATTGGAGAAATTCGTTGTTCGCCGTGGCGGCATCCGCGCACAGCGAGCGCCATGCGTCGCCCACGAAGTCCACGGGCAGCATCGCGTTGTCTGTAAAACCCGCCGCGAGCGAAAGCAGTCCGGGGCTTTCGAGCGCCATCGCCATGAGGCCGGTTATCATGGGCGGAACGGCGCGGTCGCCGGTTTTTGAAAACAGGCTGACACTGCCGTGGTTGTTGCGTGATGCGGACATGGTTGCGACATGAACAGGGCTGTAAATTAGAAGGCATCAAGGGCGTTTGGCTACGTTTGTTTTTCTGCGTTTTCGTAACTCGGTAAAAACTGCCTGACACGCCCTGCCGTTTCACTTTTTCTGTCTGTGCATGAACATCTTTCTCCGCCCGCCCTTCCTTGCCGCTTTCGCATTTATGCTCGCTCTTTTCCCTCACCTGCCCGCCAAGGCCGCCGCGCCCGCCGCCTGCGTCACCGATGCCGACCCTTATCTCTGGCTCGAAGATGTGACCGGCGACAAACCGCTCGCTTGGGTGCGCGCGCAAAACGCCATCAGCACGCACGAACTCGAAGCCGCGCCCGATTTTCAGAAAACCCGCGACGCGCTCCTCGCCATCTACAACTCCAGCGAAAAAATCCCCTACGTCACCAAATACGGCGCGTATTTCTACAACTTCTGGCAGGATGAAAAACATGTGCGCGGCATCTGGCGTCGCACCACGCTCGACGAATACCGCAAGGCCGCGCCCGCGTGGGAAACCGTGCTCGACCTCGACGCGCTCGCCGCCTCCGAAAACGAAAGTTGGGTCTGGCACGGCGCATCCGTCCTTTATCCCGACCGCGACCGCGCGCTTATCCGCCTCTCGCGCGGCGGAGCCGATGCCGATGTGCTCCGCGAGTTCGACTTGAAAACAAAAACCTTCGTCGCCCCCGCCGACGGCGGTTTCACCCTGCCCGAAGCCAAAAGCAACGTGGCGTGGCGCGACCGCGACACACTTTACGTCGGCACCGATTTCGGCCCCGGCTCGTTCACCGATTCCGGCTACCCGCGCATCGTCAAGGAATGGAAACGCGGCACCCCGCTCGCGCAAGCCGCGACTATTTTCGAAGCGGAAAAAACCGACATAACCGTCACCGCCGCCCGCGTGCACGACCACGGCGCGCACCACGACATGCTCACGCGGGAGATTAGCTTCTTCACCAACGAAACCTTCCTCCGCGACGCAAACGGCGCGTGGGTCAAAATCGAAAAACCCGACGATGTAACGGTCGGCTTCTATCGCGGCCAAATCCTGCTCACGTTGCGCAAGGACTGGACAGTCGGCGGGCGCACCTATCCGGCAGGCGCGCTCCTTGCCACCAACCTGAAAAACTACCTCGCCGGCGCGCGCGACTTCACCGTGCTCTTCGAACCCGCCCCGCGAAAATCGCTCGCCAGCGTTGCCAGCACAAAAAATTACCTCGTCGTCAACGAACTCGAAAACGTGCGCAACAAACTCTACGCATGGAGCCTCGACACCGCGACTGGCGCGTGGACTCGCCTGCCCGTGCCCGCGCCTGCGCTCGGCGTCACGAGCGTCACCGCCATCGACGAGGACGAATCCGACGACGTGTTTTTCCAGACGCAAGACATGCTCACTCCGCCGTCACTCGTGCTCGGCACCATCGGAAAACCCGAAAGCACGCGGGAAACCCTCAAACGCCTGCCCGCCTTTTTCGACACGGACGGCATGAAGGTATTTCAATACGAAGCCACCTCCGCCGACGGCGAAAAAATCCCCTATTTTGTGCTGACGCCGAAAAACTTTCGCGCCGACGGCACCGCTCCCACGCTGCTTTACGGCTATGGCGGATTTCAACTTTCGATGCTGCCCGGCTACAACCCGGCCTTCGGCAAAATCTGGGTTGAACGCGGCGGCGTGTATGTGCTTGCGAACCTGCGCGGCGGCGGCGAGTTCGGCCCCGCGTGGCACCAAGCCGCGCTCCGCGAAAACCGCCAGCGCGCCTACGACGACTTCGCCGCCGTCGCCAAGGATTTGATTGCGCGCAACATCACCACCTCCGCGCATTTGGGCATCATGGGCGGCTCCAATGGCGGACTCCTCATGGGCGTTGCGTTCACGCAACACCCCGAACTCTACCGCGCCGTGGTCTGCCAAGTGCCGCTCCTCGACATGCGCCGCTACAACAAACTGCTCGCCGGCGCGAGCTGGATGGCCGAATACGGCAACCCCGACGTGCCGGAAGACTGGGCGTTCATCCAAAAATATTCGCCCTATCAAAACGTGAAACCGGACGTGAAATACCCGCGCGTATTCTTCACCACATCGACGCGCGACGACCGTGTGCATCCCGGCCATGCGCGCAAGATGGTCGCGCTGATGGAAGCACAAGGCCACGATGTTTTGTATTGGGAAAACACCGAAGGCGGCCACGGCGGCGCGGCAAACGCCGAACAGCGAGCCACCATGTGGGCGCAGTCGTTCACCTTTCTGGCGAAAGAACTGGGGCTGTAATCAGAACAAAGACCTGCTCAAGCCCGAAGATTTTTTGGATATGCACCTTTTTCCACCAGCGCGGCCAGCGTAGCGGCTGCCCATTCCGGCGGCGAGAACAACAAGTGCGGGAGCATCTGGATTTGGAATCATAAAGGACATAGTGGCGGCCTTCCTATCATTCCTTTGCCGGCGTTGCTTCGAGCACCATGACGCCGAAAGGCGGCAGTTTGAATGTCGCCGGAGCCGTCGCCGTGAGTTTGGAAAATTCCGGCTTCGTTGTCTCGTTGCCCGGCGTCGTTATCGTGTAGTTCACCGACGCGCCGACCGGCAATTCAAACGCGGCGGCGAGGGTCAGCGTGATTTCCTTTGGCTGGCTGGAGGGGTTGCGCAGCGTGAGTATTCCTTTTTCCGGCGACCATGCGCCCCATCCATAAACTTCGAGGCGTTCTGGATTGCCTCCGACCCAGTGGACATCACGCAAGGTGTTTTGGTTGGCACGCGCCCATTTTGCGGCGGACGCGAGGGTGTCCCAATTTTTTTCCGAGAGCAGCGCCGGTGTGATGTAAAGTTCCTCCATTTGCGTGCCGCAGGCGAAGGCGGTCCAGATTTCCTTTGGCAGATCGTTGTCGGGGTCGGTGTTCAGATTGCGCGCGCTTTTGGCATAAATGACGCCGTGGAGCATGAGCGAATTTATCGGAAAGAGCGGGCCGGCCACGACGTTGTTTTTATACACTTCCGCGTCGCGGTATGTCATCCACCGGTTGCGCGCGCTGCCGACGCCGATGAACTCGTGATCCGAATTGCCGCGCCAAATCGAGTCCGCGTGTTGCAGCCAGAAGGGTGACGGCCAGGTGCCGGTGGTGAGGTTGATGTAAATGTCCGGTTTGATTTTTCGGAGGTCGGCGATGAGCGCGATGGCGGCTTCAAAATCGCTGCCAAACTTGCTGCCGGGGACGACGCGGTCGGCGTCGCCGGTGCCGTCGAGTTTGAATTGGTTTACGCCGTATTCCTTGATCATGCGTTCGCACATGGCGTGAAAGTTCGCGTAGTATTTGGGGCCGGACAGGGCGAAATACTCCTGCGTTTTTTTGGTTTCGTCGTCCATCGCAGTGTAGGTTTCGAATCCCCTGGCTTTGCCTTCCTTGATTCGGGCGTCGTGCGGCGGCCCGTAGCCGCCCCAAGGCGAGAACCAGACGCCGGGGCCGGCCCCGCAGGACTCGGCGGCGGCGCGGACGTTTTTGAATCCGTCGGGAAAGTTTTTGTTGAATTGCCAAAGCGTCGCGGTGTCGTCCCAACCGTCGTCCATGAGAAACGAATCTATTTTGACGCCGCGTTTTTTCGTCAATTCCTCGCCGTAAGTGTTGATGGTATCGACGGCGTCTTTTTCGCCGTAGCGCGAGAAGTAGCCGATGTCATACCACGTGTTGTAATTGAAAAACGGTTGATACGGGCGCGGGCGTTCGCTCTCGACGTAGTATTGAAAATCACGGCGGAGTTGACCCGGCGACGTGACGCCGAGGATAGCAGAAACAGTCCACGGCTTGCGGGTCGCGAGCGGGAGTTTGCGCGTGAGGGCGCAGGAAGCGTTGCCGGAAGCGACGGTGTTTTCCGACATCGGGTGTTCGAGTCCGGCGTAAGCATTGCCGGAGACAATCGGCGAGCCTTGCACGGTTCCGACGACGCGCGCGTCCGGCCACGGCAGCTCGGCCAAAGAAATTTTCGTGAGCGAGACCGGCTCGATTTCCGGCGTGAGTTGAAGCGAGATGCGCGCGTATTTTTCGCCGTCGCGCAATTCGGCCCGCCACACGGCGGCAAGCCCGTCGTCGTTCGACGAGAAATGCACGGTGACTGCCTTGCCCGCGACGCGCTCGCTGCGACGCAGAGCCTGCGGATTCGCCGGCAGCGTCTCGATTATCGCCGGGCCGTCGGCGATGAGTTTCGAGGCGTTGATTAAAATCGGCGGAAGTTTTCCGTCATCGTTTTTGCGGGTGAGGACGAAGGCTTGGTCGCCGAGCGGATAAATTTCCCCGGTGATTCTGTTGCGCAAAACGCCGGGGCGGAAAACGCCGTCGTTGAGCGACCACGTCAGCTCGATGAAATCGTTGCCCAGCGAAATGTTTGCCGCGTCGACAACGGCTTTTGCCGACGCCGGCGATTCGGCGGCGAAGGCCGTCGCCGGCAGGAATGCGCCGGCAGCAGTCGCGAGAAACACCGCGCTCAACGCAATGCGAAAAATGAGTCGGGTTGATGTCTGTTGGTTTTTCATGATGTGGTTTCTTTGGATTGAGGTTTCGAGTGATTGAATCGGAAATGTTTTATTTGAATAATCCTTCCAGCGATTTCTCCTCGCCTGCGGACATTTCGACCGAGACGAGGCGGTCTTTATACTTGAGCTTGAGCGTGCCGCCGTTTTTCGACTTGGCGGAGACGCGGACTAGCGCGCCGTTGGCCCATTCAAAGGCCATTTCATAACCGCCGCGCGCGAGCATACCGGATACTTTCCCGCTTTTCCATGCAGTCGGGAGCGCAGGAAGCAGTTCCACGTATCCGGCATGGGATTGGAGCAGCATTTCGTTGACCATCGCGCCGTAGCCGAAATTGGCGTCGATTTGGAAAACATTGGAGGAATACCTGCCCAGCAAATTCGGGAATAACTCGTTTGAAATCATGCCTGACACCAGTTCGAGCGCGTCGTTGCCTTCGTGAAACCGCGCATATAGCGAACCCATCCACGCGCGGCTCCAGCCTAGTCTGCCTGCTCCGCCATGGTTTTGGTTGGCTTTGCGCCATTCAACCGTTTTGCGCGCGGCGGCCACCATGTCGGGGGCGTTGTCGGGTGTGAATTGGTTGCCCGGATAAAACGCATACAGGGGCGAGAGGTGGCGGTGGCCTGGCTCGGTTTCTGGAAAATCCTGCGACCATTCGCGGATGCGGCCATCGTGCGTCAGTTGCGTGGGCGCGAGTTTTGCGAGCGCGGCGCGCACTTCGTCCACTATTGGCGAGGTGTGGTGCAAGAGGGCGGCGGCTTCGAGGTAGTCGGAGAATAGCTGGTGCGCGATTTGCTGGTCCATCGCGCAGCCCATGTCGACCGAGGCGCGTTTGCCGTCCGGCCCTGTGTAGCTGTTTTCCGGCGAGACATCAGGGCCGGCGACGAGCTTGCCTGTTTTCGGGTCGGGCACCAGCCAGTCGAGCATGAACAGGGTGGCTTCTTCCAGAATGCTGAATCCTTCGCGGCGGAGATAATCCGTGTCGCCTGAAAAGCGGACATAGTCCATGAGGATGCTGGCCGCCCATGTGGCTCCGTGGTTCCAAATCATCCAGGGCGCGCCTCCGCGTTGAAGCATCGTCGCGTAGGCGGAGGTGTTGAGGGTGATGAGGTAGCCGCGCGCGCCAAATATTTCGCGCGCCACTTTGCGCCCTTGCGCGCGCGCCGTGTCCATGAAATCGAAAAGGGGCGGCATTGTGTCGAGCAGGTTGGCTTGCGGGGCGAAAGTGTAATTCATCTGGATGTTGATGTTGAAATGAAAATCGCTGTCCCACGGCGGCGACATCAGGTCGCTCCAAATGCCTTGCAGGTTCGCGGGCATGGAGCGACTTTGCGAGGTCGATGCCGAGGAGCATATCAGCAGATAGCGCGCGTATTGATACGTTTGCAGGGTCAGCAGCGTGTCGGGGGTTTTGCCGGCGTTTGAGATTCGTTCGCGTGTGTCCGTGTTTTTGTCGGGGGCGTTTGGGTGTCCGTTTTGGTCGGTGATGGTGTTGTTGATGTCGATTTTCAGGCGGTTGAGTTTTTCGGCGTGCCATGCGGCGGCGGCGGCTTGCAGTTGCGCGATGGCGGCCACTTTTAGCAGGGCGTCGCATTCGGCGGCGAGGTCGGCGGTGCGGCGGCGGAAGGGGTTTTTGGGTTCAAAGTCCGTGGCACCTGCTATCAGGATAGTGGCCTCGGTTGCGTCTTTTATTGTCAGCACGCCGTCTTTGGAGGTCACGGTGCCGTCGGGCGCGAGGGCCATTGTTTTTGTGATGAATCGAGTGCCTTCTCGTTTTCCGGACATGTCGCTGGCAGCGCCTTTTAATACTATTTTGTCGCTTCCTTCGGAGGAGGTTTTGGCGATGCCGAGGCGTTCCAGTGAAAGGGTGGCGTTGATTTTTCCGCCGCCGGTCGCGGTGATGCGGCAGACCATGAGATTGCGTCCGGGCACGACAAATACTTCGCGCAGGTAGCGCGTGCCGCCGATTTTGTATTCCGTGGCGGCCTCGCCTGTTTCCATGTTGAGGCGGTGTTGGTAGGCGCGGACGGTGTTGTTGTTGCCGGCCAAGTCGTGCTCGAATTTCATGCGGAGCGTCGCCATCGGCTGGTAGGCGCCGATGGCATAACCGGGGGTGGCGACGTTTTGCCGGAAGATTTTATCGGCTTCGGCAGGGTGGCCGGCGAAGATTAATTCGCGCATTTTGTTTATGTAGGGGCGCGCGTCGGGCAGTCGTGCGTCGACATTGCCTAGGTCGCCGAATGCGGGGTGCGACCAGATTGTGTCGTGATTATACTGGATTGTCTCATTGGTGATGCCGCCGAAGACCATGGCACCGAAGCTGCCGTTGCCGATTGGGAGGGCCTCGAACCAAGAGTCGGGCGGGCGTTTATACCAGAGCACGTTGGCGTTCGTGGGCGCGGGGAGCGGGTCGGTGAAGTGCGTGACACCGGCGGGGAGCGGGGCGTTGGTGGTGTGCGTTTTTTCGGGCGGAGTCGGCTTCGGCGTCGCCGCCGGCAGTGCGTTTGCGCAGAGCAACGCGGCGATTAGGAGGAGCAGGGTAGCACAGACATTCCGAGATTGTCTCGGAACATCAAGACTCCTGATTTTTGAACAATTGAAGGCGTCTGTAGCCGCATAAACGCTTCCAAAATCAATCTCATTTTTTTTATGAAGCTGTAGAGAGTTTCGCGTGATGTTCCGAGACAGTCTCTTCCTGTCTGTGCCGTATTTTTTGAAGGGAGTGAGGATTGGCATAGACAGGAATGTCTGTGCTACCTTGGGTTCAAATGCGGTTTTCGGAATGTGTGTCATTTGGTCGTGTTGCGAATCGCGTCGAGCTTGGCGCGCAGTTCGGCCAGTTTTTGAGGGTTTTTCGCGGCGAGGTTTTTTGTCTCGGCGGGGTCGGTGGCGAGGTTGAAGAGCAGGTCTTCGGCCACGCGAGTGCCACTGCCTGTGTTCGCACCGCTGCCTTCGTTTTCATTTTTGGGTTTGTCGTCGCGTTTGCTTTTGTCCGCGGTTTTGCGGGCGTTGGCGGGGATGAATTTCCAATCGCCGTCGCGCAGGGCGAGCACGTTGCCCATGCCGTCTTGCACTATCGAGGTGCGCGGCGAAGTTTTGGTTTTGCCTAGCAGCGCGTCGGAAACGTCCATTCCATCGCGTCCGGCTTTGGCGGGATAGGGACGATTCAGAATCGCGGCGAAGCTCGGATAGAGGTCCATCAGGGAAACCATCGCGTCGCTGACGCCGGGCGTGATGCGGGCGGGCCAGTTGACTATCAGGGGGACGCGCGTGCCGCCTTCGTAGCGTTGGTATTTCCAGCCGCGCAGGCCGCCGGCGGGTTTGTGGTCACCGTTGGCTTGGGTGGCGCCATCGTCGTAGCCGTCGTCCAGGATGGGGCCGTTGTCGCTGGTGATGATGAGCAGGGTGTTTTGCGCGACGCCGGCGCGTTCGAGCGCGGCGAGGACTTCGCCGACTGTCCAATCGAATTGCATGATCGCGTCGCCGCGTATGCCGACGCCGCTTTTGCCTCGGAAGCGCGCGGCGGGCCAGCGGGGAACGTGGGGGTCGTGCGTGCCGAGGTAGAGGAAGAAAGGTTTTTGGTTTGCGGCGTTTGTGGCGATGAAATCGGTGGCGTGTTTGGTGAGCGTGGCGGCGATGTCTTCGTCCACCCAGCGCGCGGTTTGGCCGCCGCTCATGTAGCCGATGCGGCTGATGCCGTTGACTATTGTTTTGTTGTGCTGGCTGTTGGCGCGGTATTTGAGCAGTTCGGGGTGGTCGCTGCCGAGTGGGTCGGAGCCGGGGATTTTTTTGCCGTAGCTCACGGCGATGGGGTCGGCGGGGTCGAGGTTGGCGACGCGGTGTCCGTCGATGAAGACACAGGGCACGCGATCAACCGTGGCGGGGATGAAGAAGGCGGTGTCGAAGCCGGTTTCGAGGGGGCCGGGTTTGATTTCGGTGTTGAAATCGAGCGTGCTGCGTCCGTTGCCGATGCCGAGGTGCCATTTGCCGACGAGGGCGGTGGTGTAGCCGGCGGTTTTGAGGAACGAGGCGAGCGTGGGGCGCGCGGGGTCGAGAATGAGGGCGGCGTCGCCGTTGAGGATGTGGACTTTTTTGCGCCAGGCGTACTCGCCGGTGAGCAGGCTGTAACGTGAGGGGGTGCAGGTGGCCGAGGTCGCGTAGCCGGTTGTGAAGCGCAGCGATTGCGCGGCGAGGCGGTCGATGTTGGGCGTGGGGATGTTGCGCGGTTTCGCGCCGTAGCAGCCGAGGTCGCCGTAGCCGAGGTCGTCGGCGATGATGATGACGATGTTCGGACGCGGAGCGTCCGAACAAAGGGCTGAAGGACTGAAGGGCTGAAGGGCTGAAATGGCGGTCGTGGCCGCGCAGAGGGCGGTGAGTGTGGTGGCGGGTTTCATGGTGTGCGAAATGGTGATGGGAGGGCTGCGCGAAAAGGTAGCACAGACATTCTTGTCTGTGCCGAGCTGTCGTGAAAATTTTGGCACAGACAAGAATGTCTGTGCCACCTTAATTCCGTTTAGTCGGCGGCGTCCTCGTCGGAGAGTTTTTCCTTTTTCTCTTTTTTGTTTTTCGCGGCGGGGTTGTGGTAATCCGGGTTGGGCTTCGGCATCGGGGCGTGCATGTCGGCGCGCCATTGGTGCATCTTGGCAAGGAGGTCGGCGGCGATTTGCGGTTCTTTCTTCGAGAGGTCGGTGGTTTCGGAGAGGTCTTTGTCAAGGTTGTAGAGTTCGATGGTGTTGTCCTCGAAGTTTTCTATCAGTTTCCACGGGCCTTGGCGTATCATGGCACCGGGCGTGGAGCGCCAGAGGATTTTGCCCGCACCTTCGAGATAGGAGGGGCAGTGCCAGTAGTAGGTGCGGTTTTCAATTTCTTTGGTGGTCTGGCTTTTCAGCAGGGGCAGGAAGGAGACGCCGTCGAGCACGGTGCCGGGCTTGGCGGGCTGGCGTTGCATGATGTCGAGCACGGTGGGGATGAAATCCATGAGCATGATGGGGGTGTCGTTGACCGTGCCGGGCTTGATGACGCCGGGCCAGCGCGCGAGGAAGGGGACGCGCACGCCGCCTTCGAAGTGCATGCCTTTGCCGCCGCGCAGGGGGATGTTGTTGGTGGTGTGGGGGACGGTCAGGCCGCCGTTGTCGGAGGTGAAGATGACGAGGGTGTTGTTGGCGATGCCGAGGTCGTCGAGTTCCTTGAGCACGCGGCCAAAGTCGGTGTCGAGCCGGTGAACCATGCCGGCGTAGGTCGGGATGTCCTGGCCGTTTTCGCCGACTTTCTTTTTGAAGAGCGCGACGTCTTCCTCCGGCGATTGCAGCGGGCGGTGGACGGCATGGTGCGTAATCATGACAATGAAGGGTTTTTGCGCTTCGTGGGCTTTTCGTATGAAGCGGATGCTTTGGTCGGTGAGGAAGTCGCCCAGCCACTGGCCTGCCGGATGGGGGACTTCGGGGACGGTTGTGTATTTGAAATGGTTGCCTTTGTTCCACCAGACGGAGTCGTCGAAGCCGCGCGCGGCGGGGGCGTGAGCGGTGTCGGCGCCGAGGTGCCACTTGCCAAACATGCCGACCATGTAGCCGGAGCCTTTGATGATTTCGGGCAGCGTGGGGATGTCGAGCGGGAGGGTGGTGACGTTTGTGGGGGCGATGAGTTTGCGGTTGTAGGATTTGCCGCGGTTGCTGGAACTGACGGTGTAGATGCCGGTGCGGGGGCTGTATTTGCCGGTCCACAGGCAGGCGCGGGTCGGCGCGCAGTTGGGCATGGTGTAGGCAGCGGTGAAGCGCATGCCTTGGGCGGCGAAACGGTCGGCGAAGGGCGTTTCGTAATACTTGCTGCCGGTGCAACCGAGGTCGGCCCAGCCTTCGTCGTCGGCGAGGAGGAAGACGATGTTGGGCGGTTGTTGCGCGGGGGCGGGCTGGGAAAGGGCTGAATGGCTGAAAGGCTGAAGGGCCGATATGGCGGCGGCGGCAGCAGCGGTGGTGAGTGTGGCGGTGGTTTTCATGGGTGCGCGATGGGTGTGTGTTTGTGGATGTTACGGATGCAAAAGCAGTTTGTAGGACGTTCCTGCGTGTTCTGCGTGTTTTGGGTTGCGGGAAACATCCGATGTTTGTCAACGCGTGCATTGCAAACACTAAATGAGAGTTTCCAGCGGGCCGGCAACTTTTGCTAAAATAATAATCAGTTTTGCAAAAACTTCCGTCAAGCGCTTCATTGCCACGGCGTGATTTTGTTAGTTTTTCTGGTCGCCCGCTGGCCTGCCATCCTCGACGGACGTGATGAGCATTTTCTGCAACTGGCGGACGCCGTCGCTCGCTCCGGCGGCAATTTGGCGCATGTTCCGATGCTTCATCCTCGGCTCGGGGTCTATCAGATAAACAGGCGTGTCGCGCGGCACGTAATCCACCAGTCCCGCCGCCGGATACACAGCGAGGGAGGTGCCGATGACGACGAAAATGGACGCGTTTTCCACGATTTCAATGGCACGCTCCATCATCGGCACATCCTCGCCAAACCAGACAATATGCGGGCGCAGTTGCGAGCCGCGCGGACATGTGTCGCCAAGTGTAATGTCACGGTAGCCGATGTCGCTGATTTCATTGCCCGCCTCGTCAAGCCCCGCGTGCGTGCCGCGTGCCTGCGTGAGCAGACCGTGGAGATGCAGCACATAGCGCGAGCCGGCGCGCTCGTGCAAGTCGTCCACGTTTTGGGTGATGATGCGCACGTCGAAATGTTCCTGTAAAGCAGCGAGGCCGAGATGTCCTGCGTTTGGGAGCACTTGGGAGAGTTTGCGGCGGCGTTGGTTGTAGAAATCGAGCACGAGCGCGGGATTGCGCACCCACGCATCGGGCGTGGCGACATCCTCGACGCGATGCCCTTCCCAAAGTCCGTCAGGGCCGCGAAACGTGGGAATCCCGCTTTCCGCGCTCATGCCCGCGCCCGTGAGGACAACAAGGGTTTGCTTTTTATCATTCATATCCGCCGCCAATGCTTTTCAGTTTTCCGGCTCTGTCAACGAGTGAGGGCGATTTGGGAAAAAATGCCCCTTGCGCAATTCACGCTCTAAAAATAGTTTTCAGTTCAAAATGCAGAATAAACCCAAAGCCAGAATAGCCTTCGCCTCCGATTTCCACCTTGGGCACAATCGGGAATTCATCTACCAAAAGCGCGGCTTTGAGAGCATCCAACACCACGACCAATATATGCTTCAAAGTATAAACGCTGAAATTGGCGCGGAAGATTATTTGTATTATCTTGGAGACTTTTCACTCAACACGACAGTCGAGCAAACGGCGGAGTTATTCCAAAAAATCCAGTGCAACCATATTTTCTACGTTTGGGGAAACCATGAATCCTCGACCAAGAAACTTTACCACGAGGCCAAGAAAAATTTTTTCTGGTTCGAGGGTATCGTTCGCATCATGGCAAAGAAACAAATCGGCCATATAGACCACCATAAGCCTGCCGTGATGTGACTAAATATTGCTTGCGCTTCAATCTGAACGCGACTGACGAGAGGCCATCGAATCAGAGAGTAAGAACCTTTTGTCAAATGGCTCGCCAATGACTCGAAAAGGCTTCCTGGCCTGAATAAGATTCATCGAATCGTTGAGAGCAGCCAAATGGAGCAAGGTGATGATTTTTTGAACGAGGTCATCAGGACGCAGAAGCAGGCGTTGAAATTACTCTTCGCGCCAGGGCGCTCATGGCCTTGGCGGCGATCACTATTTAAAAAAACCAAGAGTGAAAGATTCGAACCATGCCTAAAATACGCCCGCAAATTCTCCGACAGCGCGCATCGCGCCGATGTTTTGAATGGGTGCACTCATGCTTGGTTTGCTTGGTTTGCCTGATTTTGAACAAGCGCGCCCGTGTCGCAAAGTCTGTTTCTATGTTTTCCCATGTCTTTCAGCCCCTCTTCCCAAGCGGAGAGCATTGCGGTCAGTGTGTTTTTTGTTTCTTCGTCGGGGGAGGTTCTGATGATGCTCGGAATGGTTTTTCGGGTTTGTTCGACGGCTTCGGCCACTTGGTCGATGATTTTTTCTGCTTCTTCCGGGGATGTTTTGCAGCGGTTGAGCGCGAATAAGATGAGCTTTTTTCTGTTTGGCCAGCGTTTGGTGCCGTTTATTTGGAGGGCGAGGTTGTCCTTTTGGAAGTATGGCGTGGTTGTGACGATGTCGAATGCCGGGGAAAGTCTGGCGTCCTTGCTTGTTGTGTAGATGATTCCGAAGTTTTTTCTATGTGCATCCCCGTTGCGGATGATTGTTGAGAGAACGAGTGATTTGAAAAATTCTTTCAGGTCATTTTTTTGATGCTCAGGCTGTATGAACGCGGCCAGAGTTTGGGCGATTTGTTCATAGCTGCCCGAGTATTTTTCATGTGGTTGGAGTCCATCGAGCGAGCAGCAGTCCTCGAACGCAAGGTATGAGCCGTCCGGCGCAATGTCGAATCGTTCGACGATGAGTCGTTGTGCATCCTCGGATATCCTGATGTTTGGGGTGAGGAGGCCTGCGGTTTTCGCGGCTTGCATGCAGAGGTATTCGTTTGTCGCGAGCGCCGGGTATTCCTCGGTGTCGAAAAATTTGACAATATGCGTTGTGCTTTGCGCCGTGACTTTTTTCAGCGGGGTTTTCTCCGGGCTGAAGGTGCTTATTTAGGTTGGGGAGACCGGATTCTTGTCTTTTGCCAGTATTTTGGGTTGGGATCCGGCCACGCCTGAGTAGCGGGCATAGCGTTCGATTAGTTCGTTGAACAGGTTTTCGGAGTCCGTGGCCTTCAGGACGCTGTCGAGGGATATTTCGGGCACTCTGTCCAGTTCCTCCATGGAGGGCGCGGCGCGGATGCGGCCTATTTGGGAGCGTCCGACGATTTCGAGGAGCGTCATGTCGTCCATGGCTGGGACAGTTTTTCTGAACATGCGTTCGATGCCTTCGCGCAGGCGGCCTTCCGGAAGGTTCATGGCGAAAGCGGGGTGTATGAAGTATTCTGAATTTATTTTGAATTCGCCATTTGGTGTCGGGGGCATGGACATGGAGATGATTCGGCTGTCGTCGATTTCATTTCCATAGGTGAAGCATGCTTGGGCGTTTTTGCGTCCGAGCGAGCCTGCGTGCTGTCGGTTGGTGAATACGTTGAGCATGGTTATTTTCCTGTTAGCATTCTGCTTGTTGTTTCCAAGTCGGTGGCTCTTTGCTTTTGGTTTTTGGCGAGAAGTTCATCGAGTGTCGGTCTGTGAAAGGGGGTAAGTTGCAGTGTTAGGCCGACGTAGTCGCATACGTCCGAGAATTTGCGGATTCCAATTTCTGGAATGCCTCCGGTTTCGATGAGGGAAATTGTCGCACGGCTCATGTGCAGGGCATCCGCGATTTTTTGTTGCGTGATACCCCTTTTTTTTCGTTGTTCACGGATTTGTGCACCGAATTCTTGCATGTCCATATTTTGTATCGTTTGCCATACGTTTATGGGCTTTATTTACCAAATCAAGGCTTTTTTGTATCGTATGTAATTCTTTTTGGAGGGTTAGAGTCTGATGCCACTAACGAGAAAGGCGAACGGCTTTGTCCGCTTACGCAGGCGGGCGATTGTGCATTTTCGGACATTGGTCTATGGCGGGAAAATACATCAATTTTTCCGTCAAAAAACCAGAGGTGTTGGAAAACAAGAAAGGCAACTTTCGGATAGTGGTATAGTTTGAAATCGGCAGGGCTATTTTGTGGCCGGCTCCTATTTCGACGGCGGCTTGCCTTCTTTGCTTTGCGTCGATGGCGGACGCTCTTCTGGCGGAAGCGCCGCGTCATTCACGGACAGCTTTTCCATGGCCTTTAATTTTTTAAGGAGCGAGGGCAGTCGTCGCTGCCCGGCATCATCAGACGGCAGATGCCCAGACAATGCCCAAGCAAAATCTGGCGTGCCTTGCAGTGTGCGCACGGCCTTGATTACCAAGGCTCGCAGGAGATCCGGCGCATGGTCTGTTTCTTCAACGATGTGTGCGCGTCCGTCTATGACAGTGATGAAATCCTCCAGGTCGTGACTGCCATAGTAGTCATTCCTGCCTCGTCCTGTGAAGGCCATGTATTTTGTAACGAGAAATGCCACGGGGCTGATCAGCCGCAATGGCTTTCCATCAACGTCGCATGGCGCGGCGGTTTCCAGCGCTTCCTTGAGGTAGCGCGTGTCCAGCCCCATGAACGCTCCGTCCACTGGCATGATGTCAACCGTGGTGAAGCCCAATTTCCACCGGCACATGGGCGCGCCTTGGGTCATGTCATGCTCGAAATGAAGTTTGCGCAGTTTTTCCTCGGTGTCGGAGTAGGGGGCGCCCGCCACCATTTCGATAATGACATCCACGTCCTCGGTCGCGCGGGCAGGCCGGTCTGACTCGTCAAGCAAAAGGCCGACAATGGCTCCTCCGACGAAAGCGTAATCAAGGCCAAGCCCGTCAAGACGGCTGGCGACAGCGCGCATCGCGCCGATGTTTTGAATGGGTGCGCTCATGCTTGGTTTGCTTGGTTTGCCTGATTTTGAACAAGCGCGCCCGGGTCGCAAAGCCTGTTTCTAATCTCTTCCTTGGCGAACTGGCGTTCGCGCGCCCGGCCAATGCGAAGCGCGTCAACCAATGCGAGCAAGTCGTAAAGTTTTTTATCGACGCGGGCGGCATGTGGCACGCTTGGATAAAGCGGGCTGACGGAAGTGCCTTGGGTATCGCCCTCCGGATCGGGCCAGACAGGGCCGAGATGACTGCCGCTGCCGACAACAAATTTCCCCTCCATTGCCGGGGCGGCCCAAGCGGTCGGCACGCCCTTGACCGGTTCCGCCTTTTGGGATGCTGGAAATACATAGGGCACGCCATGTATGAGAAATTCGACCAGCGGCCCGCGACGAACCATCTTTGGTTCAGGCTGCACCAAGCGCGCTTTCACAAGCCGACGAACCGAAGCGTGAACTTCGGACGCGCTCATGCCAAGCTCCTGACCGAGTTTTGCGTAAGAACTATTGGCATTACTGGTGCAGAGCTTGAGTGCGACAACGACGTCTTGTGATTTAGCAATCATGCGAATACGCTATTGGCGAATGAACTATTGTCAAGCTATTTTCCATCGGCACGATAGCTGGCTTTTCTTGCCTCCATCAAAATGCAACCAAGCATGTTTTCCGTTCAAATAAACTAATTACCCTGAAGTTCTGCCATCGATTGCTTGTTTCAAATCTGCAAACGCATCGGTGATGCGTCCGGCGTCGCGGCCCAATTTGGCCAGGGTGCGTTTCATGGGAAAAATAGCACCGTTTGGTTTGGGTTCGGGTTTCAGCAGGTCAGGAGTGCGAGCATGTTATGCCCGCGCTCCCGGGTGATATGAAGACAGTTTTTGATTGGTGAATTGTTTCACTGATTCCTTGGCGCGCATTCTCGCGCGCCGGGCACACAAACTAAATCAACAACAAAGCAACGGAAAGAAATATCATTATGAACCTGCATAAACGCATACATAAACAAAACATCAACGCCATCAAACAATACTGCAACGCCTTGCAGCTTGCCGGCTTCACTCCAAAAATCGGCGAAGACAAAGACATCGCCTTCAAAATAGGAAAAACAACCGCCTTCATCGAAATAGAAGAAAACGACCCAACCATCTTCAAAATTGTCCTGCCCAGCATCTATGAAATCGGCAAAGAAAACTTGATCTACGCTCTGATGACCCTGAAACGCATCAAAAACCATAACCAATCCTCCAACGTGATCCTCATCCAAATCGCAGACGACGAGGATATCATTACCTTCTGGATAACTACGGAGTTGCTAACCCTCAATCCGCCGCTTCCAAAAGATTTCATTCCCTCCAAAGTCAAAAGCCTACTCGATACCAGAGAAACAATCGATAAATTCCTGCGCGAACACGCTGCGTAAAGCCGCGCTGCTTGGTCTTCGTCTTCGGTTTGTCGGCGCTATTTATTTGAGTTTGAGCCTAAGCAGCAAGTCAGGACAGCGGGCATGTTATGCCCGCTGTCCTGAGTGATAAAGAAAACGGTTTTTGATTGGCAGAACTTTTTGCCGATTCCCTGCGCACATCCATGCGCCGGTGCGTGGCAACAAAACCAACAACCAAAAGAAAGACACACACCACCATGAGCGACTTCGTCGTCATACACAAACAAAACCTAAAAGACTTCGCGCAACTCGCGCCGGACAAGGATAGCCTTCTGCGCGTTATCGAGGAAAAATTTGATCCGAACCCCGAGAACAAATACAAATTCCTAATAATCCCATGCGATACTGCTAAACACCCCGCCGCTTATGCCGTCGATGAAAGCCTCGACTGGCAATTGATTTATACTGTGACAAATTTTGTCGGGCAGGTTTGTCCTCATCTGTCGCTGGAAGAGAAGGAGCGACTCGTTGAACGTATTCTTAAAAAGGTGAACTTCAAATTTGACTGCACCTTGCGCACTTTGGGAGAAATGCTCGGCGACTTCCTCTCGAACGTCCGCGAAATCATCGAGAATGATATTGGCGATGGCAAACAAGCCGATGGCTTTGAGCCTGAGTCCATGGAACGCCTCGTCGTTATGGTGTGGCACCAGTGTGAAAAAGGCTTCTTCCCACTTTTGTGTGGGTAGCAGGCTGGAAAGCAGCTAAGGAAAGAAGGTTTATGGAAGTTGAAGAACACTATGCGAAATTACTGCGACTGCCGCCTCCGTGGGAAGTGCTCA
>Ga0123357_10000329_pt1 | contig 44916 bp, 45 predicted proteins | sample TergutEmb28metaG_FD_89873 | JGI IMG/M metagenome (GOLD analysis project Ga0123357, IMG submission 89873) | Embiratermes neotenicus P4 segment gut microbial communities from Petit-Saut dam, French Guiana - Emb289 P4 | ecosystem: Host-associated > Arthropoda: Insects > Digestive system > Gut ...
CGCCATAAAAAGATCAAAACCGGCCCAGCGGTCAAAGGCTTCTTCAACAGTCATTTTTATAAATGGAGGAGTTAAATCTGCGCAGCCGGAAGCATATGGTCCGGTGTCAGCGCCGCAGCCAGCACCGCCGGCCAAAAAACCAAACAACTCTTCGGTCAGGGACAGAGAATCAATGTAATTTACATCCATTGTGTAATATTCAAGCATTGTGAACTCGGGACTGTGCTGTTGGCCCGACGATTCTCCGTTTCTGAAGCATTTGCAAATCTGGTAAAGGTTTACTCCGTGGCTGGCGATTAGCCGTTTCATCCAGACTTCAGGCGAAGGAATCAGCCAGTAAGGTTTCGATGCGGCTTTGCTTCCCTGCGGGTAAAAGCGTAAAGTCTGAAAAACTTCAAGGCAGGACTCCGGAATTAAATCAGGCGCCAGCAGGGGAGTGTCGGTTTCCAGATAATCCCGCGTGTCAAAAAACACGCGCACCTGCCTGATAATCCGCGCGCGTTCGCGCAGCATTTCAATATCCAAAATTAACCTTTACTCCCTGTTCCTTGTTCCCGGGCCATGACTTTTTCTTTCCATTTTTTGCCGCGGTCAAATTCATTTAAAAACATTCCAAAGCTTGTGCAGCCCGGCGATAACACCACAGCGCCGCCGACGGCCGCTTTTTCCATGGCCGCATCCAATACATCGTCAAGGTTGTTAAAAGGCCCGCTGTATCTGCAATGGATTTTATCAAGCAGGGGCTTTAGTTTTTCTGTGCCGGTGCCGGATATTAATATTACAGCCCCGGCCTTTGCCGCGGCCTGCGCAAGAGGGGCAAAATCCAGGTTCTTGTCTGTGCCTCCGCATATCAATACTGGAGGCCGATCAAATGCATTGACTGCCGCGGCCGCTGCTTCCGGAATTGTCGCTGCGCTGTCATTATAAAACCGGATTCCGCGTGTTTCATAAAAAAATTCCAGTCTGTGCTCAATGCCCGGGAAATTCCCGGCGTTCCTGTAAATAAAATCTGACGGCAGCCCTAGATCAAGGAGAGCCAGAGCTGCGATTAACAGGTTCATTTTCTGATGGTTTCCCGGTACAAGCAGATCTTTGGGAACAACTTTGACTATCTGCCCCGGTCCAAAGGAGCCGCCGTCAAATTCAGTGCAGCCTTTCCACAGCCGCGCCAATCCAAAACCGTTTTGCCGGCTGCCGGAGTCTTTACTGCCGGTATCTTTGTCGCCGGTATCCTTGTGGCCGGCTTCAATCCAGCCGCCGAATGTGCCTACAGCCAGCGGCAAACCGCTGTACACCAGCGGACGCCCTCTGCTTTCCCTTCTGAAACTTTTACCCCAGGAATCGTCTCCGGTTATGGTAGCGTCTTCTTCTTTTTGGCCCCTGTAAATATTTCTTTTGTCATCAACATATTCTTCCATGTTTTTGTACCGGTCCTGGTGATCCGGTAATATTGTACTTATTACGGCAGCCCGGGGTTTTAAAAGAGCTTCTCCGGTTTTTTTGTTTATCCGGTCCTTTAAATCGGCAAGCTGCCAGCTTGACAATTCCAGAACAACATCATCATCAGAGTTTAATTCAGATAAAAAACTTAAAGGCGACAATGTAATGTTGCCGCCCAGGTAAGCCCTTTTTTTCCCGGCTTCAGGATTTTTTGCGCTGCTGTTCCATTCCTTTAATATCCAGTGAATGGCGGAGGAGATGCTTGATTTTCCTTTTGAACCGGTTACTCCTACAAGACGCGCCGGATTTTCCGCAAGAAAAAGCGACAGATCGGTTTCAATATGGGCGGCCGCCTGAAGGTAAACCGAATCCGGTCTAACGCCGGGGTTTTTAATTACCATGTCCGCATTCTTAAAATCCTGTATTTCATGGCTGCCAAGTACATAACGTATCCGGGAACTATCTCCCACCCTCGCATTCAGTTTTTCAATAGACGGCGCTAAATCTTTTTCGCCGCGCAGATCCGTAACGCAGAGTTCGGCGCCCCTTTGTCCAAGATAAACTGCCGCCTCGATATTGCCGCCGTTTAGTCCCAGGCCCATAATCACGGCTTTTACACCCGAATAGCTGTTTGCTGAGGTTTTCATTTTTTCTCCAAATCTTGTGCCGGCGGCATTTGCATAGTATAATATCATAATATAAAATGGAACAAAAAGAAATAATTACCGTAGTACCGGTCCTGAACGAATCGGGAACTCCCGACAATTTTGGCTGGGCGCGGTTTCCCGCATTTGCTTATGACCCTGCCCAGGTACTTGCGCCCAGAAGAGCGATGTATGAATCGGACAGGTATGTAATTTTTTCACCCAGCCATATGTTAATAACTGAAATTATGGATTACGGTTATGTGGGATATGCTGAAATAAGCATTGTTTCCCTCAAGGATAAAAACCGCTATACCCAGAACTGGAATGTTCCCTTTCCCCTGGGCTGCTTTGAACTGCCGCGAAGCAGTGAGGAAGGCCAGGTGAGGATCCAGACAAAAAAATATTTTTTTAATTTCGCGCCCATGGAAAACGGCGTCAGGATTGTTAAACTGGACATTCCCCGTTTTGGCCATCACAAAAGTCTCAGGGGCGAGCTCGTCCTGACTCCGCTGCCTGGAGCCGAAACCCTGGCAATCAATATGCCCTGGAGGGAAAAAAAGCTCGCGTTTCGCTGTGCCTGCTGTACGCCTGCCTATAGGGCGGAAGGCGTTATACTTTACGGAACCCAGGAACTAATCTTTGGTTCCGGGAATTCCTGGGGCATATTTGACTGGAACCGCGGCGTTAAACCGCGATCCGATGTTCATGTACTGGCATCAGCCTGCGGAAAAAGCGAGGAGCATCAGGCCGGTTTTATTGTAGGCTATAATTCCACGGATTCAGCATTCAATACAGAAAACGCTTTTTTTCTGGACGGCAAGATTCATAAACTGGATCAGGTTACGTTCCAGATTTCACCTTCAAGCTGGCTCCTGCCCTGGCATTTTACCAGCAACGACGGCCGGCTCGAAATGGTTTTTACACCTCACCAGGAAATGGCAGACAGAATGAATTTGTTTTTTAGCTACATCAGGAGACGGCAGGTCTTTGGCACATTCGCCGGGAAAGTCATTCTTGATGATGGCAGCGGATATGAATTTAAAAACATTACCGGCTTTGCCGAACGAATCAAGACCCGTTTCTAGTTTATCCGGAATAACCCATTTCCCGCAGCGCGGTCTTCGCTTCGCCTATTTCATCGTAAGGAATAGTCTTTGAAGCGTAAATGATGGAGTTTTCATGGCCTTTGCCCAGAAGCAGAACTATATCGTCCGGCTTTGCAAGTGAAAAAGCTTTTCGTATGGCCTGCGGCCTGTCCGGTATAAGGAACAAAGATGAGTCCCTTTCCATGCTCTTTATGCCTTCCAAACTCTTCATGCCGCCGGCAATTTCTTCAAGAATGGCCATGGGATCTTCGTTTCTGGGATCTTCATCGCTTAATATTACAATATCGGAATACTGCGCGGCAATTTTCCCCTGCTCGCCGCGTTTTTTTGTATCGCGTTCTCCGCCCGATCCAAAAAGACTGATAATGCGCTTCCCGGTTTTATTCTGCTGTTCCCGCAGCGGAGGGAAAATGGCGTTAAAGGACGAAGGAGTGTGCGCGTAATCCACTATTACACGGAAAAGCTGGCCCTGATCCACCGATGTCATCCGCCCGCGGACAGGCTTTAAAAAAGGAACAAGGTCCGCAAGATCGCCCGGATCCGCAGATAAAATCTGCGAAACCGCCAGAATCGCCGCGAGGACATTTCCCGCGTTAAAAGCGCCGGGCAGCCTGTCCCTTATGTTTAATATTTTTCCCCACGCGTCAGCCTCGTACCAGTTGCCGCCCGATCCGCTTTCAAGAAGCTGCATTTTTAAATCGGCCCTCGCGCCCCGTGTACTGTAGGTATAGGTTTTATGTTTTGTCGCATTGGCTAAATATTCGGCGCTGGGGTCATCCGCGTTCACAACTCCAAATGACGGGACTGCCGTGTTTGACGAGTTCTCAAGAATTTTTTCGTGCCCATGGCTGTTGAGATCCAGCGATCTGAAAAGTTCTGCCTTGTCGCTGCGGTACTGCTCCCAGGTTCCGTGGAACTCAAGGTGCTCGTGGTTCACATTGGTCATTACAGCCGCGTCGAAAATTACATCGCCCAGCCGGTTCGTTTTTTTGGACAGACCGTGGGAGCTGGCTTCCACAACCGCGAATTCCGCCCCGTTCTGCAGCATCTGCGCCAGCAGTCTGTGAACGGTTACCGCTTCCGGAGTTGTCTGGTGTTCGGGATTTTCAATCTCGTTAATGCCGTCCCCGTGCATGACTGTCGAAATGAATCCCGCCCTGTGATCCAGAAGCCGCAAAAGCTGGTAAATAAGGTAAACCGTTGTACTCTTGCCTTCTGTCCCCGTAACCCCTATTACCTCAAGATGCCGGGATGGATGATCATAAAAAGAATCTGCCATCGCCGACATCGCGTAACGGGAATCCCGGACTTTTATGTAAACCGCGTCCGGAAAAGTAGAATCAAATGCGCCCGGAATAAACTCATCATTATGAACTATGGCCAATGCTCCGTTTTTTAACGCGCCTTCGATATATTTTGTCCCGTCGGTATGCAGTCCCGGAAATGCGAAAAAAAGATCGCCGGCCTTAACTTTGCGCGAATCATATTCCATGCCTGTAATAACCGGGTTCTTTTCGCCGCCAAACCTTATGTCCAGAATTTCCGCATTTTCTTTGGTCTGCGGATCCAGAAAGTCCGCCAGTCTTCTTTGCCAAGTATTTTTGTTATTATTTCCGGCCATTTGTTAAAATATAAACCGTATTGAAGTAAGTGGTAAGTGGGGAGTGGGGAGTAGGGAAAATTAGAAAGTAGAAATTAAAAATGAATAGTGTAACTACTTAACTACTAACCACTACATAACCACTAACCACTTAACCACTAACCACTAACTACTAACCACTTAACTACTTAACCACTTAACTACTTAACCACTTAACTATTAACTCTTAACTCTTAACTCTTAACTTTTCACTTTTCACTTTTCACTTTTCACTTTTCACTTTTACCTGTTAACTTTTATTTTTCTTTGGTATTCTTTTATTATGTATTCTTTACGGGTGGAAACAGAATTTGCCGCGGCTCATTTTTTAAGCCATTATCACGGGAAATGCGAAAAACTTCACGGGCATAATTACAGGGTCAGGCTTTGGATAAAAAGCGTTGGCCTTGATGAGGGAGGCATGGCCGCTGATTTTTCGCTGTTAAAAAAAGCGCTTAAAGAAGCAGTGGATTTACTGGATCATACCAATATGAATGACAATGATGTTTTTAAGAATGATCCCAGCGCCGAACGCATAGCGCGTTTTATTTTTGAACAGGTCACGGACAGGCTGCCGCAGCTTGGGATAAATATCAAACCGTCGGCCGTGGATGTTTTTGAGACTTCAACAAGTATGGCCAGGTATTCCGAAGAACCGGAATCCTAAATAACCGGAATCCTAAAGCGCCGGGTGCAGAACTTGTTTTGCGGTATTGATACCCCTCATTCTCCAAAAACAACGGCGGTAAATACGTAGCGCTCTGCTTTTGGATCGTCCCAGGAGCCGGGGGGCAGGCCCGCCTTGATGTTAATGTAGTTTAAATATTCATCCTGGTTCCAGCCTTGTTCGACAGGTACCTGGGGAAGCAATACCCCCGAATGCCCGCGGTAAATCAGATAAACGCCGTGGACGCCTACTTTTACCGATCTTGGATCCGGACATTTTTCCAGCGGAGAGAGGGCTGATATTTCAATGGATATGCTGCCCAGTTCGTTTTTGGACAGGGGCGGGAACCTGGGGTCGCCGAACGCCGCCTCAGCGGCCATAATTTTTACTGTTTTTTCCAGGGCCTCCGCTCCAATCATCCTGCCTATGCATCCGCGCAGCTGCGTGTTTCCGCGGGCGTCTTTTATGTGTATGGTAACAAAGGCGCCGCAGGGTTTTTCAAGGCTTAATGAATCCGCAGGCCGCTGCGGATAGAAAGGCTCCCGCCTTTCAAGCCTGGCCGTTATGGTTTCCCGTGCGCAGGAGAGCAGGTATTGTTTTTCTTTTTCTGTAATTATAAATTCCATAAAATTATTATTATGCCAATAAATACGTAGAATCAATATCGCATAAATGCTAATCTGCGTGGAAGGTATTTTTTGTGAGCTTAATTAAATCCGCATTCAGGTATTCAATTCCGGTTCTCCTTGGCTATATTGCCATCGGCATGGCTTTTGGGCTGCTGCTGTCCGACGCCGGTTATCCGGTCTGGCTGGCCCTGTTTATGAGCCTGTGGATGTACGCAGGCGCCGGCCAATACATCGCGGTCGGACTTTTTGTTTCCGGTACCGCTGTTCTGCAGGCCTGTCTTGTTCAGCTTGTTGTAAATGCCCGCCACATTGCCTACGGACTTTCCATGATAAACCGCTTTCCCAAAAAAGGCCCGCTGCGGCCCTACCTTATTTTTTCCATGACCGATGAGACATTCGCCCTGCTTTCTTCTGTGCCATCAGGAGAGCACCGGGACTTTCCGCCTCCCGGCAAAGAAAGGGACAGGTTTATGTTTTATGTTGCGATCCTGGATCAATGCTACTGGGCGGCAGGTTCGCTGATAGGCGCCGCGGCCGGCAGCCTGATCCCTTACAGCATGGACGGAATCGGTTTCGCTCTTACCGCTCTTTTTATAGTTTTATTTCTGGAACAGGTCTTTAGGATCAGTAAACCGGAGGCTGCAAAAACCGAATCTGGCAAACCAGCGGCAACTGTATCTGCTGGGGCTGTATCTGCTGCGGCTGCGTCCGGTATTCAAAAATACAGTGTCTTTGCAATATCCGCTGCTGCTGCGCTTGCCGCCGGTTTTTTATTTCCCGACAGGTTTGCCCTGCTCGCGGGAATGGTTCTGGCCCTGATTCTTTCCTTTATGTTTGAAAAATTGTTAAAGCCTGCCAAAAATGCGGGGACAGCATGAAGGTAACAGTTACAGCTGCCGCCCTGTTAACCCTGGCCATGGGCGCCGTTATTTTTTTCTGCAGGGCCTTTCCGTTCCTTTTTTTCTCCGGTAATAAAAATCCGGCTTCCGGGGGTAAAAAAATTTTTTTGGAATTCGCCGAGCGCATCGCCCCTCCCGCCGCGATGACGGTTCTTACATTTTACAGTCTTGCCCCCTATCTTAAAACTTTCGCGGCCTGGGTTAAAACGGCTTTTCTATCATTGCCGGCTCCGTCCGGAATGTCCGCTGCTCTGGCCGGTATAGCCGCTGCTGTCCTGACTGCTGCTGTTCATATCTGGAAAAGAAATGCCCTGCTGAGCATTTTTGGAGGCACGGCAGTTTACATGATTTTACAGCGGCTTATTCATGCATAATATACTTTTGAACGGTTAAGTGTTAATTTTTAATAATGAAGACCGATTCCTGGAAACAGTTAATTAGCGCGTTTGATACGGAAGCCGGGGCCGTAAGTCTTATGGGAGAATTTGCGGGCGGGCATAGGGACGCCTTTGACAAAGTTGTAAGCGTACTCGCGCATACCCCGCGCATTGGAGCTTCCGGCTGCGGTCATACCGGAATTGCCTGCAGACATTTTGCCCACCTGATGTGCTGTATAGAACGCCCTGCGAGATTTATACCGCCGTCGGAAGCGGTCCACGGAGCAGCCGGCTTTTTGCAAAAAGGCGACGCAATGCTGCTTGCTTCCAGGGGAGGAAAAACTTCCGAGCTCATTCCAATTCTGAATATCTGCAAACGCAGGAATGTTACGGTGATCGGCTTTACGGAAAATCCCGATTCGGTTCTGGCAAAGGACGCCGATATTTTTCTTCCGCTTAAAATTACAAAAGAAGTTGACAAATACAATACCCAGGGCACCACAAGTTTTGTTGTTATGTGCGCGGTCTTTGACGCGATCCAGGCCGCGCTTATCGAAGAAACGGATTTCCATACCGATACATTTTCGATAGTCCATCCCGGCGGTGCGGTTGGCGAGCGTCTTGGGAAGGAGAAGAGCCTGGGGAAGCGGGGGCTTGTATGACAGGGGAAGTTTCCATGATAAAAGTTCCGTTTTTTGAATTTGGTCCCAAAGCTTATTTATACGGCGAAAAAATGATCGGGCTTGCCGAACACGCCGACAGGCTGGCAGCTGAATATGATGTTGATATCATCATTGATCCGCAGACTTTGGACATCCCGGAAATGGCCAGGCGCTGCAGACATATAAAAGTTTTTGCCCAGCACATGGACCCAATCCGGGCCGGACGCGGAATGGGATCCGTTTTGCCTGAAGCGTTAAAAGAATGGGGCGCGGCCGGAACCCTTCTCAACCATACTGAAAAACGTCTTTCCCTGACGGATTTGGAATCGGCGGTAAACCGCGCAAGGGAAGTGGGACTATTGTCCATGGTCTGCGCTGACAATCCCGATCAGGCCGCCGCGATTGCACTTTTTGCTCCGGATTCGATTGTTGTGGAGTCTCCGCTGCTTATAGGCGGGGGTGAAAGGAAAGCCGGTGACAACAGCGTGATTTTGGAAATTAACGCGCGTATCCGCAAAATTAACCCGGGGATAAGGCTGCTCCATTCCGCGGGCATAAAAACAGCCGATGATATTTACAATGTAATAGCCAGCGGTTCCGACGGCGCCGGATCAAGCAGCGCCCTCGCGCTTGCCCCCGATCCGTTTAAAATGTTTACCGATATGGTGGCCGCAGTACGGCGCGCCTGGGATAAAAGACAATCTACTGTATTTTGATTATTTTTATATTGCTGAGTGTATACCTGGTCCCTGCCGGACGTCCGTTGGCAAAGGTCATTTCGGTTATGGTTTGTGTACCCTCAACAGTTACAATCCTGTGCTGAAACTCCCTTAATTTTGACTCGTCGGCGCTGTCTATATACCATTGTTTATCATTTGCAGAAATTACCAGCTGTGTAAACGGTTCATTGCCTACTAGCCTCACGGTTCCGGTAACCTGTGTAACAGGAATGTTTTTATTTTGAGGGGATGTGTCTTTTTTGCCGGCCGCAGCAAGCGGCGCGGGAAGTAATATTGCAGACATTAACAGGATCAGCAGCGGGAAAAACTTGAATTTTTTTTTCGTTGCGTTTTTATTGTACACTGCGTTTTTATTATGCATTACGTTACTCATCGTCCGCGGTTCCGTTGATATCACGGGAGTCCGTAACCAGGAAGCTATCCGGGTAACCGTTACGCCTGAGCATATCAGAAGCGCTGATTGGATACGAGTTAATAACGGGCGTTTGTTGTTGCTGCCGGGAAATGTTGTTTTGGGAAATTTCGTTTAATGATGACATTGAGACAGCGGCCTGCTGTATTGAGGGAGCAGTGTTCGCGTCAAACGGATCACAATCGGTATCACTATAATTATCCGGATCGTTATTTATATCAGTATTATAACTGAGCAGCATATCATGATCAGCAAGTATTTGTGTATAGCTGACTTCATCTGTTTTCCGGCTTAAACTTGCGTATTCAATATTATCTGTTTCTGCCGGCATTGATTGTTTTTTGGTATAAATTCCTTCTCCGGGCGCGAGCGGGAATTTTCCTGTGCCTAATAATGAATATTTCGGTGATACACAATTAAGATCCGGATCATCGCAGTAACCGTAAGCTCCGTCCGCCGCGTTAATATAATTGGCAGCCAGCCAGTTTCCAAGAAGGTTTCCCCATATGTTATAATTATAACCGGGAACCGCAGTATCGGCAGCCTCTGTAACAGCGTGATAATCCGAATATTGTGAATTAATTATTTCTTTGTAAATATCGTCCGCACCGCCGGATTGCAGTCTAAGCCATTGGAAAAAAAGATAGTCAGTAGCGTAATCGTCCAATACGGTACTGGCATAATAATCTCTGTAATTATCCCACACAAAAAAATTATTTCCGTAGGCTATGTATTTGGTCTGGTCATTAAGATACCAGTTTATGCGGTTGTAAGCCTGCTGCCCGTTCCAAATCCATTCCGAAGAAACCGACAGGCCTTCATCTATCCAGGTATCCATTTGATCTACAGCGCCTATTCCGTTGTTTACGGAATTAAGTCTCTTATATGCCGAAATCGCGAAATTCATCATGTGCTGCATTTCATGCGCCAGAGTGCCGTAAACAGTATCAATATAGTTCAGACCCGGATTTGTATCTATATAAATCATGTCGCATTCGTTGGACCCGCCGTAGGTTTGTTTACTGTATAAATTAACAGGCGTAAAATATCCGGCAACATAGGGGTCGCCGGCTTTCTTGTAACCATCTTTTATATCCAATAACAGGATCGTCAGTTTACCGTCTCCGTTTCCAAGATAATCCGCCCATTCCATTGGATTTGACGCGACAATTTGATTTTCTCCGTTATCCGGATCCTCAACTTCGAAAGGCTCTCCGCTGCTGAATGCGTTTATCATGTTATTGTAAATTTTATTATCAAAAGTATCTGCCAGCGCATAAACAGTATCTGCCGAAATTTTTATGCCGTTTTGCCTCCAGATATCGCATTTTTCACCTTTATAAACCAACTGGGAATAAACCAGGTAATATTTATTATCGGTCATGGTTTGCGCAACGAAATTTTTATATTCGGAATACCCGGCAATATCATCGTCTGAGCCGGATGTATTACATGATGAGACCAGCAGAACCGCGGCTGCAAAAAAAACAGCCAGAACAAACAGCAATTTAGTCGATTTCAATTAATATCTCCAAAACTCAGGATTCATTATATTTTTAAATATAACGCGCGGCTGCTGATAATTCCACTTTAACATTTTTACGGTTCAGCGTATACGCCGAATACATCGTATACGCCGTATCTGCGCCCCGCGTCGTAAAGGGCAAAAACATTGCGGTTGGGAATATCATCGTGAACGCTGTGATCACTGCCCAGACAATAACCGCCGCCGGGGCCTGCAATCCGGATACACTCCCTGACCTGGGCCGTGATTTCATCCGCGCTGCCTTTTACAAGCAGGTCTTTGTTGTCAACATTTCCAAAGATGCAGATTTTATCTCCGTATTTTTGCTTGACCTCAGCGAGATCCATGCCTGCCGCGCGTTCAATCGGGTGGAGGCCCTTTATGCCAAGTGATACCGAATCTTCCACAAAAGGCTGAATATGACCGTCGCTGTGCATGACAAGCGGGATTCCCAGATCTGCGGCCGCGTCAACCATACGTTTAATCTGGGGCGCGATAAACCGGCGGAACACCGCCGGCGAAAAAAGCGGCGCGGTTGTAGACCCGTAATCGTCGGAAAATAAAAGGGCGTCCGCTCCCTCTTTGGCCATAATCTTAAAAGCTTCTATTGAAAAATCAGTTACCGCTTTAAGGATTGTATCCAACGATTCCGGATCATCGTAGAACAGCAGCGAAAAAGTATCCATGCCAAACAACATCCATGTTCCGGAGTAAGGCCCGCGCATGTTGCCCACCACTCCCATGCCGCTGCTTTTGGCCATCTTTATAACTTCTTTAAATCCCTTCCAGCGGAAAGGCGCGGCCGGGTCCGGCAGGCGGTAATTTTTTATGTCCTGCGCCGACGAAAGCGGGGGCTTTACCACCGCATCAATGGGCCAGGTCTCCGCAGCCTTTCTGTAACAAATGCCCCATTCATCGGTATACACATCACCGCCGGTATTTTCCGGCCTGAACCCGCTGACGCCCGGTATTGGCATAAAGGCAAAATCATACCCGATTTTTTGGTAACATTCAAAAACGGCCGGCGGATCAAAAGTCTCCGGCACGTATCCAAGCACTTCTTTAAAAAGCGGCCTTGAATAAACACATTCGAAGATTGGAATCCTGTCACCTTCAACATGGTTTAACGCAGAAACAAGTCTTTGTCTTCCTGTCATTTATTCTCCTTTCTTTGACTTTCCTCTGTGATTCTCTGTTCCGCCGTGTACTCTGTGAGATCCTCTTCCATTAAATTTTCCATTAAATTATTCGTTCGCGTTCGTAGTGTTCGTGAACGTACCTTCAGTACGATTCGTGGTAAATTTCTTGATAAATTTTTTAATCATTCCGTAAAATAAATCCCTTCAATCTTGCGGATCCCGTCTTCTCCGGAAATATAGTACGACAGCAATATACTGCCGTCCTTTAGTTGAATTGAATGCGGGTAACCAAGGTCGCCGTTGGGCGCGTCATCGCAGAAAATAATTTCCGGGGAGCTTTCCAAATCTTCAAGTTCGCAGCTGCAGATTTTTCCTCTTATGCCGAATGGTTTTTTACGGTAACCGTAAGAAATAAAAACTTTGCCGCTTTTTAGCTGCAGCGCGTGGAAGGGGCTTGAGGCGAAAATGGAAGGTATTTCTTTTACAGGGCCAAAAGTTTTGCCGCCGTCGGAGGAGACGCTTATGTGCATATTAAGGTAAGTGTCTTCGAAGTCAACGCCCGGCTTTAGGAAGTCTGTCTGCGTGCGGTACATTGAAATAAGCTTCTCGGATTTTGTGCGGAACAGATTAGGTTCCAGAAAATTCTTTTCCCTGTCGCAGGCGGTTTCGCACAGAAAGCTCCAGGTCTCACCATTGTCAGTTGATTGCATTAAGCCGCAGCTTGCCAATGCGCCGATGTATTTGGCGCCGTAAAATGGCATTAGCAGGCAGGTTTCGGATTGAAGTCCGCCAGACTGAGGCACGCCAGACTGAAATCCGCCCGGCAGTTCAACAATATTTCCGCGCACCGCAGAGCCGGGTACATAACCTTCCGGCAGGATCACCGGGAGATTGCGCCATGTTTTGCCTTTATCGTCGGAAATGTTTACATTAAAGCCGATGTTAAAACTGTCCCAAAAGCCTTCGCGAGTCCTGCCGTAACGGCCGTATAGTTCTTTGCCCCAGATTTTTACACCGTCACCTAACGGAACTATTTGCCAGCGGAAACAGGTTATAATAATCCGGCCGCTGCTTAGCACGGTAACGCAGGGATCCTGTTCGCTCATGTCGTCATCCAACACCGAGTGCATAACGCTTTCGAAAGTCCTGCCGTTATCATGCGAGACAATAAATACATCCTTTGCGCTTGGATCGATGTGGGTGTGCTTCCCCCATTCCTTTTGGCGTTCCTTCGCGTGGCGGAAGAAACAGGCCAGGGTGTTTTCGTCTATCCAGGCCAGATTGGGAAATGAGACATATTCACCGTCGCGGTATATGGTTTTTCTATCAAGAATTTTCATTTTGTAAACCTTTTATTTCTTATTTATTAACCTTTTATGCCGGAGCTTATTACGCTGCGGACAAAATATTTTTGTGCAAAGAAAAACATTACTATTATAATGAACATGGATACCACGTTGGCCGCCATAATTGCAGGTACATTTGAAGTCTGCTCGTTGGCAAAATATTTTACGGCAAAAGGCAGCGTAAAAAGATTTTTGCTCTGGATGTAGAGCAGGGGTCTTTCGTAATCGTTCCAGGTCCACAAAAAGTACATGAACAACAGAGTCGCGACCGCCGGCCTTACGGAAGGCAGCATTATACTCCAGTATATTCTGGGGTGCCCGGCCCCGTCGATTTTTGCCGATTCGATAAGTTCGTTGGGGACAGCGATCATGTTCTGGCGCATCAGCATTACCCCAAAGGTCCCGCCAAAAACCATGGGCAGCCATAGCGCGGTCAGCGTGTTGACCATGCCTAGTGTGCGGTAAATGATAAAAGTCGGCAGCATGGTTACCATGCCCGGAATCATTGTAGTGGATAACTTGATAAGGAATAATTTATCCCTTCCAAAAAAATTGATTTTGGAATACGCGTAACCTGCCATTGTACAGGAAAAAAAAGTCCCGGCAAGGGCCATTGCCGCGACAAATACCGAGTTCCGGTAAAAGATAACAAACGAAAAATCGCCCGCGAATAAATTTTTGTAAGCGTCAAGAGTCGGATTTTTGGGTATCCATTCAATCGGGAAAGAATAAACATCGTTAATGCCCTTGAACGAACTGGAGACCATCCACAGGAAAGGAAAAATGCAGGCTATACCCAGGGCCCACAGCAATACAGTGAGGATGAATTTTAACGTATATTTTTTGGCGATCAATTTTTTTTGCTTTAATGTTCTTTTCATTTTTATTTTTTAATTTCTTAATTTTTTAATTTTAAATGACCCATTTCTTTTGGCCGGTCCACTGGATAAGGGTTATGCCCAGCGTAATAAAACAGAGGATCCACGACAGCGCTGCCGCGTACCCGCTTCTGTAATCAATAAAGGCCGAACGGTAAATATAATACGATAAAGTATATGAAGCAGTCCCGAATCCGCGGCCTCCCGGCGTTAGCACCTGAACCAAAAGCCACATCTGGAGGCTGGAGATAACGCCCAGGATCGCCACCACAAAAGTAACAGGGGTAAGCATGGGAATAGTAATATAGATGAATTTATGAAAAGCGCTGCCGCCGTCCACAGAGACTGCTTCGTAATAATCATTGGGAATATTCTGCAGGCCGGCGCTGTACATCAGCATATAGTAACCCAGGTTCTGCCAGATAATGATTATCATCACCGCCGGCAGAAACCATTTGGTTGATGACAGCCAGCCGGGAAGGCTTTCTCCGGGAACGCCGAGCCATTTAAGAAACATGTTTATGGGCCCGGCGCTGGGATGGAAAAGGGCGCGCCATACCGTGCTTACCGCGACAACATTTGTAACGTAAGGCAGAAAAATAAACGCCCGCGCCCCGGACTTCCCCCAGATGCTCTGGTTTAAAACTGCCGCGATTATTACGGCTATGACAATTGAAATTGGGACCGACAGCAGCAGAAAAAGATTGTTCCGCAGACAGATCCAAAAATCCGGCGAAACAAAAAGCTTGATGTAATTTGTAAATCCGGTGAACACCGCCTTGTCAATTCCGCGGAGAAGGTTCCAGTCGGTAAAACTCATCCCCAGGGAGAACAATATTCCCCCCAGGGTAAAAACCAAAAACCCAACCAGATTGGGCAGTATAAAAATAAAGCCCCAAAAATTATCGGCCCGCCGGGTGCGGGCCAGACTTTGATGATTCATCGGCGGTTTATTAATTGAGATTATTGACGATATCCTGTCCTCTCCTTGTCAGCTCACGGATAAAGTTATCCAGGGGCATTTCATCATTGAGGTAGACCGGGAGCTGTTCTTCCAGCAGGGCGTCAAGCGGCGGTATGTATTTGTTAAGCGACGGATCCAGGGGGAATACTCCCAGGAAGGAATCGTTGGGTACGGTCACCGCCTTGATGGCTGTAGCGACCGGGTAAATATTTGTCTGTTTAACGCCGTTCTTGTCCGTAAAATTTGTAAAGGTGCCAACGGCGGTTGTAAGGTCGCTGCCGGAGAAAATCGGCATATAAACGCCGTTAATGTCGAAGTTTTCGTTGCAGACAAACCGCATAAACCTGTAGGCTTCCAGAACGTTTTTGCAGGTGCTGGGCGCGTAGAAGGCGCCGGCCAGTTCGTTGTAGGAAGATTTGGTTTTATCGGCCTGGGTAAGAACCGGCAGTTCGGAGACGCCCAGTTCAAAGGGAAGTTTACCGGCGCCGGGATCGTTGAACATAAATCCCTGCAGATAAATCAGCGTAAACGGACCGTCCAGAATAAGGCCGCATTCCTGCCTTGCAAGCGAAGCGCGCCGGTTAAGGCTCTCCGCCGCGTACACCGCGACTGTCGGCGCCAGTTTTTCAACCTGGGCGTAATCGTGGTAGAACTTGATGCAGTCGCGGAAACGCTGGTCGTCAAAGTTTACGGTTACTTTGCCGCTGCTGTCTTTTGTGACCTGTTTCCAGCCGGCGACCGATGCCGCTCCGTAGGTAATCTGAACCCAAAGCGCCTGCAGGCAGGCAGGCCACTTGAGACCGGGTACGCTCTGGAATTTTTTTGTAACATCCAGAAATTCCGCCTGGGTCATCTGATCCGGAACTGTAATGCCGTACTTGTCGGCCATGGTTTTATTGTAAAAGACCTTGAAGGTGTTTCCGGCGCGGGGTACTCCGTAAATGCTGCCGTTGTAAGCTGTCGCCTGCGCTCCAAGCTGGCCGTAGTCCTTGACAAAATCATCCTGGTTTGCGGCGATGGCGCTGTCGAGGGGAAGGGCCGCGCCGTTGATTGCGCGGTTCATCAGATCGCTGGTGTTAAGATAGCAGATGTCGATTTGCTGGCCGCCAGCTACCAATGTGTCCAGTCTGGCCATTCCGTCAGTGTCGGCAAGCGCGCCCAGTTCCTGGTAGTCGATGGTAACGTAGGGGCTGCGCGCTTTATAACGGTCAATAAGGTTCTTTGCGGTATTGTTGGCTTCAAATCCAAACCCAACCCATTTAAGCGTAACCGGATTTGATGCAGAAGCAGGCTGTCCCGCTTTGGCCGGCGCCTGTCCGCTTGCGAAGCAAAGTGAGCCCGCAATGAGCAGACAGGTTAAAAGAAACAAAACTTTTTTCATTATTTCCTCCCAAAATATTTAATGATTGCAAATATTATTTTATTATAATCGCTACCCGGCCAAAATTACAAGCAAAAAATTATTCGCCCATTACCGCGATCTGAATGCTCCGCTTGCGGGCCCTTACCTGGTCCCAGTCTATAAAATAGGTGTGTCCGAATTCGCCCAGGTCGGGTTTGCCGTCCTCGATAATTATTGTCTCCGACCTGCCAAAGATGCATGAACGCAGATGGGCGTCCGTATTAAGGCTGGTCCACGGACCGGGCTCGCCGACGCTGTCGCCGAACTCGACGTGTTTGGGGCCCGGATGCATGTACTGGTTTTCCACGCGGCAGGTGGGCACGAGTTTCTCCATCAGATTGCAGAGGTCCTGCTGAAGATATTCCAGTCCAAAGTAGGTTTTATCGTGCGAACATTCCTGGATCATTACGGAGCAGGTTGTATGGTGCGAATAAATAACGCACATTCCGGTTTTTATTCCGGTCCCGGCGACGATTTCTTTTACTTTTTCTGTTATATCATGAAAGGTAGGATGCAATCCTTCGGACTGAACATCAATTTTTTCGCGGATCATTTTCATTTTATTTTTCTCCTTGTTTTACAATATAAAAATATAAAAATTAAGTATGAATATTAAGTTTACGAAGATTGTGTTTATTCGGCAAGCCTGTATTTTTGCGCGGCTTTCAAAAAAGCGTCAATGTTTTCCTGCGGAACATCGGCTCCAATACCGTTGGACGGAGCTATTATATACCTGCTGTATTTGCCCAATAATTTTACGGTTTCCCCCACGGTAAAATTGATTTCCTCCGGCGTTCCGAGCGGCAGCAGCTCCTGGTTGCAGATGCCGCCAAAAAAACTTATTTTGTCTCCGTACTTTTGCGCAAGCGATTCAAGGTTCATGGCTTTTGGCTGCACCGGATTAATTACATTTACTCCTATCTCAATCAGGTCGCCCGCAATTTCCGTAATATTTCCGCAGCTGTGATGGATCATCGGGAGCCCCGCGTTACGGTAAACCGATACTATTTTTGCCAGGCGGGGTTTGAATGTTTTGCGCCAGATTTCCGGCGACATTAGCATTGCAGTCTGCATGCCGTAATCATCAACTGTGCGGCCGCAGTTTACCCCCAGCTTAATATAACGCTTTGCCAGCGCAACCTGGAAATCAGTTATTTTATCAAGCAAAAAAGAAGTTTTTTCTTCTTCATCCATAAGGTCTGTTAAAAAATTTTCGAATCCCCGGAGTATATAGGCGCGCTCGAATAACGTACAAAAATGATACCCGGTGACTATGTATTTTCTTGCGTAACCGTTATTGATAAGCCATACGGTGTAATCAAGGTACCCTGCTTCTTCCGGATCCGGGAACCTGTATTGTTCCAGATCATCCCAGTCTTTTATGGGGCCGTCCATGTAAAACAAATCCTGGGAGCAGTCCCAATTACAGCCCCATTCGTCCCGGATAATTTTTTCGCCGCGGTAATCCATTGTTTTGAGGCGGAGTACAGCTCCGTTCATATAACCGTAGAGTACATGATTATCAATAAACGGGAGCAGTTCCAAATCGCTTATCCGCTCTATGCCCTTGTTTGCAAGAAATCTGCGCAGGCCCCTTGCTGTAAAATCACACTGTACCGGCAGCATATCTAAATCCTGCCCAAAGGCGCAGCGGGTAAAACGTTCCCGGGGTGACAAAGACGCGGTCATCTCTTTACCTTAATTCCCTGCCAGAATACACGCGACCTGGTGATCCGGCTCGTCCCTTAAAGGACGGAGCAGCGGAACTTTTGTCCTGCATTCATCAGTGCATTTCCTGCAGCGTGTATGGAAACGGCAGCCGGACGGCGGATCCGCCGGAGACGGAACATCGCCTTCAAGAATAATACGCTGCGGCTTAGCGCCGAGTCTTGGAACAGGAACGGCGGAAAGCAATGCTTCTGTATATGGATGCCGCGGGTGATTGTAGAGAGAATCTGCCGGCGCGAGTTCAACAATTTTTCCAAGGTACATAACCGCTATCCGATCGCTCATATACTCCACTACCGAAAGATCGTGGGCTATAAAAATATATGTGAGATGCAGGTCTGCCTGCAGTTCCTTCATTAAATTAAGCACCTGTGCCTGTATTGAAACATCAAGCGCTGACACCGGCTCGTCGCAGACCACCAGCTCCGGCTGCAAACACAGCGATCGCGCGATGCAGATACGCTGGCGCTGGCCTCCGGAAAACTCATGCGGGTACCTGTACATGTAATCCGGGCGCAGGTTTACCCTCTCAAGGCTCTGTTCGATTATTTCCCTGCGCTGCGCCGCGTTCTTCCATCCGTGGAGTTTTAACGGCTCGTCAAACGCCGTAAAAATATTTTTTACCGGATTAAGCGACGAATAGGGATCCTGGAAAACCATCTGTATTTTCCTGCGCGCGGCAAAACTTTCTTCCAGGTCAAGCTCGAGCAGATTCCTGAATTCTTCTTTTTCTCCCGGGTTAAAATTATACCAGAGCTCTCCGGAATCCGGGTTCTGCAGTCTGACCACGCATTTGCCCAGTGTCGTCTTGCCGCAGCCTGACTCGCCTACCAGACCCAATGTCTCGCCGCGTTTGACATAAAGGTCAACCCCGTCCACCGCCCTGATCCTTCCGGTTTCCTTTCTGAATAAACCGGCGGTTATCGGAAAATGTCTGGTAATATTTTTTATCTCAAGCAGTATTTCAGACATTTTTGCTCCCGGTATTATTTTCTGCGGCGCCTTCGTATAAAAAGCAGCGTACTTTATGGGAGATTTTTCCCGGTAAAATCACCCCGGCCGGCTGGCCGGAACATTCGGGGCGGCTGTAATCGCAGCGGGGGGCAAAGGCGCAGCCGGGCGGCATCTCGGAAGGATCGGGAGTATTGCCGCGTATTGGTTCCAGTAATTTTTTCCCCTGGCTGCCCAGTACAGGGACTGAATTAAGCAGGGCTTTTGTATACGGATGGGCCGGTTCAAGAAAAATATCTTCCCTGGTACCGGACTCTACAATTTTACCCATATACATTACCGCGATGTCATCGGCCGTGTCTGCGACTATTCCCATGTTGTGGGTAATCAGAATCACAGTAAAGCCAAGTTTTTTTTGGAGGTTCTTTATCAGCTCAAGTATCTGCGCCTGGATTGTAACATCGAGAGCGGTAGTCGGTTCGTCGGCTATGAGAAGTTCCGGGCTGCAGATTAATCCCATCGCGATCATTACGCGCTGCTTCATGCCGCCGGAAAACTGATGCGGATAATCTTTTATTCGGTCGGCGGCTTTTGGAATGGAAAGGGATTCAAGCATTTTTACGGTTCGATCAAGCGCCTGTTTGTAGGTAACTTTTTCGTGGGCTCTTATGTTCTCGATTATTTGATCCCCCACGCGGTAAACCGGGTTAAGGGAAGACATGGGGTCCTGGAAAATCATGGAAATTTTTTCGCCCCGGATGGAACGCAGGCGGCGGTCGGTGCTCTTCATGGACAGCAGATCGATTTCCCCGTCTTTTACCGGCCTGAAAATTACCTGTCCGGACACTTTGCCCGCCGGTGGCAGAAGCTGCATTATCGAATGTGCGGTCACGCTTTTGCCGCAGCCGGATTCGCCGACAAGCCCCAGAGTCCTTGCCCGCCCAACATCAAAAGAAACGCCGTCTACCGCCTTAACTACACTGCGCCCAACTGCAAATTCAGTATGTAAATTTTTTACAGAAAGTATATTATTGTTATTTTCGATATTTTCGAAATTCATCACACCTCGCTATTAATTCCGCATTAAGAATCTTGAATTCCGAATTCCTAATTCCGAATTCCGAATTTCTAGAGCTGGTTCGGATCCAGTACATCGCGCAGCCCGTCGCCAAAAAAGTTGACGCCAAGGACAAAGAACGCGATTGCGAAACCCGGGAAAATCCAGAGCCAGGGATTTTCTGTAATTACAATAATTTCTTTGGCGGCGTTGATCACATTTCCCCATGTCGGAACTCCCGACGGAACTCCAATGCCGATAAATGACAGGGCCGCTTCTGTAAGGATAAAACCCGCGGTGTTAAGCGTGAACTGTACAACGACGGGGCCAAGACAGTTGGGAAGGATGTGCCTGAAAACGATGGACAGGCTGCCTATGCCGAACGCTCTGCATGCTTCGACAAAACTTTCTTCCCGCAGCGAGAAGAACCTTCCCCTGACCAGCCTGAAGGTTGCGATCCAGCCTGTAAAGGTAAAGACCAGAATCAGGTTGCGGATACTTTGTCCGGCGATAAGCACCAGCACCAGGTTAAGAAGCAGCTGCGGAATTACAGCGGCAAGCTCGGCAACCTTAACAATAACCGCGTCGGCAATCCCGCCGAAATAGCCGCACAGGCTTCCCAGTATAATACCCAGCAGCATGCCGCCGGCTGCTCCGGACAGGCCGATCAATATTGACATGCGTCCGCCGTAAAGCAGCCTGGAAAAAACATCGCGCCCCAGATTGTCCGTTCCAAAAATATGCGGGCCGCCGGGAGCCAGTCTTCTTTCCCTCAGGGAGATACCGTTCGGGTCGTACGATGTAAACAGGGGAGCGAACACGCACATAAAAATTATTACCGTAATAATGACCAGGCCTGTAACCGCGAGCCTGTTGCGCATAAATTTTTCCAGGCCCCGTTTGGCAAGGTAAAAACTGTGTCCGCCTTTTTGCATCAGCCGTTATTCCTTAATTTTGCGCCTATTCTTACCCTTGGATCGAGGGCCGCGGTAAGAACGTCGATCAGCATGCTTGCGAGCAGCGATACCACCGAAAGCATAAATATTATAACAAGCACAAGCTGGTAATCGTTGGAATTAATCGCGCTTAATAACCGGGCGCCGACCCCGGCATAACCAAAGACCGTTTCGATGACGACGGAGCCGGATATGAGCATGGGCAGCCTGAAACAGATCAGGACGCTTACAGGCATTAATGAATTTCTGAAGGCGTGTTTAAAATAAACTTTCCATTCCGGCAGTCCTTTTGCCCTGGCTGTTTTTACATAGTCTTTTCCAAGAACATCCAGCATTGAATTCCTTGTATACCGCGTCAAAGCCGCGGCAAGAACCAGTCCCAGTGAGCAGGCCGGCAGGATTAAAAACTTAAGCGACTGAACCGCGTTTAATCCGATATCGGTCCTGCCCTGTGCCGGGAACCACTGCAGTTTTATGGCGAATATCAGTATGGCAAGAATTCCTATAAAAAATTCGGGAATGGAAATTCCTGCCACTCCAAAAACCGACAGCAAACTGTCAATCCAGGTGTTTTGTTTAATCGAGCAGATAATGCCAAACAGCAGACCGATGACAGTCGAGATGAGCAGGGCCGCAAGCGCTAGCCTGATCGTGGCCGGCAGGAGGCTTTTGATTATATCCTTGATGGGCTTGCCTGTGATTATACTGTAACCCAGATCTCCCTGCACAAGCCGGCCTGCCCATTTAACATAACGCACCAAAAACGGATCATTGAGCCCCAGACTCTGCCTTAGGGCCGCCATGTCCGCCTGCGAGACCGAAGCCATCATCTCCGGCGAGAACATCGAAGAAGCCGGATCCCCGGGAGTCAGATCCAGTGCCAAAAAAACCAAAAAACTGATTACCAATACCATCGGTATCAGAAGCAAAAGGCGTGTAATAAAATATTTTAGCATCTTACCGTTCTTTGATTTCTGAAAGTTCTATTTTACGTCCGCCTTCTTCCCTGCTCCTTGTCCCGCCGATTACCAGTTTGGAAAGTTCGATGGTTTCTGTAAAAGGATAGGGGCGGCTGCCGGATCGCAGGTACTGTATAAAAACTTCCATCTGCCTCTTGAACGCGTAATAACTGTCGGTCTCGGTAATATACTTATTGCTGACGCTGCCGATTATAAGAATCGAACCAAACGCGCCGTACATATCCATGCTGAGCGGAATCTGAACATCGCAGCCGGATTTGTGGATCATGTGGATCATGTTTCTGTCATAAGAACCGGTATTCTGAATTGAGACAAAACCTTCTCCAAGCAGGGGAAAAACTTCTTCCAGCGCGTGGATACCGTAGGTCTCCCATTTTTTACACATCGGTTTGCACACGTACATGAGCTTTCCCAGTTCATCGTGGTTTTTATAAAAAGGTTCAGTGCATTTATTATAGCGGCCCGATGACGATGAAAGAAAATGTTTGCCTTCATCGTGCCATTTTACAAAGGTGCGCAGATCTTCTTCATTGTCCGTCATTGGTTTGTCGATGAACATGGGAATGCCGGCTTCCATAAAGGGCCTGCACCGTTTTACATGTTCTTTCCCGATATCTGTGGCGCAGATAACAGCGTCCACTTTACCGATCATGTCTTCCGGCCTGTCTGCGATATTGGGAACAAGCGAACTGCGCGACACGTCTTCCGCGTCCGCGCGGTTGTCGCAATAAACATGGGTAACATGAGCGCCCTCTATACCAAAGGTATGCGGCGGCTGTTTGTTGAGGTAGGCCGGTATGCCGGCGAACGGACATTTATCCATGAACTTTTTTTCAAAGCCGTTGTAGATTGCGCTCCAGGAATAGGGATGGCCGTTTCCTTCTGTCATCCCCATTATCCCGAGCCGTATTTCTTTGCTGCCCATCGGCCAAATATTGCTCAATCGATTACCTTCCCGGATTAAGAGTCCATTTTTCAAAATAACGTTCGTAATTGGACCATTCGTTGGAAAGGACCAGTTCCGGCGGCAGATTAACTCTGGCTGTATTGAATACCTGAATGTTGCGCAGCGCGAACATCGGAAGCTGCCACAGCATTTCGTCTGTTTCAACCTTCTGCAAATCCATTAGGATCTGCCTGCGTTTTGCCTGGTCGACTGTGACCCAAAGCTGTTCCAGCAGACTGTCCATGCCCGTATAATTGGCGGGGAAAACATTTGCCGAAACTGAAGTAGCCACTGTCTTGCTGTAGAACGGATTGTAGGCTTCTTCCGGGGCCATTGCGGAAAGTCCGGCGTAAAGCAGATTGTAATCGGGATTGGTCCAGATTTGGGATGTCAGATCGCCTGTGAGCAGTTTCCATTCAGCCTTGACTCCTATCTGGCCCAGATAATGAACCACCGCGTCCATAAAATCTGCTGAACCCTGATCGCCGTAATAACAAGCCAGTTTGATCGTTGTGTTAAAATCGAATCCGGCTTCGGTTAAAAGCTGTTTTGCCTTTGTGGGATTGTAATCAAGCTGATACACGTTATTGTTGGCGTAGTCAAACGAAGAAGGTACTTTTGTGTTAATCGGAGTTGCCTGGCCGGGCATCAGCGAATCAATGATCGCCGGAATATCAATGGCCTGTATTAACGCCCTGCGTACCCTAATGTCTTTTAACGGATCGATCCCGTTCTTTTGGACACCGTAGGAGTTCCACTGGAAATACCTTACAAAATAAATGTCGGTATAAAACGCCCTGTAATTGGGATTCTTGAGCGCGGCCTGCGCAATATCCAGACTGTTGGTCTGGAAGTAATCGATATCATTTGCAAGGGCCCTGGTCGCAAAATCATTCTCCGTCATCTGCGTAACTTTAATTTGTTTAATCTGGGGTTTGGGGCCAAAGTAATCATCAAAGACTTCCAGAAGCGCGTAATCATTGGGAACAAATTCTTTAATACGGTAAGGTCCTGTACCTATGGGCCAATCATAAAACGTTGTCGCGTTTATATTGATGGGATCGAGTCCTTCGATTTTATGCCTGGGGAATATGTTGAACTGCGCCATCGAAAGCAAAAAGGTTCCGGAAGGCTGATCCATGGTGATGGTGATCACGTTCCCGTTTACCTTGATTCCTTCTATATCATTGGCTGCTGTTTTTGTACTGTCAGCGGCGAACGCAATCGCTCCCTTGATGCAGTTAATTGCAGATTTTATAACAGCGTTGACCTGGGGCGACTTCATCGCGGTTTTTAATGAAAAAGCAACATCGTCGGCGGTAAAGGGAACTCCGTCATGCCATTTGATATTGTTCTTGAGGGTAAAAGTATAGGTCATTCCGTCAGGAGCCACGGTCCAGCTTTGGGCCAGGTCGCCGTAAACCGGATTAAGGTCCGCGTCAAGTCTTAATAATCTTGAAAACAGAACATACCGCAGCAGAAAACCGTAGTTGTCCCATGAACCCGGAAACCTGTCTCCCATGTTCTGTACAGACGGCAGAAGCAGCATATCCGGTCCAAAACCTGCGGCCGATTGCGCGGTTCCAGCTGCCTGCCCGGCGCTCTGGCTGCCTCCGGCGAAAATAACCGCCGCGGCCAGCAGCATACACAGGGCCGTCATTATCAATCTTTTTTTATTCACTATTTTCTCCTGATTATAATAATGAACCAAATTTTATAATGCTTTTTTGGCGCTGTCAAGTTTTTAAATGGATTGTATTTTTAATTGGATTGTTGATTTATTGGTTTTTACTGATTATCATATGATATTATATGATATGGAGAAAATATGCTGAAACAGGGATTCTATTGCGCTCTGGGTACTCCGCTGGATGATAAAGGAAATTTACTGGCAAAAAGCCTCGAAGCCCACATCGAAAGCCAGATTGAAGCCGGCGCGTCCGGTCTTCTCCTTATGGGAACCATGGGAATGCTTGGCTGTGTCCGCGACAGCCAATACTCTGTAACAATTAAAACAGCCGCGGATGCGGTGCGCGGCCGTGTCCCGCTAATGGTTGGAGCCGCAGACAACAGTATTGCCCGCATCCGTGACCGGCTTGATGTACTGGCCGGTTACAGCGTTTACGCGGTGCTTACGGCGCCTTACTATTTTGCTTTAAATAAAACTACGGCGCTGGGCAGTTTGGGAGCGGCGGCCGCGTCATCCAGGAATCCGCTTTATCTTTACGATCATCCCTTTACCGCCAGATATAAACTCGAATACAATGATGTAATTGAACTTTCAAAACATCCCAGCGTCAAAGGCATAAAAACAGGAGACCCGGTATTGATAAAAGCCCTTTTGGATTCATCTGAAATCAAGAAGGATTTTACCCCGATATTTTCAAACTCCGATCTTTTTATAATGGGCTGGGCTTACGGGGTCAGGCACCTTCTGGACGGAATTTTTTCGTGCTTCCCAAAAACAACCAAAGCCGCGGGCCTGGCTCTGGCGGCGTCAGATATGGGCGAGGCCAAATTTCACATGAACCGTCTTATGGCAGGCCGCGATAAAATGACAAGCGCGGGTATATGGCCCATGTTTTCCAAAGCAATGAACCTGCTGGGATTCCCGGGCAATTTCGCGCCCGACTATGAGCCTGCGTTAAATGACGCTGACAGCGAACTGATGAAGAAGATCCTTACCGACGCCGGTGAACTGTAAAAGATTTAACAAAAGGAGGCCGCTGATGTCATTTTATTACGGCGAACAAACCAGGGTCCAGATTGCCCAGTATGTAAAAAAGAACGCGGTGATCATTCTGCCGGTGGGCACAACCGAAGAACACGGTCTGCATCTGCCGGTAGAGACCGACGCGATAATCGCGCAGTACATGGGCGGGAGGCTTGGCGAAGCGTGCTGCGCCGCCGATATTCCGGTACTGGTGCTAAGGACGATTTTTTACGGATTCTCGATGTCGGTTGTACGTAAATGGCCGGGATGTCCGAATATAGATGACAGAACTTTTATGGACTATATTTACAGTATGATCGATTCCCTTGTCAAAGAAGGGTTCCGCAAGATAGTGCTCCTTGACTGCCACGGCAACCATGATTGTTTGCTGCGTACTGTAATGCGCGAGATTGCCGACATTCATGGCGTGTACATTATGACGCTGGCGCCCATGACCCTTGGCAGCGCCGTCTACAACAAAATCAAAAAAGATCCCCAGGGTGACATACACGGCGGCGAATACGAGACTTCCTGCATATTGCACATAGCGCCGCACCTGGTAGATACTTCTGCGTATACCAGCGCGGACGCCATACGCTGCAATACGCCTCTGCGCGGGCCTGTATCGACCTGGGGTCTGCAGACCACAAAAACCGGAATCTTCGGTGATCCGACCCATGCCAGTGCGGCAACCGGCAAAGCCTGCCTTGACGCCGCAACAGAAGAAGGTCTTAGGATGATAAAACTGTATTACGAATATAAAGAACAGATTAATGAATTACATCCGGTTTGACGGACACAAGGTTTCTGCGATGTCGCTGGGAACCGTGCAGCTTGGCCTTGATTACGGAATTGCAAACAGCGAAGGCAAGCCGGATCGCGCCAAAAGTTTTTCGATTTTATCTGCCGCAATTGACGGCGGCGTCACAGCGCTGGATACCGCGAGAGCCTACGGCGATTCCGAATCCGTGATTGGAGCGTTTCTCAAAACCCGGCCGGAGCTAATCGAAAAACTTTTTATTACTACCAAATTATCGTCCGGGCTTCCCGCTGGCAGCAGCGCGGCGGATGCGGAAAAAGCCCTTGAGCAGTCATTGGAAACTTCGCTGTCAAATCTTGGTCTGCGCAAAATCAACTGTCTGCTTCTGCACAACGCCGCAGATATGGCCAACCCCGGTGCTGTCAGCGCGCTCCGGCGGTTTGTAAAAGCCGGCCTTGCCGATATGGCCGGTGTCTCCGTTTACCATCCGGACGAAGCCGACTTAATGCTTACCGATGACATTTACAGTGCGATCCAGCTTCCATGCAATATTTTTGATCTGCGTTTTTTAAAAACAGGCGTGCTTAAACGCCTGCAGGAACACAGAATAAAAATTTTTATTCGAAGTGTTTTTTTCCAAGGTCTGCTTTTCCTCGATCCGGAGCAAATAAACGATCCGGATTTGTTAAAATATGCGGCGCCCGGACTAAAGACCCTAAGGCTGCTTTGCGAAAAAGCCGGTGTTAGCATCGGACAGTTCGCGCTGGATTTTTTAAGAAGCCTCCCCGGCGTCACAAGCCTGGTCCTTGGCGCGGATAATCCGGAACAGGTAAAAGAAAACACCGCTTATTTTAAATCGCCTTCTTTTCAATCGCCTGCGCCCGGGATACCAGCCCTTGAGACGCCTTTCGCCGGAGAAAAAATTTACACGGAGGCAGAAGCCGCCTTTGCAGAAGTCGATTATGCGGGTATTATGTCTGTGCTGAGCAGGCCTAAAAAAAAACACGGAACTTTACGGCAATTACAGAAGCTGTAACCTGAATTATTGTCAGCTATATCATTTTATGATATTATTTTTTTATGTTTCCATACATTGAAATAAATGAAGCTGCATACAAACATGGCATTACAGAAGCAGATATTCGGTATGTCATGATGCACCCGCTTCATGAGCAACTTCTTGAATCATACACCAATAAATGGTTAATAATTGGGTATGATACTGCAGGAAACATTATTGAAATAGCTTATAATATTATTAATGATGATACAGTTAATGTATTCCATGCAATGCCTTGCAGAAAAAAATTTTTGGCTCAAATGAATTTTTTTAGGAGTTAATACAATGAAAATGACAGAAGAAGAAGCTGATAAACTGGATGTTGAAATAACTAATGCAGATATAACTCTTAAACCTGGCAAAGGAGGTATCTTTACCCGTCAAAAAGAACTCCTTGATGCTATGGATCGTACCAACTCGGAATATATAATTACTCGTGCTATAGCTGCCAATAAAATGCCGCTTCAAATTTTAGATGAAATGATACATGAAAAAATAATCGCAAATGCTTCTATATGAAGTACACCGGAATGTCTGGGTATCCAACCTATGCCAGTGTTATACAGGAAATCCGGAGCCTGCTTAAAATATGCAGGCCCAAATGGAGCAGAAGTAAATGAAAAAATTCCTGTGCTTACTTTTATTCCTTATTCAAATATCAATTATACCCGCAATTCTTTTTGCACAGCAAAATACCGATCCAAAAAAATTCGCCCTGGTCATAGGCAACGGAGCCTATAAAAATGTTACAAAACTTGATAATCCGGCCAACGACGCTGACGACATGTCGGTTGTTTTAAGGAAGATTGGTTTTACCGTTGATGTTCTTTTTGACGCGGATCTGCACCAGATGGAAGACGCGGTGATCCGGCTCAAGGACAGGCTGTCTGCGTCTGACAACAGTTATGGTTTCTTTTATTACGCGGGGCACGGCATACAATCAAACGGCGAAAATTACCTTCTCCCCGTAGACGCGAACATTCCGACCGAAAGTTTTCTGCGGGACAGATCCATATCGGTACAGGCGGTTCTGGACGAATTAAATGACGCGCACAATGTTTTAAACATAGTTGTTCTGGACGCCTGCCGCGATAATCCCTTTGGCTGGGTGCGGAGCACTGCCAGCCGCGGTCTTGCGCTGGTTAGCCATCAGCCGGCGGACAGTATCATCGTATACGCGACCAGCGCCGGTTCTACGGCCAGCGACGGAGACAGCGGCAACGGCCTGTTTACTTCACAGCTAATTCAGAACCTGTTAATTCCCGGTATTGAGGTAAGTGATTTATTCAAACTGACCGGCGCCGATGTCGCCAATCTTTCCAACAAGCAGCAGATTCCGGCCATATACAACCAATTTTTTGGAACCGCTTACCTTGGCGAAAAACCAGCAGGCGGCGCTTCAGTTTTGGTACGGTCCGCTCAATATTCAAATATTAATAATTCACCGAATTTATGGAGCATAGGCATTACAGCCGGTACATCATTTGCTGCGCCTTTTTTTGTCGGTACTGTATTCGGGACCTTTGCCCCGTTTAAATATTCTTTTTTCGAGCTTGGTATGGATTTAGGTTTGATTAGCGGTTCAAAAAATTACAATTATTATTCCTTTAGCCCATTTTTGCATTACGCGCTTTTTGTTCCGGTTGCACGTGCCGGCGGTTTTTTCGCGGGCGTTGGCGGCTCCTATAATTACGCTGTACTGGATTTTCCCGATAAAAAAGTGCCGCTCAACATTGTGGCTTTTGACGCAATGTGCGGGTTCCGGTTCAATATGGGAATCCTGATTTCTTATACATTCAGAACTGATTTTTCAACAGCAAGCAATAAATTGACAGTTGGTTATTCATTCAGATATTGAAGCAGACATTTAAGGAAGATGTTTATGGAAAAAATTATTGGACGCGGGCTGGAATTTGTTATTATCGGATTGGTCTGTGCCGCTTGTACCCTTGGCGGTGATCCTGGAAAATATGACACTCCGATTCTGATACAAAAAGAATGTATTACCGGAACGCCGTGCGTGGGAATGAAACTTGAGATAGATACAGACTCGCTTGACTGGGGTGTCGATATTGTTTCACATTTATCATACCAATGGATGCGCAACGGTACAACATACTTAAGTTCCGATCCCGTCTATACAGTACATTTTGCCGATATCGGCTCGACAATTACTGTTACCCTCCAGCGTTCCAACAGTTCTGAAACCGTAACCGGTGTTCCTGTCGGTCCTGTACCGCAGCCTTCAGTTAGTATTGAAGGAAGCACGAGCGGGAATGCAAGTACAGGCCAGCAACTGACCGTAAAAACCAGTAACCTCGGCGCTGTTTCATATGAATGGGAGCGTAACAGTAAAACCGGCAGCATTGGTACTGGCAGTACTTATACTGTGCGTAACGATGACGGAGGATCGTTAATAACTGTTACCGCGAGAGTACTCGGCGATCCTGGCCATGTTACCAGCGGTCAAATAAAAACTTCCCCGTATGTCAGTGAAAAAGGCATCAGCATGGTATGGATTCCCGCTGGGACTTTTTTGATGGGAAGCTCTGAAGACGACCCCGACCACCAGACCGATGAGACACAACACGATGTTTCATTGAGCAATGGTTTTTACATGGGCATATATCCGGTAACACAGGGCCAATGGGTGACTGTTGTCGGAGAAAACTGGAGTGAATTTACAACAGATGCAAGCGAAGGCGAAGTACAGGGAAACAGACCGGCAGAATCCATTATATGGTATTATGCAATAGAATTCTGTAACGCATTAAGTTTAAGGGAAAGCTTAACACCTTATTATAATTTGGACACGAATTATTACTCTGATCCTTATAATGATTCCGATGTTGATGATTTTAAAATGCTGGTTACAAAGAATGAAACTGCTAACGGGTACCGCTTGCCTACAGAGGCCCAATGGGAGTATGCCTGCCGCGCAGGAACCTCAACAACATACAATTTTGGGAATGATGTTTCTCAGCTCGGAGATTATGCCTGGTACCAAGGCAACAGCGGATCAAAAACACACGAAGTAGGGTTAAAAATACCCAATGCCTGGGGATTATATGACATGCTTGGTAATGTCTTGGAAATGTGCTGGGACTGGTGGAGTCCGATAACATATTTAAATGGCGCACAGACAGATCCCCAAGGATCTCCCATCGGAGGATACCGTATTACACGCGGCGGATCATGGAGCGATCCTGCCGGCGAAAATTTTCGTTCTGCAGAGCGGTTTGTGGTATCACCAAACTACTATTCCAGCGATATTGGCTTCCGTGTTGTACGCCCGGATATTTTTGACCAGTAATCAAATGCGTTATCATAAATTTTATAAATTAATTATTCCGGTATTATTTGTAACCTCCTGCAGTCTTGGCGGTGATCTTTCTAAACTTGGAAGTCAGGATGAACATCCGCAATTGATTACCGGGAAGCCCATTGTAGGAGAAAATCTTGAAGCTGATATCAGTTCATTTGGCGGAACCGGGATTGTAAAATACCAATGGAAACGCGGCGGAATTAACATTGATACTGCTCCCGCTTATACAATTAAGTTTGCCGATGTAGGCTCTATCATTACTGTTACCATAACAGGTACCGGTATTACTGGCAGCGTTACAAGTGCACCGGTTGGCCCAGTGCCAATGCCTCTTGTTGGTATAAGCGGTAATGTCGATTTTAACCGAAAATTATCTGCCAATATTACAAATCTTGGCGGTAATATTATTTTTAAATGGATACGGAATGGCACCGATATCATCGGTACAGATAAAATATATGAAGTACAGGCTGGTGACACTGATTCTGAAATTTCAATAATTGTTTCAATACAGGGCGATGCAGGCAGTGTGACCGGCATTCCAGTTAAGATACCTATATTGAGCAGCATGGGCATTAGTCTTACAAAGATTTCCGCGGGTACCTTCATGATGGGAAGTCCTTTAAATGAAATAGGCCGCTGGGACGATGAAGTGCCACACCAGGTAGCATTGAGCAGGGATTTTTACATGGGTATTGATCCGATTACACAGGATCAATATAAAGCTGTTATGGGAGAAAACCTGAGTTCATTTAAAACTGGAGCTGCGGCCGGAGAAGTACAGGGCAGACGGCCCGCAGAAACATTATCCTGGTTTGACGCAATTGTTTTTTGTAATGTTCTAAGCGTCAAGGAAAATTTAAGTCCGGTGTATGAAATTCAGGAAAGTAGCGATGACCCTTTAAGCTGGACAACAGATACCGCGAAATGGGGAAAAGTACCGGACAGTGTTGAACATGTCAATTACAATAGATGGAATAATGTCCAAATGGTATCCGATACAACAGGTTACCGGTTGCCTACCGAAGCACAATGGGAGTACGCGTGCCGCGCAGGAACAAAAACAGTTTACAGTTTTGGAAATGACCCGGCACAAATCGGTGATTATGCCTGGTATATCGGCAATAGCGAATTAAAGACACACGAAGCCGGAATTAAACTTCCCAATTTATGGAATTTATATGATATGTATGGAAACGTCTGGGAATGGTGCTGGGACTGGTATGGCATAACAAACTATATATTAACACAGACCGATCCCGAAGGCCCCTCCATAATTCCTGAAATTCTTAATCGAGTACAGCGCGGCAGCTGCTGGGAAAATTCAAATATAAATATTCGTTCTGCGTTAAGGAGCTCTGCTGACCCTTGCAGTAGCAGTAACAACATTGGTTTTCGTGTTATACATTATTAACGCGATTGATCATGTTAATTCCGGATGAAATGAAAAAATTTACCTACCTTTCAAAAACATGTATTTCTTTTTGGAAAAAAGCATGTAAATAGAGGTATTTTTACATTTTTTTCCCCGTGAACTCCGTACCTTTGTGTACTCTGTGAGAAACTCTTTCAAGCCTATATTGCTTTCATTGACGCTTCTATTTCCCTGACACTGAAGCATCATAATACCTGCCTATATATCATGGTTTTGAACAAGGATAGGCTCAATTACACTTCTAATTGCAGACGGATAAGTTCCTTTTCTCTTTCAATTTCAATACGCAGTTCTTCTTCGGTAGGAAGGTACAGTTTATACTTGGTTGCGAAAAGATGTTCATTCCCTTTTAGTATCGAATAACGGGCAATATCTTTATCTGTTTCAGAACAAAGTAAAATCCCGATTGTCGGGTTATCACCTTCGTGGCATTTCAATTCATCATACATCCTGACATACATATCCATCTGTCCTACATCCTGGTGGGTTATACGGTTGGTTTTTAGGTCAATTAGCACAAAACATTTCAGGATATAGTTATAGAAAACCAGATCAATATAGTAGTCGCTTGTTTCGGTACGGACTAACTGTTGCCTTTCGATAAACGCAAAGCCCTTACCCAGCTCCAGTAGAAACTGTTGTATATGGTTTATAATTGCTTTTTCCAATACTGCTTCACTATATCCGGTATTACCGGGAAGCCCCAAAAATTCCAGTACTGACGGATTTTTAATAAATTCCAGTTTATTCGTTTGAAATTTTTTAGTCTTAGAATTCATCTCTTTTTTAACTGGTTTTTTTACTTGGGACATTAGCAAGCGTTCATAATATTGGGTACTAATATTCCGATCTAAAGTGCGGAAATCCCATGATTGCTCAGCTGCTTCTTTCAAATACCATGCTCTTGCTTCAGGGGTGGAAACACGCATTATCCTTTGAATATGCGACCAATTGAGAGGAGATTGAAAAGTAGTTTTCTGAATACTGCGAAAAGTGTTCGCAGTATTGTCTTTAACATTGACATTTTTTATATTTATGTCATTATTAATGGATTCTGCTATCATCGATCGCACAATTGGAAGTTTTGGAAACAGCTGGTAAAATTGCCTGAACTGCCAGATACTTCTTTCAGAAAACCCTTTGCCAAATTCCGTTGTTAATACTTTTGAAACATTTTTTATTACTTGATCACCATAGTTTGCCCTTTTAGCGCCTTGCTGTATTTCTTCAACTATACGCTTCCCGATAAGCCAGTATGCTTCAACCATGGAGTAATTTATGGCGGTGTTAGCCTTAGCACGGGCATTACGGAGGATTTGTTTTATATCATCAATATAAAGTTTAGTAATCGCTGACATTGGCGTCTCCTGATTTATATCCTGAAATATTATACAGATGTCTCGTAGATTGTCCCTTTTTTATTATTTCATCAATATCGTGCGTTGCCAACGCACGATTTTCCATATTTTGCTTAACTGCTTTTTCTGAATTGTACGTCGAAAACGCACGATTTTCCGTATTCTCACACTATTGTTCATAGAAAATTCTCATTTTTTTTAACCATTCAAAAACAAGTATTTTTTTTGAGAAAAAACATATAAATAAATGTATTTCGGTTTTTATATAAATCCTGCCAAGCCTCTTTCTGGATACCTACTTTCCCGAATCATTTCTACCTTCTCTTTTTATTTTTCCCTTTTCTCCGTGCCGCTCCGTACCTTTGTGAACTCTGTGAGAAACTCTTTCAAGCCTATATAATATAAACATGAAAAAACTTCCTTTACTCTTGATTCTGTTGACGCTGCCGGGTATATATTTTCTGCACGCTCAGGGACAGCAATCGGATTCCCTTGCACAACTGCAGCAAAGTGCCGAGCAATTGAGCAGGGCGTATTTTGATGATGAAATAACCCTTGACGAGTTTAACAGGCAGTATACGGAGCTGGGAGTCCGCATGCAGGCAATAGTCAGGCAGATGGAACAGGATTCGCCTTCCTTAAGCGACGACCAGGCAAACCGGATTGAAAATCTCATGGAGCAGTCCAAGCTTCTGGAAATGCGCCATAATAACAACCTTGTTACCGATGAATATTTTACAGCCGGAGCGTCGGTTTTAAAAAATGAACTTGATTTACTGACCGGTCCGTACACGGACTCCCTTGCCGCGCAGCGTCAGCTGACCAGGATCTCCAAGACCATTGATGACCGGTGGCCGGGCTTAAAACCGGGCTGGCCTCCGGCATGGGATGCTGACAGTGTGGGCGAACTGTGCGGCCTGGGGCCTTTTACCCAGAGCCAGGGAACCAGAGCTTCGTACAGTATCGGCAAGAGTTCGGTTTTTGATCCGGTCAGCCTTATCAGTATTTACCAGACTTCCGCCGATGATCGTGTTTTGACTGAATTAAAAAACCAGGTCGAAAAACTGTCGGGCAAAACCATGGAGTACCGCGGCGATAATACATACAGGGTTGATGTTGTAAACCAAAAAAACGAAAACGTTTACCTGGAAATTTATTTTTACCGCGATGTTGTTCTATTAACCATTGGCCTTTATCAGTAATGGCTGCTGTTGTTAATCCTTTCGATCCCGCCATTCTGAATCCCGGCATTCTGAATCTGGGCGGCAGACGCGAAGTATTTTGGGATGATTTTTTGCTTGAAACCGATCTGCCCGGCGTCTGCGTTTATCCGCGTCCTCCGCTGATCCAGGAAACGCCGCAAAAAAAAGAAATTGTGCTGCGCCTTGATAAACCCTGGGAGGGCAGGAGCTGCGGTTATTTTCATTATTTTTTTGACGGCCGCAGGTTCAGGTTTTATTACAGGGCCAGTGATGGTTTGGCTGCGAACAGCCGGACTGATGTCGGTTTGGCCGCAGATAAACGGACTGCAGATAAATTGTCCAGGAGCGCCTGTATCTGCGTACTTTTAAGCGATGATGGTGTTCACTGGGAGCGGCCGGATTTGGGACTTGTTGAATTTGATGGCAGCCGGCGCAACAACATCGTTTACCGCGGCGATGAGCTTGATAATTTTTTTGTATTCAGGGACGAAAACCCTGCCTGCGTTCCCGATCAGCTTTACAAGGCAATAAGCCAGGGACCCAAAACTCCCGGCCTGCCAAACGGCGGTCTTTGGGCCTTTGTCTCCCCTGACGGTTTTGTCTGGAAACCCCTGTCCGGCGAACCAATAATGCGGGAAGGATTTTTTGATACACTGAACACCGCGCATTGGGACAGCGGAGCAGGCAGGTACAGAATTTACTTCCGGGGTTTCCACAGCAATGGTTTTACCGCGAAATGCCGCGACATAAGAACATCAATGTCCGATGATTTTATACACTGGGATAATGAACAGCCGCTGCGTTACAGCGCCGCAGAAAGCAGCGCTGCTTTCAGCAGCGAAGTGTCCGCGCCGGAGGAGCAGCTTTACACAAACGCGGTTATTCCGTATTACCGCGCTCCGCATATTCATGTTGGGTTTCCTGTACGCTACACGGAGAGGCAATGGGAACCGATGTTTGACCAGCTTCCCCACAAACAGTGGCGTACACAAAAAATGAAACGTTTCAATGAGCCCCGGCTGGGAACCGCGCTGACCGATTCGTTGTTTATGATGAGCAGAAACGGCCTTGACTTTAAAAGGTATGACGGACCTTTTTTGACGCCGGGATTGTTCGGCGGATACAACTGGGTTTACGGCGACTGCTACCAGGGCTGGGGTCTGCTGGAAACATCCGCGCAAAAAGAAATAAGTTTTTTTGCAGGCGAGGATTATACATCGCAGCCTGTAAGCATAAGGCGTTACACTGTAAGACAGGACGGATTTGCCTGCCTGTCCGCCGGCCGCGGCGAAAAACAGATCCTTACCAAGCCCTTTATCTTTTGCGGAAATACGCTTACCCTTAACGCAGGCACAAGCGCGGCCGGTTTCATCATGGCCGAATTTCTGGAGCCCGGCGGAAATCCGATACCGGGTTTTTCCGGGGAGTCCGGTTACAGGATGTTCGGCGACCATACCGGACTAAAGGTGATCTTCCGCAGGGGCGAGGGAGCGATCGGTGATCTGTCCGCGCTGGAAGGGAAACCGGTGCGGATTCGTTTTACGTTAAGGGAAGCGAAACTTTATTCAATGCAGTTTGTGCGTCTGGAGTTACCGTGATTAAACATCTGCTTATTGATTTGGACAATACCCTTTATTCCGCAGGGTACGGCCTGGAAAAAGAAGTATCGCAGCGCATAGAAATTTTTTTAACGCAAATGCTGGGGATTAACCGGGAGGAATCCGAGGAGACCCACCGCAGTCTTGTCCGCGATAAAGGCTACGGTACAACGATTGAATGGCTTATGGCCGAACATAACTATACCGATATCGATACTTATTACGCCGCCATTTACCCGGAGGACGAAGCCGCCGTCTTAAAGCCGGATCCAAAGCTTGCGCAATTCCTGGCGTCCATACCGCTGCCAAAAGCTGTCCTTACCAATTCCAACAAAAAGCACGCACACAACATACTTAACAGACTGGGAATTGCGGAGCAGTTTCAGTATATCTTTGACATAACGCTTAACAATTATATAGGCAAACCGCACAGGGAAGCCTTTTTTAAGGCTCTGGAAATAATGAAGGCCGAACCGGAGACTACCCTGTTTATTGACGACTATCCGGAGTTTGTAGCGGGCTTCCTTAACATCGGCGGCAGGGGCATACTTCTCGATGAGTTCGGCCGCCACAGCGGTACGGATTTTACACGCGTTAAAAGTCTTTATGAAATTGAAAAATTTTTAAAATAGAAGTTTTTACAGGAGTAATAATGAAAGATATGTTTTCGCTCTCGAAAAAAAAAATCACAGTATTCGGCGGCGCCGGTTATATAGGCAGAGCCCTGGTCAGGGCAATACTGGCGCAGGGAGGCAAGGTCCTTGTCGCAGATCAGAACAGGGACGCTTTCGATCTTCCCGCCTGGAAAGACGTAAGCGATAATCCGGACTTTCGTTTTTTTGAATGCAATGTCGCAAAGGCTGAAGAAGTCCGCAGCGCGTACGGCGCCTGCGTTAAGGAGTTCGGCGGTTTTAACGCGATGGTCAACCTGGTCGCCTACGGAAAATTCGACGATCTCTCCAGACAGTCTGACGAGGACATGGCTTATTCATTTGACGGCACCGCGGGCCATGTGCTGCGCACAATCCGCGAAGCGATTCCGTATTTTAAAAAGGAAGGCGGCGTCATCGTTGCCACCGCTTCGATGTACGGAATTGTTTCGCCCGATTACCGTATTTACGGCAAGTCCGGCCAGAACAATCCGGCAGTTTACGGAATGGGGAAAGCCGCCGTAATTTCGCTGACCAGATACGCGGCTGCCCATCTGGCTCCCATGAACATCCGCGTTAACTGCGTGTCGCCCGGGCCGGTGCCCGATCCTTCAAAAAACCCGCCCCCGGAATTTATGGAACAGCTCGCGGGCAAAACCATGTTAAGCCGCGTCGGCAAACCGGAGGACATTGCCGGCGCCTACATTTACCTGCTGTCCGACGCCGCCTCATTTGTCGCCGGTGAATGTCTTTGCGTTGACGGCGGCTGGACAAAGTGGTAACCGTAAAATGAAAGTTAACGAACTTTTATCGCTAAAGGGAAAAACCGCTGTCATTACCGGAGCGGCCGGACTTTACGGATACTGCGCGGCCCAGGCCCTGTATGAAGCCGGAGCCAGAGTTTTTACCGGGTCGACCAATACAGAAAAACTGGAAAAAGCCGCGGAAGAAATGCGGTCGGAAGGCGGAGATGTTACGGCTTTTCACCTTGATCTGGGTTCGGAGGAATCCGTACTGGAGTTTCATAAACAGGTAATGGAGAAGGCCGGCAGGGTTGATATCCTGGTTAATAATTCGGTGGCCCGGCCCATGCCCGGTTATGAGGCTGACGCCAAACTCTGGGCAGAAAGCATGAAGGTCAATTCAACCGGCAACTTTATAATTACGCGCGCTTTTGGCAAAGACATGATCGAACAAAAAAGCGGTTCCATTATCAACATCGCCTCCATGCACGGGATGATCGGGCCGGATCCTTTTCTTTATGAAGGTTTGGGTATGGAAGGCTGGGGAGGGGATTATTATTTTCACAAGGGCGGCATGATTTCTTTTACCCGCTTTTTGGCTTCGTACTACGGCCGGTTCAATATACGCTGTAATTCGATTTCACCCGGAGGAATTCGGTCCTACCGCACACCGGAGGCTTTTGTCGAACGCTACAGCAAAAAGACGATGCTGGGACGCATGGCCGGGCCGGACGACATCAAAGGCACCGTAGTGTTTTTGGCCTCTGATGCGTCCCTCTATGTAACAGCCGCCAACCTCCCCGTAGACGGGGGTTATGTCGCCAAATAAGGATCGCAATGTACCTTGCCGGAATTGATTTGGGAACTACCGGCTGCAAGGCCATGGTGTTTGACGCAAACGGCAGCATCATGGGCTCGCACCGTATTGAGTACGATTTAATCTTTACTCCCAAAGGCGTTGAGCAGGACGCGGCGCTCTGGTGGGAAAACGCAAAAACCGCGCTTAGGCAGGCTGTTAAATCGGCCGGCATCGCGGGCAGTAAAATAAAGGCCGTTGCTGTCGCTTCCCAGGGTATAGCCTCGGTGCCTGTTGATGCCGAAACAAGGCCGCTGACCAATGCAATAAGCTGGTATGACAGCAGGGCGCAGCCTGAAGCGGACGAAATCGCGCTTCGATATGGTGACAGTCATCTTTTTGAGACAACGGGCAGGCACGCCGGCTCGCTGTTTTTTCCGCAGATATTGCATTTAAAACGCACTAAAAGGGCAGTTTACGAAAAAGCAAAATACTTCCTTATGGCCCACGATTATTTGGTGTTCCGTATGTGCGGCGCTGCGGTTACGGATTATACAATGGCCTCAGGCAGCCTCTGCTTTGACACAGGCAAACATCAGTATATTGACGAAATGTTTGATTATTACGGAATTGACCGGAGCAGGTTTCCTGTTGTTAAGCCTTTTGGTTCTGTTGCGGGGAAATTGCTGCCTGCCGCCGCGGCAGAACTGGGCCTCGGCGAAGACACACTTGCAGCCGTGGGAATGCAGGATCAAAAAGCTGCTGCTGTAGGCGCAGGCATTACTCTGGAAGACGGCATCATCACCGTGTCTTTGGGAACCGCCGCCGCCATATCCAGGCTCCGCGGCGAAAAGGTTATTGATCCCAATGGACGCCTCAGCTGCCACGCTTTTGACAGCCGGCGCTGGATTACAGAGAACTATGTCGGCGCCTGCGGCGCGTCGCTCAAGTGGCTGCGTGACATTATGTTCCCGGACCTGACTTTTGATGAGCTTGACAGCCTTGCATTAAAAAGCCCAGCCGGATCCAACGGCGTCTGTTTTGCGCCGGAGCTGGACAGCAAAAAAGGTGCTTTTACCAGGCTCTCGCTGTCAGCGTCTGGGGCCGATATTGTCAGGTCGGTAATGGAAGGAATAGCGTACAGGATTAAGGACTGCGTTCAAATTCAGAATGAAGTTTTAAATAATGAAATTCTAAAAAAAGAAGTTTTAGAAAACGAAGGGCCGGCCAGGGAGCTGCGCATATACGGCGGCGGCGCGGCAAGCGTTCTTTGGCGTCAGATTATTTCTGAGGTAACCATGCTGCCGGTAACAGTTCCCCGGACGCTTGAAACTTCCTGCCTGGGTGCTGCGGTCTGCGCTGGTATGGCGGCCGGCCTGTTCCCCGATGAAACTGCGCTTGCAAATTTTATAGGCGGTACCAAAAAATAAAATATTAATATATAAAAATATTATTATAATATTATTATATAGGAGTAATTATGGCTGAAAAATTTACTTTTAAACCTGCTCCCTGGGTTCCTTTCCAGGATCAGGAAGTTACCAACAGGCTGCGTTCATTGACGCCGGCACAAATTGAAAAGCACCCGAACCCGGATTTCCACATTAAAATATTCCCCAACATCGGGAGTCTGGTTGTTGCCGATATTTACGCCAACATTGTTGCTTCTGACAGGGAAGATAAAATTTTTACGTTTATAACCGGCAATCCCTGTCCGGCCCTTTATCTGCCGCTTGCAAACCTGATTAATCTAAACCGCATCAACTGCCGCAATGTTCATCCCTTTACAATGGATGAATGGGCCGATGATAACGGCAATATTGCGCCCCTGTCTTACCGGAGCGGTTTTACCTATTCATTCCTAAAATATTTTTACGGCCAGATCGATCCGGAATTAAGGCCGCCCATTGAAAATATCCATTATCCGTCAAACGAAAATATCGATCATTATTCAGATTTGATCGAAGAGACAGGCGGGGGCGGGGCGGACGCGATTTATTCCGGGCCTGGATGGGCAGGCCATATTGCCTTTATCGATCCCTGTCCGGAGTTCATTCCGGGATACAGGCCGGGCGCCGAATATATTCTAAAAGATACAAACGATCCCTACTTCCAGCAGGGTGCAAAAGTAATAACGCTTCATCCGCTGACCATTGCGCAGAATTCGCTGCACGGCGTTTTTGGCTGCTCCGGCGATATTTCCAATGTGCCGCCCAAAGCCGCGACCATTGGTCCGCGCGATGTGCTGCATTCAAAGCGCCGCATCGAGACTCACGGGATCACCACCGAGGGCGGTTTCTCTTCCTGGCAGCGCATGATCTCAAGGCTTATAACCCACGGCCCGGTAACTCCCTATGTTCCGGGGTCAATCTTCCAGTTAATGGAAACCTGGGTTTACATCGAACCTGTTATCGCCAGGCCAATCGAGTGTCTGGAAACAACCGGTTATTAATATTAATGATTAAAATGAATGATTAAGATGAAGACAGGGCGGCTCATAATAACCCATGCCTGTGTTGCCGGCCGTGATAATTTCCTCGGGGATTATTCGGTAGTCTGCGAAAACGGCCGCATCATTGATGTACTGCCGTCCCGTCTGTTTAACGCAGGACCCGGAGCTTTTGTTGACGCCGCTTTTGTTGACGCCAAAGGACAGTACCTGGTTCCGGGCTTTATTGATTTGCATATGCACGGATTTGGGGGGAAACTGGCCAAGCAGGGCCCGGCCGCCCTTGCCGCAATCTGCCGGGAGCTGCCGCGGTGCGGTGTAACCGCTGTTCTGCCGGCGATAACGCCCGGCGTTCTTGATTCAGAATATAAAGATGAATACAGCCTGCTGGAAGATTTGGCAAAAACTAAAACCGAAGGAACCGAAGTTCCCGGATTTTTATTGGAAGGGCATTTTCTCAAACTGACCGGCGCCATCCAGGGAATGACTCCGGAATATACACCTGTAAAGGTACAGGCTCTTAAAAAGGCGGCCGCGCCGAAACGCGCTGTATTCGGCGTCTCCCCAGAAATCCCGGGTATTGTTTCGCTGCTGCCCGGTATGCTGGAAGGCGGAACTCCGGCTTTTATTACCCACACCTGCGCCGATTTTGAACAGACCGAAAATGTCATTGAGGCCGGCGCTTTGCATGCTACGCATTTTTACGATGTCTTTCCGTATCCCGGAGAGCAGGAACCCGGAGTCCGGGGCTGCGGCGCTGCGGAAGCAATAATGTCGAAGCCGCAGGTTACGGTCGATTTTATTCTTGACGGCGAACATGTCCATCCGGGCGCGGTTAAGATGGCCCTCGCCTGCAAAGGCTTTGACAAGGTTTGCCTGATCACCGACGCCAATCTTAACGCGGGCATGCCGCCCGGAATTTACCGCGGTCTGGAAGGAACCGATATAGAGATGAAATATCTCGGAGGCCCTGCGCGCGGACTGGAAACCGGCGGACTTACCGGCAGCGGTCTTACAATGGATTTGGCTCTTAAGAATGCGGTTAAAATGCTTGACCTGCCGCTATACCGGGCAGCGGCGCTGGTGTCCGCAAATCCCGCCACGGTGCTTGGCCTTGATAATGAACGAGGCAGGATAGAGACAGGTTATCGCGCCGATTTTAACCTGCTGGACAGGGATTTAAATGTTACCGCCTGTTATATAAACGGTAATTGTGCTTATATGGCATGAGGAGGAATCATGTATATCCGTCCAAGTAAAGTATTGAGAAAATTAAAGTCAGGCGGCACCGCGAGCTGCATCAAGATAAATACAGCGGATCCGCGCATTACAGAAATAGCGGCCCTTTGCGGCTTTGACTGCGTGTGGACCGATATGGAACATGTGGCCAACAACTACAATGTTATTGAAAGCCAGATTGTCAGCGCGAAGGCCCATGATACCGACTGCCTGGTGCGTGTGGCCCGCGGCAGCTACAGTGATCATGTGCGGCCCCTGGAACTTGACGCCGCCGGAATCATGGTTCCCCATATTATGAATTTTGTTGACGCCAAAAAAGTGGTTTGGATGACCCGTTTCCATCCCATTGGGCGGCGGGCCCTTGACGGCGGCAACGCCGACGGCGCTTACGGAATGATTGACACCCACGAATATATGAAGGAAGTCAACCGCGAACGTTTCCTTATGATTCAGATTGAAGATCCCGAACCAATGGAAGATCTTGATGCCATCTGCAGCCTTGAAGGAATTGATATCGTCTTTTTTGGCCCTTCAGACTTCAGCCAGGGCATCGGTGATCCCGGCAATCTGAGCAACCACAGGCTGCTGGACGCGCGCCGCCGTGTAGCGGAGACTGCCGTTAAATACGGCAAATATGCCGGCACTGTCGGGTCGCCTTCGAATTTAAAGGAACTCCATGATATGGGTTACAGGTTCATAAGCGCGGGCGCCGATGTTGTAGGAATCTCAAATTATTTCAGGGAAATTACCGCTTCCTTTAGGTCATTGATTTAAATATATTACCGATTCAACCGGTCATTGGCCCAGATCGCAGGCAACCTTCCGGGCCTCCGCTATTTCCAGGAATTCTTTATAGGTTTTTTCGTTGACCGGGACGCTTCCGTGTATCCTTGAAGCCATCATTTCCGCTTCTTTTTCTCCGTGGGTATAGATGCGGTCCTGACCCTCTGCCTTTTTGCTGCCGCGCAATTCTTTAAGGAAGGCCGAAAGGTTCTTTTTTATCTGTTCTTTTTCACCGAAGATACCGTAGTCGATTGCCATAAAGTAATGGCAGATTCCGTTGAGGCCCGGTGTTATATTTACGTAATTTGATGTGAGCCCTCCGGAAAAAATTGCTGTAAACAAGTCGACCAGAACGCCCAGACCGTAACCCTTGTGTCCGCCGTTAAGATCGCCGATTCCGCCCAGGGGTGCGATGCCGCCGCCGGCTTTATGGATAATGTTCTGCAGAACTTCCGCCGCGTCCGTTGACGGGTGGCCGGCCGCGTCCAGGGCCCATTGCTCCGGCAGGGGTTTGCCGTTTTTGTTGTATACTTCCAGTTTACCCCTTGGCACTACGGTCGTCGCGGCGTCGTAGGAAAAATTAACCGGGTCTGCAGGCATAGCTACTGCTATTGGGTTTGTGCCCACCATTGCCTGGCGGCCAAAAGTCGGAACCGCTATCGCTTCGGAATTGGTCATGCAAATTCCCAGCAGGTCTTTGTCCGCGGCCATGTTGCTGTAGTAGCCGGCGATTCCGTAGTGGTTGGAATTCCGTACGCTTACCATGCCGCAGCCGGATTGCCGCGCCTTTTTTATAGCGAGCTCCATCGCGTTTACGCCGGCGAGCTGACCCATGGCTTTGTTGGCGTCAATGACCGCGGATATGGGGGATTCGTGAATAATTGCCGGTTTGCCCTTTACATCGACCAGGCCGGTTTTGATTTCGTTGTGGTAGCGTATCAGGCGCTGGACTCCGTGGGATTCTATTCCGTATAAATCTGCGCGGAGCAGTACATCGGTAATGATCCGGCTCTCGGTTTCGCTGAACCCATAGCTTGAAAAAATATTTTCGCAGAACGTACGCAGTTTATCTGTATTTATTTGTCTGTAATCGGCCATACTTCATCCTTTTAACCATTTATTATATTATAAAAAAAAGGGAGGATATAGTGGCCGCGCCGGAGAGATGGGATAACCGTTCCCTGTTTGTATTAATATGGCCGCTGATCATTGAACAGTTCCTGGCAGTTGCCATGGGCGCCTCGGACACCATCATGGTAAGTTCCGTTGGCGAGTTCGCGGTCTCCGGTGTAAATGTAGTCGATAATATCAACAACCTTTTAATTATCGCTTTTACCGCACTTTCCACGGGCGGCGCAGTTGTAACAAGCCAGTATATAGGCCGCAAGGACAGCCAAAAAGTAAACATCGCAAGCTGCCAGCTTTTTTACATAGTGGCCGCGGTTTCCGTTTTTATAATGATGGTCACCCTCATCCTGAGGCGGCCCATTATCATCTTTTTTTACGGCAATGTCGGAGACGATGTGATGGGCGCGGCTTTGATTTATTTTTTTATCACCGCGGCGTCCTATCCGTTTCTTGCGATCTACAGCGCTTCCGCCGCGCTCTTCCGCGCCGCAGGAAACAGCCAGGTTACCATGCGCATTGCGCTGATAGTGAATATTATTCATATTGTCGGCAATTATTTTTTTATTTATGTATTTAAAATCGGGGTA
>Ga0123357_10000330_pt1 | contig 44905 bp, 56 predicted proteins | sample TergutEmb28metaG_FD_89873 | JGI IMG/M metagenome (GOLD analysis project Ga0123357, IMG submission 89873) | Embiratermes neotenicus P4 segment gut microbial communities from Petit-Saut dam, French Guiana - Emb289 P4 | ecosystem: Host-associated > Arthropoda: Insects > Digestive system > Gut ...
ATAATTTTTCTTTCCTTGTTACTTCTTTTGACTGTCCTATTATGGACAATCAGGGTAACTATTGCCTTTGCGTTTGTATCCTGTTTTTTATAGCCTAAATTTTTTTCTCCCTGAAGTGCTGACAAAAAATAAATCCCTTTGCAAATCTCAAAAAATCATGTATCTTTGCACCGCTTTTTCATACTGCAAATCCGGGAGAGGTGCTCGAGTGGTTGAAGAGGCACGCCTGGAAAGCGTGTAAACCCCTAAAGGGTTTCACGAGTTCGAATCTCGTCCTCTCCGCCGGATAAAACCAAAGGAAATTGTCTCAAAAATACTTTTGAGGCAGTTTTTTATCGCCGGATAGTCATCGGCGGATAAAAAGCATCTTCGATGTGATCAATCTCAAAATTCGGAGGATTTCCAATAATACATATAATGTCGAATCGCGCCGGTAAATCCCTATCAAAATACTTGATATAAAAGTCGGTGGCTGCAACAATCCGCTTGATTTTCTGGTTGGTAACCGCATCTTCGGGATTCGTAATACTTCCACCCGAACGGGTTTTTACTTCAATAATCACCAGCTCGTCTTCGGTTTGCGCTACGATATCCAATTCGTAACTGCCCACCCGCCAGTTCGTATGTAAAATACGATACCCCTTTTCTTCCAAATAGGCAACAGCGGCGGCTTCGCCGTTTTTTCCCAATACATTATGTTCTGCCATAGTTAAGTATTTTTTGCCAAAGGTATGAATTATTTTGAATAATTAAAATACAATGTTTACGATTTTATTGGGGACGATAATTACCTTCTTTGGCATTTTGCCTTCCATCCATTTTTTAGCATTTTCGTTTGCCAATGCGGTTTGTTCTACATCCTGCGAAGAAGTTCCGGCTTCGAAATCAAGGGTGAACCGGGCTTTGCCGTTAAAAGAGATGGTGTATCTTATTCTGTCTTCTTTCAGATATTCCTCGTTATAATCAGGGAAGCGGGCATCGAATACCGTGGTCTGATTACCCAGGCGATGCCACAATTCTTCGGCGACAAAAGGCGCAAAAGGAGCTAATACAACCACTAAATCACTTAAAATAGAGCGGTGGTTGCATTTTAACGCTGTCAGTTCGTTCACGCAAATCATAAATGCGCTGACGGACGTATTGAACGAAAAATTTTCGATATCCCAACCGATTTTCTTGATTAATTTGTGAACGGATTTCAATTCGTCGGCAGCAGGCTGTTCGTCCGAAACCGTAAATACATCGCCTTGGAAGAACAGGTTCCACAGCTTGCGCAAGAAACGCGAAACGCCGTCGATACCGTTGGTATCCCAGGGTTTGGATTGTTCCAGCGGGCCTAAGAACATTTCGTAGAGACGCAAGGTGTCGGCTCCGTATTTCTCTACTACATCGTCGGGATTAACGACGTTGTACATCGACTTCGACATTTTTTCGACCGCCCAGCCACAGACATATTTTCCTTCTTCGAGGATAAATTCCGCATTCTTGTATTCGGGATTCCAGTTTCGGAATGCTTCTATATCCAGAATGTCGTTGGAAACGATATTTACATCCACGTGGATAGGGGTTACATCGTACAGGTCTATCAAGCCGTGCGAAACGAATACGGGGTACCTCTCCCCCGTTCCTTCCCCACAAGGGAGGGGGAACTTCCCCTCTTCGGGGGGATTGAGGGGGGCTTTTATACGGTATACAAAATTGCTTCGTCCTTGAATCATTCCCTGATTAATCAGCTTTTTGAAAGGTTCATCCTCGCAGACAACACCCCAATCGAAAAGGAACTTATTCCAGAAGCGGCTGTAAATCAAATGTCCTGTAGCATGTTCCGTTCCGCCGATATACAAATCGACATTCCGCCAGTATTCGTTGGCTTCTTTAGAAACCAGCGCTTCGCTATTGCGCGGGTCTTCGTAACGCAAATAGTATGCGCTGCTGCCTGCAAAACCGGGCATCGTGTTGAGTTCAAGAGGGTATCTTCCATACTTCCAGTTTTTTGCTCTTCCCAGCGGCGGTTCTCCTGTTTCGGTCGGCAAAAATTTATCTACTTCGGGCAATTCGACCGGCAAGTCTTTTTCATCGACAGGGTAGGGCATACCGTCTTTATAATAAATCGGGAAAGGTTCGCCCCAATAGCGCTGCCGGCTAAAAATAGCATCGCGCAGGCGGAAATTGATCTTCACTTTCCCTAATCCTTTTTCTGCAATATATTCTTTGGCTTTTGCAATCGCTTTCTTGACGGTCAAGCCGTTCAAAAAGCCGGAATTCATCATGATTCCCTCTTTCGCATCGAAACTTTCCCCGCTTACGTCGCAGCCTTCAATCAATGGGATAATCGGCAGATTGAAATGTTTGGCGAAAGCATAGTCGCGGCTGTCGTGTCCGGGAACAGCCATAATGGCTCCTGTTCCATAGCCGGCAAGAACGTAGTCGGCAATCCATACGGGAATCGTTTCGCCGCTTACCGGATTGATGGCATACGAACCCGAAAAAACGCCGGTTATTTTCCGGTCGGCAATGCGTTCGCGTTCCGTCCGGTTTTTTGTTAAATGGAGGTATTCATCGACGGCGGCTTTCTGTTCCGGAGTGGTCAGTAGCGGCGTCAATTCGCTTTCGGGAGCTAATACCATAAAGGTAACGCCGAAGATGGTGTCGGGGCGGGTGGTGAAAACTGTGAACGCTTCTCTCCCCTGTGATGAGGGGCTGGGGGAGAGGCTAAACCGTATTTCCGCCCCTTCGCTTCTCCCTATCCAGTTGCGTTGCGTTTCTTTCAGCGATTCTGTCCACTCGATGGTATCCAAGCCATCGAGCAGCCGCTGGGCATAAGCCGAAACGCGCAAGCTCCATTGTTTCATTTTGCGCTGTTCCACGGGATGACCACCGCGAATAGAAAACCCTTCGCTCACTTCATCGTTAGCTAAAACCGTTCCCAGAGCAGGACACCAATTCACCATCGTATCGGCAAGATAGGCAATGCGGTAATTCATCAGCGTTTCCTGCTTTTCCTTTTCCGAAAAAGCGTTCCAATTTTCGGCCGAAAAAGTGAACTCTTCGGTGCAGGCAACATTTAAATCTTCAGTTCCCTGTTTTTCAAAATGCGCAATCAACTCCGCAATCGGCCTTGCCACCCCCCTTTCTTGTGGAGAGGGGCTGGGGGAGAGGTTATAATACGATTCAAACATCCGAATAAACGCCCACTGTGTCCACTTATAATACTCCGGTTCGCAGGTGCGGAATTCCCGCGACCAGTCGTAACAGAAACCGATCTTATCCAATTGTTCGCGATAGCGACGGATGTTCTGATCGGTTGTAATCGCCGGATGCTGTCCGGTCTGGATAGCGTATTGTTCGGCAGGAAGCCCGTAGGCGTCGTATCCCATCGGATGCAAGACATTGAATCCTTTCAGGCGCTTGTATCGCGAATAAATATCGGAAGCAATGTAACCCAGCGGATGCCCGACGTGCAAACCCGCTCCCGAAGGATACGGAAACATGTCAAGCACATAAAACTTGGGCTTGGTTGTATCTCGCTCTACCTGGTACGTTTGGTTCTCTTTCCAGTATTCCTGCCACTTTTTCTCAATTTCGCTAAAATTATATTCCATGATTTATTTTTAATTCTGTTATTATACGACGAATTTTGGGGTACAAAGGTATATTAAATTCTTAAAATATTCAATGATTTATTGTTTCCAAATTTATCGTATCTTTGTCCCGCAGTATTTTTTCATCTTATTTATTTGAATCTATGCGAAAAGTAATCGGTATAGGAGAAACCCTTTTGGATATTATCTTTCGAAATAACCAACCGGAGAAAGCCATCCCCGGCGGTTCGACGTTCAATGGTATGATCTCGTTGGGGCGATGTAATGTCCCTGCTTTATTTATCAGCGAATTAGGCAACGACCGGGTGGGCTGTTTGCTTCGCGACTTTATGCAGGAAAATAATCTCTCAACCGAGTTCATTGATTTTTTTGACGAAGGCAGCACTCCGGTTTCTCTTGCCTTTTTGGATGAAAATCAGCAGGCGGAATACCAGTTCTTCCGCGACTTTCCCAAACAGCGACTTCAAATGACCTTTCCTGAAATCAATGCCGGTGATATTTTCATCATAAGCTCCTATTTTGCAGTAAATCCGGTGTTACGGGAAAAAGTGTACGGACTTGTTCGATACGCTAAACAGCAAAAAGCAATTGTATATTACGATATCAATTTTCGAAAAGCCCATGCATCGGAACGAACCCTGTTGTTGCCTTTTTTTCTGGAAAACTTTGCAAACGCTTCCATTGTACGATGTTCGGAAGAAGACCTGGAAACGCTTTTTCCCTCCGAAACGGTTGAAGCGGTTTATCGAAAATACATTGCCCCCCGGTGTGAAATTTTCATCGTTACACACGGTAAAGAGGCGATTCAATTGAAAACGCCGGTTTTTGAAAAAGACTATCCGGTGGAAGAGATTATTCCAGTAAGTACGATTGGCGCCGGCGATAATTTCAATGCCGGCATCAGTTACGGATTTATGAAAAAGGGGATTTTGTTAGATGATTTAACCCAATTAAACGAAAAACAATGGGATGAACTGATGGCCGAAGGGCAGGCATTTGCTAAAGCAGCTTGCCTGTCGGTAGAAAATTTTGTATCAAAAGATTTTGCCAAACTAAAATAACCGGCAAAAAATTAGGTTTATCCTTTATGAGTTTCTTTTATTTCAACCCGTAAAGAATAAACCTGAAAGTGCAATTCAAACAACGATCACTGTTTTGCAGGAGCAGCCGTAGTGTCTACCGGAGCAGCGACAGAGTCTTGATTGACAGAAACAGAATCAGTAGTAGCTGTTACCACCGGTTGAGCTGCGTCATTTGCCGGTTGTGTATTTTCAGCTTTTTGTCCGCCTCCACAGGCAGTTAAAGTAAGCCCAAGCGCTACAGTAGCAATCAATAAATACTTTTTCATTTGCATAACTTTTTTAATAATGTTGGTAATAAATAATAAAAATCGGGTGCAAAATTACTAAAAAAATCAAAACAAACAAAAACAATCCAATGATTTTTATTTATCTTTGTGGCTTTAACATAAATATAGTTGTGCTATTTATTTATTCTTCTTCGAAAAACAGTCAACGGTTGGATTATATCGCCCGCCATTTTTTCAATGCGATATTGGGCATTGATTTTTCAATTGTACAGGATAAAGATTGTTTCCTGAGGCAGACCGGCGCCTGCATTAATTATTCAAAGGAAGATTTGAATCATGGTATAACGATGATTCCACACGGCTTACTGTTTGAAAAAGGGGTAGGGGAAATGCCTGATCTCAAGGCTTCCCAATGGAACGGTTATTTTTGTTTTTTTAAGCAACCCCAAGGTGATATCCCATTCGATATGTTTGCCGCTTCTTTCTATCTTTTAACTTTGTACGAAGAGTATTTCCCGAAGCCATTGGACGAACACGGACGCTTCGACCCTAATAATTCATGGACTTACCGCAACGGATTCCTTGAAATCCCGTTGATTGACCGTTGGGCCTGTTTACTGAAAGAGGAATTAAAGAAACGGTATCCCGATACGAATTTCCAAGAACGCAAATTCCGGTTTATTAGTACAACGGATGTTGATCAGCCTTACATGTATTTAAAAAAAGGATGGATACGGTCGGCCGGAGGAATGGCGCGGGATTTACTGAACCTACGCTTGAAAGACATCACCTCACGAATAGCCGTTCATCTTAGGTTGAGACCTGATCCTTACATGGAAGCTCTCCAATGGATTAACCGTATACATGATGAAGCCGGCAAATCCTGTTATCTGTTTGTTTTAATGAACGATCGGGGAAAATACGGCAGAAAGACCCTTTACCCGTTGACCACTTATTATCGCTACTTGAAGACGCGGGATTCCGCAACGACCGGATTACATCCTTCGTATGACACTTACTTGCATTTGGAACAGTTACGGATAGAAAAAAAACAATTGGAAGAAGCGTTGGGGCGAGCGGATATCCTTGTTTCCCGCCAGCACTTCCTGCGAATGCATGTTCCGGAAACATTTCGCGATTTGATACAGGCGGGTTTTCGAGAAGATTTTACCACTGCTTTTGCGCATGCTCCCGGATTTCGTTCGGGAACGGCTGTACCGTATTATTTTTATGATGTCGAGAAAGATACAACCGGTGAATTGTTGTTGCATCCGACGGTTGTGATGGACTCGTGTTTAATCACCCATTTAGGTTTATGTCCCGAAGAGGCGCTTGAGAAACTCAAACGCTTGGTTGATGAATGTAAGCTATCGGGAGGCGATTTTGTAAGTCTCTGGCACAATTCCAATTTAACGGGAAATACTACGAATAATCCATGGATAAATGTATTTATTGAGTCGTTTCGTTATGCCGTTTCACAGGAAAATGATAACTTTGTATCCCGATAACGAGATAGAAAAATGGAATATAGAACTTTCTAATTGTTAACTAACAAATGATTATACATAATTTAGGCATAAGCGACAGCATCCTCAATCAATTTATGGCGGAAGTGAGGGATATTCATATTCATAACGACCGAATGCGTTTCCGCAGGAATCTTGAACGGATAGGAGAAATCATCGCTTATGAAATAAGTAAAACGTTGAGATATCATACGATTGAAGTACAAACGCCCTTGGGAATGCAACCCCTGTCGGTACCCCACGAATCGATTGTGGTTGCAACGGTTTTGCGAGCGGGATTGCCTTTTCATCAAGGTTTTCTTTCGTACTTCGATGCTGCGGACAATGCTTTTATTTCCGCTTCAAGGAAATACAACGACGATCACAGCGCTTTTTCGATTGAATTAGGCTATTTGTCTTCGCCGTCGATTGAAGGGAAGACATTGATTATCACCGATCCGATGCTGGCTACGGGCAGTTCGCTGGATTTAGCCTATCAGGCACTGCTGAAAAGAGGAGAACCCGCCCGGATTCATGTTGCCTGCATCATTGCCAGCAAGTATGGGATGGAAGCCGCCACCCGGATATTTCCGGAAGGAAAGACAACCCTGTGGGCAGGCGCCATTGATCGTGATTTGAATGACAAAGCCTACATTGTTCCGGGATTGGGTGATGCCGGTGATTTGGCTTATGGGGAAAAGATATAATGGATAACTACAACATACATTCGTCAACGGTCAGCGAGAAGGAGAAGGAATTTGAGAATGCACTCCGCCCCTTATCGTTCAAGAGTTTCAGCGGACAGGACAAAATCGTTGAGAACCTGAGAGTGTTCGTCACGGCTGCCCGTCAGCGTGGGGAGGCGCTCGACCATGTCCTTTTGCATGGGCCTCCGGGATTGGGAAAGACCACGCTGTCGAATATTATCGCCAACGAATTGAATGTCGGATTCAAAACGACTTCCGGTCCGGTATTGGACAAGCCCGGCGATTTGGCAGGCGTATTGACGTCGTTGCAACGGAACGATGTGTTGTTTATCGACGAAATTCATCGCTTAAGTCCGGTGGTAGAGGAATATCTGTATTCTGCTATGGAGGATTACCGGATTGATATTATGATAGATAAAGGTCCCAGCGCCCGTTCGATTCAGATTGTGCTGGAACCTTTTACTTTGGTTGGCGCGACTACGCGGAGCGGCTTGCTGACTTCACCTCTCCGCGCCCGCTTCGGAATCAATCTGCATTTGGAATATTACGATGCGGAGACATTGACACACATCGTTAAACGTTCCGCAGGCATTTTGAATGTTCCCTGCAGCGATGATGCCGCTAAAGAGATCGCTTCTCGAAGCCGTGGAACGCCGCGTATTTGCAACGCCCTTTTGCGCAGGGTGCGCGACTTCGCCCAAGTCAAAGGCAGCGGCTCTATTGACAAAGAAATCGCCTGTTTCGCTCTGGAAGCGCTTAATATCGACAAATACGGCTTGGACGAAATCGACAACAAAATTCTTCTGACCATTATCGATAAATTCGGTGGAGGCCCTGTGGGACTGACGACTATTGCTACGGCTTTGGGCGAAGACCCCGGTACCATCGAAGAAGTATATGAGCCCTTCCTTATTAAAGAAGGATTTATCAAACGGACGCCGCGTGGACGTGAAGCAACTGCTTTGGCTTTTCAGCATTTGGGACGAACTCGGACGGAGCAGCAGGGGTACTTATTTTGAATCGCCGGAACAACACTCTTGGGTCTGCATATCGAAAATTTCACTTAGATAGTGCATTTGGCATTGCCGGATTGATTTATTAACCTGAGTTCGGGGCAAAAGGTAGCCCTTTAGGGCTTACATATCCATAGAATTCGGACAATTGAAGATTGTATCGCATCCATTTTCTATTGATATGAATCGCCTACGGCGAATTTACAAATTGAATATCAAGCCATTAAAAAATTCATAGAGAAGCTGCTCGCTACGAGAAGCAATATTATAACCCATTCTGTTCTTTTCATAACTGTTTTCGTTTTTTATTCCATCATGTAATAGTAAGACGATTGAAAACGAAAAATGTAACATTGGGGCTGTCTCAAAAGTCTTTCTAACGATTATGTCATAGCGGGCTTGACCCGCAATCCCCTGATAATAAGCATTGTTTTTTCAGGAGATCCCGCGTCAAGCGCGGGATGACAGGCTTTTGAGGCAGCCTCTACAAGTAATATCTATCGTCATGCCGGTACGATTGCTTCGAGACCGGGGTTCATTGGCTTAATTAGGAAGGTTGGATTGCTTAATTATGTAGGCGCTTCGTCTCTGAGAGGCACATCGCAAAACAGTAGAGTTGCCTTTCTCCAACTAAAATTTTATCCATGCAGAACGAAGGCTCAAAAAAAAGTGAAAAATTTTGCAACAACTTATTGCATTTTCAAAAATTAGATGTATCTTTGCAGCCCGTTTTGTGTTTTGAAGTGAATTTATTAATAATAAAAAAAACAAAGAATTAAAGTTATAAAATGCCTACAATTCAGCAATTAGTAAGAAAAGGAAGGGCAACTTTACCTGAAAAGGGAAAATCCCCCGCGTTGGATGCCTGTCCTCAACGGCGAGGCGTTTGCGTGAGGGTTTATACCACCACACCCAAAAAGCCGAATTCTGCCATGCGTAAAGTAGCGCGTGTCCGTTTGACAAGTACGAAAGAAGTGAATGCCTATATTCCAGGCGAAGGGCATAACTTGCAAGAGCACTCCATTGTATTGGTAAGAGGAGGTCGCGTAAAAGACCTTCCCGGCGTTCGTTATCATATTGTACGGGGAACTTTGGATACCGCCGGTGTTAACGGTCGCACGCAACGACGTTCCAAATATGGAGCTAAACGTCCGAAAGCAGGTAAAGCTCCCGCTGCTCCCGTTAAAGGCGCGGTTAAGAAGAAATAATTATAAATTGTAAATTATGAATTATGAGGCAACTTTTTAATTCATAATTCATAATTCATAATTAAAAGATAAAGGTTGAGTAAATAAATTCGGAGGAATTTGTTGAAGATACCAGAAAAGTGAGAACAACCGATTAGAAAACATAAATTTTAGAAATATGAGAAAAGCAAAACCAAAGAAAAGACAGGTTCTTCCTGATCCTGTGTTTGGTGATCAAAGGGTTACGAAATTCGTTAACCACCTGATGTATGATGGTAAAAAAAGTATTGCCTTCAGTATTTTTTATACAGCTCTCAATAAAGTAAAGACTAAATTGCCCAACGAACAACGTTCTTCTCTCGAAATATGGAAACAAGCATTAGACAACATAACTCCGCTTGTTGAAGTTAAATCACGCCGAATTGGTGGCGCAACCTTTCAAGTTCCTACCGAAATCCGTCCCGATCGTAAAGAATCCGTTTCAATGAAAAATATGATTGCCTATTCCCGCAAAAGAGGAGGTAAATCGATGTCCGACAAATTGTCGGCGGAAATTGTCGATGCGTTTAACAATCAAGGCGGCGCGTTTAAGAGAAAAGAAGATATGCATCGTATGGCTGAAGCAAACCGGGCGTTTGCTCATTTCAGATTTTAATATAAATAACAGGTAAAAAAATAAATGGCAAGAAGCTCAGATCAACAACTGAAATTTACTCGAAACCTCGGCATCATGGCGCACATCGATGCCGGTAAAACAACCACGTCGGAACGTATTCTTTTTTATACGGGACTTACCCATAAAATCGGAGAAGTTCACGATGGAGCCGCAACTATGGATTGGATGGAGCAAGAGCAGGAACGGGGTATCACCATTACTTCCGCTGCCACCACTGCCAATTGGAAATATAAAGACGAAACGTATAAAATCAACTTAATTGACACTCCGGGGCACGTAGACTTCACCGTAGAGGTTGAACGGTCGCTTCGTATTCTTGATGGTGCAGTCGCTACATTCTGTGCTGTAGGAGGGGTGGAACCGCAATCGGAAACCGTTTGGCGGCAAGCCGATAAATATCATGTTCCGAGAATCGGCTATGTAAATAAAATGGACCGTTCGGGCGCTAACTTTTTTGAAGTCGTTCGTCAGGTAAAAAGTATGTTAGGGGCCAATCCCTGTCCTGTACAAATTCCTATCGGAGCAGAAGAAAAATTCGGTGGAATTATTGATTTAGTTCGAATGAAAGCGCTGTATTGGCACGACGAAACAATGGGCGCTGACTATTCTGTGGAAGAAATTCCGTCCGAAATGCTAAGCGAAGCGGAAGAATGGCGCGATAAAATGCTTGAAACGCTGGCCGGTATCGACGATGCTTTGATGGAAAAGTATTTCGACGATCCGTCGACAATCACGGAAGAAGAAATTGTTGCCGCCCTTCGCAAAGGAACATTGACGATGCACATCAATCCTATGCTATTGGGTTCTTCCTTTAAAAATAAAGGAGTACAACCGCTTTTGGATGCCGCTTGTGCTTATCTTCCCAGCCCTGTCGATACTTCTGCTATCGAGGGAACCGACCCGGATGATTCCGATCGGAAACTTACCCGTAAACCGAGCGCCGATGAGCCTTTCTGCGCTTTGGCTTTCAAGATTGCAACCGATCCTTTTGTCGGACGCCTATGTTTCTTCCGGATTTATTCCGGGGAATTGGAAGCAGGTTCCTATATTTACAATACCCGTTCGGGTAAGAAAGAACGTATTTCCCGTTTGTTCCAGATGCACTCCAACAAACAGAATCCGAAAGAATTTATCGGATGTGGGGATATCGGTGCAGGCGTTGGTTTTAAAGATATTCGCACGGGCGATACCCTGTGCGACGAAAAGCATCCGATTGCCTTGGAATCCATCGATTTTCCCGAACCGGTAATCGGAATTGCCGTAGAGCCGAAAACTCAAAAAGACTTGGATAAATTGGGTATTGGACTGTCCAAATTGGCGGAAGAAGACCCCACATTCACGGTTAAAACCGATGAGGAAACCGGTCAAACCATCATTTCCGGAATGGGTGAATTACATTTGGAAATTATTATTGATCGCTTGAAACGGGAATTTAAAGTGGAATGTAATCAAGGTCGTCCGCAAGTATCTTATAAAGAAGCGATCACCCAATCGGTGGAATTGCGTGAAGTGTATAAGAAACAAACCGGAGGTCGAGGTAAATTTGCCGATATCATTGTTCGTGTCGAACCGGCTGATGCCGATTTTGAAGGCGAATTGCAATTTGTGGACGAAGTGAAAGGCGGCAATATTCCTAAGGAGTACGTTCCTTCCATACAGAAAGGATTCTTCCGTGCTATGAAGAATGGTATTTTAGCCGGTTATTCGTTAGATAAACTGAAAGTGACTGTTATCGACGGATCGTTTCATCCGGTGGATTCCGACCAGTTATCGTTCGAAATATGTGCGATTCAGGCATTCAGAAGCGCTTGCGAAAAAGCGTCTCCGGTGTTGAAAGAGCCGATTATGCGTATCGAGGTGATTACTCCGGAAGAAAGTATGGGCGATGTTATCGGAGACTTGAACAAGCGTCGGGGACAAATCGAAGGAATGGATTCGAGCCGGACAGGCGCCCGAATAGTCAAAGCGCACGCTCCGCTTGCAGAAATGTTCGGTTACGTAACCGCTTTGCGGACTATTACTTCCGGTCGAGCTACCAGCACGATGACGTTCTCGCATTACGACGAAGTGTCGCCGTCGATTGCCCGTGCCGTGTTAACTGAAGTTAAAGGACGTGTAGATTTGATAAAATAAATTGAAAGCAATGTTTAACAAAATAACGATTCCTATTCTTTGCGCTGCAGCTATCGTCTATGTCTTGTTAAGATATGTGAGCTCGAATGAACATGTCGTTGATTTTGTAGGTGGATTTTTGGTCGGTATGCTGATAAGCATCATTGGCACATGGATTTCCAAATTGTTTAAGAAGAAGAAAACAGATACGGAAGAAAAATAAAAACAAAAAAGTGGAGAGAGAGGAAATGGCTCTTTTCTTAAAGCTTGAAATATAATTGATAAAACAAAAAATAATGAGCCAAAAAATTAGAATTAAATTAAAATCGTACGATTACAATTTGGTTGATAAATCGGCCGAGAAAATCGTAAAAACGGTAAAAGCGACGGGCGCAGTGGTGAGCGGTCCCATTCCTTTACCAACGCACAAACGCGTTTTTACAGTAAACCGCGCCACATTTGTGAATAAAAAATCGCGCGAACAATTCGAGCTATCGTCATATAAACGCTTAATTGACATTTACAGTTCCACAGCGAAGACCGTCGATGCTTTGATGAAATTAGAATTGCCGAGCGGGGTAGAAGTTGAAATAAAAGTATAAAATAATAATTGAAATGCCAGGATTAATTGGAAAAAAAATCGGAATGACATCCGTTTTCAGTGCTGATGGAAAAAATCTTCCATGCACTGTTATCGAAGTAGGTCCTTGTGTAGTTACTCAAGTGAAAACCGTAGAAAAAGACGGTTACGAAGCTGTTCAATTAGGATTTCAGGACAAAAAGGATAAACATACCACCAAACCTGAAGCCGGACACTTTAAAAAGGCAGGAGTAACCCCCAAGCGACACTTGGCCGAGTTCAAAGGACAAGGGGTTTACCATCCCGGAGATGTAATCACTGTTGACTTTTTCAACGGTGATATTTATGTAGATGTTATTGGAACATCGAAAGGGAAAGGATTTCAAGGAGTTGTAAGACGTCACGGATTTAGTGGAGTAGGGGAAGCTACCTTGGGTCAGAGCGACCGTCAACGGCATCCGGGTTCTATCGGCGCCTGTTCGTATCCCGCTAAAGTATTTAAGGGAACACGTATGGCCGGTCAAATGGGCAACCAACGAGTAACCGTTCAAAATTTGGAAATAATTAAATTATTGCCTGAAGACAACTTGCTTTTACTCAAAGGTTCTGTACCGGGTGCAAAAGGTTCAATCGTAATAGTACATAAATAATGGAAATAAGCGTATATAATATTAAAGGAGAAGATACCGGAAAAAAGGTAACTTTGAAAGATGGCGTATTTGGAATTGAACCGAACGATCACATCATTTATATGGATGTGAAACAGTATATGGCTAACAAACGCCAGGGCACAGCCAAATCCAAAGAACGAAGCGAAGTTTCGGGCAGTACCCGCAAATTAGGTCGACAAAAAGGTGGAGGAGGTGCTCGCCGTGGAGATATCAATTCACCGGTTTTGGTGGGTGGCGGTAGAGTATTCGGACCCAAACCAAGAGATTACAGTTTTAAACTCAACAAAAAGGAAAAAACATTAGCCCGTCGGTCGGCTCTATCATACAAAGTAAAAGAAGATGCGATTACCGTCGTTGAAGATTTTACTCTCGAAGCTCCGAAAACGAAGGATTTTTTAGCTATTGTAAAAAACCTGAAAATAGCGGATAAAAAATTGCTGGTAGTTCTTCCGGAAAATAATGATGCAATCTATTTATCTGTACGCAATGTGCAAAGAATGAATGTAACTACCGTTTCCGAACTAAATACCTACAAAGTATTGGATGCCGGTCATCTGGTACTTTTGGAAAGTTCGGTAAATGCAATAAATAACTTATAACGAAGAAGGAGGAAACAAAATATGGGAATTATAATTAAACCTATTGTGACTGAAAAACAAACACAGATTACCGGGAAATTTCCCAATCGTGTAGGATTTCGTGTATCTCCCGATGCTAACAAGTTAGAGATTAAAGCAGCGGTTGAAGGCTTGTATGAAGTCAATGTTGTAAAAGTCAATACAATGAACTACGATGGTAAACGGAAATCACGGTATACGAAGACGGGATTTGTCAATGGAAAAGAACCCGCTTTCAAAAAAGCAATTGTCACATTGAAAGAAGGTCAGCAGATTGATTTATTTAAAAATATTTGATATTAATGGGAATTCGTAAATTAAAGCCTACGACACCGGGGCAAAGACACAAGATTATCGGTACATTCAGCGAAATCACGGCTACTGTACCGGAGAAATCTCTTGTTTTTGGTAAAAGGAAATCAGGTGGACGTAATGCCGAAGGTCATCGGACGATGCGCCAAATCGGCGGCGGACACCGGCGTAAATTTCGTATAATCGATTTCAAGAGAAACAAAGATGGTATTCCTGCAACAGTGAAAACAATAGAGTACGATCCGAATCGTTCGTCTCGAATTGCTTTGTTGTATTATGCCGATGGAGCAAAAACCTATATCATAGCTCCCAACGGCTTGGAAATTAATCAAACAGTGATTTCGGGAAAAGAAGCGGCACCTGAAATAGGGAATGCGCTTCCTTTAGCAAACATTCCTCTCGGTACGGTGATTCATAATATTGAGTTACGTCCGGGGCAAGGAGCAAAAATGGTTCGTTCTGCAGGTGCATTCGCTCAAGTAATCTCACGTGAAGGAGATTATGCAATCATCAAAATGCCGTCGGGCGAAACGCGGAAAATACTTTCGACCTGTAAAGCTACTGTAGGTAGTGTAGGCAATTCGGATCATGCTTTGGAAAAATCAGGTAAGGCGGGACGTACACGATGGCTGGGCCGTCGTCCGCATGTTCGTGGCGTTGTAATGAACCCTGTTGACCACCCGATGGGCGGCGGTGAAGGCCGTGCATCCGGAGGACATCCGAGGTCTCGTAAAGGATTATATTCAAAGGGCTTGAAAACAAGAGCACCTAAGAAATATTCTTCCAAATACATTATTGAAAGAAGGAAAAAATAATCTGATTAATCAAGAGTAATTATGAGTCGTTCATTAAAAAAAGGACCCTATATAAACGTCAAGTTAGAAAAGAAAATTCTAACGATGAATGAAACAGGTAAAAAATCTGTAATCAAGACATGGGCAAGAGCATCAATGATTTCACCCGATTTTGTCGGGCATACCCTTGCCGTTCACAATGGTAATAAATTTATTCCCGTTTATATTACGGAAAATATGGTTGGACATAAATTAGGTGAATTTTCACCTACCCGCCAATTCCGTGGTCATGCCGGTAACAAGAAAAAGTAATCAAGTATGGGTGCAAGAAAAAGAATAGTAGCAGAACAAAGGAAAGAAGCTAAGAAGGGGCAGTATTTTGCAAAACTACGGAATGTTCCGACTTCTCCCCGTAAAATGCGTTTGGTAGCTGACATGATTCGTGGTATGGAAGCATTCAGGGCATTAGGAGTATTGAAATTTTCAAACAAAGAAGCTTCTGCAAGAGTAGAAAAATTGCTTCGTTCGGCCATTGCCAATTGGGAAGAGAAAAACGAACGGAAGGCAGGAAACAATGAATTATATATAACGTCGATATGCGTGGATTCGGCAAGAATGTTGAAACGGATGCGGCCTGCGCCACAAGGGCGGGGGTATCGTGTACGTAAACGTTCGAATCACGTCTCTATATGTGTAGATACAAAAACTGAAAAACAAAATTAATTGCTAAATGGGACAAAAGACAAATCCGATAAGTAATCGTTTAGGAATCATCCGCGGATGGGATTCGAACTGGTACGGCGGCAATAATTATGGCGATACTTTGTATGAAGACAGCAAAATCCGTAAATATTTGAACGCCCGTCTTGCCAAAGCAAGTGTATCTCGCATCGTTATTGAACGCACATTGAAACTGGTCACTATCACCGTGTGTACTGCCCGGCCGGGTATAATCATCGGTAAAGGAGGACAGGAAGTAGATAAGTTGAAAGAAGAATTGAAAAAAATTACCGACAAGGAAATCCAAATCAATATCTTTGAAATAAAACGTCCGGAATTGGACGCTGTGATTGTAGCTAACAATATTGCTCGCCAATTAGAAGGTAAAATGGCTTACCGTCGCGCCATTAAAACCGCCATCGCATCTACGATGCGGATGGGCGCCGAAGGAATTAAAATTCAGATTTCCGGTCGTTTGAACGGGGCCGAAATGGCACGTTCGGAAATGTATAAGGAAGGAAGAACCCCCTTGCATACCTTACGTGCTGATATTGATTATGCATTAGGTGAAGCTTTGACAAAAGTCGGACTGTTAGGAATAAAAGTTTGGATTTGCCGAGGTGAAATATATGGTAAAAAAGATCTTGCTCCTCAATTTACCGGATCGAAAGAAACGGGAGGTGGTCGCGGAGAAAGAAGTGAAAGAGGAGACCGCGGAGGTCGAGGAGATCGCGGAGGCGATAGAAGAAATCGTCGTCCGAGAGACTCAAGAGAGAAGAAATAATTAAAAATTAAAAATTAAGAATGAAGAATTGTCTCGTTATAATTCGTAATTCATAATTCATAATTAAAGAATAAGATGTTACAACCGAAAAAAACAAGATTCAGACGATCGCAGAAAGGTCGGATGAAAGGCAATGCCCAACGGGGAAATCAGTTGGCGTTCGGTTCTTTTGGAATAAAGACCTTGGAATCCAAATGGATTACAGGACGCCAAATTGAAGCTGCCCGTATTGCTGTTACTCGCTATATGCAACGTCAAGGTCAGGTTTGGGTACGGATTTTCCCCGACAAACCGATCACTAAAAAACCGGCAGAAGTACGTATGGGAAAAGGAAAAGGAGCTCCGGAAGGATTCGTTGCTCCCGTTACTCCGGGTAGGATAATTTTTGAAGTCGAAGGAGTTTCGTTCGAAGTGGCGAAAGAAGCATTACGGCTTGCCGCTCAAAAACTTCCTGTTACAACAAAATTTGTCGTCAGGCATGATTACGATTATAACAACGAAAATGTGTAAAGCGATATGAAAATTGCAGAAATCAAAGATTTAACTACTCCGGAACTGAACGAACGGTTGGAGGTTGAAGTAAAAGCTTACGAACAAAAGAAAATCAATCATAGCATTTCTCCTTTGGATAATCCGGCATCGATTACACACGCCCGTAAGCAAATTGCGCGGATGAAAACCGAATTGCGCTGGAGAGAAATCAATAATAAATAAGCAATCGGATGGAAACAAGAAATTTGAGAAAAGAAAGAATTGGGGTCGTTGCCAGTAATAAAATGGATAAATCCATTACTGTTGCTGTGAAGTGGAAAGAAAAACACCCTATCTACGGAAAATTCGTGAGTAAAACGAAAAAATTCTATGCTCATGACGAAAAAAATGAATGTAGTATCGGGGATACCGTAAAAATTATGGAAACCCGGCCATTGAGCAAAACGAAGCGATGGCGTTTAGTGGAAATCTTAGAAAAAGCTAAGTAATTATGATACAACAAGAATCAAGACTTACAGTAGCTGATAATTCCGGTGCGAAAGAAGTGCTTTGTATCCGGGTATTGGGTGGAACGAGGAGACGATATGCTTCTCTGGGTGACGTAATTGTCGTAAGTATAAAAAGTGTAATCCCTTCAAGTGAAATTAAGAAAGGAGCCGTATCCAAAGCAATTATTGTACGCACGAAAAAAGAAATTCGCCGTACCGACGGTTCTTACATCCGCTTTGACGACAACGCGTGCGTATTATTGAATAATGCAGGCGAAATTCGAGGTAGCCGTATTTTCGGTCCGGTAGCTCGTGAACTTCGCGCAGTGAATATGAAAATTGTTTCTTTAGCGCCTGAAGTACTATAAAAATTAAAAATTATGAGTAAATTACATATCAAAAAAGGCGATACGGTTTATGTCAATACCGGTGAAGACAAAGGCAAAACGGGGAGGGTACTGAAAGTACTCGTTGAAAAGCAACGCGCCCTTGTTGAAGGTATCAATATGATGTCGAAATCGACTAAACCGAATGCAAAGAATCCGCAGGGTGGATTCCAGAAAAAAGAAGCTCCCATTCATATTTCAAACCTGAACGTTTTAGATCCCAAAAACGGTAAACCTACCCGTATCGGCAGGAAATTGAATGCAAAAGGAGTATTAGTCCGTTATTCTAAAAAAACAGGGGAGGAAATTAAATAATGAGTAATACAGCGAATCTAAAAAATACATATCAGGAAAAAATTGTTCCTGCCTTGATGAAAGAGTTTAATTACACATCAATAATGCAAGTTCCCGTGTTAAAGAAAATTGTAATTAACCAGGGATTAGGGGTTGCCGTTGCCGACAAAAAATTAATTGATGTCGCTATTCAGGAATTGTCGTTGATTACCGGTCAGAAAGCAGTAGCTACGGTTTCAAGGAAGGATATTTCCAATTTTAAACTGCGTAAAAAAATGGCTATTGGCGCTATGGTTACTTTGCGCCGCGAGCAAATGTATGAATTCCTCGAACGATTAATTCGCGTGGCATTACCTCGTATCCGTGACTTCAAAGGAATTGAAAGTAAATTAGACGGAAGAGGAAATTATACGCTCGGAATTCAGGAGCAGATCATTTTTCCTGAAATTAATATTGACAATATTACTAAAATATTGGGAATGAATATTACCTTTGTAACCTCAGCCCGAACAGATGAAGAAGGATATGCGCTGTTGAGGGAATTTGGGTTACCATTTAAGAATATCAAAAAAGATTAATATGTCGAAAGAATCAATGAAAGCCCGCGAGGTAAAGCGAGCAAAATTAGTTGCCAAATATGCGGGAAAAAGAGCGCAATTGAAAAAAGAAGGCAATTATGAAGCATTGCAGGCAATACCCAAGAATGCATCCCCTGTTCGTTTGCATAACCGATGCAAAATAACGGGACGCCCGAAAGGATACGTTCGCCAGTTTGGCATTTCCCGTATCCAGTTGCGAGAAATGGCATCAGCCGGCTTGATACCGGGGGTTAAAAAAGCGAGCTGGTAAAGACAGAGTTTAAATATTGTTCCGACACGTCGGAATCAATTTAATTATTAATAAAATATGACAGATCCAATTGCAGATTATCTGACAAGACTGAGGAACGCCATCAAAGCAAAACATAGAGTGGTGGATATTCCTGCGTCGAATTTAAAGAAAGAGATCACCAAGATCCTTTTCGAAAAAGGCTACATCTTGAATTACAAGTTTGTAGATGAGGGTCCTCAAGGTGCGATTAAAATCGCCTTGAAGTATGACCCTGTGAATAAAGTGAACGCAATAAAAACCCTGAAGCGTGTATCTACGCCGGGTTTACGCCGTTACACCGGTTACAAAGACATGCCGCGTGTATTGAATGGTTTAGGTATTGCCGTACTGAGTACTTCCAAGGGAGTGATGACAGACAAAGAAGCCCGTGATATGAAAATCGGCGGAGAAGTATTGTGTTACGTTTGTTAAGGAAGGAGGAAACAGTATGTCAAGAATAGGAAAATTACCCGTTACCCTCCCTGAGAAAGTATCCGTAACGTGCAAAGATAATGTGGTTACGGTAAAAGGCCCGAAAGGCGAATTGTCTCAGGTGATTAATCCGTCGATTAAAGTAGAAGTAAAAAATAATACTTTAACCGTATCCCGGCCCGACGACGAACGCCAAAATCGTGCGTTCCATGGTTTGTATCGCTCTTTAATCAACAACATGGTTATCGGCGTATCGGAAGGTTATAAAAAAGAACTTGAATTAGTCGGAGTAGGTTATCGTGTGACAAACACAGGCAACCTTTTGGAATTTTCGTTAGGTTATACACATCCGATCTTTTTGCAATTACCGCCGGAAATTAAGGTTGAAACAAAAACCGAACGTAATAAAAACCCGATGATTATTCTCGAATCGTTCGATAAACAATTAATCGGACAAGTTTGCGCAAAGATTCGCTCTTTCCGTAAAGTTGAACCCTACAAAGGGAAAGGTGTCCGTTTCGTAGGCGAAGTCGTTCGTAGAAAATCCGGAAAATCCGCAAGTAAATAATATAAAACCGGGAATTAGTATGACAACAAAAGAATTAAGAAGAATCAAAATAAAACAACGGGTACGCAAGCATATCTCAGGAACTGCCGACCGTCCCCGATTGACTGTGTTCAGAAGCAACAAGCAAATCTATGCCCAGGTTATTGATGACTTGACGGGCAAAACATTGGCTGCCGCTTCTTCTATTGCAATGATCGAAAAAGCGCCTAAAAAGGAAATCGCTTCTAAAGTAGGCGAGCTGATTGCGCAAAAATCAAAAGAGGCAGGCATTGAAGCCGTAGTTTTTGACCGGAATGGGTATTTATACCACGGAAGAGTAAAAGAATTAGCCGATGCTGCCCGTAAAGGAGGACTTAAATTTTAATGAGTATGGCAATAAATAATAAGGTAAAGTCTACAAACGACTTGGAGTTAAAAGACAGGTTAGTTGCCATCAACCGTGTAACGAAAGTTACTAAAGGGGGGCGTACCTTCAGTTTTGCAGCGATTGTCGTAGTCGGGAACGAAGACGGCATTGTAGGCTGGGGATTAGGTAAAGCAGGCGAAGTGACCGCTGCCATAGCCAAAGGAGTTGAAGCGGCTAAAAAGAATTTAATAAAAGTTCCCGTATACAAAGGAACTATTCCTCACGAACAGCTTGCCAAATTCGGTGGCGCGTTGGTATTCATCAAGCCGGCAACCCATGGAACGGGAGTGAAAGCGGGAGGTGCAATGCGTGCCGTATTGGAAAGCGTGGGGATTACCGACGTGTTGGCAAAGTCGAAAGGATCATCGAATCCTCACAATTTGGTAAAAGCGACTATTGCAGCATTGAGTGAATTGCGCGATCCGGCTATGGTTGCCCAAAATCGAGGAATTTCAGTAGAAAAAGTATTTAAAGGATAAGGAGGAAAACAAATGGCAACGATAAAAATTAAACAGGTAAGAAGTCGCATCCGCTGCCCCAAAGCCCAAAAGCTGACGTTGGATGCTTTGGGTTTGCGAAAAATGGGTCGTGTGGTAGAACATAACGATAATCCTGCTATCCGGGGAATGATTGAGAAAGTAAAACATTTAGTATCAATAGAATCATGAATTTATCAAATTTAACACCTGCTGCAGGTTCAAGAAAAACCCGGAAAAGAATTGGTCGCGGACCCGGTTCGGGATTGGGAGGAACTTCCACCAGAGGTCATAAGGGACAGAAATCAAGATCCGGTTATTCCAAGAAGATTGGTTTCGAAGGAGGTCAGATGCCTATTCAAAGGCGTTTGCCGAAGTTTGGTTTCAAGAACATCAACCGTATTGAATACAAAGCAATCAATCTGGAAACCTTGCAACAATTGGCAGACAGCCAACAATTGACAAAAATAGGCATAGACGAACTAAAGAATGCCGGTTTTGTATCATCCAAGCAATTAGTTAAAATTCTTGCCAAGGGCGCGGTTACTTCTGCTCTGGAAGTCTCGGCACATGCCTTTTCTAAAACAGCGGAAGAAGCGATCGTCCAGGCAGGAGGTACAACAGTAAAACTCTAATAATAGAATGAGAGCAATTCAAACAATAAAGAATATTTGGAAGATTGAAGACCTGAGAGGTCGAATCCTCATCACTCTTCTTCTAATTGTAGTTTACCGTTTCTTATCGGTTATTCCCTTGCCGGGCGTTAATCCGGAATCGCTGGTTGCCTTGGAAAAACAAACTTCAGGAGGGTTGATGGCTTTGTTGGATATGTTTTCCGGTGGGGCATTCTCTCATGCTTCTATTGTGGCTTTGGGTATTATGCCATACATCTCGGCTTCTATTGTCATGCAGTTGTTAGCTATCGCGGTTCCTTATTTTCAAAAATTACAGCACGAAGGTGAAAGCGGAAGGAGGAAAATCAATCAGTATACCCGTTATTTAACGGTACTTATCCTGCTGATGCAGGCCCCTACGTATTTAGTCAATCTGAATGTTCAAATGCGTCAGGCATCGGGTGTCGTAATTCCTTCTGGGGTATGGTTCAACTTTAGTTCCACCATCATTCTTGCGGCAGGTTCCATGTTTGTACTTTGGTTAGGCGAAAGAATTACCGATAAAGGAATCGGTAATGGTGTTTCATTCATCATTATGGTAGGTATTATCGCACGCTTGCCTCATGCGCTGTATCAGGAATTTTATTCGAGGATCAGCGAAGCAACCGGCGGTTTGGTTATGTTCCTGGCCGAAATTGTTTTTCTTTTGTTTGTTATTGCCGGCGCTATTTTATTAGTTCAAGGCACTCGCCGTATTCCGGTGCAGTATGCAAAACAAATGATAGGAAACAAACAATACGGGGGCGCTCGCCAATATATTCCGCTAAAAGTGAATGCGGCCAATGTAATGCCTATCATCTTTGCACAGGCAATTATGTTTATACCGGTTACATTGATTCAGTTTGGTTCGGCAAATCCCGACCGGTTGATAGTTAAAATATTTGCTCCGTTATCCGACCATTACAGTCTATGGTATAATATTGTGTTTGCGGTATTGATTATCGTATTTACCTATTTTTATACGGCGATTACGATTAACCCGAAACAGATGGCGGAAGATTTGAAAAGAAATAATGGATTTATTCCCGGAATAAAACCGGGGAAGAAAACGGCAGAATACATTGATGAAATTATGTCGAGAATCACATTGCCCGGTTCGTTATTTTTGGCTGTTGTAGCTATATTACCCGCTTTTGCCAACATATTGGGCATTAAGCAGGAATTTGCACAATTTTTCGGAGGAACCTCTTTGTTGATTTTGGTTGGCGTTGTTTTAGATACATTGCAGCAAGTGGAAAGTCACTTATTAATGCGCCATTACGACGGTTTGCTGAAATCCGGGAGAATTAAAGGACGTTCAGGGCAAATGTATTAAGTAAATCGATGATCTATCTTAAAACAGACGAAGAAATAGAGTTGATGCGTGTGGCAAACCGGTTGGTCGGTGCTGTACTGGCTGAAGTGGGAAAGCATATACAACCGGGCGTTACCACGCGTCATTTAGATGAAATAGCTGAACAATTTATCTGCGATCATGGAGGGATTCCGTTATTCAAAGGATATAAAGGATTTCCCAATGCACTTTGCATATCCATTAACGATAACGTGGTTCATGGAATACCGGGAGCCTATCAGTTGAAAAACGGCGATGTTGTTTCGGTCGATTGTGGAGTGAAAAAAGATGGATATTGCGGTGATTCGGCCTATACATTTGAAGTTGGAGAAGTAGCTCAAGACGTGAAAAAATTACTTCAAACCACCAAAGAAGCTTTGTACGTAGGTATAAACAATGCGGTTGAAGGAAAACGGATTGGAGATGTTGCTCATTCGATTCAGGTATATTGCGAGAATAGAGGATATAGTGTCGTTCGGGAATTAGTCGGTCATGGAATCGGCAAAGAGATGCACGAATCTCCGGAAGTTCCTAATTATGGGAAAAAAGGATATGGTGCACTGTTGAAAAACGGCATGTGTATTGCTATCGAGCCGATGATTAATTTAGGAACGAAAAATGTGAAGTTCGAAAAGGATGGTTGGACGGTTCGAACAAGGGATGGAAAACCGTCAGCACATTTTGAACACACCGTAGCGATTCGTCCGGGCAAAGCAGATATTTTATCAACGTTTGAATTAATAGATCAGGTTTTACTAAATTAAACAGATAATATGGCTAAACAAGCAGCTATCGAACAAGACGGGGTTATTGTGGAGGCGTTGTCTAATGCAATGTTCCGTGTTGAATTGGAAAATGGACATGAAATAACGGCACACATCTCTGGGAAGATGCGTATGCATTACATTAAAATTCTTCCGGGAGATAAAGTAAGAGTTGAAATGTCACCTTATGATTTGTCCAAAGGACGAATTTCATTCAGATATAAATGATAAAATAAATATTTCGTATGAAAGTAAGAGCTTCAATAAAAAAACGTACGCCCGATTCGAAAATCGTAAGAAGAAAAGGACGTCTGTATGTGATTAACAAGAAAAACCCCAAATTTAAACAACGTCAGGGATAAGTAATTATTTTGCTAAATTTTTGAATATGGCGATAAGAATAGTCGGGGTGGATTTACCCCAAAACAAGAGAGGTGAAATTGCGTTAACCTATATATTCGGGATTGGTCGCAGTTCAGCCAACAAAATCCTGTCGGAAGCAGGATTGGATAGAGATATTAAAGTAAAGGACTGGACGGATGAACAGGCAACTGTCGTGCGTGAAATTATTGGTAGAAGCTATAAGGTCGAAGGCGACCTTCGTTCGGAGGTTCAGTTGAATATCAAACGGTTAATGGATATTGGCTGTTATCGGGGCATTCGTCATCGTATCGGTTTACCGGTGCGAGGGCAAAGCACGAAGAACAATGCCCGCACCCGCAAAGGACGTAAAAAAACAGTTGCCAACAAGAAAAAAGCAACCAAAGGTTAATTGATTAATAATTAAATAGAATATGGCAAAGAAAACAGTTGTAGCTAAAAAAAGAGTCGTGAAAGTTGACGCAGTCGGTCAATTGCATGTTCACTCTTCGTTTAACAATATCATTGTTACTCTGACAAACAGCGAAGGACAAGTCATATCTTGGTCTTCGGCAGGTAAAATGGGATTCCGGAGCTCAAAGAAAAACACCCCTTATGCGGCGCAAATGGCTGCGCAAGATTGCGCAAAAGTTGCCTTCGATTTAGGATTGAAAAAGGTGAAAGCGTATGTGAAAGGTCCGGGTAACGGACGTGAATCTGCTATCCGCACCGTACATGGAGCCGGCATTGAAGTTACGGAAATTATTGATGTCACTCCGCTTCCGCATAACGGATGCCGTCCTCCCAAGAGAAGAAGAGTTTAATTAAAAAATAAAGAAAATGGCAAGATAGACTGGACCTAAAACAAAAATTGCGCGTAAATTCGGCGAGCCGATTTTCGGACCGGACAAAGTGTTGAGTAAAAAGAATTATCCTCCCGGACAACACGGTAACGGAAGAAAGAAAAAAACCTCCGAATACGGCATTCAGTTACGCGAAAAGCAAAAAGCAAAATATACCTATGGGGTATTGGAACGACAATTCCGCAACCTGTTTGATAAGGCTTCCCGTTCGAAAGGTATTACCGGTGAAGTGCTTCTTCAACTACTGGAATCGCGGTTAGATAATATCGTTTTCCGTATGGGCTTGGCAAGATCAAGAGCGGGCGCACGCCAATTGGTTTCTCACCGCCACATAGTGGTGGATGGTAAAGTGGTTAATATTCCCTCTTACACAGTGAAACCGGGACAAATAGTGGGTGTTCGCGAAAGAGCCAAATCGTTGGAAATAATCCTTGACAGTGTTTCGGGAATCAATCACAGCAAATATCCATGGATTGAATATGATTCTTCATCCATGAGTGCAAAATATCTGCATATTCCTGACAGGGCAGATATTCCGGAAAGTATTAAAGAACAGTTAATTGTAGAATTATATTCTAAATAAAAAAGAGAGTACAATGGCGATACTAACATTTCAAAAACCCGATAAAGTATTAATGCTGGAAGCGGACAACCATTACGGGAAATTTGAATTCCGTCCGTTGGAACCCGGTTATGGGATTACCATCGGTAATTCCCTTCGCCGTATCCTCTTATCATCGCTTGAAGGCTTTGCAATCACTTCTATTCGCATCGATGGCATTGATCATGAATTTTCCACTATTCCGGGGATTATAGAAGACGTCACGCGAATCATTCTTAATCTCAAGAAAGTACGCTTCAAACAAACGGTTAAAACAATCGATTACGAAAAGGTATCCATTTCTGTTTCCGGAGTTGAAAAATTTTTAGCAGGAGATATCGGTAAGCATTTAGGAGGATTCTCTATTCTGAATCCGGACTTGGTCATTTGTCATCTGGATAAAACTGCAAGCTTAAATATTGAATTGACAATTGATAAAGGTCGTGGTTACATTCCTGCCGAAGAAAACCGTTTGGAAAATGACTTGGTGAATCAAATCGCCATCGATTCGATTTATACACCCATTCGGAATGTGAAATATACGATTGAAAATTTCAGGGTGGAACAGAAAACGGACTACGAAAAGTTGATTCTCGAAATTACAACAGACGGATCGGTTCACCCGAAAGATGCGTTGAAAGAAGCTGCTCGCATATTGATTCATCATTTCATGTTGTTTTCCGATGAAAAAATTCACTTGGAGCCGGTGGCTTCGGAAGTGAACGAAGAATTTGATGAAGATGCCCTCCACATGCGCCAATTGCTGAAATCGAAATTAGCTGATATGAATCTTTCGGTTCGAGCGCTGAATTGTTTGAAAGCCGCAGATGTAGAAACTTTAGGCGGATTGGTCAAGTATCAGAAAAACGATTTGCTCAAATTCCGTAATTTTGGTAAAAAATCATTAACCGAATTGGATGATTTACTCGACCATTTGAATCTCACCTTCGGAATGGACATCTTAAAATATAAACTGGATAAAGAATAAAGATAATAAACGATGAGACATAACAATAAAATCAATCATTTAGGTCGTACTCACTCCCACAGGGAAGCCATGTTATCGAACATGGCGGTTTCTTTGATTAAGCACAAAAGAATATTTACGACCCTTGCCAAGGCAAAAGAACTTCGTAAATATGTAGAACCGCTTATCACCAAGGGTAAAGAAGATACCACCCATTCGAGGCGTATTGTTTTCAAGAATCTGCGGGATAAATATGCAGTAACGGAGTTATTCAATGATATTTCTCAAAAAATCGGTGAACGTCCGGGCGGTTATACCCGGATTATTAAAACAGGCAATCGTTTAGGTGACAATGCTTCGATGTGTTTTATCGAATTAGTGGATTATAATGATTTAATGCTAAAAGATAAAAAAGCGCCGGAAAAATCAAAAACACGCCGTTCGAGAAGAAAATCGGATATTGCTTCAGCCGCTGTTAAAACCGAAGCTCCCAAAGCTTCGGCTCCAACCAAAAAGGAAGTAGTAGAAACTCCTCCGGTTGAAAAACTTCCTGATCCCTCTCCTGAAGCGGAAGAACCGGTAGTGGAAGCTCCAGCAGGCTCAACCATCGAAGAAGGAGAATCGTCCGTCTCGGAGGAAGCTCCCGGCACGGAGGAAGAAACAAAATAAAACAGAAATAAAAACGTAAAAAAGAGGTTGTCTTATTTTTGAGACAGCCTTTTTTTTATTTTTCATCAAGAAGTTCTAACTTTGTAAAAAATTTATTACCATAAATAAAATAACAGGATGGAGATACAATACAAACGAATTCTTCTCAAACTCAGCGGCGAATCGCTGATGGGAAAGAAACAGTACGGCATCGACGAGAACCGTTTGAATGATTATGCACACCAAATTAAAGAAATTGCCGAAATGGGCGTTCAAATAGCCATCGTTATCGGCGGAGGAAATATTTTCCGCGGATTAGCAGGAACCGCTCAAGGAGTCGACCGGGTGAAAGGCGACCATATGGGAATGTTGGCAACCGTAATCAACAGCTTGGCTTTGGCTTCTGCTTTGGAGCGAATGGAAACGCCGGCTCGTGTTTATACCGCAGTACGGATGGAACCCATTGGGAGGTTGTATTCAAAAGAGGCTGCAATTAAGACCTTGAAAAAAGGCGAAATCATCATTGTGGCGGGAGGAACGGGTAATCCTTTTTTCACGACCGATACGGCTTCCGCCTTGCGAGGCGTCGAATTGGAAGTGGACGTCATGCTGAAAGGCACTCGCGTGGACGGCATCTATACGGCTGACCCAGAAAAAGACCCAACTGCAGTTAAATTCGACACAATCACTTACGATGAAGTTTACGCTCGAGGTTTGAAAATTATGGATTTAACTGCGACCGCTTTGGCTAAGGGCAGCGATTTGCCCATTATCGTTTTCGATATGGATACGGTGGGTAATCTGAAGAAAGTGGTATCGGGAGAAAAAATAGGAACTTTAGTGCATAATTGACAATATGAATAGCCAACGGTATATGCAACGGGGAGTTTCGGCTTCCAAAGAAGATGTTCATCAAGCGATTAAGAATATTGATAAGGGCATTTTTCCTCATGCGTTTTGTAAAATAATTCCCGACATCCTAGGAGGCGATCCCGACTATTGCAACATCATGCATGCCGACGGTGCAGGTACCAAATCGTCATTAGCCTACGTGTATTGGAAAGAAACCGGCGATTGGTCGGTTTGGAAAGGAATCGCTCAAGACGCTTTAATCATGAATATTGACGATTTACTCTGCGTAGGCGCGACGGACAATATCTTGCTTTCTTCAACGATCGGCAGAAACAAGCGGTTGATTCCCGGTGAAGTCATATCCGCTATTATTCAAGGAACTAACGAATTATGCGAAGAGCTAAGCCAATGGGGCGTAACTGTCTATCTCACGGGCGGTGAAACTGCCGACCTGGGTGATTTGGTGCGTACCATCATTGTTGACAGTACGGTAACTTGCCGGATGAAACGGGCGGATGTCATCGACAACGCCAATATTCGGGCAGGTGACGTCATTGTCGGTTTAAGTTCGTGCGGAAAGGCGATATACGAAAAAGAATACAATGGAGGAATGGGAAGTAACGGTTTGACAAGCGCTCGTCACGACGTTTTTTCCAACTATTTAGCGAAAAAATATCCTGAAAGTTATGACCTTAATTTGCCTCCCGAATTGATTTATTCCGGTCAAAAGAAATTAACGGATGCCATCGAAGAGCTAACCATCGATGCCGGAAAATTAGTCCTTTCACCCACCCGCACGTATGCTCCGGTTATCAAACGAATGTTGGAAAACGTACGACCGCAAATTCACGGCATGGTTCATGTTTCCGGCGGAGCGCAAACAAAGGTATTGCATTTTGTCGAGCAGATGAAAGTCGTCAAAAACAATTTATTTCCTGTTCCTCCCTTGTTCCGGCTGATTAGGGAACAATCCGGAACCGATTGGAAAGAGATGTATAAAGTATTCAACATGGGGCATCGCATGGAGATTTATCTTCCGGAGAAATACGCGAACGAAGTGATTGCCATATCCCAATCGTTCGGGATCGATGCCCGAATCATCGGGTTTACCGAGTGTTCCGACAGGAAAGAATTGGTTATAGAGAGCGAAAACGGGCGGTTTGAATACATTGATTAATCCAATTTTCACGTCTTCTAAATGCAATAAGCCTTTTGTTTTTGCGTTTTATAACTACGAAAAAGCGTCTATGAACAAAAAGGCTTATTTGCTCTTTGGATTTTGTTTGTTAGGATGTAATCTTTTTGCACAAAAACAAACGGTGAAAAATCAACCCTACGGTGATTATAAATTGTATCATTTCGGAATCACCGTGGGATTTAGTTTTCAAGATATGCTGTTAACCAATTCCGGGCTAACCACCGATAACGGAGAAACATGGTATGCTACGATTCCCGATTATTCTCCAGGGTTTACCGTTGGATTGATTACCGATTTGTTCCTGAATCCGTATATGAATCTTCGCTTTACGCCTTCACTTTCTTTCGGCGACAAAAATTTTGAGTTTGTGGAACCGGCGACCAATGCAAGTTACAAGACCACGGTACGCTCCAATTACCTGATGGCTCCGCTCGATTTGAAAATTCGTTCGATGCGTTTGAACAATTATCGCCCTTATGTTATTACAGGCGCATATACCGCCGTTGATTTGGGGATAAAAAAAGGGGAAACCCTACTTTTAAAGCCGATGAATTATGGGCTGACAATTGGTTTGGGATGTGATTTCTACCTTCCGTTGATAAAGATTGCTCCTGAGTTGCGTTTTTGCTTTGGATTGAATGATGCGATAGCGAAAAACCGTACCGACTTGACCGATCTCAGCTTAGTTAAATACTCCGATGCTGTGAAAAAAGGAATACCCCGGATGGTTATTCTTACGTTCAATTTCGAATAAACGACCCTCTAAAATCCGGCTAATTGCATATAAAACAGCATGGCATAGACAGCGAGAAGTAAACTGTCGAAGCGATCTAAAAAGCCGCCGTGCCCCGGCAACGACCGTCCCGAATCTTTCACTTCTACCGACCGTTTGATCATCGATTCGAATAAATCGCCGTACGTGCTGAAAACGACAATGCTTACCGATAAAGCAAGCCAATGATACCCTGCAATTTGTGGATTAAAACGAGCAAAAATGAAAGCTGCAACCATCGTAAACCCAAATCCTCCGAAAAAACCTTCCCACGACTTCTTGGGAGAAATACGTTCCCAAAGCCGGTGTTTCCCCAAACGAACCCCTGTTAAATAAGCGCCGGTATCGTTTACCCAAATAAATACGAATAAAGACATTACCCAAATCGGCTGGTAAACAGGGATATTTGACGATGCATCGGGAAAAGCCAGAAGGTTCAACGCCGAGAAAGGCAGTGCAATATACAATTGTCCCAAGAAAATATAAGCAAGGCGGATGATCGGTTTTTTCAATCCGGCATGCAACTCGTAAATGAATGTTCCAACCATATAAAGCAGGTAGATAGAAAAAACCGATCGACCGGTGATTCCAGAGGTGTACAGAAAAACAGTAAAAAAAAGTATTGAACCGGCGATTCCATGAACGAACCAATTAATTCCCGCTTCCCGATGTACGTTTATCATACGGTAAAACTCCCGTAAACAAAAGAATATGATTATCATGAACAAGGCAAAAAAAGTGTAGAGGCTGTATACTACACAAAAACTGATTGTCCCTACATAAACAATTCCCGTTAATAAACGTATAAAGAGATTTTTCATTTCTTATCGCTTATTTTATCCGACGGATTCGATTCGCCGCCTGTAGTTTCTGCTGTAGTCGGGTCTGTATCGGTAAGTAATTCCTGTTGAGCCAAAATTTCCTGCGAACGGGAAAGCCACTTTCGTTTACCGAATATTTTTTCCAGATCATCCGAATAAATGACTTCCTTTTCCAGCAGGACATCGGTTAGCGCCTTATGTTGCGAGCAGTATTCCGTCAAAATGGTTTTAGCGCGATGGTATTGTTCGTTAATGATTCGTTTCACTTCTTCATCAATCAAATTAGCGGTATCGTCGCTGTAGGGTTTGGTAAATCCCCAATCCTGCCCGCTGGAATCGTAATAATTCAAATTTGGTAAGCGGTCGCTCATTCCGTAATATACAACCATTGCGTATGCCTGTTTGGTAATCTGTTCCAGATCGTTGGCGGCTCCGGTAGAAATTTTTCCAATAACCAAATCTTCGGCAGCCCGTCCACCCAGCGTTGAACACATTTTATCCAGCATCTGTTCGTAAGTTGTGATTTGTCTCTCTTCAGGCGTATACCAGGCGGCGCCTAAAGCTTTTCCGCGAGGAACGATGGTCACTTTCACCAACGGATCGGCATGTTCCAGCATCCAACTCAGGGTGGCATGTCCAGCCTCGTGAATGGCAATGGTTCTGCGCTCTTCCAGCGTTGTTACTTTCGATTTCTTTTCCAACCCGCCCACAATCCGGTCGACGGCATTCATGAAATCTTCTTTCTCAACAAATTCCTTTCCATTGCGAGCCGCAATCAACGCCGCTTCATTACAAACATTCGCAATGTCGGCTCCGGAAAATCCGGGTGTTTGGCGAGCTAAAAATTCCGTATCAACGGTTTTGTCAATTTTTATGTTTCGTAAATGGACAATAAAGATTTCTTTCCGGTCGGTCAATTCCGGAAGATCCACATTGATTTGCCGGTCAAACCTCCCAGCCCGCAAAAGCGCTTTATCTAAGATGTCGGCGCGGTTGGTAGCAGCCAGGATAATCACTCCGCTGTTGGATCCGAACCCATCCATTTCCGTTAATAGCTGATTCAATGTATTTTCCCGTTCATCATTTGCGCCCATATTCGGATTTCGTCCTCGTGCACGTCCAACGGCATCAATTTCGTCGATGAAAACAATGCAAGGCGCTTTTTCTTTGGCTTGACGGAATAAATCCCGTACCCTTGAGGCTCCGACTCCAACAAACATTTCTACAAAATCGGAACCGGAAAGAGAGAAGAAAGGTACGTCGGCTTCTCCGGCAACAGCTTTCGCCAACAAAGTTTTTCCGGTTCCCGGAGGGCCAACCAATAAAGCGCCTTTCGGAATTTTAGCGCCTAAATCGGTGTATTTCCCCGGTTTTTTCAAGAAATCGACTATTTCTTCTACTTCTTGTTTGGCTTCCGACAATCCGGCAACGTCTTTAAATGTTACTTTTAGAGATTGGGGCGTCGATTTATCGTACAATTGCGCTTTGGTTCTTCCTACGCTGAACAGGCCGCCGCCACCGCCGCCCGACATTCTCCGTAGCAGAAAAATCCACACAAAAACGAGAATGGCTATGGGAAAAACTTGAACAATAATCGTCCACAATAAACTGTTTCCCTCATCGTAGCTCAGGGTAGCATCAATTCCATTATGCACCCACCGATCGTAGAAATCGGTAAACTTGTCGGCAGAAGGAATGGTGACTGTGACTGTCGGTTCCGACCCCTTTCGTAGCGGATTTTTACTCTGGGTAACTTCAGCGCCTAAAATTCCGGCGACAAATTCGGGTTTAATGGTCGCAACCACTTTTTTGTCCGACAGATTCACGGCCATTTTGCTGAAAGCGTTCTGTTCCGCCCATTTCTGAAATTCGGTCCAATCTAACTTTTTGTTGTTTTCAGGGGAGTTGTTTGTAAAAAAGATTGCTAACAGCATGATTGCAATCACTCCGTACATCCAGCCGACGTTGAATTTGAAAGGTTTATTATTATTTCCTCCCTGCGGGTACGGATTTTTGTTTTTATTTTCGCTCATAAGATATCGGGAATTTCTGCCATAACAGCGTCTGCCCACAAATTTTCCAAATTATAAAATTCCCGAAGTTCGGGAATAAAAATATGCAGCATCACTGTTCCATAATCCATAGCAATCCATCGGGCATCTCTCATTCCGATTGCCCCCATAGGTTTTTCATTCAATCGCTCATAAACCCTGTCCCAGACCGAATCGCATAAAGCGGAAACTTGCGTTGGCGTTTTGCCTTGACAAATAATAAAATATTGACAAATAGAGTTTTCTAATTCCGACAAATCCATAGTGACAATTCGTCTTCCTTTCTTTTCTTGTAATGCTTCTACAACAGTTTCTACTAAATTTTTTGCACCATCCATTTACTTTTTACCGTTTTCTTCGTTGTGCCGGAACGGGTAATTTTAGAACCGGCAGCACCAAACCAATGATAGAATAATGTGCAAAGATAGCTCGTTTTTTTGTTTATTCAAAATGCGTTGGCATAATAACAACGATTCCTGAAAAAAAAGTTTAAAAAAGAAAGATTTTATGCGCCTGATTATTTTCACTATCTTTGTGCCTCCATTTGAAAACAGTAAAACAAAATAAATAATAGAATCGATGGCAGTAGAAATAAAAGAATTAACGTCGAGGAGCGAAAATTATGCACAGTGGTACAACGATTTGGTAATAAAAGCCGACTTGGCCGAAAACTCGGCGGTTCGCGGATGCATGGTCATTAAACCGTATGGTTACGCTATTTGGGAAAAAATGCAACGGCAATTGGATGATATGTTTAAGGAAGCAGGACACGTGAATGCCTATTTTCCTTTATTTATCCCTAAATCGTTTATGAGTAAGGAAGCCGACCATGTAGAAGGTTTTGCAAAAGAATGTGCTGTGGTTACGCATTACCGGCTGAAAAACGACCCCGACGGCAAGGGGGTGGTTGTTGATCCGGAAGCGCGCTTGGAAGAAGAACTGATTATTCGCCCTACTTCGGAAACCATCATCTGGAATACCTACAAAGGTTGGATACAATCGTATCGCGATTTGCCGATCTTGATTAATCAATGGGCCAATGTGGTTCGTTGGGAAATGCGTACCCGCCTGTTTTTACGCACGGCCGAATTTCTTTGGCAGGAAGGGCATACGGCGCATGCCACCCGCGAAGAAGCGATTGAAGAAACGTTGAAAATATTGGATATTTATACCGAATTTGCCGAAAAATACATGGCAGTTCCGGTATTGAAAGGAGTGAAATCGATCAGCGAACGATTTGCCGGCGCAGTCGATACGTATTGCATCGAGGCGCTGATGCAGGACGGTAAGGCTTTGCAGGCAGGCACTACGCATTTCCTGGGGCAAAATTTTGCCAAAGCTTTCGATGTTCAATTTTTATCAAAAGAAGGAACACGAGAATTTGTATGGGCTACCTCCTGGGGCGTTTCCACCCGTTTGATGGGAGCGCTCATCATGGCTCATTCAGACGATAACGGTTTGGTTCTTCCTCCGAAATTAGCGCCTCACCAGGTCGTGATTGTTCCGATTTATAAAACGGACGATCAGTTGGCGCTAATCGACGCTAAAGCGGCAAGCATTTCATCCGATTTGAAAGCGCTGGGAATCAGTGTTAAATACGATAATTCACAAAACAGGAAACCCGGTTGGAAATTCGCCGAATACGAATTGAAAGGCGTTCCGGTGCGTTTGGCTATCGGCGCTCGCGATTTGGAAAACCATACTGTGGAAGTAGCTCGTCGCGATACCTTGACGAAAGAAACCGTCAGCATGGAGAATATTGCTTCGTATGTGAAAAATCTGTTAGACCTCATTCAAGAAAATATCTACCGGAAAGCATTCGATTTTCGTACTTCTCAAACATTTACGGCAGATACCTACGAAGAGTTTAAGGTAAAGATTGAAGCCGGAGGTTTCATTTGGGCGCATTGGGACGGTACGGCGGAAACGGAAGAACTCATCAAGGAGGAAACGAAAGCTACTATCCGTTGCATTCCGATGGAAGGCGATAAAACACCCGGTAAATGCATGGTGACAGGAAAACCTTCCGCTCAACGAGTGGTTTTCGCGAGGGCGTATTGATTTAGTGACAAGCGACAAGTGACGACAGAGGTAGATGTTTATCAAACGATAGCAGCTGTTTCGGAAGGAACAGTCAGCGCACAAAGAAGTCGGTTTATCGCTTTTGCCTTACCCGTGCGGACGCCGGACGAAGTGAAGGAAAAAATCGCAACTTTCCGCAAACAATACCACGATGCCCATCATGTGTGCTGGGCTTACATGCTGGGAGCGGAACGCATCCAATTTCATGCTAACGACGACGGAGAGCCTTCTTCTACCGCAGGAAAACCGATTTTGGGCGTAATCAATTCTCGCGGATTAACGGATATTCTTATCGTTGTTATCCGGTATTTTGGTGGAGTCAAGCTGGGAACGAGCGGATTAATTGTCGCCTATCGCGCGGCTGCTTTGGATGCTATTGCCCGTGCTAAAATAATTGAAAAAACAGTAGACGAAATCCTTTTTATCCGATTTGCCTATCCTTTCTTGAATGAGGTGATGAAAATTGTGAAAGAAAACCATCCGCAAATCCTTTTCCAAAGGCTTGAAACGAACTGCGAAATGACTTTGCAAATTCGCCGGAGTGAAATGAAAAAATTGAAAGACCGCTTGTTAAAAGTGGAATCATTGAGCATGCGAGTTTAACAATTTGTCTTTTATCGGTGGAAAAGATACGTGAGATTCACGCCGATGACCATATTATGGGAAGCTTGAAACGGATCGCTTCTGGCGCTGTTAAAAATATCGGAAAGCCCGTAATAATACCTGCCGTCGAGAATGAACGAACCGGCTTTCGTTCGAAATTCCAGTCCCATCACCCCTTTCAAGCCATAATCAAACGAATGTTGAACAGCGATATCATAATAGTTAGGTTCGGGGATATCTTTAATATCTCTTTCTTCTTCTTTTGAGCTGAGATAATATCCTACTTGCGGCCCTAAATTGAAAATCAATCGCATCCGTTTCCCTAAATTAAAATAAATATGCGTCAAAAGAGGCAATTCGAAATAGGCCAGCGAACGGGTATATTGATTCACATGTACCGTATCCATTCGTTCTTTCCAACCGCGGAGCGAATAATTCAACTCTCCTTGAATACCGAAATGGCTTTCTGAAATATACCGGATGGTAATTCCTCCGGAGAATTGTTTAAAAAGCGATTGTGGAACGCTTAGGTAGGAATTGAAGCCCACTTTGGATAAAGTGACGCCTCCGTTGATCCCGTACGACCATTCGGGAACAAACGAGTCGGTTTGAGCATACGTTCTTTCACCTGCCCAAAGGAAAATAAACAATGCGATAATTCCAACCAGTTTCATTTGATCAGCGTCTTTGTTATGGAATAATCCGGATTATAATTAACCAGATACATATTCGTATTGATAAATCCGCCCCAGTTATTGATCCGTTCGAAATGGAAATCGGTCTGCACCCCTTTATATTTTAAGTCATTAATGTGTGAATAAAACGGGGAGCCATACGTATGGATCAGCCGGATAAAATACATTCCCATATCGTATCCCAAGATACCGAATTTTGGAAAGAAACTGTTATCTAAAACCCGCGTGTACCATTTGTAAAAAATGCTGTAAAAATCTCTTATATCTTGAGAAGTCGGATCGGCGTAAAAGAGCGTATAAAACGTCGTATTCAAGCGGAAAAAATCAGACGAATACCTTGCACTTTGAGATTGCCACTTCGGATAACCGAATAAAGACATGGAAACGTCCGGCTGGTTCTCGATAATGGATTCCAGCAACGGTATTAATCTCGATAAAGTCTCCGGTGAATCGTCGGAAGGGACAACGACATTCATTTGATTCCGATTGAGTAAAGCCGTGACGTCATTATATGAATTGGTTCCGAGCGCAACGGTTTTATATGAAATGTTTTTATCTTGTAAATCCTGTTTAAGCAAATCGGTAAACTCTTTTTTGTTGGAAGTTCCCGTTTCGTCCGATACGAAAATAATGGCGCCATCATTTCCGTATTTATTGATAAAAGCCAGCGAAGCTTTGGAATACAGATAGGATTGAGGTGTATTTATCATGTAAACATCCGGATTATTGAGCGGCTCATTGCTTGATGTAAAAGGAATCACGTAAGGAATACTGTTTTCTTTGGCAAAGCGCGATAACAGTTTGATTTGATCGTCGGAAAGCCCGCCGATCAGCAAATCAATATCTTTCATCTCTTTTCCTTTCAGCAGAGCGGGGATTTTCTTGGTGTCGGATCCAATATCATACGCTTGCAGATTGATCGCAATGCGTTCTTTTTTCAAGTTGCCTAATGCGAGGAGAACCCCTTCGTAGTATTCCACTACCTGGTTTTGTACCGTCTTTTGAACGGTAGTATCTTCGGTTCCGAAAGGCAACAGAAGGGCAATTTTAATGGTATTGACTTCTCTCGACGGAGAAGCTTGAGACAGTAATGAATTGGTATGGGAACTGTTCGCAGCTTCATTTCCACCTTTCATCGGCGAAGTAACTAAGTTGGTTGGAATCCGGACGATTTTCCCGATGGTAAAAGTAGCAACGGATAAGCCCGGATTGGCTGCAATAATATCTTCTCCCTTCATGTGATAGGTTTGCGACAGCCCATACAGGGTTTCCTGGGGCTGAATCGTGTGGTAAAGATAAGAACTTGATTCTTGAGGAATCTTTAAGATGTCGCCAGCTCGAATCCCCTTCCTGCTTTCCGGATTCAACCGGTAAACGTCTTCAACAGAAACGCCATACATGAGAGAAATGGAATACACGGTCTGACCTCGCTCGATGGTGTGCAGAAAAAAGTGATCGTCTTGAGTGAAAAAAGTGGGCTCCGGATAAAATGCTTTCTCCGTTTTCCCGTTATATAAGGATAAAAACAAAAGGACAATTACGAATAGCAGTCGTTTGGACATAATTTTATTGTTCAAATAATTTAATGCAAAGGTAGAAAAAAAAATAATACAGTTGTACACATGAAGCGAATCATCCTTTTCTCGGTTCTATTGAATTTGTTTTCGTCGCTTGCTGCGCAATACTCGGTGAGCGGCGGATCCGGTATTCCATTGCAGGCAGTCAATGATACCCAATACCGGATGGAAGTATATGTATTGAATGGACTTTCGGGAGTTAGAATCAGCTACACTTCTGCTAATTCCGGAGCTCATCAATGGTATCGGTACACGGATAATGCCAACAACGCCGTACCTGTTTCTTGCACCCAGGATGGAAATACCTCGTACATAACCGATGTTCAGGATGGCTGCGGCTATTTTGTCGGTTTGCCTACCGAAGCGCTTCCGCATTATGTCTGGATCATTGATTACAGCAAGTATTTTCCCCGCTTCTTTAATTTGCAGGCATCGGAAGAAGAAGACAAATGTACGAATCTGAAAATTTTAGCTGATGTAGAAGCCGACCCGCTTGCGTATTATTTGCCTACCGGCGCTCCGGCCACCCTGTCGCGAACGTATCATTTGCAATACAGTACGATGATACAGGATGACAATACCAAACAGTTTGTACCTCAAGATGAAAGTGTGGAAATACACGGACTGATTTCAGAGATTGTAATCGACGCTCCTTTAGCCGATACCTATTTTACGTTGACCGGAGACCAGTTTGCCGAATATTTTGGAAATCAACAAGCCATCCGTTCGGAGGAATACCGGGCAATTGCCGTAAAAGCGGTTGGTGTAGCGGAGACAACCAAAGAACCTGCCGATAACGAGATGCATCATGCCGGCGATGTGTTGGGCGGTTCCGCTCCGATTGAATATACATTTACCGCTTATGCGAACGATCCTGTGGCGGCGCTTTACATCTGGAAAGTATCGAAGATGGACAGTACGACCAATCTGTTGACCACGATTGTCCGGTACACCGATAAGGTATTACAATACAGTTTTGAACAAAACGGGAGTTATGTCGTTTCGCTGGAGGTAAGCGACGCCCAGTCGATTTGCGTGGATACGACACAGACTTTTCCTGTGGTTATCGATAACACGGTGGTAAAAATTCCCAATGCGTTCAGTCCGGGAAGTTCGATTGGCGTCAATGATATTCTGAAAGTCGCTTTTACTTCGGTCATTACTTTCAAAGCTTCCGTTTTCAACCGGTGGGGAAATCTGCTTTTTCAATGGAGCGATCCTTCGCAGGGCTGGGATGGACGGGTAGCCGGCAAATTTGTTCCTACCGGTGTGTATTATGTGATTGTAGAATATAAAGACTCCAATGGGAAAAACCGAACCGCATCGAGAGCGGTCAATGTGTTACGGGGAAAAAACGATAATGCGAATATTAACAGTGGTAATTGAAAATGAAACGAACGAATTATGCAATAGTATTTTTGGGAGCCGGTTTTTTAGTGATGATGGGCTTGTTTCTTTTATCCAACAAAGAAGCAACCCTGGAAAAAAATAAGCTCAACGCTCTCGAGCAGAAGATATATACCTTGTCGCAAACCAATTCGATACCTATCCCCGACCAAGTGGATTTTTGCGGAGAAAAGGTCAAATTAGATCGCTTGGACCTGCGGGAACGGTTCGACCGCGAAATTAATTCGTTTGCCTATCTTCATGCAACTACCTTATTGTATTTGAAACGTGCCAATCGCTATTTTCCCATCATAGAGCCTGTCTTAAAAAAGAACGGGATTCCCGATGATTTTAAGTACCTGTGCCTCATCGAAAGCAATTTGGATATCCGCGCATACTCTTCCGCCAATGCGGCCGGACTTTGGCAAATGCTGGAATCCACAGGGAAGGAATATGGATTGGAGATCAATTCGGAAGTGGATGAACGCTATAACATAGAAAAAGCCACCGAAGCCGCTTGCCGGTATTTCAAGACCGCTTATGCCAAATACGGAAGTTGGATAAATGTAGCCGCTTCCTATAATTCCGGCATGGGTAAAATGAGCGCCGTATTAAACAATCAACGAGTGAATTCGGCGCTGGATTTGCTGGTTGTTACGGAAACTTCCCGCTATATGTTCCGCATCCTGGCTATCAAGCAACTGTTTGAAAATCCGTATTTGTATGGATTTGTTCTTACGAAAGCCGATCTTTATCCCGTGGTACCCGTGAGGCGGATCACCGTCACGCAGTCGATTGATGACCTTATTGCTTTCGCTCAAGACAATGGCTTGAATTATATGTTATTGAAAGAATATAATCCCTGGCTTCGCGATACGAAATTAACCATCCGTCCGGGAAAGTCGTATGAGATTGCTATTCCTAAAAAAGAAGATTTGTACTTCAACAAATACATTGATTAATCTATCTTTGCGGGAAAATATAGTGCGGATTTTCACAGATGATTAAGGGGCTGTATCACAAGCCTGTCACCCCGCGCTTGACGCGGGATGACAGACTTTTGATACAGCCCCTTAATTATAAATAATATAAATATCAGCATATATCTGCGTTATTCGCGTCATCTGCTTTTAATACATCCCGTCTCCCCTCTCCATGTGGAGAGGGGTCGGGGGTGAGGTTTTTATTCCTTATTATCGCTACTATCGCTGCTGCTTTCCAATTTTTCCTTCAATTCAGCCAATCCGGAAATATCACCTAAGGTCGTTTTTTCCATAACTGATTGCGGAGCTTCTTCTTCTTTTTTATCTTTTTTCGCAGTCTTTTTTGTTTTCTTTTCCGAAGGAGCAGCCGTTGCTACGGCCGTTTCTTTATCTTTCTTAGCTTCGGCACGCTGTTCATCTTCAAAAATCCGGCTATGCGAAAGAATAATCCGTTTGGAGTCTTTATTGAATTCGATCACTTTGAAATTCAATTTTTCGTCGATTTGCGCCTGCGAACCGTCTTCTTTAACTAAATGCTTGGGAGTAGCAAACCCTTCCACACCATAAGGGAGGGAAATAACCGCCCCTTTGTCGAGCATTTCGATAATGGTTCCTTCGTGTACGGAACCTACGGTAAATAAAGTTTCGAATACATCCCATGGATTTTCTTCCAATTGCTTGTGTCCTAAGCTCAGACGGCGGTTATCCTTGTCAATTTCCAACACTTGCACTTCGATGTCGGCGCCAATGGAGGTGAATTCGCTCGGATGTTTGATTTTTTTCGTCCAGGAAAGATCGGAAATATGAATGAGCCCTTCGACTCCCTCTTCGATTTCCACAAATACGCCAAAGTTGGTAAAATTGCGAACTTTAGCCGTATGACGGCTTCCGATGGCATATTTTGTTTCCACTATTTCCCAAGGATCGGATTTCAGTTGTTTAACACCCAGCGACATCTTCCGTTCGTCGCGATCCAAAGTCAAGATAACAGCATTCACTTCATCGCCCACTTTCATAAAATCTTGAGCGCTTCGCAGATGTTGTGTCCAGCTCATTTCCGAAACGTGGATAAGACCTTCCACACCGGGCGCAATTTCGATGAATGCGCCATAATCGGCCATGACCACTACTCGTCCTTTCACTACATCGCCAATTTTCAGATTTTCATCCAAAGCATCCCACGGATGCGGAGTCAATTGTTTCAAGCCGAGTGCTATTCGTTTCTTTTCGTCGTCAAAATCAAGGATCACCACATTGATTTTTTCATCTAATTTCACCACTTCTTCCGGATGGGTAACCCGTCCCCAGCTCAAATCGGTAATGTGAATCAATCCGTCCACACCGCCAAGGTCGATGAACACGCCGTAAGTCGTAATGTTTTTAACCACGCCTTCCAATACCTGCCCTTTTTCCAACTTGGCAATAATCTCTTTCTTCTGCTGTTCCAGTTCGGCTTCGATAAGCGCTTTGTGTGAAACAACCACATTCTTGAATTCCTGGTTGATTTTTACCACTCTAAATTCCATGGTCTTATCAACAAATACGTCGTAGTCGCGAATCGGTTTGACATCGATTTGTGAACCGGGTAAGAAGGCTTCTATTCCAAATATATCGACAATCATGCCGCCTTTCGTGCGACACTTAACGTAACCTTTCACAATTTCATTGTTTTCAAGCGCAGCGTTTACTTTGTCCCACGAACGGGTAGCACGCGCTTTCTTATGGGAAAGAATCAGTTGTCCTTTTTTATCTTCTTGGCTTTCAATAAATACTTCCACTTCATCCCCTATTTTCAAATCGGGATTATAGCGAAATTCGGTCATAGACACTACACCGTCGGATTTGTAACCGATATTAATCACCACTTCTCTCTTATTCATCGATTGCACAGTGCCGATGACCACTTCACGGTCGTTGATTTTACTTAACGATTGATTGTAAGTATCAATCAGTTTTTCCTTACTTACTTCGGTGTAAGTATCGCCTTTTTCGTAAGCATCCCAATCAAAATTCTGGAGAATATTGGCCTTTCTGGGCTTTACCGGCGCTACGGAGGCTTTTTCTACTACCACCGGTTGTTCTACAACGGTCGGGGCTTCTACAACAGGAGGCATTGCTGCTACTTGTTCTTCTACGGTTGAATCTTCTTCAACGAAAACTTTAGCGACCGGTTCTTCAACCGTCGGTTCTTCTTCTGCGGGAGTTTCTGCTACCGCTTCTACTTCAGCGGGAACATCCACCGGGATTGCCGTTTCTTGAACGTTTTCCGGATCGACCGCTTCTTCTTTTTTCAGTTCTTCGCTCATTTTTTGTTAATAAATTGTTTAATTAATAGTTAGACATTATGTTGTCAGTATAGAAACGGATGCAAAGATACGTTAATAAATCTAATTTTCGATAAATTTTCATTACATTTCCCAAAAAAACATCCATTCTCCATTTTCCATTCTCCATTCTCAATTATTTTAATTACTTTTACTCCGAATTATCTACTATTGGAAAATTTTTATCGACTTGATTTTATGAATACGCTACCACTCATTCAGAACGACCCCTGGCTTGAACCCTACCGGAAAGCGATCGAGGAACGGCACCTGTATTTTCTGCACAAAGAAAAAGAATTGACGCAAAACGGAAAAATCAGTTTAAGTGATTTTGCTTCAGGCTATCTCTATTTCGGATTGCATCCGACTGCCGATGGCTGGGTCTTCAGGGAATGGGCGCCGGGAGCTACCGTTATATATCTCATCGGCGATTTCAATCGTTGGGAAGAACAGGAAGCCTACCGGCTTACACGCACGGAGCATGGAATTTTTGAGATTGATCTTCCCGCACGGGCGCTGCATCATCAGGATTTATACAAATTGAAAATCCATTGGACGAACGGTGAAGGCGAGCGGATACCGGCCTGGACACGGCGTGTGGTGCAAGACGAACGAACGCATATTTTCAGTGCGCAGGTGTGGGCGCCGGAAAACCCTTACCAATTTCAAACCCGTTCGTTTGTTCCCAATACCTCCCCTTTGCTGATTTATGAATGTCACATCGGAATGGCGACCAATGAAGAGAAAGTGGGGAGTTATGGTGAATTTACCCGCAACATCCTGCCCCGCATAAAAAAAGACGGATACAACGCCATCCAGGTGATGGCTATTCAGGAGCATCCGTATTACGGTTCGTTCGGTTATCACGTATCCAACTTCTTTGCGGCATCCTCCCGTTTCGGAACGCCCGACGAGTTGAAGGAATTGATCGATACGGCCCATTCGTTGGGGATAGCAGTCATTATGGATATTGTGCATTCCCACGCTGTGAAAAACGAGCTCGAAGGATTGGGACGATTCGATGGAACGTCGAATCAGTATTTTCATAGCGGCAACCGGAGGGAACATCCCGCCTGGGATTCGCTTTGTTTCGATTACGGGAAAAACGAAGTGTTGCATTTTCTCTTATCCAACTGCAAATTCTGGCTGGAAGAATATCGCTTCGACGGATTCCGTTTCGACGGCGTAACCTCCATGTTGTATTACAGTCACGGTTTGGGCGAATCGTTTTCCAACTACGGCGATTACTACAACGGCAATCAGGATGGCGAAGCCGTTTCTTATCTGACTTTGGCGAATCAATTGATTCATCAGGTGAACGAACGGGCAATCACCATTGCCGAAGAAGTGAGCGGGATGCCTGGATTGGCCGCTCCGGTGAAAGCCGGCGGTTACGGGTTTGATTACCGGATGGCGATGAATATTCCCGACTACTGGATAAAAATCATCAAAGAAAAGAAAGACCAGGACTGGCCGGTTCAAGGGATCTGGTGGGAAACGACCAACCGGAGAGCCGATGAAAAAACCGTTTCCTACGCCGAAAGTCACGACCAGGCTTTGGTGGGCGATAAAACCATTATTTTCCGTCTCATCGATTCCGAGATGTATTGGCACATGACGACCGGCGATTCCAATATGACGGTCGACCGGGGAATGGCTTTGCATAAGATGATTCGTCTCGTCACGGCTTCTACAATCAACGGGGCATACCTTAATTTTATGGGTAACGAATTCGGCCACCCCGAATGGATCGACTTTCCACGCGCCGGCAACGGCTGGTCGTACCAGTATGCACGCCGGCAATGGCAATTGGTGGATAATCCGAATTTAAACTATCGTTTTCTCGGCGAATTCGATCGAGCGATGATTCGTTTGATAGGCGGTATAAACGGTTTTCAGGCTTCCGCTATCCAAAAAGTCTGGGATAACGACAAGGATAAAATCCTCGCTTTCCGCAGGGAGGATTTAATTTTTGTGTTCAATTTCAATCCGGTGACTTCATTCACCGGTTATGGATTCTTAGTTCCGCCGGGAAAATACCGGATTATTCTGAATACGGATAGTAAAGCTTTCGGAGGTTTCGGTTTAATTGACGATTCCGTCGAACACCCGACGGTTTACGATGCGCTCTATGCTACCGAAAAAAAAGAATGGCTCAAGCTGTATCTTCCGACACGGACGGCGGTGGTGTTGAGAATTGAGAATTGAGAATTGAGAATTGAGAATAAATAGAGTTAATGTAAATTACATTTTGTATAATACGTGCGCGTGCGTACCTTTGTGAGATGAAATATACAGATTATCAGAACAACGAAAAGAGCTTCCGCGCTCTGACGGGATTTTCCCACGA
>Ga0123357_10000331_pt1 | contig 44750 bp, 32 predicted proteins | sample TergutEmb28metaG_FD_89873 | JGI IMG/M metagenome (GOLD analysis project Ga0123357, IMG submission 89873) | Embiratermes neotenicus P4 segment gut microbial communities from Petit-Saut dam, French Guiana - Emb289 P4 | ecosystem: Host-associated > Arthropoda: Insects > Digestive system > Gut ...
CCGAACTAGTGATTAAGTTCATAGTGATATGTGATGTCTCAGGACATCGGTAACAGTTCTGCCTCAGGACATCGGTGACAGTTCGTAGTGATATGCCAACAGTGGGCCGTGAAGTCTCGAGGAGGCCCCACACTCCATCCACCGGTTGAATACAGGTAACCTTGGGCTCATGGAATCAGTGGTCGCCCTCGAAGGTTTGCACGCGCTCAAGCACGCCGTACGCTTCGGCGCGGTGGTGACCGACATCCTGACCGACGACCTCGACGCGGCGATGACGACCGCCGATCAGGTCGCACCCGACCTTCGTGCCCTCCTGGAGGAGCAGGCGACCGTCGTGCCCGTCCGGGCATTTCGCGAGCGCGCCCGGGGGCCCGTCCATACCCACGTCCTCGCGTACGCCCACCCGCCGCAGTGGCGCCTGGCGGATGCCCTGCCCACCGCCGACCGGCCCACCATCCTGCTGGACGACCCCCGCAACTCCAAGAACCTCGGTGCGGTGGTACGCGTCGCAGCGGCCGCCGGCGCCGCCGGGGTCTTGGCCAACGGCGACGTCGACTTCTGCGACACAGCGGCAGTGCGAGGGGCCGCCGGCCTCCAGTGGGCCGTGCCATGCCAGTCCACGCCCACTCTGATCAGCGACCTGGCCGGCTACCGCTCCCCCCTCACCGACCACCGCCCTGGTTTCACCCTGGTCGGATTGGACGCCGACGGGACCCCCTTCGACCCCAGCCAACACACCGGACCCACCATGTTCGCTTTCGGCTCCGAGCGTTCCGGCTTGTCAGATGAAGTACGACAGGCGTGCGACGCCATCGTCTCCCTCCCCATGGCGCCCCTGGTCTCCAGCCTCAACCTGGCCACCACCGTCTCGGCCGTCCTGTATCTACGGATGTACTGTCAGGACATGAGGCCATCTCCATAAGCCAGTGCTGACCACTGAGCGACCGCGCCAAAGCTCGCGTCCCACCCACCGGGCGCATACCCATCTGGACTCTTTCGACAATGATCAAGTGTTACTATTACCAAGCATGGAACGGAAATGTCGCCATACGGGTGCGGTCATCACGACTGCCCCGCTGCGATCAGCCCATCGGACCATGCGACACCGCCTACCCACGTAGGAAGGCAGAACAATGACGAGAACTCATAAGACACGCATCATCTGGCTCACGTCCGGGGTCGCCGCAGTGGCGCTCATGGGCGGGATCATCTTCACGCAGACGGCCACCGGCGCCGACGGATCCGCCCGGGGCAACCCCTATGAGGTCAACCAGGAGGGGCTGACGTACGGATCCGCCGCGTACGCGAACTCACCCGCCGAGGCACCGGATCTCATCAGCGCCTACGCCACGAATGGCGAATCGGGCTATGTCTATAAGGCCGACCTCGACCGGGCGAGCATGCCAGCCGCCAATCCGGAGCAGGCCGTGCAGATGATGAGAGACAGGGACGCGAAGGCGCAGGCCCTCTTCGCTGAGGCGTTACACGACGAGCTCGACGCGGCAGGGGTGAGCGATGCGACCATCGACAGCGCTGCGATCTTGAACCAGGTGAGGGGGATCCCCAGCGACACCGCCCTTCGGGCGGTTGGTGAGCAGCTCGCAGCCAGCGTCGACAGCCGATTGTCGCCCCAAAGTGCGACGGATCTCGTGGCACGGGCCACCGCTAGAGCGACCCGGGAGATGGGTGTGTCCATACCCGTCTACTTGAGCGACGGCAAAACTGTCATCGGCGAGTACCGGTCCGGAAGCCTCTAAACCCATCCTTGATCGACAGTGATGGTGGCCCTCCTCGCCAAGGGGAGGGCCACCATCACGCCTTCACCCCACCACGTGATGAGATTCGCAGCCCTCACAACCTCCCGGCTCCGATGAGCAGCTGCCTGGTGCTTCCCGCCATCGCTCGGCGCAAGATGAGCGCGGACTCGACGGACCGTACGATCGAAGCAGGATCCATCAACTGAGCGGCGGTGATCGTGATGATCATCCACCCGGCGTCTTGGAGGAGGCGGCGTCGGTTGGCGTCGATGTCCATCTGTCTGCGATTGCCGACATGGACGGCCCCGTCGAACTCCAGCCCCACCTTCTCGTTCGGGTACCCCATATCGAGATGAAAGGTCCTTCCCGAGGCAGGGCAGTACACGAGGCAATTGACGACGGGTTCGGGCAGCCCAGCGCGGACGACCAGCAACCGAGTACGTGTCTCATACAGTGAGTCCGTACCTGGCCTGACGTGCCGCGATGCCCTTCGTGCCTGTCGTACCCCATGGCGTCCCCGAAGGCGATCGAGGGTGGATTCGATGTGATCCATGGTCGTCCATGGATTGGAACGACGTACGAGCCCGTCACCGACTTCGACCAGGGCGTCCAGACTGGCGTCTCGCAGTTGGGTCCAGTGCTCGACAGGATCGAGGAGGGGAAAACCCGCCACCTGATGGCGGACCTCAGGGTCAGTCGGGCATCGATGGGCGATGAGCCGTTGCTGCTGGGGCCGACTGACACCCGGCGGAATCAGGATGTGGCAGTTTTCCCAATCCTCCACAGATTCCGGGAGAGCGACCCCCATCACCTGCAGCGCCGACGGCCCATACAGAACAGCACCCTTCGAGGCGTAAGCAGCCATCCATCCACGGGCTTGGAGAATGAACTGCTGACGCCGTCGCTGGAAAGGGTCCGGGGAGTCCTCCGACAGCACACGCCCGTACACCCCACGAACAAGCCGAGCATAGCCGTGACGCGAATAATTGTCATAGCCGATGACGCCGTCACGGGCTAAGCGAATATCATGAACACGAGGATCCATACCCATGACCATGGTGAGATCCGAACCAGATTTGCGGAATTTTCTCCCCCTGTGCAGAGGGTCCGAAGTTATCCACAGGGGGTTGACACGGAATCACATGACCCCTAACGCTCCCCACCTCGTGGTCACCCTTCGCCTGCTCATCCTTCCCCGCCTTGTTACGCGCTGAGTCGGCACTCCCGACACGACACACACGACACCGATCCGCCCGCCATCGTCACCACCCACCCCCAACTCCGGTACTTCAGCCAAACCTCATCTGTATGACACCCCGCATCCGGTTCGGCTGAAGTACCTGGCCAGAAATCGCGTCCTAGGCCCGAAAGTCCAACCAAACGCGTTCCAGATATCATCCACGAGGCCGATTTGGTTGGAGTACCCGGCCCCACACCATCGGCACGCATGGAGACGACACGCAACCCCTACCAGAACGAGACAACACGCGGCGCATAGGAACCATCAACGACAGACACGGAACCCTCTGAACCAGGCAGGACATGACCATGGGGACGGCTCGAGCAGCCACCGGACTATAGTCCACCCGACCCGCCCCCATGCACATCCCCCCATACTGGGGTTAATGATCTCCCGAGGAGCCCTCGTCGGAGATCGCCATGAGACGTAGAACTCACACTAGCCCGAACACGGCATTGTTGGGGATTAAATGTCCCGGTCACCGAGACACCATGCCAGCACCCCAGGAAGGAGAGCGGAACTCCACGCAGCTGAGCGGAACCTCACGCGGTCGAATGGCACCCCACACAGCCGAGTGGACCCTCACGAAGCCGACTGGAACCTCACGCGGCTCGATCCGCCTCGGCGACCTCCGGCGCGTCGGCCACTGCCGCCGCATCCTCCGCCACCGACTCCCCCGCCACTGATTCCGACGCGCTCGTCACCGTAGGCGCGCCCGTCACGATGGCGCCACCGCCCTCACCACGGGCGGCGGCCACGAGTTCGCTTCCTGCGGGCACCGAGCCGGACGCGAACCAGTTCTGCATGAGATCGGTGAGGTCCAGCCCTGTCGCCGCCTTGATCACGGCGGGGAGTTTGACGAGAAGTTCCGTGGAGACCCGCGTGATCCCGGTCGCCGAGGCGGCATCGCCGATCACGGTGATGTTGTCCACGTCGCCCAACGGTTTCGCGGCGGCGGCCAGCATCTCGGGCATGGTGGCCAGGACGCGGTCGATGACGGCCTGTTGACCGTACTGCGCGTACGCCTGCGCCATGAGTTCCTTGACCTGGGCCTCCGCCTGTCCCTTGGCCTGGATGGCCTCGGCCTCGGCCAGACCGGACGCTTTGATCGCGGATGCCCGGCCATCGCCCTCGCGGGTCAGGCGGGTCTGCTCGGCCTCGGCGGCCGCCGTCACCTGGACGGCTTGTGCCTTGGCGTGCTGTTCCGCAGTGTAGAGGTCGGCGTCGGCTGCCTTCTGGGCTGCGTACAGATTGGCGTCAGCCCTCGCGCGCACGTCGGAATCGAGTTGCAGCTTGGTCAGGGTCGCCACCTGCTGGGCGTTCTGCTGCTGGGCCTGGGTGATCCTGGCGTCCTGCGCGGCTTTCGTCATGGGCCCGACCGCCTGGGCTTCGGCCTCGGCCTGCGCGGTCTCCTTCAGGAAGCCGGCCTCCTTCAGCTGAGCGTCCTTGTTGGCGCCTGCGATCTGGATACGGGCTTCCGCCTTGGCACGCGCCGCCTCCTGCTCGTTCTGGGCCTCAGCGACCTCGGCCGCCTTGCGTACTTGGGCGGCCTGAGGACGACCCAGGTTGGTGATGTAGTCCACCGGGTCGGTGGTGATGCCGTTGATCTGCAGGGTGTCGACGCGCAGACCGGCGTCCGACAGCGCCGAGGACGCGGCGTCTTGAATCTTGGTCGCCAGCCCCTCGCGGTCGCGCAGCATCTCCTCGATGGTCATGTTGCCCACGACGCCACGCAACGCGCCGGCGAGGATGGACTGGATGATGCGTGGGATCTGGTCCTCGCGCCCGAGGAAGCGCTGGGCGGCGGAGCGTACCCCACCAGGGGTGCCGTCGATCTTGGCCAGGGCCACGGCGTCCACGACGACCTTGATGTTGTCTTTCGACACGCCCTCGGGGACCTGCATCGCGATCTCCGTGGCGTCCAGGGAGAGGACGCGGCAGCGCTGGACGAAGGGCACGATGAAGGACCCGGCGCCCATGACGACCTTCAGCGACACGGACCCATCGGGGGCCTTCCCCTTGGCGCCGGTCACGATCAGGGCCTCGTTCGCGTCGGGGATCTTGTACCGCTTGGCGATGGCGAAGACGATGACGACGACAGCGACGATGGCGACGACGATCGACAGTATGGTGACCAACTCGGGGTTCATGCTAGGGTCCTTCCAAATGTGGGTTGACTGAGAACGACGTTCACGACGTCGGGGCCGAGGACTTCTGTGACCACCACAGCCTCGCCGACCGCGACGGGGGTGTCGGAGATGAAGGAGACGGTACGCGGCGATCCGAGGTACATCAGCTGCACCAAGCCGCGGGTGCCGGGCTGGGACCCTGCGGTCACCACTCCGGAGGTGCCGATCAGGCGGTCAAGAGAGAACTCTTCTTGCGGAGTCTCAGCCTTTCTCAGCAGCCGGTAGAGCACGATCGCGATGGCGGCGATGGCGAGGCCGACGAACAGGCCCAGCAGGAACGAGGCGAAGAAGCCCCACCCCTGGGACGTGCCGATCATGCCGCCACAGCCGATCCCGGTCAGGAAACCGCCCAGGGAGGCCCCAGAGAAGATTCCCGAGCCAGTGAAATCGACATTGACGGCATCCAATATCCCATCGAAAACGAGGAAGACGAGGAGCAGGACGAGACCAACTGCTGCTGTCACGATGAAGCCGACCATAGCGACTCTTTCACTAGTTTCGTATTATTCAGTGTAGCAGAAACGTGCCTAGTGCTCGCGGGGGCGAAATATGTTGGCATTTCTCGTTGCACATCACCATCATGCGCTGACAGAGCGTATTTCTTGATCAAAGCCCGCGATGTCGATCCAGGAGGCCCCCTCATGACGCGACACCCCCTGATGGAACACGCTCCCGGAGAGCCTGCCTCGCCCAGACGCGAAACTGCGTCGCCACCGCGGACGTGACCCGCATGCCCACACACAGGATCACATCGAGGTTGTAGCACGTCACCTCGCGAGCCGCCTGCTGCGACCCTTCCTGGCGGACCACCAAGAAATTCTGGCACGTCCCTTCCCTGGACACCTCCCCCTCCGCATAGATGTCCTCGATGTGGCGGGAGATGTCCTCTGGACTCGTCCCGAACGCCTCGCTCAGGCGATCCACACTCAGCCAGATCGGCTCCGAGCCGAAACGCACATCCACGCTGACGTGTCCGTCGGCGTCGGAGCAGATGGCGAAACGCCCATCGGGCGCACGCGCCAAACCAATCGTCATGATGTCCTCCTAGAATCAGGTTTTCTCCCATCATGACAGATGGGTACGACAAAACCGTCGAGCCGTGAGCTGTGAGCCACCCACACCGGCCGACCCCCACCCCCACCGCCTTCAGTACAATGGCAGCGATGAATCCTCTGGCCCGACCGCTCGCCGCGTGGTACGCGCAGAACGCCCGCGACTTGCCATGGCGCGACCCGGCGGCCACGCCGTGGGCGATCCTCGTCTCGGAGATCATGCTCCAACAGACGCCGGCGGCGCGAGTGATCCCGTACTGGACCTCCTGGATGGCCGTGTGGCCGCGGCCCTCCGACCTCGCCGACGCCACGCCTGCGGAGGTGATCCTCGCTTGGGGGAGCCTGGGCTACCCACGCCGGGCGCTGCGGCTGAGGGATTGCGCGTCAGTGGTCGCGGGCCAGTACGCCGACCAGGTCCCCGCTGACGAGGACCAGCTGAGGACCCTCCCCGGGATCGGGGAGTACACGGCGGCCGCCGTCGCCGCTTTCGCGTACGGCCGACGAACCGTGGTGCTGGACACCAATATCCGTCGTTTCATCGCGCGCGCCCACCTGGGCCAAGCCCTGCCGCTGCCCCACCTCACCGCCGACGAGAGGTCCATGGCCGCCTCTCTCGTGCCGAGCGACACACAAGAATCGGTGGTCTGGAACGAGGCCACCATGGAGGCGGGCGCGGTGGTGTGCAAGGCCCGCGAGTGGCTGTGCGATGCCTGCCCTGTCAAGGACTTATGCGCGTGGAGGGACGCTGGGTACCCCGGCGACCTCCACGCCGGTCGCCGTCGTGCCCAACCCTGGGAAGGCACCGACCGCCAAGCCCGTGGCCGTGTCATGGCCCTGTTGCGCGAGACCGAAGGCGAGTCAGTCCCCATCGAGGCCCTGGTCGCCCTCACCCCGCGCCCGGAGCAGACCCGCCGTGCCATCGACGGCCTCGTCGCCGACGGGCTAGCCGTGGTGGAGGGCGAAGCCGTACGACTTCCGTGACGCTCTCACCATGGGCATCGTCATCCGGCTGACTCGCCGTCCCGCACATGGGCGAGCTTCCATGCCGCCATCGGATGGTGACGCACACGATCAAGACAGTCGCCCTCGAAGATGAGCTCTGGTCGCCACTGGCCCATCCGGAAAGCATCAAGGAATTCTTGCTCGGCTCTGCCCAGATGAAGCAGCGTAGCCAAGTACTCGGTGACCCTGTGCCGACAGGTCACTAGATCGAACCTATCCCTTTTGCGCAAGACAGGTTGGAGCTGTGTGACTATCCGGCGTTGTGTGATCCCCCAGATATTGTCGTCATTGGTGGGATCAGGAGTTCCATCAGACGTGAGGGCAAGATAGAACACCACGCATCGACGCAACAGGTCACGTTCAGCGGATGAGGCGAACATGTCGGCCTCAATCATGTGATTCACATCGTAGAGGTCACGAGGCGCTGCCCGCGTCAGAAGGGCCACGATTTTGCTGGCGTAGATCTCAATGGGAGCCAGGGTGATAACGTCGCCTTTGTCGAGTGGCAGAATACGTCGCCAACCTGCCTCCAGGACGTGCGCCCGCATAGAGTAGTTGATCTCGATCTTAATGTTGTCGAGCATTCCAGCCGAGTTGGTGTACGACCAGACCACCGCATCGAGCGCATGGTGGCCACGAGTCTTCCTGCTCGTGGTGTAACCCTGACCCGCCATATACCGGGCGATCACAAGGTTGATCTGCTCTCGGTGGGCAAACATCTCGTCCGTGCTGTTGTTGCGCATGTAATCCAGGTCGATGTCGACTGACAAGCGCGGCAAGTCGAAAATGGTGAGATTGATGGCCGTGCCACCCTTCAAGGCGAGCGTACCCGCCAAAAGGGGATCAGCGGTGATGAAAGCGAGAATGTCCGACAGACGCAACATCTTCTCAAACGTGTCACGAATGAAACCACGCTCGGTGGCCTGGATGCCCAGAGCGGCTTTGTCATAGTGGGACATGTCAGCGTACTCCTTGACTCACCACATCCCATGGGTGGCGCGAAACAACCAGGCGCCATCGCCGATCATAAACCCGATCTCCTGCCGCCATGTCGGCGACCAGGTATCGAACAGACTTGCCCACGTTGGCCTCACAGCTAGCGAAGAATGACTCCGGCAACCGTAGGCTCGCATTGAACAGCGCGAGAAGGTACCCAACCTTCTGATAGAGGACCTGTTTGCCATACGCCTCCAGGTAGGACGTCAGTCTGTCCGGGTCGAGGTAGGGCACGGCGTCGAGGCTCTGGAGCAACTCCTCAAGCCCTGCATCCTTGTCCATGTCGTTGATCGAGTCCAGGACCGTACGTTCCATATCTGTCACCCGAACCCCCCGAGAGGGTGATACCACCCCTGTCTCGATCCTCGGCGCAAACCAACGATACCTGAATCCGTCATAGTCGAACGGGTTGAACCGAGTGGCGCTTGTGACACATATGTCGTAGCTGACCTGAGTGGCATAGCCGTGATAGGTGAAAGCTGAATGATGTGACACACAGGCAGTGGCATTAATCGCTGTGGCAATCTCGTACTGCGATGGCACTGGGTGGCTGTCCTCCAATCCCAGAGCGACCCAGAGCCCATTCCGTACCCGGTCGACATAGCCGCGCTTGCGGTACTCCGTCAGCAATGCCTCTGCAGAACGTGCACTCCCGGTCAGGACCATGACATCTCGCTGCGTGAAACATCGACGCTTGAGCAATTCCCTATAGTACTTCACTGAGCCATCTTTCGTCACTTTAATTTTAGCTCGTTTCCTCATGGAATACTAAGGGGTATCGTGCTAAAAACAGTAACGTCCTCGTAGGATCAGCCGAAGCCCCCTCACCGTGCTTTGGTGTAGCGGAAGAGGTGGGTCTCGCGCACGGCGAGGACGCCGACCATCGTGCCGAGGGCTGTGGCGGCGGCGCCAGCGACCAGGACACGCGCGCCGATGATCCATGTGGACCAGGCGGGATCCGGGTTGCCCCACCCGGCGGCCCAGGCGAGTCCAGCGCCAGAGATGACGACTCCGGCGCCGATCCAGAACACGGCTTCGCACAGGTGTTGCCACAGCAGGCTCGTGCGCGTGACACGGGCGTGCAGGGACGAGGCGATCTCCAGTCGACGCAGGTGGACGGCGGTGAAACCCAAGACCAGGCCGATCACGGCCGCCGCCCAGGGGGCCGCCCCGGTCAGGCGGGTGGCGAGCAGGGTCGCGGTGTCGTAGGTCAGTCCCAGGGTCGTGTTGAGCTGTCCCTGGGTGATCTGGAGGTCGGTCGAGTCGCTGGTCACGGCGACGAACGCGAGGGTCTGCGCCTCCTGGTTCGTCGGCCAGATCTGGGTCCAGCACTGCGAGAAGGAGCCCTGGGCGGGTACGGGGGCGACCACGGCGTACCCCAGGTCGCGACCGCGACCGTCGTCCGGCCAGGTGTAGACCCCGGCGACCAACGCGGGACCGGCCGAGGTGGCCACAGTACGTCCCGGCGAGGCGCCCAAGACCTGGGCTAGGTCGGCCGAGAGCCAGATCCCGTCGGGGATGGCCGGGTCAGACGCCGAGGGCTGGCCGATCACGCCCAGCATGGGCGCCAGGCCGGGGGTGACCTCCATCACCGAGATCTGCGAGGCGGGCATGGCGAAGAAGCGGATGGGCGTCCCTTGTCGCACGGCCCCGGCCGCGCCCACCCCGGCTGTGGAGGACAGCCCGTCGCAGCGAGCGCCGTCCACGGACCCGTCCGCGTTGAGCACCTGGACGGCCGCGCCCGAGACGCGGAAATGATCGGCGCCAGCGAGGAGCGAGACGACCGAGCGCACATCGACGCTGGCGAGTCCGCCCACGAGCGCGACGAAGACGACGGCGAAGACCCCCGCCCGCGTCGTGCCGCTGAGCACGTCACGCCACGCCTCGCCCACCATGCACCGCGCCCGCATCACGCTCCCTCCGGCGCAGGTCGCTGAAAGACAGGTGGTGCGGCGGCTCGGCTCTGGGCGGGGGTACGACAGGCCGTGTCGAACACCTCGGCCAGGATCCGCTCGATCGTCAGATCCGCCTCGGTGGGGGTTCGCACGGTCGGGGGCCGTCGGTACGCGGGCCGTGGGTACGCGGGCTGCGTGTCCGCAGGCTGGGAGCCCGCGGCCTGAGCGTACGGGACGGGCTCATGAGAATCCCCTGACTCAAGCGGCTCTGGACGTTCGACAGGCTCAGCGACGGAAGTCCTGGGATGGGTGACGTGGCCTGCCGGACGCAGAGGAGGCGCGTCCCCCTCAGTCGCCACCGGCCCGCGGGGTCCTGGAGCGACAGACGTGTCTGCGAGGTCACGAGGATTCTTCTTCGTCCGCATCGCAGACGCGCGTCGTCCGGCCCGATCAGTCACCGCAGTCGTGCCCGACTCGACAGGCTGCTCGGGCGTGCCGAGCGTTCGACCTGCGTCACGTGGCACATCCGAGTTCTTCGGCTTGTGGGACGCCTGAGTCCGCACGCTACTCGCGCCACGTGGGACGTCCTCGGTCTTCGCCGACCTCGGTTCGGCGCCTGCCCTGGGCCGATCAGCACCGACCTCGCCCAGGTCGTCCACCGCCGCGCACTGATAGTCGGTCAGGTCGATCACCCTCGTGCAAGCGTCCCTGGTATGGGGGTCGTGGGTAGCGACGACCACGATGGCGTCGGCCTGGGCGACGCCGAGCAAGACCTGGTTGACCGTCGCCGCCGTGGCCATGTCCAGTTGGGCGGTCGGCTCGTCCACGAGCAGGAGGTCGTTGGCCGTGGCCACGGCCCGGGCCAGCATCAGCCGCTGGGCTTCCCCGCCCGACAAGGCACGGAAGGGACGGTCGGCCACATCGGCCAAGTCGAAGCGGTCCAAGAGATCGATCGCCTCAACCTCGGCGTCCCTCCGAGTCCGCCCCCGCGCCAACAGCGGGAGCACGACGTGGTCCAGGGCCGTACGCCCCGGCACCCCGTGGGGGTTCTGCAGGACCCAACCGGTGTGGTCGATGCCCGTGCGTTCCACGCTGCCCTCGACGGGCTCCACCCATCCGGCCAGGATCGACAGCAAAGTCGACTTCCCCGATCCGGAGGGGCCCACGACGGCCACGACCTCGCCGGGGCGCAGTGTCAGGTCGAGGTTCTCGAACAAGCGTCGCGTGCCTGGGAATTCGTGGGCCAGGCCCCGTGCCACCACCGATGTCATGAGCACGTCACACCCGAGTCCGGTCGGACCTGGACCCTCGTGAGCGCCGGACCGTCGGTCACGCTCACCATCGTCTTGCCCAGGGAACTGGAGACGACTGTGACGTGGATGAGGCTGCCGTCCTCGGCCACCACGCACCCGGCCGCCGCTGCGCCGCCGGAGGGGACCAGCGCGCTCGGGGGCACGACCAGTACCTCCAGCGGCTGGGCCAAGGAGAGGGTCACGGGCACGGACTTCTGCCCGCTGGGGCCCATGGCCCAGGCGTACTGGGCGCTGGCCTCGACCGAGGCCAGGAAGTCGGGATCGGTGATCACGCCCTGGTCGTCCAGGGGCGCGGCATGGTCGGCGAAGGTCGCCACGTACCCCGCGCCGGGAGGGTTCGCCACTGTCATGGACCGCAATCCCCCGGCCAGGCTCACGAGGTCCTGGCCCATGGCGACCGGGTCCCCCACCTGGGCCGCGCACGCCGACACGGCGACCTGGGGCGCCGGCAGCCAGAGCTGGGCAGCCCGGGCCAGACTGCCGTCAGTGCTGGTGGCGCCCAGGGACGTCCACAGGGCTTGGACCTGGGTACGGGTCGTCCAGTCCCACACGCCCGTCACCGTCAGGTGGTATCCCAACCGGACCAGTTCCGTCTGCACAGCCGACACGTCCGCGCCCTTGGCGCCAGAGCTCAGATCGCGCCACATGGGCAACGAGGTCGCCAGAGCCACCACAGGTTGGTTGTCGACCCACATGGCAGCGCTTCCGGAAGCGAGCACTCCGCCGGGCTCGCACCCGCTGGCCGTCACCACACCCGACGCCGGGGATCGAAGGACTCGCTCCTCGGTCACCACGGGGGTCGCCGTCGCCTGCTTGGCGCCGTCGTACACCTGCGTCGACGCGGCCACCGTGCCACCGCCCGCGTCAGGCACGGCCGAGGCAGGGACCTGTTCGGGCAGGACGAGCATGCCCACCAGGACGCCGACCGCCACCAGGGCCACGGCGGCCAGGCCGATCACGCCCAGGCTCACGACCCGGTGCGAGGTACGTGGGGTACGTGGGGTACGCCGTCGCTCAGGCGATCCGTCTGCCATCATGTGCTCCCGTTCATCGACTAGGCCAAACCGGCCGTGCTGCTCAGGCGCCAGACTACCACCACGTATTCAGGGTTTCCGTCTGGCCGGAAACTTTCGTGGCACTTGGTGATCACGCGAGCACGACTATCGAGAACACTCATGGTCTGATACTAGGATGTGGCCATGTCGATGATCCAGACCGTCGTACGGCACATAATCCTCGTAGTGTGCGTCTGCCTCCTGGTGGGGTGCACAAGCGACCACGCAGGAGCGTCACCCACGATCGCGCCATTCTGGCGGGATCGGATCGACCAGATCCTGGCCGACCCGTCGACTAGTGCCTTCGAGAGACAGGTGCTCTCCGACTACGCCGTCACCGATGCTGAGTTCCATGAGGCTCAGCAACTGTTCAGTCAATGCGTCGCCGACCAAGGATGGACAGTGGTGTTCACTGATTCTGGTTACACCATCACGGCCACACCTGGTGGTGGACACGATGATGAATTCCCTCCCGCGTCATTGAACCAGGACTGCCAGATCGGGTCACTCAACTACATCGAACCCATCTACCGGGGACTAAGGGACAACCCCCTGGGATTGACTCCCGCCCAGACGATTCGCGCATGCTACGAGCAGCACGGGGTCCCGGACGCGGACGGTCTATCCGAAGACGAGTTCACAGCTCTCCTCAATGACTCGGATTACCATCCAAGTACTCCAGCCGGGGTCCTGTGCTTCTGGGACCCGACCGGCGCCGAGGGTCTGACCCAGCAACAAGCTGACGGATTCGAAGCCCACAAGGGAGGATGACGCCGGGTGTCAGGCGTCAAATCCATGCGGCACCTGGTGGACGTCCGTGGACACGTCGTACGTCCGGCGACCGCACAGGCCATACTTCCTGTATGAATCATGGTCGCTGGGCTCCTGCCCTCCTCCTGCTCGCCGCCCTGTTGAGCGGATGCTCAGGCGCGGTCGCCCCCTCGTCAGACTTCTCAGGACCGTGGGCAGACGAGTTCCGACAGGCATACGAAGGCAGCACCAACACGACCGCCAAAGCAGCGCTCCAGGACGGAACCATCACCGACGCCGAAATCCAAGAGATCAAGAACATGCAAGTATCATGCCTTGAAGCACTGGGATGCACTGTTTTCGAACTCAACATGGATGGCTCGTCCAATATCGCCCCGCCTCAGCAGGCGGGCGAGACAGCGGACGTTATCAGGAAGCGAGAAAACCAGCTGGAGATCCAGTGCGACACTCAGACCGAGTGGAGTACGATCTCATTCTTATACACGTCGACCCGCCGGAATCCCGAGCATCTAGACGCATACACACTCATGTCCGAATGTCTCGTCAAAGTCGGATTGGCCCCCGCCGGATACACACCCGAACAGTACAAGGCCGATTACGAGTCCGACACCTTCATCCCGTACCTGGAGAACCAGGAGACCCCCGAAGGGCAGAAGTTCAAAGCGTGCAACCTCGACCCGGTGCATGCGCAGTGAGCGACTCGGAAGCCCATCGGGCTCCCTCGCCACGGTCTGCTCCCTCACAGGTTCGGATCCCTGTTTTCCCTCAGCGGCGAGACAGGGATTCGAACCCTGGAGGCTGTTACACCTGGCCGCTTTCAAGGCGGCTGCACTAGTCCACTATGCGATCTCGCCAGCGCTTCTTCATCTTAGCGCAGATGGGGGTCGGGCCTCAGTCGCGGCCGTACAGGTCACGGGTGTAGACCTTGGCGGACACGTCGGCCAGCTCGGGGGAACGTCGGTTGGTGACGATGACGTCACAACGGGCTTTGAACTGCGCGAGGTCGGGCATGACCTCGCAGCCGGCGATGATCGGCGACTGGGCCGAGGGCTCGTACACGACGACCTCCACGCCGGCGGCCCGGATCCTCTCGATCACCCCGAAGATCGACGATGAGCGGAAGTTGTCGGACCCGGCCTTCATGATGAGCCGGTGCACGCCGACCACACGGGGGTCGCGCGACAAGATGTCGGAGGCGATGAAGCTCTGCCGGGTCGAGTTGGAGCGTACGACGGCCGAGATCAGGTCCTGGGGGATGCCGGAGTAGTTGGCCAGCAATTGCTTGGTGTCCTTCGGCAGGCAGTACCCGCCGTACCCAAAAGAGGGATTGTTGTAATGGTCGCCGATGCGCGGGTCGAGGCCGATCCCGGTGATGATCGCGCGGGCGTCCAGGCCCTCCGAGATGGCGTAGGTGTCGATCTCGTTGAAGTACGCGACCCGTAGGGCGAGGTACGAGTTAGCGAAGAGCTTGATCGCCTCCGCCTCCCGCGATTCCGTCAGGAGCACCGGCACATCCTCATCGGCGCAGGCGCCCACGAGGATGTCCGCGAACGCTTGTGCTTGGGCGCAGGTGCCGCCGACGATCACCCGGGTGGGGTGGAGGCAGTCGTGGAGGGCTTTGCCCTCGCGCAGGAACTCAGGCACGAAGAGGATGGCGTCCGTGCCGTGACGCGCCCGCATGGACTGGGTGAAGCCGACTGGGATGGTGGAGCGGATGATGACCACCGTCTCAGGGTTGGCCGACAGGGCCGCCGCGATGCTGGCCTCGACCGACGATGTGTCGAAGTGGTTCGTCTCCGGGTTGTAGTCGGTGGGTGTGGCGATGAGGGTCCATTGCGCGGTGGCGACGGCGTCAGCGATGCTCGTCGTCGCGGTCAGGGACACAGGCGTGTTCGCGAGGAAGGCGCCCACCTCGGGCTCGGCGAGCGCGGGCTGATGGGAGTTGATCAGGTCGACCTTGGCCTGGTCGATGTCGACCACCGTCACCTCGTGCTGGCGCGCCAGTACGGCCGCGTTGGCGAAACCAACGTACCCTGCCCCCACGACTGCTATCCGCATCTGTGTCTTTCCTTGTCATCTACCTGATACCCATCCCAGCATACCGGACCTGCCCTCCTGCCCCAGGCAGTGCCGCACCATGTCGGGGATCCTTCCCCGTCACCCGGCGACAGGCCGCCAACGTCGTACGAGGTCGGTCAGGCCAATGACCGTGGCAGCGCCCATCCGATACGGGTCCGCCCCAGTGTCGGGATGGACGATGAAGCGCTCGGACACTCCGAGCGCGTCACACGAGCGATGGAAGCCAGCACTGACCACAGGCGCCGACGATGCCTTGACCTCGATAGCCACATGCACACGATTGGCATGGGCGAACACAAGATCGATCTCATCCCCTCGGGCTGTTCGGAAAAAGTACGGGTGCCATGACGTCGGCGCCGCAGCGGTCAGCGACTCGACCGCCAGACTCTCGAAGCTTCCGCCCACCACAGGATGACCGAGCAGCGCGTTCTGTGAGTCGATGCCCAATAGACTGTGCAGCAAGCCCGTGTCACGCACGTACACCTTGTCTGACTTGGTCAGCCGTGTCGTCAGATTCGCGAACCACGGCTGGAGGCGCCTGACGAGACCCAAGTCGGCAAGCAGATCCACATAGCGGGAGACGGTCGGAGAGCTCACCGAAAGGTTCTCAGCCAGCCGACTGGCGTTGAACAAGCCACCGCTCGCGTTGGCGATCATCATCCACAACCGTCGGAGGGTCTCCGCGGGAACACGTGGCGCGAACATGGGAATGTCCCGCTCGAGATAGCTGGTGACGAGATCCTCACGCCACCGCATCGACACCGCATCCGAGGACGCCAGGAGCGAATCGGGAAAGCCGCCACGCAACCATAATTGATTGAGCATGACACCCGAATCCGCAGCCTCATCCGGCGCCACCCCCGCCAAGCGGAGGTGGGACACCCGACCAGCCAGACTCTCATCCACGCCCTTGAGCACATCGAGCGATGCCGATCCGAGTAAGAGGAACTGCCCCGTACGGAACCCCTGACGACGATTGTCGTCGATGACTCCACGCAGCGTGGCAAAGATCTCAGGCACGCGATGGACCTCATCCAGGACGACGAGCCGAGGCGCCTGCATCCTGAGAAAAGAGTCCGCGTCCGCCAGGCGGCGACGATCGGCGGGGCGTTCCAGATCGAGATAGACGGACCCCGCGGGCCAGGAATCTGCCACCTGGCGCGCCAGAGTGGTCTTGCCCACCTGCCGGGGGCCGAGCACCATGGCTCCGGAGAACTCCTGCAACCGTTGTTCAAGCTCCCCGGCGGCGACACGTCGAATCATGCGTGCAATTCTAACAGTTGATGTTAAATTTGCACGCCTGTCCTCGTCCACACGACTCATGCGATCGTCAGCGACGCGATCATGGAGTCCAGGGCAGGGGACATGTCGGCGTACTGGGCGGCGGACAGGTAGCACTCGATGTCGACGATCCAGCCGCCGTCGACGGCGTAGACCGACCTCTGGACGCTCGTGGAGTCTGACACCGTGTATTGCCATGCCTCGTACACTCCGGCCACCGCTGAGGTCACGTCGGACACGGTCTGCGTCGCGTCCTGGCTCTGATCGGTGTCGCGTCGGTTCTGGACGTACGCCTGAGGCGTCCCCGAGTACCAGCTGAAGTCCATGACGACCACCACGACCATGCCGCCGTCGGAGGTGTACGACGCGATGCCGTCAGTGACGTCCGAATCCCATCCTGCCGCGGGGACCAGGGTGGCCACGGGCGGGACGTCGGGACTGGCCGGAGTGACCGGACTCCCGGGCTCGACGGGGGTGGAAGCGTCGCCCGTCGGGGTGCCGGTGGGAGCGCCCGTCGCGTCGCCCGTCGGCATGGGCGTGGGTGACAGGCTCCCCTCCGGCGTCACGCTCCCCGCCTGCCGGGTGAGCGTGATCGTGTAGCCGGAGGTGTCGAAGCGGATCTGGACGAGGATCGTCTGCCCCGGGGTGGTGGAGTCGCGGGACAAGGTGGCCGTCCCCGTCGCGGCGGTGAAATCCGAGGCGGTCATGACCAGGAAGTTGTCGGTGTTGTGCAGGTACAGCGCGTACGTGAACATGTCGTTGTGCTGGTCGGCGCCCGAGACCTGGTACGTGACCGCCAGAGTCGTCACGCCGTTGGCGGTCGACCGGGAGATGCCCGACACCGTCCGCTCCTCGCCCAGGGCCTTCTTCACCGAGGGGACCGTGTCGGTTCCGAGAGTGTACGTGTCGGCCTTGGTCATGGCGCGGAGCGCGCCCACACCGACGGTGACCCCCACGATGACGGCGACGACGGCAACGACCACGACGACGGGCACGCCGATCATCACCAACATGGGGACACGCCTCTTCTTGGCCGGCGCCGACGCGCCCGTACCCGTGCCAGACGCCGTGACGCCCGCCTGAGAAGCCTGGCCAGTGCCACCGGCTTGTCGAGACCGATCCGGCTGTGACGGCACAGCGCTGGCGGCCCCCCGCTCCGGTTCGGCGAAGGATGTCGGATCCGAATCGAAGATCTGCCCGCACTGCTCACAGGAGACGGCGGCGTCCGGATTCTCACACTCACATGACGGACATGTCTTCACGACAGGACTCCTCCCCTTCGATGCGTCGCCGGGGACACGCTCAGCGAGTGACACCGCTGAGCGACAATGCCCCCTCACACGATCGTATCAGACCTGATCGCAGGATTCAGCGCCGACCAGCGCTGACCAGGATCACCGTTTGTTCAGATAGTCGAGCAGTTCCGCACGCTTATGGATGCCCATCTTCTCGTAGATGTGCTGGATGTGGCTGTTGACGGTGTGGGTGGAGATCACCAGCTTCGCGGCGACCGCCGACGCCGTGTACCCGCGCCCAAGCAGCCCGAGGATCTCCCTCTCACGCGCGGACAGGCGGAATTGGTCGGCGATGGAGGACACCGTGGACACCCATTCGGTGGCGTCCAAAGGAGAGTGGGTCAGGTCGTTGATCGCGTACTCCTGCCTGACGAGAGGCACGAGCAGACCGGCCAGGATCGCGACGAAGAGCAGCAAGGTCGGCGTGACGCAGTCGCGCATCACCAAGGTGTGGGCCTCGTACAACAGGGCGCTTCCGTTGCCCAGGCAGATCCCCAGACGGATGGCCGCCGCGCTCATCCCGAACGCGGTCGCCGCGGGGACGTACCCAGACAGGGTCAGGCGGGCCATGTACATGATCACCAGCACCTCGAAGACCGAGGAGACGGCCAGCGCCAGCAGGAAGGCGCCGAAATCGATGCTCACCCGCACCGCTGCCAGGAGGCAAGCGAGGATGGTGCAGAAGACCAGCCACGGGAACAGCCGGAAGATCGTGGGCTTGTTGGGGGCGAAGCGTTGGATGAGGGGGATCCCGAGGACGAGGACCGCGCCGATCGCGACTCCCCCGGTGAAGCTCGGCCCCAGGCCCCAGGCCAGATCGCTCCACGGGACGATGGCGACCACGAAATAGGAGACGAAGGCGGCCACGAAGGAGATCCCGCAGACGGTGACGATCCTCACGGTGCCCTGACGGGTTGTCTTGCGGGGAAGCATGGGCGGGTACGTCGACCCCTGCCCGGCTCGCCAGCCGATGTCGAGGAGCAGCCCCGACGCCAAGGGCATCAGCGCGACGAAGACCGGCGAGGCGATGGTGGGCAGGAAGAATGCGGCCGCCAGACCGACCAACAAGGTGATCCCATACGTCGGGGCCAGGCGGCCGGCGGTGAACTGGGCGCGTTGACAGGCGTACCTCTCCCCCCACATCACCCAGAGGAACCCCGCGCAGACCCCCACCACGGCACTGCCCACGTATGTGACCACGGGCGAGGCGCCCGACGCGAGGGTCACCGCGAGGGTGGCGACGCACCCGCCCACGGCGATGCTCCAGATCAGACCGGAGGTGTGCGGAAGGTGGCGGGTGCGCCCCAAGGCGAGCGCGATCAGCACGACGGTGACGACCGTGCAGGACAGCGCGGTCATCCAGCCGTACGTGATGTGATCGGCCAGGAGGAAGACGGTCGGAAAGGCGCTGGGAACGAACCACAGACAATAATGCCACGCCAGCACGAGGGCGAGCCCGAGGTACTTCAGGTGAGATCCGTTGGCGATGAACTCCATCGCCTGCCGTCGATTCGCCACGATCACCGCCCTCCCCGAGGACTCGTCGCCACGCGTGGTCGTCTCCCTATGGCGGTCCCCGGACGAGGCATGCCGACGACGGCCCGACTCATTCCCCGAAAACTCCACCGCCTGGAACTTCGCGCATGGCTTTTCACTGTTCGGTAATCATGATAGCCCTTATTGAAGGGAGCGATGCCTGACTGCCGCATCGTTCTCTACTCTCTGTTGACTCCCGTTGTTGCACGCGCCATGCCGGGGACGCTCACCTCGACTCCCGTTCGAGTCTCCGACCTAGCCGTATCGATATTCGATACCCATCATAGCGGCTGGGAACCTCCACACGGCCACGGCGCCACCCTGGGCCACGATGCGGCAGGTGCCGCATTCGAGACATCCGGCGAAGTCAGCGGACTGTTGGCCGTCAGGACTCACCCGGTACAGTCCGGCCGGGCACACCCTGACCAGTTCCATGAACTGCGCCATGTCCGGATTGGGGGCGAGTTCGATGTGCGGATTGCCTTCGTCCACCTCGTACTTGTTCAGGCCCAGGTAGGCATCGACGTTGACGGGCGTCGTCTCTTTGTTGGTACTCATACTGCTTTCATCCCCTTACGAGCGTCGCGGGCGAGATTGAGCAAGCCCACTTTCTTGATCATCGGCCACATCACCTTGCGCATCGGCTTCATCCCCGATCCGTCGACGAGGAAGACCTTGCGCATCATCTGAGCGGCCATGTCCGGATAGGTCCCGAACATCCTGGGGGTGTGCTCCATGAAATCGGGGAAGTGGCGCAGGGTGCGCAGATCGTTCATGACGAAGGATCCGTCGAGGGCCTTGACGTACCCGGCCAGTCCGGCGGCGGAGGTGTCGCCCGCGTCGAGAGCGTCGGCGGCGCTACGGCCGGCATGCATCCCGGCGGCGATGGCCAGGTCCATGCCGCGCACGGTGTACCCCGCGTTCAGGCACATCATGGCGGACTCGCCAGCCAGCATCACCCCGTCGCCAACGAGCGCCGGCATGGCGTCGTACCCGCCCTCGGCCACCAGGTGGCCCGAGTGCTCCACGACCGTGCCGCCCGCGATGACCGGGGCGACCGCCGGATGGTTCTTGAAGTCCTCCAGCATCTGGGGGATCGCGACGTCGGAGTCGACCATGTCGGCGACCGTGGCCACGATGCCGATGGAGATGGACTCCTTGTTCGTGTACAGGAAACCGCCGCCCACACGTCCGTGCGTGGGGTCTCCCATGAACAACCAGGCGGCGCCTTCACCGTCCGCGCACGCGACGCGGTCGGAGATGACCCTCTCCGGCAGTTCGATGACCTGCTTCACCCCGACGGCCACCGAGGACCGGGCCGGACGGGGGGCGCCGACGGCCTGCTCGGCGAGGAGGGAGTTCACCCCGTCGCAGAGGAGGACCACCTCGGCGGTGATCTCGTCGTCTCCGGCTTTCACGCCGGTGACGCGGTCGCCCGTCTTGAGCAGCTTCTCCACGGGGATGCCGTTGATGTACTCCGCGCCGGCCGCTTCGGCCTTCGAGGCCAGCCACGGGTCGAACTTCGCGCGTAGGACGGTGTAAGACTCCACCCCCGGGCGACGCATCTGCTCGTCGGTGAACTCCACCATGACCCCGGACTCGGGCGCCAGCATGGAGATCCGTTCCCTCACGACTCGACGCTCCAGAGGCGCGTCCTCCAGGAAATCGGGGAAGACGTCCGCGAGGGCGTGGGTGTACAACCTCCCCCCGGACACATTCTTGGCTCCACAATAGTTGCCACGTTCGACGACGAGGACGCTTTTGCCTCGTGCGGCCAGCTCATGGGCGGCGACCGGGCCAGCACAGCCCGATCCGATGACGATAGCATCAAAATCAGCCATGGCCATTCTCCTTTCTCTCATTCAGTGAACTTGCTTGCGACAGTGTCAGCCCCCGCGTCTCGGGGGCCATGAAGACAGACATCACCAGGGCGAGGACCAGCAGGCCGCACCCGATGAGCATGGTGGGGCCGATCCCGTACGACTCCAGGAACAGGGGCAGCCCATAGGTGGACGCGACCACGCCGACACGGCTGATCGCGATGGCGACGCCCACGGCGGTGGCCCGCACCTCGGTGGGGAACAACTCGTTGGGATAGAGCCATTGCAGGATCCCGGGCCCCCCCGAGAAGAAGGCGTAGATGGCGAAGGCCACGATGATGACCAGGATCGGGGCGCCGGGCACCACGCCGGGGATCGCCAGTCCGACCGCCATCAGCGCCAGGCTGCCGATGAGCAGTGGGCGCCGGCCCAGGGAGTTCAGCCAGAACATGGCCGGGACGGACCCGATCAGGAAGAACAGGCTCACGACGGTCTCGCCGAGGATCGAGGCCCGCCCCACCCCCAGTCCGAAGGCGGACATGATACGCGGGCCGAAGGTGTACATCGCGTACATCGGCACCACCTGGCACAGAATCAACACGCCCAGATACACGATCCGGGAGAAGTATCCGTGCCGGAAGACTTGCTTGAATCCCATCTTGTGGGGGACCTCGTCCTCGAGGTCGATGCAACACCCGTACACCCTCTCCATCACGGCGCGCGCCTGCTCGGTGCGTCCGCGCTGGGCGAGCCAGCGCGGGGATTCGGGGATGTCGTGGCGTCCGATGAGCAGGACGATGCAGGGGATGACGGAGCTGGCGAGCATCCAGCGCCACCCGCCGTCGACGGTGTAGAGGAGGTAGCCGATGAAGGCGGCCATGGTGGCGCCCAGGTACCAGGAGGCCGAGACGATGCCCATGCCGATGGCCCTCTGGCGCTTCGGCACGAACTCGGCGATCAGCGAGGTGGCGATCGGGTAGTCGGCGCCGATGAAGAACCCCAACAGGAAGCGCAGGACGATCAACTGCCACCCGGCGTCCACGAAGACACAGGCGAGGGAGACCAGGCCGATCGCGGACACGTCCAGGATGAACATCAGGCGCCGCCCGAAGGCGTCGGTCATACGCCCGCCGACCAGGGCGCCGAAGAAGATGCCGGCCAGCGACGCGGCCCCGATCAGGGCCGCGTGCGTCGTCGATAGGCCCAACGTCATCGTCAGACCACCCAGAGCCACGCCGATGATCGACAGCACGTACCCGTCCAGGAAGGATCCTCCGGAGGAGAAAACGGTGACCTTCACGAGGAAACGGTTCATACACGCGTCGTCGATGGCGTGGCTCTGGGCGTCAGACATGGGTCAGCTCCACTCGATGATGCCCCAGTTGAGGTGCGGCTTGGCAGCCGGGTCCTCAGCGTTCACGAGCATGAACCTAGCCTCATTGTCGCCCACCTTCCACAGGTGCGTGGCCAGCGTGTCGCCGGGGTGGACGGGAGAGGTGATGCGGGTCTTGAAGCGGGTCAGGCGCTCGGGTTCGCCGGGGATGAAGGTCGAGATGAAGTGACGCATCACGACACCGGCGTAGCTGATCGCGTGGAGGATCGGACGGGGCTCGTCGTTCTTCGCGGCGTACTCCCAGTCGATGTGCTGGGGGTGGAAGTCACCCGACAGGCGATAGATCAGGGCCTGGTTGAACGGGATGGTCTCGGTCACCACGACGTCCGGGTCACGATCAGGCATCTCCACGACGTCCTTCGGCGGTGTCGGGCCGCCCCAGCCGCCGTCGTAGATCAGGCAGTCCCAGCTCTCGTTCGTGCACAGGAGTTGACCGTCCGAGTCGTAGGTGTCGCCGATGTGCTGAGCGAGAAGGCCGCGGCCCTCGCCCCGGTCGTACAGCCCCTCCAGGCGCACCTTGGTCTCCAGATGGTCGCTCATCTTGGTGATCGGGCGGTGGAAGCGGATGTCGAAGCCCCAATGCAGAGAGCCAGCGTAGTTGTAGCCGTAGTCGATGGTGCGAGTGACCTCGGAGTCCACGATCAGCATCGCGGCGAACATCGGCAGCACCTTCAGCTGCGGGTCGCGCTCGTCGTGCTCGTTGAGGTAGATCAAGTCCTCTTTACCGTCCAGGCCGGCGCCGCAGCCCAACGCGAACAGTTCGAGGTCCTTGAAGGTGTAGTCGCGCTTGAACGGGCCGAAAGTCTGCCCGACCATGCTCGTGTCGATGGTACCCATATGTGATTCCTTTCTTGGTTGTGTCCGGTGCGTCCGGGGTGTCGCAGATCAGCTCAAAGACCGCTTCTCGATCTTCATGCTGGGCGTACGAGGGAATTCGGTGACGAATTCGATGATGTGGGGGACCTTGAACTCGGCGAGGCGCCCGCGGCAGTACGCTTCCACCGCGGCCGCGTCCAGTCCGCAGTCGGGGTCGGCGAGGATGAACGCCTTGACCGCCTGGTCGCGGATGGGGTCGGGGACCCCGATGACCGCCGCCTCCTTGATCAAGGGATGGGTCTCGAGCACCGCCTCCACCTCGCAGGCGGAGATGTTCTCGCCCGCTCGTTTGATGAGGTTGCAGGCCCGTTCGACGAAGTAGAACCACCCGTCGGCGTCCATGTAGCCGGTGTCCGAGGTGCGCATCCACCCGTCCTCGCCCAGGGTCGCGCGTGTGGCTTCGAGGTCGCCATAGTAGCCCGCCATCAGCGTCCGTCCGGTGACGCCTTTGATTCGGAACTCTCCCACCTGTCCGGCTGGGAGGGGTTGTCCCTCCGGACCCACGATGGCGACCTCGTAGCCTAGGCCCGCACGGCCCACTGACGGCCACCGGCGCTCCCCGAGGGGAGGATCGGTGACCACCCAACAGATCGACTCAGTCGATCCGTACGAATTCAACAGTCTGACCGCGAAGCGCGACGTGAAGGCATCCTTGTCCTCGTCGCTCAGCGGCATGAAATACAGGGCCTCCCGCACGCGATGGTCCCGATCCAGGGGGTCCACCGGCTGCTTGAGCAGGGTGCGCGCCAACATCGCCGTCAATTGGATGACGGTGGCGCCCTCCGCGCGCACATCGGCCCAGAAACGACGCGCGGAATAGTGCTCGACGAGGACGAGAGTCGCCCCCGCCATGATCGTCCCCGTCAGGGCGACCAGTTGGAAGTTCGAGTGACAGGCCGGCATCGTGGTGAAGATCCGGTCGTCGGGACGCAACGACGCCTGCCAGATCGCATAATGGCCGGAGTAGACCAGGTTGGCGTGGGTGACCATGACCCCCTTGGGAGCGGCCGTGGTGCCCGACGTGAACATGATCTCGGCGATGTCGTCGCTACGAACGGCCGCGTCATCCACGCCTGGCTCGTCTCGTACCTCGGGCTCAGAGGGCTGCGACCCTTCCCAGGGATCGCAGTCCTGATCGTGAACGATCAGGAGTCCGCCGGGCAGGACACCGTGTACTGCTCGAAGGCCCTCATGGAGGTCGCGGTTCCCCGCTTCGACCACCGCCCATCCGGGCTGGCAGGTACGGTAGATGCCCGCGACTTCCGCGGCGGTGACACCTAAACCGATGGGCACGGCGATCGCGCCCATCTTGGCCAGCCCTAACAAACATGCTATGAACTCGCCGCTGTTGCGGATCTGCATGGCGACGATGGAGCCGCGCGAGATCCCGCGTGCGGTGAAGCAGCGCACCGCGCGAGCGACCTGCAGGTCGAACTCGCGGTAGGTGTACTGCGTGCGTTGCCCTGTGGCCGAGAGGAAGACGAGGAAGGTATGGTCGGCATTGGCGCGTGCTGTGGCATCCCACGCGTCACCGAATGTCGTCGAACCGACGATGTCGACCATATCCCTCGCCTTCCTCAGATGGTGGTCACAGTGCTTGGACAAGTGCGGGCAAGACCTCGTAGAGATCCCCCACGACGCCGTAGTCGGCTTGCGCGAAGATCGGAGCGTTCTTGTCCTTGTTGATCGCGATGATCGTCTTGGCCTTGCTCACACCAGCCATGTGCTGGATCTGGCCCGAGATGCCGATGGCGACATAGAGGTCGGGACGGATCCTGGCCCCCGAGACGCCCAGGTACCGCTCGACCGGCAGCCAGTTCACGCCTTCGGCGATGGGGCGGCTGCAGGCGATCTCGGCGCCCAACTTGGCGGCCAACTGGTTGGCCAGGTCCAGATCGGCCTCTTCGGCGAATCCGCGGCCCACGCCCACGACACGCTTGGCCGAGGCGAGGTTGACCACCTGCTGGTGCTTGGGCCTGGTCTCCACCACGCGCAGACCGGGGGCGGAGGGGGTCGCGTCCCAGGGACGCGCCTCTCCGGGCGCCATGGCGGCGTCCGTCTCCGGCAGTGCGCCGGCGCCCACGACGAGGACGCCGGGAGCTTCGCCCAGTTCCTCCGTCGCGACGCCCAGACCGCCGTAGATGGTGCGGGTGACGGTGACGGCGTCGCCCTGGACCTCGATCCCGGCGATGGCGCGGGCCGACGTGCGCAGACGCGAAGCGACCGCCCCGGCCAGCAGACGGCTCTGCGTGTCCGACCCGAAGAGGACCAGACGTGCTCCCTGCTCGACCACCAGGTCGGCGATCGGCTGGGCGTAGCCCTCGATCATGCCGGCCCCGGCTGGGGTCGTCAGAGTCAGATCAGCGCCCGGGACGGCTTCCCCGCCGAGGCTGACCGCACCCACGAAGGTCTGGAACCCCTTGGCTCCACGGACGAGTTCCGCGGCCACGGCCGCGTCGTGTGCGATTACCCAGATTGATTTCATGTTCACTCCTCACAGCGCTTTGAGATAGGTGGCGAGTTCGGCGGCTGCGTCTGCGGCGGCGCCTTCGATGACGATGTGCCGACGATCGACCTGCTCAGAGGCCAATTCGGACACCAGGCGAGCCGTCGGGGCGAGGACCGGACCGACCTCGAGGGTCGTGGTCGGCTTCTTGCCGGCGGCCAGCACGTCCCTCATCCCAGGGATGCGGGGGGTGTTGGCGCCCGAGGTCACGGACAGCACCGCAGGAAGCGCCACCTCCACGACCTGGACACCGTCTTCGAGAGGACGCTCGACGGTGACGTGATCGCCCTGGGGGGCGATGGTCTCCACCGCGTTGAGCGTGGGCCATCCCAGGATGGCGCCAAGCTGGTTGCCCACCTGCTGGGCGTACACGTCCGATGACCCGGCGCCCAGGATCACGAGATCGACTCCGGAGAGCTGACCCACGGCGCGCGCCAGGATGTCGGCGGTCTGGAAGGGCTCAGCCATCGGCAGGGCCTCGTCCACGACGGTGGCGAGTTCGTCCAAGCCGCGTGACAGGGCGTCCTTGGACAGCTTGGCGTTGGCGAGGGCCGATCCACCGGCGCTCAGGCCGATGACGGTCGCGTCGCCGACCTGGTCGGCCAGTTGGCGAGCAGCCTCGATGGCGTTCAGGTCATAGGTGCCGATCTTCCAGACGGCCCGGTCCAGGTTGAGACTCCGGTCGGGACGGGCTTGAATGTCTTGGGCCTCGGGCGAGACCTTGAAACAGGCAACGATTCTCATTTGATTCTCCTTATTCGGTTCCTGTTGCGGATGGGGGGAGCACGACGCCGGATTCGACGAACTGGGCGATCTGCTCGTCGGTGTACCCCGCCCGACGCAGAACGTCGACGGTGTCGTACCCGTGGCCCGGCATGGGACGCCAGGTGCGGCCGGGGTTGCGCTGGAAGACCGGGAAGACTCCCAGGCCCTTGAACTCCTCGCCGTCGGCGGTCTGCCAGTTCTGCCACACTCCACGACGCTCCAGATGCTCCTCGGCCACAAGGTCGGGGAACTCCATGACTTTCTGAGCCGCGATGCGGTGGGCGGCGAAGTCTTTCTCGACGTCGTCCACGTTGCGGGTGGAGAGGTACTCCTCCAACTTCGCCTCGATCAGTTCCGCCTTGGGGCTGGACAGCCACAGGCCGGACGTGTCCTCGGGATAGTCGGGGGTGCCCCACAGCTCGCCGAGTCCGATGACCTCCAGCAAGTACTTGTTCTGCGGGACCCCGTACACGCACAGGCCGATGAAGCCGTCCGCGCACCGGTACTCGCCGATCGCGCACAGGTTCTGGTTGCGCGCGCCCGGACGAGGCCAGATGATCCCGGCGTTGAGGTAGTCGACCAGGTAGTACTGCCCGATGGACAGCAGGGTCTCGTACATCGCCACGTCGACGCTCTCGCCCTTCCCGGTCACGCCCACGCGGTGCAGGGCGGCCAAGGTGGAGGACAGGATCATCAAGGAGTTGATGTAGTCGCCGGCGTACGGCCCGGGGTTCACGGGCTGCTCCGGGGTGCCGTTCTGGCTCATGTACCCGCTGTAGGCCATGACCGTCAGGTCGTACGCGGCCCGGGTGACCATCTCGGGGACGCCCGTCTGGCCGAACCCGGACACGTGGACGATGACCAGCTTGGGGTTGCGGGCCCACAAGACCTCGTCGGAGATGCCACGCTTGGCGAAGGTGCCGCCCTTGCTCGCCTCGATGAACACGTCCGCGTTCTCGATCATCTTGAGGAGGACCTCGGTGCCTTCTGGGGAGAAGTAGTCCAAGGCGATGGAGCGTTGGTTGCGCCGTTCGGCCTGCTTGATCCACGCCGTGTCGCGGATCGTGTCGCCCGCGGCGGTGTTCTCGATCCAGGTGACGTCGGCGCCCCAGTCGGCCATGAAGCAGCAGGCCTTCGGCACTGCTAGCTCCACGGCCGCATACACCACGCGGACATCATCCAGTGTGCCGAAGGACGGCTTCTGGGTGGGGATGCTCATGGGTGCTCCTACTCGGCGTACTGGCGCAAGACGCCCTTGGCGACGGTGAGGATCATCATCTCGTCGGTGCCACCGCTGATGCGCTCCACGCGGAGGTCGCGCCACAGACGCTGGATCCTGTGGTCGCCGGCCACGGCCACGCCGCCCAAGATCTGGATGGCGTCGTCGACCACGTCGGCGGCCGCGTTGGTGCAGAAGTACTTGCACATGGCCGCCTGCGCGGAGGTCATCTCACCCTTGTCGTAGCACCACGCGGTTTCGAACAGCATGTTCTTCATGGAGTTCAGACGGATGGCCATCTCGGCGAACTTCAGCTGGTTGAGCTGGAAGCGGCCGATCGGCTTGCCGAACTGCACGCGCACGTTGGCGTAGCGAGCGGCGTCCTCGAAGGCGCCCAGGGCCCAGCCGTAGTCACAGGCGCCGACCAGGAAGCGCTCGAGGTCGAAGTCCTTGATGCCGCGCTTGAAGCCGTTGCCCTCTGTGCCGAAGATGTCGGACTCGTCCAGTTCGACGTTGTCGAGGTAGACATCGGAGCAGGAGTCCATACGCAGGCCCAGCTTGTGCAGCGGCTCGATCTTGATGCCCGGAAGGCTCATGTCGACGAAGAACTCGGTGAAGACGTCCCGGTCGTCCGCGTTGCGAGCCATGATCACCAGGTACGGCACGTGGGCCGAGGAGGTGATGAAGGTCTTGTGGCCATTGAGGTAGATCTTGCCGTCCCTGCGGGCGTACGTGGTCTGCAGGGCGCCGACATCGGATCCGGCGCCGGGCTCGGTGCAGGCGGAGTTCCAGATCTGCTTGCCGGTGCCGACGTAGGACAGCGCCTTCTCGATCTGGACGGGGTTGCCCTCGCGCAGGATCGTGTCGAAGCAGGGGAGCTGATAGAGCACATAGGTCGGCGCGCACCAGCGGCCCAGTTCTTCGTAGACCGCGGCCAGGGTGACCAGACCCATGTTGAGGCCGCCGTGCTCCTCAGGAAGCATGATGAGATCGAAGCCGAGTTCGCACAGGGCCTTCACCCAACGCTCGGGATAGACGTGCTCGTTGTCGCATTCCGCGAAATAGGCGTCCCAGTTCTCACGTTGCATGAGCTCTCGGACACTTTGAACAAATAGCTGCTGTTCGTCATTCAGGGCGAAATCCATGGTGGGTCTCCTTATTGTTAGTTGGTTGTTGTTGGTTTGGGCTCTGGGGGCGTGGCGGAAACCGCCTCGCGGAAGAACGCGGCGCCCTGCCGCAAAGCGTCCATGGCTTCGGGCAGGTGCCGCGAGTTGTGTAGAAAGGCGTGCAGGACACCGGGAAAGACGACGAGACGATTGGGTGAATCATGGCGATCGAGGATCGAGGCGAGCGCTGTGGAGTCATCGCGTAACGGGTCCAATTCGGCCGCCACGATGAACGCGGGAGGCATCTGGCGCAGGTCGGCGGAGAGACAGTCCACATAGGGGCTGTACGCGTCCTCCGGCGAGGCCAGATAGCACTGCATGTAGTAGTCCAGGTCCTCTTGAGCGCACCCATCCCAGGGCCCGCCCAAGAGTCGCCGCGAGATGGAGTCGCGCAACCCGAACATACCGTAATAAAGCAACAGAGCTTTTACGTACCCCGTTCCTTCGCCCATCTCATCCCTCAGATAGAGGTAAGACCCGAGGCACAGCATCGCACCACCTGAATCGCCGGCGAACCCCAATTTGTCGCCGTCAATGCCGTAATGAGCCCCGTTTTTGTGAAGGTGCTGAGCCACCGACACACACTGCACTACGGCTGTGGGGAATTTGGCCTCGGGGGAGAGCGAATAATCAACCCCGACCACGATTGACTTCGTCTCGTCGGCCAGGACGCGCATGATCTTGTCATGGGTGTCGAGGCCGCCGAGTACGAAGCCACCTCCGTGGATGTAGACGATCGCGGGAGACTTTGGGGGAGCCCCCTGCGGGGTGTGGAAACGTACAGTCACTTGCCCATCCGGCGTAGCTATCTCCGTATCGCGGGTGCTGCTCATCGCGGGCCCGCCTTCGTTCCAATAACGGCGCTCGAGAACGTATGCCGCACGCATGGCCTCGAAACCGGCGGAGGTGTCGTAGGCCTCAGGGGCCAACTCCGCAGATATCCGGACGACATCGCGCATCGCATCGGACAACATATCCAACACGGGCAGCTTATTCTCGGCAACCATCGTCTACACTCCTATGCCGTCACGCCGATGCGGGCGTGGACGGCTCATCAATCGCTGCCCTCTTCTTGTTGCGCAAGTAGAAGAACAGCACCAGGGAAGACACCGCAGCCAGGACGGCTGAGATGATCAGGATCATGAAGATCATTTGGTACGCGCTGGCGCTGACGGCGCCGGCCGTGTCCGTATGAGAGTCCATGATCGCGCCGAACCATGTGCTGGAGAAGGTGTCGGGCAGGAACCCGATGATCGACAGCAGGCCGGTTGCGGCACCGAAATAATGCAGGGGGACTTTGCCCTCTGTGAGTTGGGCGGACACCACCGAGAAGGAGCCGTTGGCGATGAAGCCGAGCAGGACCACGAGGATGAGGGCGACGACGACCATGCTCGACTTCTCGGGCAGGATCATGAGAGCCAGGAGGGCGACGATGAACGCCAGCGACCCGGCGACGATGACACGCGACGGCTTGAACCGGTTGGCGATGAAGCCGAACGCGGGACCAGATATGAGCGTGATTCCATAGTTACGGATGTTGGCGATGATGGTCGTGACCGCCAGGGACGCGCCGAGGATGCCCGTCATGTACGGAGTCGTGTAGGTGACGCCGGTGTAGAAGAAGTAGACGAAGAACAGCGAAATCGCGGCGATCCAGACCACAGGGTTACGGAAGGCTGAGACGAACTCCGACAGGTTGAAGCCGCTGCCGTCGGACTTGATCTCGTCCGCGAACTTGGGAATGAACAGCCAGGACAGGATGCCGAGCAGCATGATGAGGCCCGCGAGGAACCACAGGTAGATCGACACGCCGAGGTTCAGGTTCGTCCCGACCATGGCCACGATCGCAGTGGACACCAAGCCGATGAGGAGGCCGGCCACGCCGTAGATGCCGTAGGACAGGCCGATGCGCTTGGGGTACTCGTCTTCTTTGGACACCAGTCGCACCAGCTTGTAGCGCACGCCCCACCAGATGAAAATCGTGGTGATGCCCATGCAGATGAACACGACGTACAGCAGAGCGAGGCTCGGCAGCATCGCGTAGACGCCTGTCAGGATGGCCGTCGAGATGAACCCGACGGACGAGAGGGTGCGCATGCGCACCTTGTCCGCGATGATGCCGGACGGCAGATAGCAGATCAATGCGGTGATCGCATATGCGCCGAACACGGCGCCGAGTTCTGTGTTCGTCACTCCCAGCGCCTTCTGCAGCGGATCATAGAAGACCGCCTTCAGATAGGCGGGAGCGTAGATGATAGAACTCCCGATACTGGCGAGGATGAGGATGAACCACCGCCTACCGGCGCTGATTTGGTCATACGTCAACTCGCCATTACGCGAGGGCGTCGATGCCGACATAATTAAGCCTCCTTTTGTAGCTGTGCTGGATCAGGTGTGTCCCGTGTGACTGTTCGCAGCGATGCTATCCATCATTTATATGGCATCTAGTAGCTGGAATCATCCAAGATTATTGATGAATCTGCGAATTATTAAGAACGCATTGGATCCCCAAAACATCCATCACTAGCAAGTAATGAGCTCTGTGACAAGGTATTACTCAAGATCTAGCAAATTTCGATATTTGAAACTATGTAATGAACCCCCGTTATTGAAGATCATTAACTGAACGATGATGGTCGTCGGCGGGTAGTGCGCCGAGGCCGGCTGAACGTGTACATGATATCACCTTAAGGGTGTGGTGGGGCACCCCCCGGACCAGATTCGGGGCTGCGTACGGCCCCTCGCGGGATTGAACCTTCCTTGTTGCTGTGGGCGAGGGTGGGGCGAAGGGGGAAAGGAACGGACATACGGGCGATATGACGACCCGGGGACATGACGATGCCCGGTCGGGCTGCGTCATGGGACGCGGTCCGACCGGGCATCACCCGTCTAGGAGGTCTCAGTACCCGTGGCGGGTCCTGGCCTCGGCCTCTTGGGCCTTGAACAGCGAGAACCGGGGGAGGAACTTGTCCCAGTCGATCAGGTGGGCGTCCAACTCAGGGCCGTCGATGCAGGCGTGCTTGCGCACCAGCTCGCCGCCCTCGTGGTACGGGACCATGCACGCTCCGCACATCCCCGTGGCGTCCACCATGATCGAGTTGAGGCTCGCCTCGGTCTCGACACCGTAGGGCTTGGTCAGATCCGACACCGAGCGCATCATCAGCGGGGGGCCGATGGTGACGACCTTCTCGATCGCCACCTTGTCCTCCAGCATCTTCTGCAACGGCACGGTCACGAAACCCTCGATCCCGTAGGACCCGTCGTTCGTGGTGTACACGATGTCGAGCAAGTCGCCGAACTCCGCCTTGATGCGTCCGACGTACTCGTTGGCCTCGGTCCAGAACATCAGCTCCTTGGAGCGGAAGCCGGCGATGAGAGTGACGTGGTTGCCCAGTCGCAGGTGCTCGCGCATGATCGGGTACACCGGAGGCAGGCCGAGCCCGCCGGCGGTGAAGACGACCGTGCCCTTGGTGGCCTTCTGCAGGTGGGAAGGACGACCCAGCGGCCCGGCGATCCCCTCGAAGCGCTCCCCCACCTGCATCTTGTTCATCTCGATGGAGGACACGCCCATGGCCTGGATCACGATGGTGATCCACCCTTGCTTGGCGTCCCAATCGGCCAGCGTCAGGGGGATCAACTCCCCGCCGTCGCGCGGATGGACACGGACGAACTGCCCCGCCTGCGCCGACGCGGCGATGGCCGGCGCCTTGACGCGGAACTCGACGATGCCGGGGCTCAACTCGCGGCGTGCCAGGATGACAGGCGCGGTCTGAGCCTTCTCGGTGAAGGCCAGAGCAGCAGCGACGTTCCCGGCGCCCCCATCCGCGCCCATGATCTCCTGCGCCGCCGACTGCCCGTCGCCGGCGGCCAAGATGGCCGTCGAACCGCCACGAGCCGCGTCGCCGCCGGTGTAGATCCCGTCGAGGTTGGTCTCCTGGCTGCCGTCACGCAACTGGAAGACGCCCCACTTGTCCACGCTCAGCCTGGGCTCGGACTCCCGGATGATCGGGTTGGCCGCGTTGCCCAGGGCCATGATGACCAGATCGGCGTCCATGGTCTCGGTCGTGCCGGTCGGCATGGGCCGACGACGCCCGGAGGCGTCGGGCTCGCCCAACTCCATGACGTCCACGATGGCCTGGGTGACGAAGTTCTTGTCGTCGCCCAGGAAGGCCACCGGGGTACGCAGCAGCCGAAGCTGGATCCCCTCTTCGAGGGCGTGCTCCAACTCTTCGACACGGGCCGGCATCTCCGCCTGGGTACGGCGGTAGACGATGGTCACGTGGCCGCCGAGGCGGCGGGCCGTACGAGCCGCGTCCATGGCGGTGTTGCCGCCGCCGATGATGAGCACGGTCTTCCCGTCCACGTACGGCAACGGCGTCTCGAACTCCGGCGAGTCCGCGTGCATGAGGTTGACGCGGGTCAGGAACTCGTTGGCGCTCATCACGTTCAGCAGGTGCTCGCCGGGGACGTTGAGGAACATCGGCAACCCGGCGCCGGACCCGACGAAGACATGGGCGAAGCCCGCGTCCTTGAGGTCCTGCAGGGTCGCGGTCTTGCCGACGACGAAGTTCGTCACGAACTTGCCGCCCAACGCACGGATCATCTCGACGACGTCATCGACGAGCTTGTTCGGCAGACGGAACTCCGGGATGCCGAAGCGCAGCACCCCGCCCAGTTCGTGGAACGCCTCGAAGACCGTCACCGGATGACCGGCACGAGCGAGAAGATAGGCGTTGATCAACCCCGAGGGGCCCGATCCGACGATGGCCACGGGCGCTTTCGTGCCCACGACCCACGGATCCGGCGTCCCTTCCAGGCGCTGCAAGGCGCCGCCGGGATGCGCGGCCTTGTCCCATTCGGGCAAGAACCATTCGACCTGTCCGATCGACATGGGGTTCTTGTGGATGCACACCCCCTGGCACTGCTTCTCCTGGGGGCACACCCGCCCCGTCACGTTCGGCAAGGGGTTGCAGTCGTGGAGCATGGCCACGGCCTCGTCGAACTTGCCCAGCCCGATCAGCTCGAACATCGTGGGGATGTGCACCTGGACAGGGCACCCGCCCTCGCGTCCGGCCCGTCCCTCGATCAGCTTGCCGATCTCGCAGGGCTTCTCCGCGCACTGCTTGTCACGCAGGGCTTCCAACCACACGAACAGTTCCACCTCGCGCAGGGAGTACCCGAGGTCCATGTAGCCCATGTACCCCTTGTTGACCAGCTCGAAGTCGTTGCTGCGCTCTTCGGGGGTACGGATGTACGGCCCCATGCCGGCTTGCGCCGGCCACAGCTTCGACAACCCGGCGAACATCGGGTAGCGCTGCGAGAGGTGTTGGTCCACCCCACGCAGCCACAGGCGCTGCTTGCCCAGCGGCAGGTTCCACAGGAAGCGCATGAGCACGGTCGACGCGTCCCCGGCTTCCAGCAGGATCTCCCACATGCGAGTGACAAAGTCCTCGTCGAGCTCGTTCCCGTCCAGGAAGGCCCCGGCGACCGCCGAGACTCCGTCCGCGATGAAGATGTCGCGGAAGGATCTCGGGTCGGCGTCGAGACGCTGGGCCAGCAGGGTCAGTTCTGAGGTGCGGTCGCTCATTGGATGATCTCCGAATCGCATGTGCCCTTCACTCGTTCGATCACGACGGCGAGTTCGGGGGTGACTACCAGGGAATCGAGTGCGCCCGGCTTCATGCGGGACACGTCAAGGGCCTCGCCGTTGACCACGATCGTCGTCTGCTCGAAGATGGCCGGCAGCTCTTGGTAACACGTGGCGCAGTCGGTGCACTTGGGGATGTCCTGCTCGGCGAGCCAGATCGGCGCGCCCGCAGGCTTCGGGCCCAATCCTGACGCGCTGGGCGCGACAGGGGCCGTCTCGGCAGCCGGGGCGGCCTCGGCGGCAGCCGGAGCGACCGGCTGGACCGGCGCCGCGCCAGCCCCGAAGCTGGGGATGGACACCGACCCCGACTTGGCGCCGGTGGCCAGCTGTGCCAAGGCGTGGGCGATCTCGTCCAAGCCCTGCTCGCGACCCGTCTGCGCGTCGGCTAACTCCGCCTGAAGGGCCTTCAGGGCCTTCTCGGCGTCCTTGGCGGACAACTCGGCGTCACGCCCGGCGAGGAACCGCAGCAACTGCCAGTTGCGCTGGCGATCCTCGACCAGGGACACGATCGTGCCCGACACCGCCATCTGGACCAGACGAGAGTTCGCGTCTGTGGTGACGATGTACGGGGTACGACCCTTGCGCGCCGACGGCGCCAGAGCCACGTACTCCGCGATCGGTGTGGGCAGCGGAGCGTCGGCGGCCAGACGCTTGTAGTGCTTGGCGAACCGGATCTCGGCGTACGCGAACTCGGCCGGGGTGTACGGCATGCTCATCACCTGCGTGGCGCCAGAGGCGTCCACGTGCCTCAGGTTCTGGGTCGCCCACGCCTTGTCGATCTCGGGGTTGCCGTCCAGCGAGAGCCGCTCGGGCATGGTGTCGCCGGCCATGGGGTCATGGACGAACAGCGGCGCCATGCGTGAACGTACCGCCATGCGTGCGCGCTCGTTGGACATGTCGTCGCCGAAGCCCTGTTCGAAGCCGCAGGGGGTGTAGACCTGCAGGAGGGCCGACCCGTGCGGGTAGCCGATCATGCGAGCCGACGCGGCCAGGAAGTGGGAGTGCATCGCCGTCGAGACGGAGGCCACGTACACATCCGGGTGCATGGCCGCCAGGAGGGCGAGTTCCTTGCGCTTCTCCTCTTTACCCTTGTGAGCCTTGCCGTACCTGGCCAGGTCGGCGTTCTGACCCGTGTACGAGGCCGTGGACGCCTGGCCGCCGGTGTTGGAGTAGCCACCGGTGTCGAGGATGAGCATCTTGACCGGGGTCTGGCTGGTGAGCACCCTCGACATCGCGCCGAAGCCGATGTCGTAGGCCGCGCCGTCGCCGGAGATGGTCAGGACCACGGGAAGCGCGTCCATCTCATCGTCGGTGAACTGCCGCCACGTCAGAGTGGACAACGCCTTGTCATGGACCTTCGGGTCGTAGGCGTCGGCCAGTTCCAACTCGGCCACGCGACGGGCCTTGACCTCGTCGACATAGTGGGACACGATGCCTTCGAAGACGCCCACGGCGGACGCCTGCGCGTCTTGGAACAAGGAGTTCAGCCAGGGCTGGGTGAAGGGGTTGGACGGGAACGTCGACGCGTACACCGACGAGCAGCCGGTTGAGTTGACGATGACCGCCGAGGAGGGTCCGCGACCGGTCGGTCCGGACTCGTACAGCCACAGGCTCGCCTCCAACTGCTGGATAGCGGCATGGATACGCTCGGCGCGGACCAGGTCCACAGAACTGACCTTGCTTGTCAGGCTGTAGATCAGGGATTCGATCTCGCCGATGTGACGGGCGCGCTTCTCGCGGCCGACCGTCTGCGCCAACGCGGTGACCAAGTGGGTCGCCGTGACCTCGCCGCAACCCTTGCACGCGCCGTGGCCACCGGCCAGGGCGTAGTACGAGTCGTGGTCCATGAGGATGCGCTTCGCGTCGCCGCCCGGGCTCGCCGCCCCTTCCATGAACCGCTCAGGGGTGTTGGGCAGTTGGGTGAACCGCGCGAACGTGGCTTCCATCTCCTCCACGGACTCGTCGGTCTGCGCCATCGAGCTGAGGGCCCCGGGGCCGCAGACCTCGACGCACTGCAGGCAGCCGGTGCACTTCCACGGGTCGATCACGACGGAGTACATCGCCCCGGAGCCGGGGGTCTTCTTCTCCATCTGGTCGAAGATCGGGCGGATGCGTCCGACGGGGAAAGCCGCCACCTCGGCCATGATGGCGTCCAGGTGCTCCTTCGTCAGGTTGGGGATGACCGTGGCCGTCGAGGCGACGACGTCGGCGAAGCCCTTGGCCTTGGTGTCCTCGAGCAGGTCCGCACGGATCTTCTCGGCCCATGCGGCCACGAAGGTGAGCAGGTACGCCTTGTGCTCGTCCTGCAGACGGGCCGAACGCACGGCGCGGGTCAGCAGGTCGACGATCTCATGGGCCTGGTTGGGGATGGCCGAGTCGGGGCACGCGAGCGCGCACTCCAGACAGGCCGTGCACTTCTCCAGATCGACCACGGGGGCCTCGCGACGGAAGATGCCCTTGTTCTTCGCCGCGCCGGTGGCCGGCGGGATGAACATGCCCGTGCCCGGAAGGACCGGCGCCTGGCCGGCCCAGCCCTCGCGGAAGGGGCGGGCGATCATGTCGTCGAAGTACGCGGGGTCGTACAGCCCCGACGGCGCCGACCCCGTGGAGGGGACGAGACGTCCGGACAGGACGGGCAGCTTGTTGACCGTGGTGGCCTCGGCGGAGAGGAACTCCGGCAGCGAGTAGTCGACCTTCTGGGTGGCGTCGATGGCGTCCACGACCACAGCCATGTTGCCGTCGACGACGGCCGCGCCCTTGGACCCGAACTTCTTCTCCAACTCGTGGCGTGCCAGATCCTTGGCCTGCTGCTGATCGGCGCCGTGCGTGATGCGGTCCACGTGGCCGATGATGGCGCCGATGAAGGCGATGCCCATCATGCGGGTCTCCAGGTTGGCCGAGGGCGCGTGGCGCTTGGCGACGCCGAACGCGTCGATCACGAGGAAGCTGATGTGCTTGTCACGGATCTCCTTGCGGGCGTACGGCGGCAGCGACGTCCACACGTCCAACGGCGAACGGTCGGACTGCATGATGAAGGTCCCGCCCTCCACGAGCCCGCGCAGGGGACGCTCGTGCTCGAAGACCTTGTGGTCGGGCGAGATGACGATCTCGATGTCTTCGAGGCTGTTGTTGGTGAACAGCACCGGCTCCGGAGACAAGGTGATGTAGAAGTTCGTGGCGGCGCCCGACTTCTCCGACCCGTACTTGGGCGCGGACTTCGAGTGCATGCCCAGCATCGAGGAGAGCATGTCGGTGAGGAGCTTGCCCGTGGCCACCGTGCCGTACCCGCCCACAGAGTGGAAGCGGATGCGCAGGGCGTCGGCGGGGAAGAGCCCGCTGGGGTTGTCACCCGTGGGCAGCGCCATGGCCTCGGTCTCGGGGTACGCGGCCCGCATGCGGTCCTGGAGGGCCGCCAGGGTCGGCGTGGCGGGGTTCTTCACGAAGAACTGCGAACCGACGTACACCAAGGGGGTCTTGGGGCCGTCGATCATGTTCTGGACCACGGCGATCAGGTCGCGCGGCTGGACGTCGTGGGAGCCCAGGCCGAAGATGGCGGTCGTGAACTGTACGTCGGAGGAGGAGATCCCCGCCTCGAACATGGCCTGCTTCGTGGCGCGCACGAGGGCGGTGTCCTCGGAGCGCTCCAGGACCGTGACCTGCTTGGCGCCGGCGATGGCCGCGATGAACTCGTCAGCCGGGAACGGAGACAGCAGCTTGATCGAGACGACCTTGACCTTGATCCCCTGGCTCTCGAAATACGGCAGGAGGCCGCGCACGTCGTCGGTGATCGAGCCGAGACCGACGATGACCATCTCGGCGTCCTCGGGGCCGTACGTCCTCACCGGGGCGTACTCGCGTCCTGTGAGCTCGGAGTACTCGCGCATGGCCTGGCGCACCAAGCCCGGCACAGCCGAGGCGAAGTGCGCGCGGTGGTCGGCGGCGCCGGCCTGGAAATCGACCTGGTTCTGCACACCGCCCACGAGTCCGGGGTTGTTCGGATCGAGGATGGCGGGGACGCGCTGGCGCGTGCCCTTCTGCCAGGCGCCCTTCCACGCGCGTCTCCACGCGCCGCGCAGCGCCTGGGGCAGGTGGATCTCCGTGCTGGAGACGAGGCTTCCCTCGTTGTCGGCTTCGATGGCGTCCGCGTTCTGCGTGAGGTAGGTACGCAGGGCGGCGGCCCCTTCGCCGTCGAGACGGTCGCGGTGGTTGTCGATCCACTTCGTCAGGTAGTCCACGCGGCCCTTCGCGCCGAACAGGACTTCCTGGGCCACGGTCGGGCACGCGATGCGGCCCATGGGATCGCCGAGGTACGACTTGAGCAGTTCGGGCTCGGGCAGCAGGACTTCGCTCATGACGTGGCTGGTGGCGAAGCCGTCCATGGCGTTGGCGGTGGGCACCAGGGTCAGGGACGTGGTGCGGAACGCGATGGCGGCCAGGTCGGCGGCCTCCTGGGGGTCGGACCCGAAGAAGATCGTGTACCCGGCGGGCAGCAACGAGTAGATGTCGTCATGGCCGGCCATGACGTTCAAGGAGTGGCGGGTCACCACACGGGCCGCGACCTGGAGGACGAAGCCGCCGAGAGTCTTCCCGGCCGTGACGTAGTGGGATTCCAAGCCGTACAGGATGCCCTGGGCGGAACTCGCGTTGGAGATGAAGTTGCCGCCGATGAGCGAGGCGCCCAAGGCGCCCGACTGGGCGGAGTGCTCGCCTTCGGCCTCAACGAAGAAGGGGTGCTTGCCCCACACGTTCAGTTGGCCTTCGGCTCTGCCCGCTTCGAAGATCTCAGAGATCTCCGTCGAGGGCGTGATGGGATACCCGATCACACCACCGCAGACGTGTTTCATGACATAGGCCACGGCCCCGTTGCCATTGATCACATCTGGGACACCAGGGTATGCCGGCTTCTCAGTCATACTGGACACCTTTCCTTCTTTGGGAAGTTCTCGCCGATTGGCAAGCGACGCTATGAGTTGAGATGTTAGCAGGTCTTCGGACCCTCGCGCTCCTTGGTTCGACATGTGCGACGCATGATCGCCTCGCACCCTTTCCCAACCCCATGAGTCAGGTGTGCGCGGACTGCGGACATGCCTCGCTGGCCTGTCCCGGAGGAGAACAGGCCAGCGAGTGAGGCGGCTACTAACAGCCTCAGGAGGTGAGGGAACCCTCCTTATCTCTGCGGATTGTGCGCACCCCCAGCGTGGCACCCGCAACGATGAGCACGATGACGAGCCCTCGCAGCGGCTCTGGGTGAGCCACCGATCCACCGGTCTTGATGACCACGGCTTGCGGCGTGGCGATCAGGAAGTGGGCCGAGGTCTGTCCGGACAGCTTCGCCGTCGCCGTCACGACCTGCGTGCTTCCGACCGGAGTCCCCATCGGCACCGTGTAGGTGAAGGTCGCCACACCGTTGGCGTCGGCGTCCTTGCACTCGATCTCCACCAGCGGGGAGGCCATCGTCAGGCAGACTTCCTCGTACGGGTTGAAGTTGTACGCGGTCGCCACCTGAGTCTCGCCGCCGTCCCTGATCGGGTAGGCGACCTCGACACGGATCGGACGGATGATCAGGTCGGACGGATCCGACACGTTGCCCGCGGGGTCCTTGGCCACGAGGGTGACCTCGGAGAACGGGGGAAGGATCGTCTCGGGGTAGCAGACGAAGGTGTCGTCGGCTTCGGGAACGATGTCGATGCACCCCTTGACCGGCTGATTGTCCTTGTCACGCACTGTCACAGTGGTGTCCTTGTCCGTCTTGCCCGTGATCTTGGAGCCGTTGCTCGGATCCGGGACAGGAGGATTCGGCGGGACGGTGTCGATCGTGATCGTCACCGTGTTGGACGGGTCGGACGGGTTTCCGTGCTCGTCGGTCTCGTCGGCCACCAGGGTGTGGTCGCCATCCATCAGCGGCTCGTCAGGCGAGCACGACCAGGTGAGGTCGGGCTGGACGGTCGCGGTGCACACCACGCCGTCGTCGTCCCTCACCGTGATCTCGTCGCCGGGCACGTCGCCCGTGCCTTCGATGACGGGCTCGTTGTCGTTGGTGACGGTGCCGTCTTCCGGACCGGTGATCACCGGCGCCTGGGGCCCGCCCACGAAGTTGGGCTTCAACGGGGAACCGTGGTTGGTCAGTTCGACGCCCTTCACCGTCGCCGTGGCCAGGTGGACACCGGAGCGCCATGACATGGCGTTCATGGTGACCGTGCCGTCGGCGCCGGTGGTGATGACCGTCGACGCGACGTAGCTGGCGCCCTTGAGGTTGAGCTTCGTGTCGGACGTCGCGATGGTGAACGGCGCCTGGACCGGGTTGCCATACTTGTCGTAGGCGTACGCGGTCACGATGTCGTTGCCACCGATCTTCTGATCGTTGAGCGTGACGGCCACGTGGGTCAGGTGATTCGGATCCTGGCAGTCGTCGCCGGCTTCGACCACGCAGACCTCGCCAGCGACGAAGTTCAGGGTGATCGGATCGCCCACCGGACGGAACCCGTCCACGGTCACGTTCGCGATGTGCGCTCCCGCGACCTTGGTCGTGTACCAGATGGTCGAGCGACCATCCTTGTCGATGGCGTTGATGCCGGTCTGGATGTTCAGGTCGGAATCAGCGGTGGTGGACTTCACCAGGCCGCCCTCGACCGCGTTGCCCCACTTGTCGAAGGCCCACACCGTCGCGATGTCCTGCTGCACCAGGTTGGCCACCTGGTAGTCGGTCGTGACGATCACGCGGGTACGCAGGTCCGCCGGCAGGTTGGGATCGACCGGGTCGCAGCCTTCGAGGTGCGAGCAGACCTGGTCGGCCTTCCATGCGACGGACGCGGCCGCCTGCTTGGTGTCGGTGTTGTTGATCGGCCCTTGGGCGATCGACGCCGACACGGCGTAGGTGCCCGAACGAGTCGACCACACCTTCACCGAGCAGACACCGGAGTCGTTCGTGACGCAGGTGTTGACCGGATCGAAGGTCGGACCATCCGGATCGATCTGGAAGGTGACGACGGCGCCAGGAACAGCGTTGTCGGTCTTGTCATGGATCGTCGCGGTCGCGGTGTACGTGTTGGCCGCGTCCTTGCCGACGATCAACGGGCTCGCCGGCGTGATGACCCAACCCGAGTGGGCGGGATCGCCGTTGCCGTTGCCGAAGCTCACGGCGACAGGGGACCCGTCGGGGATCTGTCCGTCGAGGGTGACGTCAGCGTGATACGTGCCCCGCACAGTGGAGGTGTACCAGATGGACGTGACGCCGTTGCCGTCCGTGACGGCGATGTCGGGCTGAACCGTCAGACCCGTCTCGCCCTTCACCTGGGTGGAGGCCGTCACGGCGCCGGGCACCGCATTGCCGTACTTGTCATAGGCGTACGCGGTCGCGATGTCGCGAGACTGGCCATCGGCCTCTTGTCCGTTGGTGGTGACTTCCACCCGCGTGACGTGGGTCGCGTCGACCGGCTCGCAATTGACCGTGCAGACCGGACCGTGCGTGAACTGGGCGTCGACCGTGTTGCGCAGCGGCAGGCCGTTCAGGCGTCCCGAGACGGTGTAGGTGCCCACGAGCTTCGAGGTCACGTCCACCGAGCACAGGCCGGCGGAGTCCGACACGCAGGACGTGGCCGAGAAGGTCAGGTTCGTCACTGCGGGGAAGGTCACCGTCGCGCCCTCGACCGGATTGTCGTTGACATCGTTCAGGTGAGCGGTCACCGTGAAGGTCTTGCCCACGATCTGAGAGGTCGTCGGGTCGATCGTCAGGAAGGAGTGCGACGCGTCCGCGCTGCCCGACCCGAAGTTCAACGTGATCGTCCCGTCAGTGGTCACCGTGCCGTCCATGCTGGTCGCGGTCACCGGCACCAGGCCGGCGATCCTCACAGCGGCCACATGGGGGCCCTTCACCGTGGAACGATAGTCGATCTCGCTCGTCCCGTCGGCGCTCGTCGCCGCGATCGGGGTCACGATCGTCAACGCCGTGTCGGTCGTCGTGGAGGTGATCGCGGCCTTCGCCACCGGGTTGCCGTACGTGTCGTACGCCCACACCTTCGCCACATCGGATGCCGTGCCGTTGGCTTCCACGCCGTCGGTGACGACCTCGACGCGAGTCACATGCGTCGGGTCGACCGGGGTGCAGTTGACCACGCAGACCGGTCCTGCGATGAAGGACACCGTCTGGGGGCTGGCCTTCTTCGGGTCCTTGTTGCCGCCGATGTCGGTCTGGACGCCGTTCTTCGGCAGGGTCCCGTGGATGTCGACCGTCGTCACCAGCTTGGAGGTGACGGTCACCGAGCACTCGCCATCGATGTTCGTCACGCAGGTGGTGGCGCTCAGCGAGGCGGGAGTGGTGGGATCGAGGGAGAAGGAGACCGTCGCGTCGGACACCAGGTTGCCCGTGGAGTCCTTGGCCGTCACCGTCACCGTGTAGGCGTTGCCGACGACGATCGGGGACGCCGGGGTGACCCGCATCTCGGACATGGCCGGATCGGCCGCGCCGTTCGTGAACCGGATCTGGCTCATCACGCCTGTGACAGGTCGCAGGTCGTCGATGGTGCCCTCGGCGGTGAATGTGCCGACCTTGGTGGAGGTCCAGGCCACCATGGCGGTCCCGTCCTCACCGGTCACCACGGTCTGCGTCCCAGGAGTCAGCACGCCGGCCAGAGCGCCGGTGGACTGGTCTGTGACGACCACGACCGCGCCGGGGACCTCGTTGCCATAGGTGTCGTACGCCCAGGCCTTCGCGGTGTCTTGGGCCTTGCCGTTCGCCAACTGGTCGTTGGTGACCATCTCGAAACGGGTGACGTTCTCGTCGGTCCACGGCTCGCAGTTGCTCACGCACACGCCGCCATGGATGAAGGTGACGTGCGGGTGCTGCAGCAGGGGCACGCCCGTCACCGTCGCGGACACCTCGAACTCACCGACGCGCTTCGACGTCGCCGAGTAGGTGTACACCCCGGGAGCGATCTCCTGGAAGTTGGACAGGGCCAGGTCGGGCAGCTTCTTGGCGCCCGTGTCCTTTCCGACGACGACCACCTGGTTGCTCGGCAGGCCGAAAACCGGGTTGTCGAACTTGTCGCGAGCCGTCACGGTGATCGTCACGGGGGCGCCCACGACCTGCGTCGAGGGGTTGACCGTCACCATGGAGTTACCGGGAGAAACCGGTCCCGCCACGAACGCGATGGGCTCGTCGTTGCCGACCTTCTGCGACTTGTAGGTCAGGGCCGCGGTGTAGTCACCAGCCTTCTTCGAGGTGTACGTGACCGTGTAGACACCGTTGCCCTCGTTGACCACCGACGACACCGTCACACCCGCAGGTGTGGTCGTGAACGCCATCTTGGTCACATCCAGGTTCGGCAACAGGTTGTCGTTGGCGTCGCGGGCGATCAGCTTGCCCGTCCATGACTGCACATCGTCAGCGACCACCTCAGTCGCCGTCGGATCCGTCATATAGACGCTGAACTCGGAGTGATCCGCGTCCAGGTCGCCCGAGGTGAACTCGATGTCCTTCGGGGAACCCGCGATCTCGCCCTGCGTGATCGTCGCGTGCAACGTCACGGTCTCAGCCGTGGTGTCAGTCAGGGTGGCGTACGCCTTCCCATCCGGACCCGTCACACCCTGGACGACCGTCAGCACACCATTGGTGCCCGTGTCGATCGTGAACGACACCGGAACATCCGGCACAGGATTGCAGTACATGTCCGTGATCAGGACGCTCGCATGAGAGGTCTCCGTCACGGGCAGGCTCGTGCGATCCACGCTCAGCAGGGTCCCGTCATCACAGGTGGGATCCGGATCCGGATCACCGGGGGCGCACACCCCCGCATCCGACGACGCACTAACCGCGTACCAGTCCCCCCCCACATCCGTCACCCCACCATCGACACGCACCTAAGCCGAGAACATGAAAGACCAAGAATTCCTGCCGCTCAA
>Ga0123357_10000332_pt1 | contig 44729 bp, 36 predicted proteins | sample TergutEmb28metaG_FD_89873 | JGI IMG/M metagenome (GOLD analysis project Ga0123357, IMG submission 89873) | Embiratermes neotenicus P4 segment gut microbial communities from Petit-Saut dam, French Guiana - Emb289 P4 | ecosystem: Host-associated > Arthropoda: Insects > Digestive system > Gut ...
CGGCCGGGCGTCAAGTTCAAGGACGCGGACATCGTCGGGATCCCGATCAGGATCACCGTGGGAAGAAGGCTGCCGAGGGGATCGTCGAGTACAAGCGCAGGCACAGCGCTGAGATAGCGGAGCTTGGGGTGGACGAGGCTGTCAGCCGCGCCATACGCGAAGTGAGCGGGAGGCTCGGATAGGTATGTGGACAGGAGGCGTTCGCGTTGCGATAACAGACGAGAGCGGGAAGGTGCTGCTCGTGCGGCATCACTATGAGGAGGAAGGGAAGAGCGTGTGGATGCTTCCCGGCGGCGCAATAGAAGACGGCGAAACGAGCCGCGACGCGGCTGTCCGGGAAGTCCTCGAGGAGACCGGGCTGATAGTGCGGGTCGGGCGTTTGCTTTGGCATGTCGAGGAGGCGGGGGAGCGCGGACAGCGCTTCGTGAATTTTTTCAGCGCCAATATCATCGGCGGCAAGCCCGAACTCGGGAAAGACCCGGAGTTGAAAGACGAGCAGGTGCTCGACAATATAGCGTTCTTTTCGCGCGAGGAAATGGATAGTATCGAGTACCTTTATCCGGACTATCTGAGGGATGAATTGTGGGATGAACTCAGCTCCCCGCGCGCCGGCGAAACCTATAAGATTAAGGAACGTTTCATGTAATCACAATGTAAGACCGGTAAATATTCACAAAGTGAAACTTTTGTGAAACATGACAGTTTGAGGTTGACCGCTATAGTAATTTTCCTGTAATATGAGCTTGCATGTTAAAACTGTTTGGTGAGGTTTTATGGCGGGGAATAACAAAAATTCGCATAAGTTGGCTGTCTGGCTCGAAGTAGCCGGGTTCGTCGTTTGGAGCTCTGTAACATCTCTCTTTAAAGACTTCTTTTCTTCGCTTGTATCAGCGGCCCGGGATACTACGCCGGTTCGCGGATTCTTTGCGATTGTGACCCTTGAGGGGCCCCGGCTCATGCTGATTTCGCGGTATCGCGCAGCCCGCATGGAGAAGGGCAAGAAAGTCGGCATTTCCGCGGTCAGCGCCGCGGCGGTCATCGCCATCATCATGGCGGGAGGTATTATCGGGTCGCAGCTCATTGCGGTCTCGGTCGACGGCAAGGTCATAGCTTATGTACAAAACGAAGAGCAATACGCGTCGCTTTTGCAGCGCGCAAAGGACAAAGTTTCGGAACAGGTTGGAACGCAAAATACGGAGATACTCATCCAGAACAACAACGTTTCCCTTGAACCCGTCCTGAAACCGCAGCAGCAGGCTGATGTGCCTGTGTTGACGATAGCGCCGGAAGCGGACGCGGCGATGCAGGATACGCAGCCGACGGATCAGGCAGCTTCTACCCCGTCAGCGACAGACCCTGTCACGACGGCTGACCTTGGCGCGGCGGTGACGGACGCCTTGGCTTCTGACGCGACTGCGCAGGCAACCGACGGCGGCGCGGCAGTGGACGCTCCTTCGGGCGACGTTCCATCAGGCGACGCGCAGCAGCCCGCGGACGTAGCCGGCGCGGCAGACCCGGCCGCTGCCGACAACGAAGACGCCTTGGTCGATACGCTTATCAGCTCCCTGATGGACGACAGCGCGATAAGGGCGTCATTGTACAATATCACGGTCAATGGACAGGTGATGGCTACGCTCGGTACGATGAAGGACGCGACAGACGTCCTCAAAATGATCGCTGAAAAATACGCTCCGGGAACAAAAGATTATACCGGCAAATTCCTTGACGATGTTGCTATCGATGGGACTACAACCGATATCAACAATGTCAATGTCCAAAAACCTGAGGACGCTATCAATTACCTGATGGGCGGAAAAACCGAAGACAAAACTTATACGGCGGCCAGCGGCGACGCTATTGAAAACATCTGCGCGGCGCTCGGCATCGGATCCGATGAGCTGAAAAGCGATTACCCGGACTATAATTTTGACAAGATAAACGAGGGCGATGTATTCAATGTGACGACGAATACCCCCTATATACGTTATGAAACGGTCGGCAATGAAGTCACCGGCGAAGAAATCCCGTTTGATACGAATGAGGTAAAGACGAGTTCGCTTTATCTTGGGCAGCGGGAAATCAAAGAAGAAGGCGTGAACGGCGAGCGCATGGTGACGAACCTTGTGACGCGTATCAACGGTGAGATCGATTCGGAGACCGAAGTTTCCTCTGAAGTCACCCAAGAGCCGCAAACAGAGACCGTGATGGTCGGGATCCAGACCGTACTGCCGAGCGGCAACGCCTATGTCGGGCCGAGCGACGGTTGGGGCGGCGGCGGAAACGGCGTCCTCGGGAAGCCGCTTGACAGCTGGTATTTCTCGCGCGGCGTCGGCAACGGGCATTATGGCGACGATCTTTGCGCCCCGCGCGGCACTCCGATTTACGCGGCGGCTGACGGGACGATCACATGGGCAGGCGTCTTTGGCAGTTACGGAAACCTCGTGATCATCGATCATGGCAACGGGCTTGAGACACGGTACGGGCATTGCGATTCGTTCAATGTGACGGTGGGGCAGGTCGTACAGCGCGGGCAGCAGATTGCCACAGTAGGCACCACGGGCCATTCGACGGCGTATCACCTGCACTTTGAAGTCAGGGTCAACGGGGTGGCTCAGGAGCCGATGGACTGGCTGCGATAAGAAAGGGTTTCAAAGCCGGGATTATGGTATAATGAATGGCGGGCTTCGGCCCGCTATTATTTAGTAGAGAAGGGTTTTTAAGGAATGAAGATTTATAATACGCTGACAAGGCAAAAGGAAGAACTAAAACCGCTGCGTGACGGTGAGGTAAATATGTACGTCTGCGGCCCCACCGTTTACAACTACTTTCATATCGGAAACGCCAGGCCGTTTGTGATCTTTGATACTTTTCGCCGTTATCTTGAGTACCGGGGAGTGCGCGTGAACTTCGTCCAAAACTTCACCGACGTTGATGACAAAATCCTCGCGCGGGCGCGCGAAGAAGGCATATCCTCGCTTGAAGTCGGCGAGAAATATATCAGTGAATATTTTCGGGACGCTGAATCGCTTGGCGTAAAAAAAGCCACCCACCATCCGCGCGTCACGGAGAATATAGACGGGATCATAGAGCTTGTAGCGACGTTGATCGAAAAGGGGTTTGCGTATGAACAGGATGGTGACGTTTATTACGATACCGAGGCGTTCAAGGATTACGGCAAATTGTCCGGACAGGATTTGGGCGAACTGAAAGCCGGCGCGCGCATAGACATAGACGAGCGCAAGAAAAGCCCGCTGGACTTCGCGCTCTGGAAACACACAAAAGAAGGAGAGGATCTCCGGTGGGACAGTCCCTGGGGAATGGGCCGGCCCGGCTGGCATATCGAATGCAGCGCGATGGCGAAGAAGTATCTGGGCGATACGATAGATGTGCACGCGGGCGGGCAAGACCTCATCTTTCCGCATCATGAAAACGAGATAGCGCAATCCGAAGCGGCGAACTCCGCGCCTTTCGCGAACTATTGGATGCACAACGGCTATATCACCATCAGAAACGAAGAAACCAAAGAAAGCGAAAAGATGGCCAAATCCAAAGGCAATTTTTTCACTGTGCGGGACGTCCTGAAGGATTACGACGGCGAAACCGTCCGGTATTTCCTGCTGGCAGGGCACTATCGCAGCCCTATAGATTTCAGCCGCGAACTGATGGAGCAATCGAAAAGCGCGCTTGCCCGTATGTACAACGCGAAGGAGAATCTGGAGCACCTCATGCAAAAATCCGAGGCGCCCGTCACCGACGAAGAGCTTGCCGCGCTCCAGGCCCTCGGCGCCCACCGCGAAAAATTTATCGCCGCAATGGACGACGACCTCAATACAGCCGACGCTATCGCGTCAATTTTCGAGTTGATCGCGGACGTAAACAAGCGGGTACGGGGAGGCGTTTCGAAGGAATACGCGAGGGGCGCGAAGGGCGCGCTGCTTGAAATCGCCGGGGTGCTCGGTCTGCTCGAGCAGCGTGATGGCTCGGAAGCGGGCGAAGACGAGGAGCTCGCGGCGCTGATCGAGGAACGCGGAAAGGCGCGCTCTGAAAAAAATTGGGTCAGGGCTGACGAGATCAGGGAGCTCTTGGCGAACAGGGGCATCACGCTGAAAGACACGCCGCAGGGCGTTCAGATCATCAGGGAGCAAAATTGAGCGTTCCAAATTCTGTGACTCTGGCGTTTCTGGGTGACGCGTTTTTTGAACTTTCGGTCAGGCGGAGGCTGGTTGCCGGCAGCGGCATAAGCGCCGCGGACAGGCTGCATTTGGCGGCTGTGCATTATGTGAACGCATCGTCGCAGGCTGCGGCGATGCGCGGGCTGATAGGGCGAAACGTCCTGTCGGCGGAAGAGCTTGAAATAGTGAGAAGGGCGCGCAACCACAAACCGAAAAGCATGCCGAAGAACGCAGATCCGGTTGATTACAAACTGGCGACCTCATTCGAGGCGTTGCTCGGCTATCATTATTGCGAAGGAAGGGGTGATATAGCGGAAGCGTTGTCAGAGCTGGCGATGCGGATCATTGACGGTAAATAACAGCTGCCTGTATTGGAGCAGCATCACGGGCAGGCATTCAAAGGGGGGACGGACATGATGAATCAATATAACAAGAACAGGCGGTATGAAGAGTTAGATGAAAATGTGGATGAAGATATGGATGATAAGGACTATAGCGGGATCGGAAAGCTGATATATGGGCGCAACGCGGTAGCTGAGGCGATACGCGCGGAATCCGGCGTTGAAAAGCTGCTGTTGCAGCGGAATATCGAGGGCGAAGGAAAGAAACTTTTTTCGGTCGCCAAGGAAGCGAAGATCCCTGTCCAAACGGTTCCCAAATTCGTGCTGGACAAGGAGACCGGGGGCGCGGCGCATCAGGGTGTGGCCGCTATCGTCACGGACTACGTCTATTCGGATATCGACTCTATACTGGCTGCGGCTGCGGCCCTGGGCGAGCCGCCGTTCATCGTGGCGCTTGACGGTATAGAGGATCCCGGCAATCTCGGCGCCATCATCCGGTCCGCCGAAGGCGCGGGCGCGCACGGGATATTGATTCCAAAGCATCGCGCGGTGCAGGTGAACGCAACGGTCATGAAAACTTCGGCCGGCGCCGCCGCGCATATGAAGATCGCAAGGGTTCCGGGGGTGAAGGGCGCATTGGACGAACTCAAGGGAAAGAATCTGTGGGTTTACGGTCTTGATGTGGATGGCGCCTCATATCATCAAGTCAAATTTGACGGCGGTGTCTGCCTGGTGATCGGTTCCGAAGGGCGAGGCATGAGCCGCATTGTACGGGAGGCCTGTGACTTTTTGGTCTCAATCCCGATGAGGGGGAATATCGGCTCGCTGAACGCTTCCGCGGCCGCGGCCATTGTACTTTTTGAGGTTTCCGCAAAATGGCGAAGTTGACGCTTGACGAGCTTGCGATCCTTGCGAAGACGGGCGATGATGAAGCGCTGCGGATGATCTACGAAGACAGCCGCGCCATGCTTAGAAGCATGGCCAATCTATATTATATGGTCGGCGCGGACCGTGACGATGTGATACAAGAGGGCATGATAGGGCTGCTTGGCGCCATCCGGACATTTGATCCCGGCGCAGGGGCGTCGTTTAAGACTTTTTCCGAACTTTGCGTCAAAAGGCGGATCATCAACGCGGTCAAGATGGCGGGCCGAAAAAAGCATATGCCTTTAAACGAATCAGTTTCGATAGACGCGGTAGTGGAAGCGCATGATAACGGCGAAGATCGGCACACGGCGGCAAATCTCGAAGAATCGCTCAGCGCCTCGCAGACAACCGACCCCGAGGAGATAGTGCTGCTCGCGGATCTGATGGATTTTGTGGGAAGCAACGCGCCGGCTTTGTTTTCCGACATGGAGCTTACCGTTTGGGATATGTACTCACGCGGCGCCAGCGCGGTGGGCATCTCGGCGGCGCTCGGCAAGAGCCTCAAATCGATAGAGAACGCGCTTACGAGGATCAAGGGAAAGATTGAGAAACTTATGTCAATATATTAGCGAATATGATAAAATGAAGCGCGCAAAACGAATAGATGCGCTGTCCTAACTCAGTCGGTAGAGTACCTCCTTGGTAAGGAGGAAGTCGGCGGTTCAAGTCCGCTGGACAGCTCCAGAGAAAAGTCCTGAATTTCAACAGTTTCGGGGCTTTTTGCTTGTCTCGGGCCTTTTCTGTTTTATTTCTATCTTATAAACATTATTATTTCACATATTATGTGCGTAAATTAAAATATATTTTATTTTATGCACATTGTTATTGATATTCCAAATGCTATGTGCTATACTTAAAAATATTAGAGGTAGCCAATGAAATATTATAAGGAACTGCTCAAATTACAATGTTTCACGCGCGCTGACGCAATCCGTTTAACAGGCAACACAGGAACGGCCAGTTCTCTGCTGTTTGACTATCAGAAAAAAGGCTATATCAGCGCGGTCAAACGGAATCTGTATGTCGCCATCAGCCTGGAGACGGGTCAGCCTGTTGCAAGCCGATACTACATCGGTTCCCATATAACGGATGGGGCGTATCTTTCACATCACGCTGCGTTTGAGTACTACGGTTGTGCTAATCAGGTGTTTTACGAAGTCTATGTTTCCGGTGAAAAAAGATTTGCGCCGTTCGAGTATGATGATATGACCTATCGGTATATCGCGCCGCGCATAGCAAGCGGTGTGACAGACCGCCCGGATGGCGTTCGGGTCACGGACATGGAACGTACCGTACTTGACAGTATTGGCGATTTCGAGAAAATCGCGGGCCTGGAAGAACTTCTGCATTGTCTTGAACTTGTGCCGTATCTGGATGAAAAAAAGCTGCTTTCATACCTGCCTTTGTACGGCAAGCAAATTCTTTATCAAAAGACAGGCTATGTCCTATCTCATTTGAAAAAAGAGTTGCGGTTATCCAACCGGTTTTTTGAGGCCTGTGAGAAAAAAATAACGAAAAGTGTCCGCTATTTTTATCGCGGGATAGAGCGTGAGCCGAATCATTTTGACAGGCGTTGGCAAATGTTCGTCCCGCAAAACCTGATGAATCTGCTGTCACAGGGAGGTGGATCGTAAATTGTTGCGCTCCTTACCCGGACGGCGGCGCGTGATTTGTATGACATAAACAACATGGTGGCATTTGAACTATTTGACGAATTCGAAGAAACCATGCTCCGCAAATGTGTGATGTTTTACTCAGCCATTGGAAGTGAAATACCGCCTGAGAAATTCGATATCGACTGCATCGACAGTCTTACGTCATATAAGATACGGACGGATTTACAGCCGGTGCTTCACAAAAGAGACTGGTTCGATTTGTCCGCTGCACAAGAGCGTGTCAAGGGGTATGATTGGTCATGAGAATTCTCCTTTTGATAATCGAAAGAAGAGGGTGAAATTGAGCCGGTTTAGAAGAAACGCACGGATTGTTGTGAATCCTCTTTAACTTTAATAATATTGTGAAGTATAATAAACACTTAATTGGGTTTCTATGAATTTAACAACTTGTGTCTGAATGTTTATAGGAGGCTTTTTATGTTCAGGTTTTTATACGAAAACCAGGGGACCAAAGAAAATATAAAGTGTACTTTCTTGGATATATATATAAACAAACCATTACGAGAGATAAAAGTAAGCGATTTAATCATTACTTGCGGGATATCAAGGGGTACCTTTTATTTCCATTTTCAAGATATATATGCTTTGTATCACGAATGTGAAAAGGATTTGCTTGAATGTTTAGAAGAAAATATTTCAGATGTTATTTTATCCACTGTCGTGAGGGATTTTGATAAATATGTCAGAGAAGTGAGCAATATTTATATTAGATATATTGAACATATTGATATGTTAAGGTGTTTCCTGACAGGATCCGAAGAAGCGTCTTTCAGGCAGTTATGGTTTGATTCACTATACTGTAAATTCGAGAAAACCATGGAATTTTCATCTACTTTATCATTGGCAAAACAAAAAAATCTTATACGGTTTTTTGCCGGCGGGCATTTAGCGATATTCAGTAATTGGGTCTTAAATGATTGCAGCGAGCCGGTAGAAGACATTGCGTATATATCGGCGCAAGCAATGTTTAAAGGTCTATTTTTAGAAAACAGCAAAAAAATAGTTTGACAAAAATCCAAATATGTTCAATCGGTATTGTTCATCTTACTAATATCAATCCGTATCTTTCCAACACGATGATGTAATTGAATATAGACGCGCCTGAACTGTAGCATTTAAGATAAAAATATCATTTACGTGTTTGCTTGATGACTGATTCCAGTCTGAAAGGAGGTCTCGGTTATGCCATTTTCAGTCAAGGCCACATTGGTCGAATTCCTGGGAGATTTAGAGCATTATCCATGCCACGCTATGCTAAAAGAAGGCGATGAGGTAATCTTTGACGGAGCGGAGTTAAAAGGCAGGATGTGTGCGAATGTGATGCCGCTTCTTGCTGACGCCTGCGAAAAGCTGCACTCAACAGGCCCCCGTTATGTCCCACCGGGGCATTACAATCTATTTTGGTACACTTGTGATAATGGAGTGGATCCTAAAAAAGCAAAATATGATGGGAACGGGTTTTCACCATTCGGCATGTGCTTTAAGGAGCCAAAACACCATTTTCGCGATCTGATGCCTCCCGGCGCATTCCAATGGCCGCCATCAACAGGAAGAACGGTGGAAAAAGATTATATGGTCTTGTGTCCTGATATACGTACATCGGCGGCTTTTAAGATGGAAGCTTTTGATCTTGCAACTGCCGGACACGGACTGCCGTACACCCGCCGTGAAATGACCATCATGGATCGGGTCAACAAAGCAGGAAATTCACATCCTGTTGACAGAATCCAGGATCTATTCAGTGATTATGAAATAAACGAGATATACCCAACACTCGTACCCGAAATGATTGAGCCGATGCTAGAAGAGCTGTGCGTTCTGGATTTTGCGGTCATTCAAGACGGAAGAATCTCGATCACGCAAAAAGGTATAGACAGAGTCGCGCGCTATAAGACAGAGATTCCCGCCGAGCACGTTGAAGCGCTAAAGCTCTAGGATTGTAGAAAATATGCATATTATAGTAAACAGAAAAAAGAAAGGCTGTGAAAAATGAAAAAAGTCATTGTGGTTCTGATTTCGTTATTGCTTGTAATCATGCTGGCTGCGTGCGGAGCAAATAACTCTTCTTCCAGCCCCTCAACGCCGTCGCAAACCGCGCCAGGATCTTCTCCTTCGGATACACCGTCTACAGGAGATGGAACAGACACGCTGAAAATCGGGCTATTATTAAATACTACAGGTTGGTTTTCTTCCGTAGACATCTCTAACAGGGATGAGACTATGGCGGCTGCGGCTGTAATCAATGAAAAAGGCGGCTGGGATATAGGCGGGAAAAAATACAAGATCGAGCTTGTCGTATCCGATATGCAAAGCGACCCTGCCCAGGCCAGAGCGGCTGGCTTAAACCTTATCGACCAAGGTATTGATTACATAATGGAGACTGTTGACTTTATGGTTGTAGGCAATCAGGATTTATATGTAGAGAACGGCGTAATGGCTATCAGTTCTTTCGCGCCAGGGCTGCCGGGCTACAGCGGGCCGAATACCAATACGTTTCTTGCAACGGGCGGTGGTTGGGTAGGATGTGACGCCGCTGTAAGAGTTGTCTCGCAAGTATATCCTGATGTAAAAACAATAGTCTATGCAGACAGTGAGGCCGGTGAAGTAAATGATTTCAATAATGATGTGACAGGGAAGGCCGCTGCAGCGGAAGGGCTTGAATTCATGGCGGACAAGAAAGTCATCTTCCCGCAGGATGCTACAGACTTTGCGGCAATTGCAACGAGGCTTATCGCAACAGGTGCGGATGCAGTAGTAATTGGTAGTACAATAGCCAATCAGGCCGCGATACTGAAAGAGCTCAGAAACCAGGGCAGCGATATGATACTTGCGTCAGTCGGGCCCCACGCTGGATTTATCATGCAACAACTTGCGGGAAAAGATGCTGCTTACAATGCGACTACCCTGGGATATCTTCCGGGCTATGAAGGGAACGGACAGTGGTTCGAAGATATATATGCGAAATATGCAGAATTAAACGGGCCGGAAGTTGCAAAGACGTTCAACAGTGGCTGGCCAAGCGGGCTTTTCGCGCTTCTTCAGGTGATGAGCGCAGCCGGGACGACAGATGTTCAGACAGTCATGAATACTTGGGTGTCGCTTGATTCGATCCAAACGATATATGGAAAAGACGCAAAGTTTGGTGGGACCAAACTGTTTGACACTCCCAACCGCGTTATCCTGCAACCCGCCGGGATGACGGTGCTAACCAAGGATGGAATTGAATTTAAGGGTTTCATCGATACGCATCTCGATTGAGCCACAGTGGTACAAACAGGAGGGCGGCCTTTATATAGAATATCGGCCGCCCTCCTGCACTTAGAAGTTTGAAGAGGTAAAGTACATAGTGAGTACAGATATTCTGAGTACAGTTTTTCTCAATACATTGGTATTGTCATCAATGTATATAATTGCCTCGCTCGGTTTTGCATTTATATTCAACCTGATGGGAACTATCAATCTCGCCCATGGGGCCTTTTGTATGGCTGCAGCGGTGATTTGCTACTATCTGTCACTTTCAATGGGCATTAATAACTGGACAGCGCTTGGAATTACAATAGTTGTGATGATTTTTGCAGGTCTGGTTTTGGAGCGCGTCCTGTTCAGGCCTTTCGCAACAGATATTACCAAGGTCATCATGGTAGGAGTCGCGTTAATGACACTGATGCAGACAGCAGCGACAGTCGCTGTCGGTACGGTACAGAATATGACGATCGATTCGTTCATGCCAGGGACATCAAGAATCCTGAATGCTACGATCAGTAATGAAAGGCTTCTCACCTTAGTCATAGGCTTTGTCTTACTGGCGGCTGTTTTAATACTCGTTAACAAAACCACGCTTGGCAGACAAATGCAGGCTATCGCGCAAAACAGAAAGGCTGCCGCGCTTCAGGGGATCAATATCATTAGGGTCTCCGCGATTGTATGCGCAATGGGTTTGGCGCTGGCGGCAGTCGCCGGTATTCTTATGGGGTCATATCAGCAAATATCACCGATAATGGGCGACAACATGCAGCTTCGCATACTGATGCTTGTAATGCTCGCGGGGGCAGGAAGCATGAACGGCCTGATAATTACCGGCTTTATCATCGGGTTTATGGATTCACTGCTTCCGATTTATCTTGACGGCGCAGTCGCTTCGGCAATAGCGTCGTTCATAGTGCTGATTATTATGTTGATCAGGCCGAAAGGACTATTTGGTTATGAACAGTAAGAGCGCTATGGCTATAATAAAAAATAATCTTCCGTTTTTAATAATGATAATAGTCTTCGCCTTATTGCCCGCATTCAGTTCGTCGCGGTTTTGGATCAACATATTCATAGTGGTATTCGTCAGGACTGTATCCTCTGTCAGCCTAAGGACTCTTGGGCTGTCGGGAAGCATGTCGATGGGACACTCTGCGTTTGTCGGGATAGGAGCGTATACTGCCGCCGTTTTGGCTACCCATTATGGGTGGCCGCCATACTCGACGATACTTGTGGGTGCGATTGCCGCGATGATTATAGGCGTAATAACCGGGCTTCCTTTCGTGAGGCTCCGTTCGATCTATTACCTGATGGCAACGATGTTCCTAGGGGTCGCGATCGTATATTTCATATCAGCGCTCAAGATAACAGGAGGCGCTCCTGGGCTGGCAGGTATCCCGACGCTTTTTAAAAGCTCGGAGATGATTCAGTTTTACTACTTCTTCTTTATAATAGCCGTGGTAAGTATCGCAGCGATGTACAGGTTCGAGTTTTCTCGTATTGGAACTATCCTTAAGGCTATATCCCAATCGGAATACGCGGCTTCTGCGATGGGTGTCAATACAGCATTTTACAAATTACTCGCAGTCGGCTGCGGCTGTTTCTTTGCAGGGCTTGCCGGGGCTGCCTTCTCTCTTTACAACTCCGCGATCGTCCCGTCCAGCTATGGTATGTTAGCGTCGGTCACCCTGTTGATGTACAACCTGATAGGTGGGCATCAAAAATTCATAGGGCCGATTCTTGGCACGATTATACTTGTAATCATCCCGGAAGCGTCTCGCGCGATTAACGAATATGCGCCGTTTGTTACGGTAATCGTCATGTTGTTGGTCGCTTACCTTCTCCCGGGCGGGCTTGCCAGTATACCGGAAGCAATAAAAATAACGATTGATAAAAGACGCAAACGGTTAGGAGAAACAATTATCAATGGGAGTGGCGAAGAATGAAAACCCTTCTTCAAACAATAGACCTTTGTAAAAAATTTGGCGGGCTTAAGGTTATCACCAATCTGAATATTCAGGTAAACGAGGGTGAAATATTCGGCTTGCTCGGACCGAACGGGGCTGGTAAATCTACATTTTTTAACCTTGTCACCGGCGTCTTACGGCCCAATTCAGGCAGTATCCTTTATGACGGGACAGACATCACGATCAAAAGGCCACATCAGGTGGCTGCAGCAGGGATAGGCCGGACTTTCCAACTCAACCCTCTTTTTGGCGATTTTACCGTATTTGAAAACATAGCGGCGGCGCATTACCTCAATCCGCATTCCAGTGTACCTGCTATATATTTCAACACAAAAAAGTATCGCGAGAACGAGAGAGCCGTAATGCTATCTGCAGACGCGATAGTCGAAACCCTCCGGCTTAATTCGATGCGCGACGAGCTTGCGAAAAACCTGCCGCACGGGTATCAGAAAATGTTGGGCGTGGCGCGAGCCCTCGCGTCAAACCCGAAACTCCTTATGCTCGATGAACCGCTTGGCGGAATGAATCCTGAGGAAATTTTTTTCACTATCGAGATGATAAAGACCATGCGGGACAAAGGTATGACCGTAGTTGTCGTAGAGCACAATATGCAGATCCTGTCGATTTGCGACAGAGTCAGCGTAATCAGTTTTGGGGAAAAAATATTTGACGGTACCCCAGATGAAGTTAGGGAGGACGAGAATGTTATAAGGACATATTTCGGAGGCGTTAAATATGAATGGCATTCTTGAAGTAAATAATCTTACTGTTGTTTATGAAAAATCCGTTGCCGTCAGCGATATAAGCCTGACGGTGCCTGAAGGCAGGATAGTTACAATAATCGGAGCAAACGGCGCAGGGAAGTCCACTACACTGAACGCAATCGTGGGCTTAGTTCCTGTTGCAGCAGGAAGCATTACTTATCAGGGTCACGATATCGCTGGAAAGAAAACCCAGGATATCGTTTTGGACGGGCTTGTCCTTGTGCCGGAAGGCAGGGAACTCTTTCCGCATATGAGCGTATTGAACAATCTGAGGCTCGGCACAACGCGCAGAACCGACAAAGATGGAATTGAGGAAGACTTTGAATATGTCTACAGTCTTTTCCCAAAAATAAAGCAACGGTTGAAACAAAAAGCAGGGACACTTTCGGGCGGTGAGCAGCAAATGGTTGCAATAGCGCGAGGGATAATGGCCAGCCCTAAACTCCTTTGCCTCGATGAGCCTTCGCTTGGCCTTGCCCCTGTTGTAATAGAACAGATTGGCATTGCAATAAGGGATTTGAATGAAAAGAAAGGGTTGAGCATCCTTCTGGTAGAGCAAAATGTTCATTTGGCTTTCAGCATTGCTGATTACTGCTACGCTTTGCAAGTTGGCCGTGTAGCTATTCAGGGAAGCGTTGACGAAATCAGGCAGGATGAAGCGGTTAAAACCGCATATTTTGGGTAGGGGTGTATAAGGAGAATTTCGATGGAAGGTAACTATGAAAAAACAGTAAATGGCGTACCGATGTATCCAGATATTTCTTTGTATAGTGAACTGTACAACGGAACGGTCATTTGGGAAGGGGACGGCTGGAAACCGGAAAGTATTTCCTGGAAAGAAAGCTGCTATCTCCATTCGGGACTGACCGGTATGGGTGAACTGACTTTTAAAGGGCCGGACGCTCAAAAACTATTATCCATGCTGAGTATTAATGATTGTTATAATTGGCCCATAGGCAAATCAAAGCATCTGGTCATGTGCAATGAATATGGCTTGATTGTCAACCATGTTTTAGCCGCTCGTAACAGTGAAAACTGTTTTCGTACTTTTACAGGCATGCCATGGGCAATATACCAAAACAGTAAACTGAAATACAATGTGGAGATTTCGAATCGCAATATATTCATCCTGCAAGTTGCAGGCCCGCTTTCTTTAACCGTACTTGAGCTGGTAACAGGGGGGAGCTTACGTGATGTTGCATTCCTTACGAGCCGATCAGTTCAAATACCGGGGATCGATGCGTCTATCGAAGTGGCGAGAGTAGGTATGGCAGGGGTGCTGGCATATGAACTTCGCGGACCAATTGAAGCCGGGCCTGCGGTTTATGACCTCGTATACCAAACAGGAAAGCCCTACGGTATAAAGAGACTGGGTTGGCGTACATATGTCGTGAACCATACAGAGGCTGGTTTTCCTCAAATAGGCTGTACATTCATGCCTGCAATGACAGATCCCGCTTACCGTGAGTTTATTGGAGCGGCTGGTATGATCCCGATGACAGGCAGCTATGCCCCTTCTGATTTCCGGGCACGTATGCGCACGCCGGGAGAAGTAGACTGGGGTTGGATGGCGAGTTTCAAACATGATTTCATTGGGAAAGAAGCTGTTGAAGAAGAAACAAAAAACCTGAAGCGAACGATAATGACCTTGCGTTGGAACCCTGACGATGTGATGGATACCTATTCATCCCTTCTCAAACCGGGCGAAGAGTATAAAACGATTGAATTGCCATGCGGGCAGCAAATGCCTGCTGGCGGACATGCAGACCAGGTCATAAAAGATGGCAAAATAGTAGGCGTATCTTCCTCGGCAGTATACAGTTACTACTATCGTGAAGTGATTTCGCATTGTACTCTGGATTTCAATCAGGCTGAAATCGGGAATGAGGTCATCGTTCATTGGGGTGATTTCGGAAAAAAGATCAAGGAAATCCGGGCTACTGTAGCCAGATATCCATATCTCGATCTCCCCAGAAACCAGAAATATGATCTGGGCACTGTTCCATCGGGGTTATAGGACAAGCAATATGATTATCAATTATCAGCCACAGATACCTACGATTTTTGGGGTAGGAGCAATTGACAGATTAGGCGAAGAAATAAAAGCGCTGGGCTGTAAGCGCCCTCTATGCGTTTATGGCCGTGGGACTAAAGCTGCGGGGATAGCCGGCTTGGCAGAAAACAGTATGAGAAAAGCTGGAGTTGATTTTTGCTCTTTCGATGGAGCCACTCCTGATCCGACCACCGATTTGATCGATGATATTGTATCTATGGCTAAGTCGGAAAATATTGACTGTCTTATAGGCCTTGGTGGCGGAAGCAATATGGATGCATCCAAAGCAGCGTCAATTATATTGGGGTTGGGAGGGAGAGCGTGTGATCACCTGACAATGCCGCCGCGATTCTTTAAAGCAGGAGTCCCCATCGTATTGATTCCAACAACTTCCGGCAGCGGCAGCGAAGCTTCGAACGCATGCGTGATCATTCATGAGCAAACAAGGATTAAAGTTCCATCATTTGTTAACAGCACTTTAGCAATTGTTGATCCGGAATTAACGGTGACGCTTTCTGTATCGGCAACGGCAGAAACAGGATTGGACGCGTTTGCTCACGCGGTGGAAGCTATTACGAGCAAGGATTGGAATCCGCGCGTGGAAATGCTGGCGCTTTCGGCAATAAAGAAAATCGTACGCAACCTTCCTATTGTATGTCAGGATGGAAGAAATATTGAAGCTCGTACAGAGATGGCATACGCGAGCAATTGGGCGGGATTTACTACAGTTGACGCGCCTCCTCATGCAGGGCATGGCATAGCGGACGCGTTCACACAGGTATATCCTTTGGCGCATGGACTACCTTGTGCATGGGCTACGCCTGAAGTCCTAAAATTTACAGCACAAGCTGTACCAGATAGAGTAAGGCTTGTAGGAGAGGCGATGGGATTGCCTTTTGGAGGCTTTGATCCCCCGGATGAAACAGGTGAGAAAGTGGCGGAAAGTTTTCGCAAGCTCATGAAGACGGCAGGTATCAAATCCCCTGCGGAACTCGGATTGAGCCGTAAAAAAATCGTATTAAATGCTGAGGCTGTGCTTCCATTAAGCAGGCAATGCCCTGTCACGATCACACCGGAAACCGCCCGGATACTTGTTGAACAAACATACGATAACTATTAATTGCTGCAAGAATTGAAAAGAGAGGAGAAAACAAAATGGCAATAAAGAGTACAGCGGCTGAGGGCTCGGCCACAAAGAAAGTAGAACCCTTTGAGTCCATTACAATGAAGAGGATATGCATGGGCAAGGAGACGGATGTTATTTTCCGTAAGCTGCCACCACGCCCTGAGCGCGGTCATTGGTCAAAACAGGCTAAAGAGGAAGGGCGGCTGCCAGTCTTTTTGTTTGATGGTTTCGGGGATTCCCCTGAGCTCAATCCCCGTACATACGAAGCAGCGCCGGGGATTATCTGCGAGCAGGATGTAGAAATCAAGATGCGCGACGGCACGAAGACTTACGCTGATATATATCGCCCAAAGGATCAGGAAAATGTGCCTTGCATCCTTGCGTGGAGTTGGTTTGGCAAGCGTCCATGCGCAGAGGAGGATGACCTTGTGTACCAAACATTTGGCGTCCCCGAAGATTCCTATTCAAGGCACGCGAAGTTTGAAGCGCCGGATCCGGAGTACTGGTGCTACAAAGGTTATGCTATTTGCAGCTACGATTTTCGCGGCGTAAATAATTCGGAAGGCGATATCGAAATGTGCACAAGGCTGCTGGCACAGGACGGCTACGATGTCGTAGAATGGTTAGCGGCGCAGCCCTGGTGTAACGGCAAAATCGGGATGTCGGGGACTTCTGGCCTTGCCTGCGCACAATGGGATACCGCATCTACAAATCCGCCGCATCTGGCCTGCATCGCCCCATGGGAGGGAGTCGTGGATACCTACAGGGAATTAATCTGCATCGGCGGCATCCCCGAGTGCGGGTTCAATCCCTATCTGGTTTATTCGTTCTTTGGCGAAAACTACATGGAAGACCATTACCAGAATACAAAGCTGCATCCGAATTTTGACGAATATTGGGCGGAGAAGGTTGCCAAGCTGTCGAATATCGATGTTCCGGCGTATATCACCGCCGGTTGGGGCCATTTCCATCTGAGAGGTTCAACGGACGCGTTCCAGCAGATCAGCTCAAAGAACAAGTGGATACGCATTCACCGTGACTTCGAGTGGGCCGATTATTATGCGCACGAAAACATAGCGGATTTGACGCTGTTCTTCGACCGTTATTTGAAAGGTATAAGAAACGGGTGGGAATCCACTCCGACAGTGCGCATTGATGTGATGGATCAATATGATTTTGACTATCAGCTTAAGCGCGCCGAAGAAACTTTCCCGCTGGCCAGGACAGTATATAAGAAGCTCTATCTTGATGGGGACAGCCACTCTATGGGGTATGGTCTGCCGGACAAGGTTTCAAAAGCCAGCTATGACGCCAAAAAAGGCCGCACAACTTTTGACATCAAATTTGATGAGGATACGGAATTTACTGGCTATATGAAACTGCATCTTTGGGTAGAAGCGGAAGGCGCCGACGATATGGATATCTTTGCTTCTGTCCAGAAGTTGGATACCGACGGGAAGTTCATCCCGGCGAATATCATCGGGGCGCCGCATCCGGGGTCGACTGGCAGGTTGCGCGTGTCATATCGGGAGTTGGATAAAGAAAAGACAACAGACTTCCGGCCGCAGCACACTTATCTCAATACCGTCAAGCTGAAAAAAGGCGAGATTGTGCCGATAGAGATCGAGGTATGGCCTCTCAGCAGGCTTTGGCACAAGGGTGAGCAGCTTCGCATCGAATTCGCGGGGCATTACTACCGCGAAGATTGGTTCGAGCCTTTTGATTATGACACAATCAATGAAGGGAAGCATATCATTCACACCGGCGGGGAATATGATTCTTATCTGCAAGTGCCCTATATTCCTCCCAAGGCCATTGCTGGCGATTATATCTACCGGTAAGCATGGAAGGAAAATGTAGCATGAGGAGGAATTTTTAATGAAAATCACAAGTGTTGAAATTGTACCGATTGAGCAAAAACATAAAGGACAGTTTATTGTTTCTACGGGCCCGACGAACGCTCCTGACGATTTCATTCTCGTAAGGATTAAGACCGACGAAGGCTTTGAGGGCATAGGCAGCTCCTATTCCTTTCCGCGGAAGCCGCTTCTGATGTCCGGCTGTACAAGGGACGGCGCCATGAACCTGATGCGGGATATGGCATCTCTGCTTATCGGGCAGAACCCGATGCAGCTTTCACAAATATTGGGCACTCTTGAAAAGGCGATAAGCGGGTTTTTCACGGAAAATTGGTATATACTCTCGCATTTTGACCATGCGCTTTACGATCTGAAAGGCAGGATAATGAATGTGCCGGTATATGAATTGCTGGGCGGCCTCAGGAGGGAAAGCATTCCGCTCGAGTTTATTGTGAGTTTCCTTCCTACCACGGAAGAGATTGCCGAACTGTCAAAAAGGGTGATTGACGAAGGATACAAATCGGTCAAAGTCCACGTAAACAATGATTTTGAAAACACAAAGGCCAGAGTAAAAGCCGTCCGAAAGGCGGTGGGAGGCGATATCCCTATTGCTATAGACATGGGGATGAGATACACCGCAATAGACGCGGCTCGGACTTTGGAGTATCTGGATAAAGAATATGGCCTGAATTTTGCGGAGCAGCCTCTGTTTCCTTACGACATGAGCGGGCATCAGCTTCTGCGCTCCAAGACAAATGTCCCGTTGACGGCGGATCATTCGGCCATGTCGCTGTCGCAAGCATATGAACATATAAAACTCAATAATTTTGATAGCTATCACTGTTTGTTGACACGGGTAGGTGGTATCGGCAGAGCGGCTAAATACTGCGATATGCTGGAAACAGCCCAATTGAATTATCAAATATGCAATATGGACAACAGTATCGCCGGTGCTGCGGCAGCGCATTTTGCCGTATCGCGTTCAGACAGAGGCGGCAGATTCTACGATGAACTCCCGGTATACCTGTATCTGCATGGAACATTGGATACAGCGTCTATAACAGATGACATCGTGAAAGAACAGGCAGCTGTCATTAAAAAGGGCGTGCTTTATGCCCCGAAAGGCCCAGGACTCGGCTTGGAACTGGACGAGGAAATGGTGAAGCGCTACATTGCCCCCGATGTTGAAACAATCGTTGTGAAATAGAATGAATATGATAGAAGCCGGAGTCCAGATCGTCAATCCTGTCCAGTCCTGTAATGATCGAAAAGCAATGGCAAAAAGTTACAAGGGTAACCTTTCTTTTGACGTTAGTATAGACGCAAAAGCAGGTTTTGAAGAAACAACCGAAGAAGAGCTGCGCGCGGATGTTCGCGAAACAATCGACATATTCGGATCCGGTAAGAATGTAATGTTATCGGCGTTTTGTCTTGATTGATTTCAAGAATGACACGATGATTCGTGGGCATTTTTTTTGCGCCGATAGTTGACAAGCATGGTCATGATGATAAAATGATGTCTTTATAAGCGAAATGGTTTTACAAAACGGTCTATTTTCACGCAGTTTAGAACAAAATCAAAATGTGGGCAGAGGAGAGACAAACATATGGGTACAAAGCAGAATCAGGAAACACTTCCGGGCGGATCGGAAAAATTAGTCCGGGCTCTTGGGATGAAAGAGGGGATCACCATGACCGCCGGGATCGTCGTAGGCGTCGGCCTCTTTACCGTTGGCGCCAACGGCGTAGGCATGCTTGGCGGAATGATCATCCTTTCGTCATTTATCGCGTTTATTATATCCTTATGGCCCGCCCTGCTATATGCCGAGATGGGTACGATGTTCCCGCTCGCGGGCGGTACATACAACTACGCGCAAAAGGGCCTCACAAAGCTGGTGGCAAACATGGCGGGATGGAATTACGTGGTCGCCGTAATCGCTTCCACCGGCGGCGAATCCCTGGCCTTTGCCAATTATTTCGGCTATCTGATGAAAGGGTTTGGGGTTGAAATAAACTGGGACCCCCGTATTCTGGCAGCCGCCATATCTATTTTGTTCATCGTCATAAACTTCCGGGGGATTAAGATCGCGGCCCGTTGGCAAAACGCTTTTATCTTCTTCTTCTGGGCCTGCGCCCTTGTCTGGTTTATTTATATGGCTCGAAGCGTTGATTTGTCGTACTATTTCCCCGACGCCGCCAGGGGCATACCGAATTTTGGGGAATTCGTCCAGATCACAGGCCTGGTTTGGTGGTGTTTTGCGGGATTCGAGCTGGTCGCTACCATAGGCGGCGAAATCAAATTCCCGCAGATCAATATACCGCGTGTACTGATCATCTCCCCGTTCATCATTTTCGCAATCACGGCGATGTTCCAGTGGTTCCTTGTCGGCCTTGTGACCCCGACTTCCGACAATTACGAAATGCTTCAGGTGTCCTCCGCCCCATACGCCGAAGGCCTGATGGCCGCCGGGTTTGTTGGGATCCCCATCATCATACTATGTATCGGTATTGTAGGAGGCACATTCGGGACGATCAACCCCGGCGTTGGCGGGCCGGCGCGCTATGTATTCAGGATGGCGGAGGAAGGGGTCCTTCCGCGCCTCATGGGCAGCATACATCCGAAATTTAAAACGCCGCACGTCTCGGTCGTTATCATAGGCGTCATCATTTTGGCGCTCGTCTCGACGAACTCCATTATTTTTGTAGCTTCGCTCAGCCTGTTTTCGATCCTCTGCTGCTACATCATAGCGTTCATCGCGTATATCGGCCTCAAAATCCGTTATCGTGATATGAAGAGGCCGTTCAAAGCGCCCGGCGGTGTTGTGGGCGCGGTTGTCAGCATTGTCATATACGCGGTGTTGATTTCACAGATCGGGACGGATGCTTTGGTTACGGGCATTATCTATACAGCGGCAGTGACCGTGTTTTATCTTATTAAGACGCGAGTATTCAAAGGCAGTGTTACGGAAGTCAATATCGACGAACTCCTTCTCGAGGAGATGCCTGATCCTTTGCCGGAAGAAAAGAAAAAAATGGACAGGTCTTTCCATCTATGGCTGACGATTGCCGTCGCGGCGGCCGCGTTTGTGATTATAATGTATATTGTCGCATTTTTGCATGGAACATATACTGTATAACAACGTGAACATTTGCCCACAGGGGCCGGATATTATCCGCGCCGGTTGGCGGGAGGAGAAAGAGTTGGTAAACGAAATGGAATATCTGAAGATATGCGTTAACGGGGCGTGGTATGAATTCAGGATCGGCCTCGACATCGAGCCGCAGCATACGCTGGCGTATGTACTGCGTGAAAAGCTTGGGCTTACAGGGACGAAGATTTCCTGTGACACTGGGGAATGTGGCGCGTGTACCGTGTTGATAGACGGAAAGGCGGCGCTGTCCTGTATGACGCTCGCGTTGACGCTCGACGGCCATTCGGTCACGACGATTGAAGGTTTGGGGCTTGACGACGTAGTGGTACGCGCGTTTGCGGACCAGTGTGAGCCCGGATACGGGACGGCGATGCAATGCGGTTTTTGCACACCCGGATTTGTGATGTCCGCAAAGGGGCTGCTGAATGAAAACCCGAACCCATCGGAGGAAGAAGTGATTCACGCTATTTCGGGAAACCTGTGCCGTTGCGGGACGTATCCTGCCGTGGTACGCGCGGTGCTCCACGCCTCGGAAGAGATGAGAAATACAGAAGGAGGTTTTGGGTCATGAAAAGCGGGAAACATGTATTCAAGCCCAGGGTCGAAAGGGAGTATATCGGGACCTATACGCCGCGTATGGACGGGCTGAAAAAAGCTTCCGGGAGGGCGGTGTTCACGGACGATATGACCCTCAAGCGCAATTATCCCGATATGCTGTATATGCGCATGCTCAAAAGCCCGCACCCGCACGCGAAAATCAAGAGCATCGATTCGAGCGCGGCGGAAGCGCTTCCGGGCGTTGTGGCCGTGTTGCGCTATGACGATCCCGAGGTACTGGCGTGGCCGTCGATACCGGGCGGTTACAATGACGCTGTGGGGACGATCACGAGGGCATATGCCTGGACAGGCGGGTATTTTGACCGCCGCGTCATCGGGGACCACGCAAGGTGGGTGGGCGATGAGGTAGGGATCGCCGTAGCCGCCACGTCCGAGGAAACCGTTGAAGAGGCCCTGAGGCTTATGAAGGTCGAATGGGAGGTGCTGCCTTTCGTACTGACCGTCGAAGAAGCGCTGAAACCAGGCGCCCCGATCATCCATCCCGAGATCAACCCGGACGGCAATATGATCCCGCCGGACGGCAATCCGTTCATGGGCCCGGACATATTCTACGAACAGGGGGATATTGACAAGGCTTTCTCCGAAGCGGAGGTAACGGTAGAAGTCGAATCGGATTTCTATAACGCGCAGCAGTGCGCGCTTGAGTACTGGAGCGGCATGGTGGACTGGAACGACGAGGGGGAAATCATGGTCCTTTCCGACACCTACGCCAACGACCAGACCAGGTATTCACTGCACGAGTTCTTCGGCCTCCCGCTGTCGAAGATCCGCGTCGTCACTCCATATCAGGGCGGACAGCACGGAAGGGCTGATACCCAGGAGCAATATTTCTTCTATGTTTGCGCAGCCCTGTCAAGGAGGACGGGGCGCCCAGTGAAGTACCGTCAGAACAGAACGGAACATTTCCATGACACGCGCAGCACTATGCATATCAAGGGCCGCATGGGGGCGATGAAAAACGGAAAGATCACGGCATTTGAGTTGGATTACCTTAGCAACCAGGGCGCGTATTTCGATCTGGGCATTGGGGACCTGAAAATCCCGGCCGCCACATGGCTTGAGTCCACAGGGTACGCAATACCGAATATCCGCGCGACGGCCCACGGCGTATATACGAATATTATCCCCAGTAGCTGCATGCGTTCGATAGGCAACATTCAGATAAGTTTCATCATGAGCCAGGCTGTAGAGGCGATGGCTGAAAAGCTCGGAATGGACCCGGTTGACCTGTATATAAACAATATGAGCAACAGGGCCGTGGCGCCTCCGAACCCCTGCCTTGAGGGGGTGCTTCGTAAGGGCGCGGAGATAATAGGCTGGGACAAGAGGCACGCCCACGGCAAGGGCGGGTTCATCGAAGGCCATAAAAAACGCGGTATGGGATTTGCCGTATGCAACACCTGGCATCCGGAGCATTATGAGTTTCGGCGCGGCCCGACACAGGTGATGATAAAGCTCAATCCGGACGGAACCGTGATCCTCGACGCGCCTACGATAGAAGTAGGGACGGGAAGCAATCATTGCGCGGTGATGGCCTGCGCCGAATCCCTTGGCGTAGAGCCTGACAAGATCAAATGGATATATTATCAGGATACTGAATCCGGTCTGAAAGACATGGTCCAAAGCGACAGCTGCGTATCGTATATTCTCAGTGAAGCCGTATACGAATGCGGGTTGAAGCTTAAGAATAGGTTCCTTGAGCACGCCAGTGGGCGTATGGGCCATCCAGCGGACGAGCTTGATATGAAAAAGGGCCGGGTATTCGTAAAAGCCGACCCGCAAAAAAATATGTCAGTCGAAGAATATTATTCTTTGGTCGACCTTCATGAAGAGGACACGCTTGCCCCGTTGACGGAATATTATGAGCGGCCTATATCGACGGAGTATGACGGCAACGCTTATATGGCGACTTTCGCCGAAGTCGAAGTGGACACGGAAACGGGCGAGATAGCGGTGGTCAAATTGGTCGTTTGCTCCGACGGGGGGACGATACTGAACCCTGCAGGCGCCGAAGGGCAGCTGGTCGGAGGGCAGTGCATGGGCATAGGGGAAGCCTTTTTTGAGAGGATGATTTACGATGAGAAGACAGGCGTCCCGCTCAACTTCAACTTCGTCGACTACAAATTCCCGACGGCCGCCGACTGGCCAGACGTCGACGCCATACCGATGGAGCTATATCAAGGGGTCAACGGCAGGTTCGGCGCCTGCGGCATCGGCGAGAGCGCGCCCTCGTGTACGACCGGCGCCATGTCAAACGCTATCTATAACGCTTTGGGTATAAAAGTTGGGGGGACCGCGATCTCACCGCGCGATGTGCTGAAGGCTCTGGGAAAGGCAGGTAACTGAAAATGGCATTACCTAGATTCAATATCGTAAATGCGGAGTCTATTGAGCAGGCAGCCGAATTACTGAAAGCGGAAGGGAAAAAAGCAAAAGCAATCGGCGGCGGTACCGACCTCCTGCACGGGTTTAAGGACAACATTTACTGCGAATACCCTGAGACAATTGTCAATCTTCGCACCGCAGCGGGCGGTTATATCCGTGAGGAAGCAGACGGCGTCCATATCGGCGCGATGACGACGGTCCATGAAATCGAAAAGGATGGTTTGCTTCAAAACGGATACAGCGTATTGGCGCAGGCCGCGGCTACCGTAGCCTCCCCTCAAATAAGGAATGTCAGTACGATTGGAGGGAATATATGCCAGGAGCCTCGATGCTGGTATTACAGAAACGCTGACAGTTTGTTCTGTTGCCTGAGGAAAGGCGGGGTTGACTGTCCCGCGTTTGCCGGCAGGAATGATATCCATTCTATTTTTGGCGCGGGCAAAGCCTGCGATTCGCCATGCGAGGACGAATGCCCGAATGGGACGCCCATTCCGCGCTATTTTGAAATGATCCGAAAAGGGGATGTCGCCGGGGCGGCCAAATTGTTTTTGGAAAGCAGCCCGCTGGCCGCAATGACAGGGCGCGTATGCCCCCATACCTGCGAAAACGTTTGTAACCGCGGCGGCCATGATGAGGAAGTTTCTATCCGGGATATTGAACGCTATATCGGCGACTATACGCTTGAGCACTCAAGGGAGCTGACTCCGGAAATCGCGGACGATGCCGGTAAAAAAGTAGCAATCATCGGCTCCGGCCCTGCGGGCCTGACGGCGGCCTGGTTTTTGGGGCTTGCCGGCGTCAAGGTCGTGGTGTTCGACAAAAATGAGCTTGCGGGCGGTATGCTCGTTTACGGAATCCCCGCATACAGGCTGCCAAAGGATCTTGTAGAAAAAAATGTGCGGATGATTGCGGATATCGGTGTGGAGTTCCGGCAGGGGGTCAGTGTCGGAACGGATCTTACACTGGAACATCTCAGGGCGGATTTCGACGCCGTTCTGATATGCAACGGCGCATGGATATCTACGCGTATCGGCTGCAAGGGCGACGACGCAAATGGCGTCATCGGCGGCATTGATTTTCTGTACAGGTTGGCGCGGCGCGAAGACACCGGCGTTGCGGGAAAGACCGTCGCCGTGATCGGCGGAGGCAATACCGCGATGGACGCCTGCCGCTCCGCCAAAAGGCTCGGCGCGCAGAAAGTCTACAATTTTTATCGGCGAAGCCGCGCGGAAATGCCGGCGGATGAGATAGAAATAGAAGAAGCGGCCGAAGAGGGCGTCGAGTTCAGATATCTGGCGGCGCCGGCCGAAATCATATCGGAAAATGGGAAAGTGAAAAAGCTTGTCCTTCAGCAAATGGAACTGGGCGAACCGGACGCAAGCGGCAGAAGGCGCCCTGTACCGGTTGCCGGAGCGTTTGAAACAATCGACATAGACGTACTGATTTCCGCGGTTGGCCAGGGCGTAGACCCCGCGGGGTTTGAAACGGCAGGCTTGACGGAAAGGCAATGGATCGCCGCCGATTCCAAAACCTATAGGACTTGCATAGAAAACGTATTCGCGGCCGGCGACGGGGCTCAAGGACCGGATACGGCAATCACGGCCATCGCCCATGCCAGAAAGGCGGCAGCCTCAATCATTGAATATCTCGGCCTCAGGCAGGAACCGGCAAGCGCCCCAAGCGATACCGGGTTGCTGACATTTGATAAGGGATGCGCGGCACACTCCCAAAAGATGTCCATTCCGGGAAAACCCGTCACGGGGCGGACGCTGTTTGATGAAGACATAAAGACTGCTTCATCACAGGCTATCCGCGAGGAAGCGGGGCGGTGTTTTGACTGCGGGTGCGTCGCGTCCTGCCCTTCGGACCTGGCGCCGGCGCTGGTCGCCCTGAACGCAAGGATCGTGACCACAGACCGTTCTATTGACGCGGATGATTTCTTCGCGGTCGGCGTGCAAACGTCAACCAGGCTGCGGGAAGGCGAACTGGTAAAGGAGATCGTGCTGCCCAAGCCGGAGTCCGCAACTAAAAGCGTTTATCTGAAATACCGCCACCGCAAGGCTATCGATTTTCCTCTGTTCTCCGCGGCTGTCGTATTGTCTATGAACGGAAACCGCGTTGAAAAGGCAAGCATTGTGCTTGGCGCCGCCGCTCCCGTGCCGCTGCGCGCCAAAGCCGCCGAAAAGATCCTTCTTGGCAAGGATTTGACAGAGCCACTGGCGGACGCGGCTGCCGAAGAGGCGCTAAAGGGCGCCCTGCCGTTGGACGAGAACGGATACAAGGTCAGCGCCGCAAAGGCATATATCAGAAGGGCAATAGTAGAGATTCTTGGCTAAGAGAAAATTCACGAGTGCTTCGGGTGAGGATTGTAATATAATGCTTTCAAGGATAAATGAAAAACATTACGCTTCCTCAAATAGAAACCTTCCTCACGGTCGCCAGGTACCTGAACTGTTCAAGGGCCGCGAGCCATTTGCATGTCACCCAACCCTCGCTGAGCAAAACGTTGAAAACGTTCGAGACATCCGTCGGCCGAAAACTGCTCATCCGCAACAGCCATGGCATATCGCTCACGGAGACCGGCGAATATCTCTATCACGCCCTCGACAACATATACAACGACCTTGAAAAAGTGCTGGACTACGCGTCCGCCATCAACCCGGACGAATCCAGAAAACTGCGCGTTGTGGTCCCGATACTGTTTGACTCTGACGAGACATTCGAGCCGGTCAGAAGGCTGTTTGACGAGTTCTCGGAAAAGCACCGCAACATCTCCGTCGAGACGACCCTCTGTGATTTCACCGACCAGCGCCAGGCAATAGGCCTCGGCATGGCCGATATTGCGATCACGATGGACTTTGTCCTGTACGGAATGGACGATATAGCAATCAGGCGCATACGGAAGATGAATCGTTATATCGCCGTTTCCGCGACCCACCCAATCGCGAAAAAGGAGGAGCTTGATTTTTCTGAACTGGAAAATGAAGTCTTTTTTCGCGTAATGAACAACGGTGACGATTATATGCGGGAGATATTGATAAACGAGTGCCAGCAATACGGTTTTCAGCCGAAGCGTGTCGAATTCCTGCCAAACCTCATGACCTTTATCCACAATGTGAAAGAGCGAAAAGGGCTGGGCATTTGCGGGCAGTTTCGGAATTATGGGGATGAGTACGGGATCAAATACTATCCATTGCCCGAAATCAAGGATTGCCAATATATCGTCGTTGCCTGGAGAGCGGACTATTTGACAAAAGATATGAAGGCCTTCCTGGATATGATATAAATTCAAATCTATATCACAATCACATTATTCATTATAGCTTTGTTTATAGGCATTGTTGTTTCGCGCGTCGCATTGTATCTTTTATCTATTATATTTGTGTGATCAATTACAGGAGGTTTTAATGAAATATACTTTAACCGTTGACAGCGGCGGCACCTTCACAGATGTCGTTGCGATCGACTCGTCCGGTAAGACCTCGATGGCTAAGGCGCATACGACCCCGGATGACGTGACGATCGGTACGATGAACGCGATCGAAAAAATCGCGGAGCGCATTGGGATGACGAGGGAGGAATTGCTGGCAAATACCGGCATGATCGTCCACGGCACGACACAGGCCACAAATATAGTGGCGACTTTGAGCGGAGCAAAGGTCGGCGGGATTTTTTCGCAGGGCTTTCGCGACCGGCTTACTTTCCTGCATGTTGCCAAGGCGGATATGGATAGCCCGCTGACAGAGCGATATGCCAGGATGTACGATTTTGAGCTCGACTATCCGGAGCAACTGGCGGAGCGCCGCTGCATGGTCGACGTGGAAGAGCGGCTGCTAAACGACGGTAGCGTCTGGACCCCGCTGAACGAGGAAGACGTCCGCGAAAAGATACGTTTTCTGAAGGCGGAAGGTTGCGAATCCATCGCGGTTTGCCTGCTGTATTCCTACCTGAACAACGCGAACGAATTGCGTGTTGCGGAAATCATCGAAGAAGAGTACCCCGAGGCTTCCGTATCACTGTCACACAAGGTCATTCCGATTCAGGGAGAGGTACGGCGCTGGAGCACGACGATGTTTGACGCATATGTGGCGCCCAGAATACGGGAATATGTCGATCGCATCCTCGGGAAGCTAAAGGACGCGGGCTATAACGGCACATTGGTTTTCATGCAATGCAACGGCGGCGTCGCGTCGCCGGACGTCGTAAAGGAAGTCCCATCGAAGCTTCTGATATCGGGGCCGGCGGCCGGGCCGTCGACCGCGATTGCGCTGGGCAAGCCGCACGGCGTCAACAACATCATATCCGTAGATATGGGCGGCACGAGCTTTGACGCCGCCGTCATCCCGGAAGGACGGATCAATACGACCAACGACCTCGTGGTGAGCGATAAGAAATTTGCGCTCCCGACCATAGAGGTAAACGCTGTAGGCGCCGGCGGCGGCAGTATCGCCTCGGTCGACGCAAACGGAAAACTTCAAGTGGGGCCGAAAAGCGCCGGCGGCGCGCCGGGGCCCGCCTGCTACGGGATCGGCGGCACAGAGCCGACCGTGACCGACGCCGATGTAGCGCTCGGGTATATCGACCCGAACTATTTTCTCGGCGGGGAGACAAAACTCGACAAATCGCTGGCCGAAAAGGCGATAGAAGCGAAAGTCGCAAAACCGCTCGGCCTGTCCGTGCCGGAAGCGGCGGCGGCGATCTACACCGTGATAAACAACAAGATGGCGCACAAAGTGGAACTTGTCTTCAGCAGGAAAGGCTATGACCCCCGCGACTTCATGATCATAGGCGCGGGCGGCGCGTCGGCTGTCCATGTCGCGAAGATCGCGCAGGATTTGGGCATAAGCGGTTTCATGATTCCCAAAATAGCGCCTGTCTACTGCGCGTACGGGATGCTGTACGCGGACGTCAAGCATGACTATATAAGGCCGTATTTCGGCTTGTTCGGCGAATTTGATTTTGACAAAGTCAACGCGCTTTTCGATGAGATGGAAGCGAAAGGCCGGGAGCTGATCTCAAAAGATGGGGTAGAAGCCAAGGATATCAGGATCGTAAAGCGCTTCGATATGAAGTATTATGGCGAGACCCGGGATATGTCGATCGAATTGCCGGACGCGGGCGTCGTGGCCAAAGACACATTGGATCACGTCGCGGCTGTTTTCCATGAAACGCACGAACGCGTGATAGGCAATTCGAATACCACATACCCGCTGCAGGTCGTAGCGCTTCATTTGGCGGCCTCCTATATGACCAAAGCCCCGTTGCCGCTTCAGGTTGAGCGCGGAAGCGAAGACGCGTCCGCGGCCGTGAAGGGACAGAGGGAGGCCTGGTTTGACGACTGTTTCAAGCTGGTGAAGATATACGACGGCGAATTGATGAAAGCCGGGAATATCGTCGAAGGCCCATGCATCATCGAAGAACGGATGACAACGCTCGTAGTGCCGACAGGATTTCGTATGGAAGTCGACGACTACGGCAATTATTTGAAGAAATAACAGGAGATATGGAGATGAAGAGCGAAAACATGCATATTGATCCGACGACTTACGCCGTTTGCCTGAATACATTTGACAACCTTGTGGAGGAGATGGGGAACCGTATCACGTTCGCGACGCAGTCGTTCGTCATGTCGCAATGCCGTGATATCGGGCAGGTACTGCTCGACGACCAGGGCCGTATCGTGACGGTCGCGGCTTACCTGCCGTGCCATATTTTCCAGGCCGGAAATTCTGTCTCGGCGATCATAGACAAATTTGAAGGGGACTTCAAACCGGACGATTATATCGTCGGCAACGACCCGCACATCATCAAATCCGGACACCTTCCCGATTGGACTTTTGTCCGACCGGCGTTTTATAAGGGTAAGCTTTTGGGATTCTTTCAGGTTCGCGGGCATCAGGCCGATACAGGCGGATTCACGATGGGCGGGTATTCGCCGGGAGCGATAGATATCATAGCTGAGGGCCTCAATGTCCCGCCGATAAAGCTTTTGCGCGCCGGCGAACTGAACAAGGACGCGTGGGAACTTATCATGCGGAACGTACGCAATTGCAAGCAGGTCGAGATGGATACTTTCTTGATGAATGGGGCGATGAAAAAAGCGGAGGCCGGCTTGGCGACGCTATGCGAAAGATACGGCGAAGACACAGTGCGGGCCTGCATGTCGCGTTTCATCGACGTGGGGGAAGAAGCGGTACGCCGTGAGATATCGAAGATGAAGGACGGCGTATACTTTGCGGACAGGTTTGCCGATTGGGATGGGACGACGGACCGCCCCGTCCATGTCAGGTGCAAGACCATCATTTCCGGGGATGAAATCACATTCGATTTGAGCGAAAGCGACCCGCAATGCGACTTTATCAACAGCCCTCTCGGCAATACCGAGATGTCGGTGCTGAACGGCCTGTATTCCATGATCGACCCTCAGGTCCCGAAAAACTACGGCAGCATGATGAAGGCCGTAAAAGTCATCACGAAACCGGGCACCTGCGTAGACCCGGAGTGGCCGGCGACCGTCGGCTCGTCAGCGGTCTGCCTGGGAAGCAATATCACGGAAGTCGTGCAGATATGTTTGTGCGAGGCAAACCCGAACCGCGCAATCGGCGGCAGCACGCGCCATTGCTGCCCCATCGGGCTCGGTCAGGATACCCGCGTGATCGATCCGCGCACCGGCCAGCCAAATATATATTGGGCGGAAACCTTCGCGAGCGAGGGCTCGGCCGGCGCGCGAAAAGGATACGACGGCTGGCAGGGTATCAGCGCGTGGGTGCATATCGGTGCGCTCGGGCGGACCGAGGCGGAGTTTTTTGAAGGGTTTTGCCCATACCGTATCACGCGGTACGAGGTGATGCAGGACTTTGAAGGCGCGGGCCAGTGGCGCGGCGGGCCGGGCGTAGAGATAGAGGTATACGCGGACGTTCCGGATGAAGGCGGGCACTCGCGGCTGGCGACCGGAAACTGCGACGGCAACTTTGAGGCGCCATGGGGTATCAACGGCGGACTGGATGGCGCCTGTCTTGAAATGTATATTGACCGGGCTAGGAGCGGCGAACGCGAGGTTCTGAGGACGATGGATCTGGTACCGATTTACCGCGGCGACCGGTATGTCACGATGGATTCGGGCGGCGGCGGTTACGGGGATCCGTTGGATCGCGAGCCTTCGCGGGTTTTGAAAGACTATCGGGACCGTATCATTTCACAAGGCCGGGCAAAAGACATATATGGAGTCGTGATCGACGAAAAAACACTGACCATCGATGAAGAAAAAACGAAGGCCCTGCGTGCGGAAATGAAGGGGCTGAAATCATGAACCTGGTCGAATACAGTTCCAAAGGCCACCTTGTGATCCTGACGATGAGGCGCGGCGAGAAAAAGAACGCGCTGAACGAAGAATTGATGGACGATTTGCGTGACGCTTGGGTAAGGTTCAAAACGGACGACGACGCGTGGGTGGCGATCATCACAGGTGAAGGTGACGTTTTCTCCGCCGGAGCGGACAAAACCTTCATCGAACGCTCACTGGAAGGCGAGGAGTTTTGGAACAAATTCCTGATTCTTACAAGCAGGGACCCGTTCATGTCCGGGAAGCTCGGCAAGCCGACGATCTCTGCAATCAACGGAGCTTGCTTTGGCGGCGGTCTCAGTCTTGCGTTTTCCGCGGATTTCCGGATTGCCGACGAGACGGCGGTCTTTCGGATGCCGGAAACCGATATCAGTGGATTGATTATCGACTGGCATAGCGGGGTGCCGCTCCCAATCATGGCTCAGCTCAATATAGGGATCCCGCTTACGGCGAAACGCGCGTACGAAGTCGGGCTGCTGAACGAACTCGCGCCAAAAGGAAAGGCGCTGGACGCGGCGGTTGCGTTCGCAAACATATTGCTTTCAAAACCGCCTCTGGCTGTGCGCAAAAATCTGGACGTCGTCCGGATGCTTTATGAAAAAGCCGATCCGATGGAACACTATATGCTGTTGGATTATTGTTCGCAGCTCGGCAATATGCTTTCCGGCACGGAAGACTGGTCGGAGGCCGTGAAAGCGTTTGTGAACAAGACTGTTCCTGATTACAAAGGAAGGTAGGTTTCCTGTATGAGCCTGCTGGAAGGGGTGAAGGTAGTTGAATTGCCCGGGGATACGGCGCTTACCGTCTGCGGCCGTATACTCGCGTACTGGAAAGCGGACGTGGTGAAAATCGAACGCCTGAACGCACCGGCGCAAGCGCAAAACGACAAAGCCGGCAAATTGATCCGGGAAGCGGGCGACGCGGGCAAGAGATCGATAACGATCGATCTCTCAACACCGGAAGGGCAGGCGATTTTCGGTCGTTTGCTTGAAAATGCGGATGTCTTGCTTGCCGGGCCAACAATTGATAAGGCTGACGGTACTCAGCTTGATATTGCGGAGTTGACGGAAAAATATCCGGAGCTGATATGCGCTTCCGTCAGCGCTTACGGCGGCAAAGGCGAGCTGGCCGGCCTGCCCGGAAGCGGCGCCGGCAGTTTTTGGGCGCGCAGCGGTTTCAGCGGGTTTTTCGGAGAGCCGGACGCACCTCCTGTCACGCCGCTGTACGGGATGGACGCCCAGGTCACAGGGGCCTACCTTGCGAACGGGATTGCCGCGGCCCTGATAGGCCGCGACGCCACGGGGCGCGGGGAAAGGGTCGAGACGTCGATGTATCATAGCGCGATCTGGTCGGCTGGGCTTTTCAACGCGACGAGCAATTATTGGGAGAACCCGCGCAAGACGCGCCGCAGGCCTGACGCACCGCTGATCAACAGCTTCAGGGCGCGGGACGGCAAGTGGTTCAGCACCGCGATCATGGAGCACGAGCGGTTTTGGCCTTTGCTTTGCGATTGTATCGGACGCCCTGACCTCGCAGGCGACGAGCGCTTTTCCCTGTTCAAAAATGCAGCGCTGGTATCCGAAGAATTGACGTCGCTATTGGACGCGGTCTTTGCGGAAAAAGACAGGGATGAGTGGCTGGCGCTGTTTGAAACGGCGGATATCCCCGCCGGAGCGATATTTGACGCGCGCGACGTCCTTTCGGACGGGCAGGCGCTTGAAAACGATTATCTGAAAAAAGTCTTGCTCGACGATGGCGGAGAAGCCATTTTGCCGACGCCTCCTTACCATTTCTCGGAGACTGATACCGGCGACTGGGCCGCCGCGCCTCAAAGAGGTGCAGATACGATCGAAATATTGAAAGGCGCAGGCTGCGAAACGGCCGATATTGCCGCGCTGATAGCGCGCAAGGTTGTCGGCGGAACGGTGGAGTAAACGATGGGATTGCTTGAAGGCGTCAAGGTCATAGATTTCACGACTTATATCGCGGGTTCCAGCTGTTCGCGGATCCTCGCCGACTGGAAAGCGGATGTGATAAAGATCGAGCCGCTTCGAGGCGAGCTTTTCCGTATTTGGGGAAGGACGCTGGGCGCGCCGATCGAACCGGATGAAAACCCGATGTTTGAGGTCGGAAACGCAAACAAGAAAGGTATAGCCCTGAATGTGAAATCGGAAGAAGGGCTTCATATCCTGCACGAACTGATTTCCAACGCGGATGTATTTGTCTCGAACTACCGGATACAGGCGCTTGAAAACCTGCATTTGACCTATGAGGAATTGCATGGGAAATATCCCGGTCTGGTATACGCGTTTCTGAACGGCTACGGGGCAGACGGCGGTCTCTCGCGTCATCCCGGATTTGACGTCATCTCTTTTTGGGCCCGGGGCGGCATACTCGGATACCTGGGCGAGCCGAACGCGTCCCCGGTCAGTTCCCTGCCTGCCGGCGGAGATATGATCACGGGCAGTTATCTGGCCGGCGGCATACTGGCGGCGCTTTACGGGCGGCGGAGGACGGGGCTCGGTGAAAAAGTGGAGACTTCGCTTTATAACGGGGCGATCTGGAGCGCCGGATTGCATTGCGCTTTGGGCAACGACTTGGAAGATCTGAAAAAATCGCGCGCGAAACCCGATTCGCCTCTTGAAAACAGCTATTGTTCGGCGGATGGCGTCTGGTTTGTGCTGAGCGTTGCTGATTTTGAGGCGTGGCCGGTTCTGTGCCGGGCAATCGGGCTTGAAGAGCTGTCTGGCGACGAAAGATTTGCGACATATGAAGCGATCTTGCACAACAGCGAAGTCTTGACGTCCGTTTTGGACCGCGTTTTCGGCGGTATGGACGCCGAAGCGATACATGAGCGTCTCCGCGGGGCCGGCATAGAATACGCGCCGGTTTTTTCCGCGCATGAGGTGAACGCCGACGGACAGGCGTTTGACAATGATTACCTCAGGTATGTGACGATGCCAAACGGGAATACGGTACCGCTCCCCACGCCTCCCTGCAATTTTGCAAGGGAAGGCCGGCTTGCCTGGGAGCGCGCCCCTCATGTGGGACGCGATACAGAAAGTGTTTTGCGCGGCCTGGGCTACGGCGGCGACGAAATCCAAAATCTTTGTGAAAGAGGCGTTATTTCCTGCGGGACGGATGGCCCCGCGTAAGAAAGAACCGAATATGGTATGATATAAACCATAAAGGGCAGCCGGTATGCAGTGGGGTAAATTTACAATGAAGAAGTCAGGCTGTTGAGGTTTCAACAGCCTTGATTGCGATTGAGGAAAGGGAATGAAAGATTAACGAATTTTATGATCTGAACAGGGAATACGAGAGCAATGTCTTCACGGACGCGGTCATGAAGGAGCGCCTGCCGGAGGACGTTTACAAGTCGCTTACAAATTCCATAAATACGATGGGCGAACTCGACCCGGGCGTGGCGGACGCTGTTGCGGACGCGATGAAAGATTGGGCGGTAGAAAAAGGCGCCACTCATTATACGCATTGGTTCCAGCCGATGACCGGCAATACGGCCGAAAAACATGAATCATTCGTGGATTTTGAAAAGGGGAAGGGTTTTGTGCTGAAGTTTTCGGGCAAAGCCCTCATCAAGGGGGAGTCCGACGCGTCGAGCTTTCCGACAGGCGGTATGCGCGAGACGTATGAAGCCAGGGGCTATACCGCGTGGGACCCGACTTCGCCGGCTTTTGTAAAGGGCCGCGTACTGTATATCCCGACGGCGTTTTGCTCATACGGCGGCGAAGCGCTTGATAAGAAGACGCCGCTCCTGCGGTCTATGCAGGCGCTGGGCAAGCAGGGGAAGCGCATACTGAAACTGTTCGGGGCGCCGTCAGATACGGGTATAGTGACGAATTGCGGAGCGGAGCAGGAATACTTTCTCATCGACGAGTCGATGTACGAAGCGAGGCCGGATTTGGTATACGCCGGGCGTACGCTTTTTGGCAGCGCGCCGCCAAAAGGCCAGGATCTCGACGATCATTATTATGGAGTGATCAAACCGCGCGTCGCGGCTTTTATGCAGGACCTTGACGAGACCCTGTGGTCGCTCGGTATAGCGAGCAAGATAAGGCACAACGAAGTCGCGCCCGCGCAGCATGAGATTGCGCCGACTTATGAAACCGCAAACCGCGCGACGGACCACAACCAGCTCATCATGGAAACGCTGAAAAGCCTTGCGCCGAAGCACGGCCTCGTTTGCCTCACGAATGAAAAACCTTTCGCGGGCGTCAACGGCTCCGGCAAGCACTGCAATTGGTCCATCGGGACGACAGACGGCGAAAACCTGCTCGACCCCGGCACGACGCCGGCCGCGAACGCGCGCTTCCTGCTCTTCCTCTCCGCTGTGATCAAGGCGGTCGACCTGCACCAGGACCTGCTGAGGCTGTCGGTCGCGACAGCCGCGAACGACCACCGGCTCGGCAAGGATGAAGCGCCGCCGGCCATCATTTCAATATTTCTGGGCGATGAGCTCACGGGTATACTCGAATCCATCAAATACGGAGACGAAATATCGACGACGGAACGCGTCAGCATGAATATAGGCGTAGACGTACTTCCTAAGTTTCCGAAGGACACTACCGACCGCAACCGCACGTCGCCGTTCGCGTTTACGGGCAACAAATTTGAATTCCGCATGGTCGGATCCTCGCTGTCCATAGCCGGGCCGCTCTTTATACTCAATACGATCACCGCCGATGTGCTGGAGGAATTTGCGGATCGTCTTGAAAAGGTGACGGATTTCAACGCGGAAATCGCGGCCATCGTCAAAGAGACGATTGTAAGGCACGAACGCATCATCTTCAACGGCAACAGCTATTCAAAAGAGTGGCTGGCCGAGGCTGAAAGGCGCGGGCTGCCGCATATGAAGACGACGACCGACGCGCTGCCGTATATGAACACGCCCGAAAATGTCGCGCTGTTCGCAAGGCATGAGGTGCTGTCGCCCGAAGAGGTGGAATCGCGGCTCGAACTGCTGCTTGAGGCATATGTGAAAATACTTCGTATAGAGGCGCTTACGATGCTTGAGATAGCGCATCGCGACATCGCGCCGGCGGTCCTCGCCTGGCAGGCGGAGGTCTTGGGCGCGGCAAACGCCAAGGCCGCATACGGCAAAGCGCTCACGCTTTCCGCGAAGCTGGAGGACGGTTTGCTCGAAAAGCTCGGTTCGCTCAGCGCAAGGCTGTCTGACGCCATGGACGGGCTCGAAATATCGCTGGCTGAGGAGAACGGCGCGCGCACGCTGGATTTGGCGAAATACTATGGCGCCTCCGTCATAGCGGCGATGACGGAACTGCGCGAGACGGCGGACGCTCTCGAAACGCTGGTTGACCGCAGGTTTTGGCCGCTTCCGAGCTACGGCGAGATACTTTACAGTGTAAAATAGTGAAAGCGGGGCTGATGTTTTCGGGAAATCTTTTCGTGATGTACATACAATTTCAAGAAAAAGTAATATATAATAAAACTCTTCTCACCTTCAATATGTGCTCAGGGTGGATTTGACGTGAAAGCTGGCAGGTTGAAAGATGTTTAAAAAGAAGTTTTTTACTCTTGGAGTTTTGATAATATTATTGATCGCGTGCATCGCTTTTTTAATAGTGCTCTTTGGTTGTACGCCAAAGAGGCTGGCAAACTCAGGCGCCGCGAATCCGAGTACAAGCGCGGGCGCTCCCGCTCCCGGAGACTCAGCCAATGGGACAGCCGCCGACCAGGCGCAGCCGCCCGCGGTGACGGAATGGCAGCTGCCTGTCATCGTATCTATTACGGGCGCGGATTCAAGGGCTGGCCTTGCGGCCGCGTGGGGTTTTGATTACGGCGTCAAGGCCGTCAATGAGCAGGGGGGTATTCGTGGGGTTCCGGTCAAAATCACTATACGCGACGCAGCGTCAAGCGATACGGAAGCCACGAACGAGATTGATTTGGCTACGGCTGACGCCTTGATTATCTTTGGCCCGCCGACGGAAGAATTGTATACGGCGGGGGATCAGGCCTTTTTTGACGCCGGCACGCCAACGGTCGGGGCCGCGACGGATGAAACCAAGCGGGCGGCCTTGCAGCCTTTTGCGATATCATGCATCTCCGATCCCGGCAGCGAGGCGGTATCCGCTATAGACGCCTGGGCGCAGGCGACAAAGTTTACAAAAGCCTGCATGATCTATTCCTCCGCGAACGAAGCGAGGGCAGGGCTGGCGGAGGCCGAGCTTACCGCGCAGGGGAAAGAGGTGGTGGATAAAATCGAATTCAACGGCGGGATTTTCGACGCGGCTGGCACTGCCGATACGGCGTACAATTCAGGCGCTGACGCCTGGTACATCGACTTGGCCGGTGACGATTCCCTGAGTCTCGTAGAACAGCTCAGATCCCTTGCCGGCGATACGACGGGAAAACTGAATATCCTTTGCGGGCAGGCCGCCATAAGCAGCATTCTGCTCGACCCGACGACCCAGGCCGGGCTTTCCGGCATCCGCGTTTGGACGACGCTTGATCCGACAAAAGACGTAGAAAAACGCAAGACGTTCGACGACGCTTTCAATAAGAATGTGGACGATCCTGATTATTACAGCGTCGCTGTGGATTATTACCAGGCTGCGCTCATGCTGAAACAAGCCGTAGATACGCTTGGGCTGACGGGCGCGGCCGCCGCGCTGCCCGCCGAGCGCGAACAGCTTGCGGAATATCTTTATAACACAGGGCTTATCAGTACGGACCAGGGTGATTTTGTCATCCAAAACGGCAACAAACTGATAGCCTCGAAAATATATAGAGTTACCGACAAAGGCTTCCAACAGTGAAGTTTTCGTGAAATATCTGAAATCCTCATAAAATAGTAAAAAACGGGTTGAAATAAATCCCCTTCTGGTGTAATTTGTAAACAAGATGTAACGTTGTTGTAATGTCAGCATTGCGTTTGAAAGGGGAAACCTGGTGGTGCCTGGATTTTTAAAAGAGTATTTTAAGCGATTTGGGGTCCTTACGGCGGCGCTGTCCATTGCGTGCCTTTTCCTGTTTTTTTCCGCGATCATACCGGCAAACGCTTTTCAAACAGCCGGGACGTTTGAGTATTCCCAAAAATATGTCGGCGGAGTGCATCTCGATATGAAAGCTACGAGCGAGGCTTACGACGCCAGCGTACCCAGAAACGCGGCGGGCGAAAAGCTGAAACTCGTCGGGACTTTCAGGGTGACGCATTATTGCCCCTGCACGATCTGCACATTTGGGACAGGGATCACGGCGTCGGGGAAGAAGGTCGCGGAAGGGATGATCGCGGCTGATTGGAAAGTGCTGCCTCAGGGTACGAAGGTCTATATCAAACACGGCGACGCTCTGCTTGAAAAAGTGGTCGAAGACAAGGGCGGCGCTATCAACGGAAACGTCATCGACGTATTTGTGCCGACGCATTCCCAGGCGCTTGCGATGGGGGTTTACACGGCTGACGTCTATGTCGATCCGGAAACTGTATTGCCGTAAAGGAGTTGAAAAATGTCACTGAGAGAATCGCTTCCGAAAGTTATCACAGAGCTGCCGGGGCCGAAGGCCAAGGCTGTATTGGACAGGCGCGCAGAGGCGATGCCTGCCGCAATCCGTTCCATATATCCCATCGTCATAGATAAAGCAGAAGGGGCGATGATCGAAGATCCGGATGGCAATGTTTTTCTGGATTGGGTCGGCGGCGTCGGCGTCATGAATGTCGGCTATTCGCAGCCGGAGGTCGTTGAGGCCGTGCGCGAACAGTCCGGAAAATTTTTCCACTCTATGATGAATATCACGACAAGCCCGCTCTATATCGAGTATGCGGAGGCTATGTCCGCCATAGCCCCTGTGCGCGGCGAAAAGAAGCAGGTCATGCTCGCAAACAGCGGCGCCGAGGCTGTCGAAAACGCGGTCAAGATCGCCAGAGGCTCTACGGGCAGGCCAAACATCATCGTTTTTTCAGGCGCTTTCCACGGCCGCACGACCCTCGCGATGACGATGACCGCGAAAAAGGCGTATGCGATCGGTATGGGGCCCTTCCCGGACGGTATCTACCGCGCCGAGTTCCCGTATGTTTACAGACGGCCTTCGGGTATGAGCGAAGCGGAAGCGATCGATTACTACGTTTCAAAGCTCGGAGACGTTTTTGAAAACTCTTCGCCTCCGCAATATGTGGCCGCTATCGTATTTGAACCCGTACAGGGCGAAGGCGGGTTTGTGCCCGCACCGTTTGAGTGGGTCAAGGCCGTGCGCGAAATATGCGACCGCCACGGGATTTTGATGATTGCGGACGAAGTGCAAACCGGCTTCGCGCGCAGCGGGCGTATGTTTGCCTCAGAGTATTACAAAGAGGGCGGCTATGAGCCGGATATCATGGCCTTCGCAAAATCGGTCGCCGGCGGTCTGCCGCTGTCGGGCGTCGTAGCGTCAAAGGAGATCATGGACAAGGTGACGCCCGGTACGATCGGCGGCACATACAATGGCAACGCGTTGGCTTGCGCTTCGGCGCTGGCCGTGCTGAAAAAGATGCAGGCTGAGGACTACCCGGCAAAGGCGCGCGCAATCGCGGAAAAATGCCGCGCCCGTTTCGATAGCTGGAAAGTGGAGTTCAAAGAGGTCGGCGACGTACGCGGCGTCGGCGCCATGATGGGCATCGAGTTCGTAAAGGACGAAGCGAAAACGCCTTATCCCGAGATCGTCGGCAAGATCGTCGCCGCGGCGTGGGCGAAAGGCCTGATCATCGAAAGCGCCGGCACATACGGCAATGTCATACGCTTCCTTTCTCCGCTGTGCGTCACAGACGCGCAGCTTGAAGAAGGCCTCAAGATTTTCGAGGCCTCCATCAGGGAATGCGTATGAATTGAAAGGCGCGGGCCGGGCTAATAGTCCAGCCTGAAGTCCTCGTCAGAAAAGCGCCCTAGACGCTTGAAGACGAGGTAGAAAGCAAAGGAAAGCGCGGCTGTCAGCACAAAGTGCAGTAAGACGACTTTCCAGAGCGTATCAAACGAAAAACCCATAGACGTAAATGTCCCGATCTGCCCGACAAGGCCCGAAGAGCCCATGCCGGCGCCGGTCGGGATATTTGTCATTTTGAAAACGACTGTCGCGACGGGGCCGAGTACGGCCGCCGTGAGCGTCGGCGGGGCGAGTATCCAAGGGTTTTTGATGATGTTCGGTATTTGTAGTTTGGACGTGCCGATGCCCTGCGCAAAGAGCCCGCTGACCCCGTTTGCGCGGTAGCTGGCGACAGCGAAGCCTACCATCTGCGCGCAGCACCCGACGGTCGCGGCGCCGGCCGCGATGCCTGAAAGGTTGAGCATGATGCAAAGGGCGGCGCTGGATATGGGCCCGGTCAAAACAAGCCCGACGATCACCGCCACTACTATGCCCATCCAGAAGGGTTGAAGCACGGTCGCAGTCATGATCACATTGCCGAGGGCGATCATCAGGGCGCCGATCGCGGGGCCGACAAGCCTGGCTATCACTCCGCCGGCCAGGATCGTGACCAGCGGGGTGACGATGATATCGACCTTGGTCTCTTTCGATACGAGTTTGCCTATCTCCGCGCCGATCAGGGCCGCGACGAACGCGCCCGCCGGCCCGCCGGCCCCTCCGCCGTCCGTCCACGCCATATTTCCCATGAAGCCTGTCACGACGCTCGCGAACATTACAAGCGGGGGCGCTTTGAGGCTGTGCGCTACCGCTATGCCGATGGCTGGGCCGATGAGCGACATGGCTGTGCTTCCGATTGTGACGAGGAAGAGCGAGAAGCCGCTTTCCCCGGCCCTGAGGCCTATTTGTTCCCCTATGGTTTTGATGATCAGCCCGATCACAAGGGAAGCAAACAAGCCGAACGCCATCGAAGAAAGAGCGTCTATCGCGTATCTTTTTACAGAAATTTCGATGTCTTTACGTTTGAGAAAACCTTTTACATTTGCCATAAAAATCTTACCTCTCCACAATAATAAATAATCAACAAATAATTGTTACCAATTATCGCGAATTATCAGGCAATCGTCAAATGGTTATTTAGTTACAAGATGGGGAGCCATATTTTGAAAAACAATCCGTATATTGATTGTATAACCGCTTGGGTAAATATGTAGCGGGTGATTCCAAAAAAGACGAGGATCAAAAGGATGAACATACCGCTGTTGTAAAGCGTGTGGTACCAGGGGTAGCGCCTGAGGTCAAATATTTCCGTGATGATGCCAAAGCCGTCGAGCGGCGGTATCGGCAAAAGGTTGAAGAGCATAAGTATGATATTGATAGTGATGACATTGCCCAGGATGGCGCACAGCGCGCCGTATTGATCCTGGTGCCATTGAACGATGGATAGAATGTATATGGCTGTGAAGATAAACGCCAGAATAAAGTTTGTCGTGACGCCGGCCACATCCACGATGATGTTTGCGCCCCTGCGGTTTTTCTTGAAAGCGAAGGGGTTGACCTGGACCGGGCGGCCCCAGCCAAAGCCGACGAAGACGAGGGCGAGGATGCCGAAGGGGTCGATATGGGCGAGCGGGTTCAATGTGACGCGACCCTGCGCCTTCGGGGTCATGTCCCCGAGCTTCCAAGCCGAAAAGGCGTGCGCGAATTCATGGAACGTAAGCCCGATCACAATGGCGGGCAGGCGCAAAACCATAGCATAGAACCATTGGCCGGGATTCGAAAAGTTCCCCGAAGTGATAGAATTGTAGGCCATCAGCGCGACGAATATGATGAGCATGAAGCTCCCGCCGGAAAGTTTCCTCATTTGGGCGATCCCCCCGTTTCAATTGATTTGATACCGGCCATATAGTCCACAAACTGCCGCGCAGTGCGCCCCGAGCGGCCGCCGTGCCGGATTTCCCATTTCAGCGCTTCTGAGACGAGTTCGTCATCGGGCATGCGCAGGCCGGATTTGTCGGCGATGCTTCGCACGATGGCGAGATACTCCTGTTTGCCGGGCGCGGTGTATACAAGCGTGATGCCGAAGCGGTCGGAGAGCGAGCGCTTCTCCTCGATATTGTCGCGCCGCCGTACATCGTCCTGCGCGCCCCGGTCTTCCCAGACCTCTTTTACGATATTCTTGCGGTTCGTGGTGACGATGAAAAACGCGTTTTTCGGGCTTGGCGCGATACGGCCTTCGACGATGGATTTGAAAGCTTTGTATTCGCGTTCGTCCTCCTCAAACGACAGGTCGTCGATAAATATGATGAATTTCATGCCGCGGTCCGTGATTTGCTCAAAGACCATGGGCAGGAGGTGCAGTTTGTCCTTTGTAATGCTGATCAGTTTGAGGCCCTTCCCGGCGTACTCGTTCAACAGGGCCTTGACCGACGACGATTTGCCGGTCCCGCTGTCGCCGTAAAGCAATACATTGTTGGCCCGAAAACCGGCCAGCAGTATTTCGGTATTGTCGATGAGCATGCGTTTTTGGTTCTCGCAGCCGATGATGTCATCCATCGTAAACGGGTCTGTTTGCGGTACGGGCGCAAGCCCTTGCTCTTCGGCGCTGAAGGCGTCGGCGGACCCGAAGACGCCGTAGCCGCGGCATTGATAGTAGTGTGCGAGCATGATAGCGCCGTCCAGGCTTTCGCCTTGAGTCATCGCCTCGTGGATGAGTTCGAGGCCGGAGCCATCTCTTCCGCCCACGGCGGAAACGGCCGCGATATTGCGTCCGTCGGTCGCGTCCGTGGCCAGGTTGAAGTCGAAGCGGTAAATCTGCGAGATATGTTCGATTTCGAGCGCCGCGAGCGCAAGCAGGGAAAGCGCTTCGGCGTCAAGGGATGTTTTTAGCTCCGCCGGCATCGCGCCGGGGTTTGTTCCACTGAATGCCCCGTGTTCGGCCATGCGGGCAAAGGAATTCTCCTCGTTTGCGATCACGCGGCATAGATGGTCCTGAAGATAATTTCCGGAGATACCGCCGCGGCCTATCCGGCTTTGCAATATCCGCCCGGTTGAATAATATATCTCGCGGGCCGCCGTTTCATCCGGTTTGATTTCGGCGCTGTGGGCGAGTTCGGCGATATTACATGCTGTTTCATCGCGGCGTATTGCTTCAAACAGGATCAGGCTGTCAATATAACGCGTCATGCTTTTCTATTCTTTTTCATATAAAGGATGCGATTCCGTAAGCCCCTTTACGATCGCGCGCGCCTTTTCCAGGTTCGGGGCGTTGCCCGGATCGCTTAGGACAAGGGATATCGCGAGCGCGGTCTGCTCGACGTCGGCTTCCTTGAAGCCTCTGGTCGTCATGGCCGGAGTGCCCAGGCGAACGCCGCTTGTGACCGTAGGCCCGTTCGGGTCCCCGGGGACCGCGTTTTTGTTCGTCGTGATATTGGCCTCTTCAAGCAGGTTTTCGGCTTCTTTGCCGGTGACGCCTTTGCCGATCAGCGAGAGCAGTATGAGATGGTTGTCCGTGCCGCCTGAAACCAGATTGAAACCATGCCCTATCAGGCTGTCCGCAAGCACGCGGGCGTTTTTCACTACCTGCGCCTGGTATGTTTTGAAAGATGGGTCCAGCGCCTCTTTGAAACAGACAGCCTTCCCTGCGATGACGTGCTCGAGCGGCCCTCCCTGGATGCCCGGGAAAATAGCTTTGTCGATGCGCGGCCCGTATTCGGCGTCAGCCAGTATGACGCCGCCGCGCGGCCCCCTGAGGGTTTTGTGCGTAGTCGATGTGACGATTTGTGCGTGGCCTACGGGCGATGGGTGTTCGCCGGCTGCCACGAGGCCCGCTATATGGGCCATGTCGACCATCAGGATGGCGCCGACTTCATCGGCTATGGCGCGGAAACGCGCGAAGTCGATGACGCGCGGGTATGCGCTCGCGCCGGCCACGATGATCTTCGGCCTATGCTCTTTTGCCTTTGAAAGGACTTCATCGTAGTCGATCTGTTCCGTATCGGATCTGAGTCCATATGAGACGAAATTGTAGTATTTTCCCGATATATTTGCCTTGCTGCCATGCGTCAGATGGCCGCCCTCGGCGAGGCTCATACCCATGACCGTGTCGCTGGGCGAAAGCAGCGCGAAATATACGGCCAGGTTGGCGCTGGCCCCGCTGTGCGGCTGGACGTTTGCGTATTCGGCCCCAAACAATTGCTTGAGGCGTTCTATCGCGATCGCTTCGATCTCGTC